>CESG01135241.1_pt1 | contig 40697 bp, 39 predicted proteins | sample 531121 | NCBI WGS metagenome assembly CESG01 (sample SAMEA2621287, study PRJEB7988) | marine metagenome | biome: marine biome (ENVO:00000447); feature: mesopelagic zone (ENVO:00000213); material: "saline water (ENVO:00002010), including plankton (ENVO:xxxxxxxx)" | depth 800 m
CTAGCCTCGTGTCGTTCTGTTCCTAACACATACAAACCACCTAATTGTTTTACTTCTTCTACCTCTTCTTTTGTTGCATCAGTTCCACCCAGCTTAATATCGACTCCTCGTCCTGCCATGTTGGTTGCGATCACTACACTTCCCTTCTTTCCTGCTCCTGCAACAATCTCTCCTTCTCGTTCATGTTGTTTTGCATTCAAAATTGTGTGGTCCACTCCTTCTTTTTTTAAGAAGTTTGAAAGAAGTTCGTTTTTTTCAATAGAAACAGTACCAACAAGCACTGGCCGTCCCACTTCGTTAAGCTCTTTAATTTTTTGTGCAATTGCCTGAAACTTCCCTTTTTCTGTCTGGAAAATTAAATCCTCATTATCGATTCGTTTAATAGGGCGGTGCGTCGGCACCGGCAGCACTTCAAGTCCATACACCTTTTTAAACTCTTCGGCACTGGTAAGAGCCGTTCCTGTCATTCCAGAAAGTTTTTTATACATTTTGAAATAATTTTGGAAGGTAATACTTGCAAAGGTTCTAGACTCTTCTTGTATCTCTACTCCTTCTTTTGATTCAACAGCCTGGTGCAATCCTTCACTCCATCGTCTTCCTGGCTGCATACGCCCGGTAAATTGATCAACAATAATTACCTGCCCATCCCGAACTACATAGTCTTTGTCACGAATAAAGAGTGCTTTGGCACGAACCGCCGTCTCTAGGTGGTGGACATACTTTATTCCTCCTTCAGTGTAGATATTATCGATTTTAAGGGCCCTTTCTGCCTTTTCAATGCCGTTGTCGGTAAGAGTGACAGCACGCTGCTTCTCGTCCACCTCATAGTCTTCGTCTTTTTTTAGACTGTCTGCTATCTGAGAAAATACTGGGTAAAGGCTTTCGTCTTTTCCAATAGGGGCACTAATAATGAGTGGTGTTCTTGCTTCATCAATTAAAATAGAATCGATTTCGTCGACAACAGCATAATGGAACCCTCTTTGAACTACCGAGTCTTTTGTAATAGAGATATTATCGCGCAAATAATCGAAACCAAACTCATTGTTGGTTCCATACGTAATATCTGCATCATAGGCCTCTTTTCTGGTGCAAGGAGTCAAAAATTCATGAACAATATGGTACGAACCCTCTGTGTCACGTTCAGAATCTTTTGCTTTTTCCTTCTCTCCATCGTATTTATACGAAGCTTCGTGGCCAATAACTCCAACCGAAAGACCCAAAAAATCATAAATTTGTCCCATCCATACTGCATCACGTTGCGAAAGATAATCGTTTACGGTAACCACATGGACCCCCTTTCCAGTAAGTGCATTTAAATAGACAGGGAGCGTTCCCACTAGAGTCTTTCCTTCTCCTGTCTTCATTTCAGTAATATTCCCCTGATGAAGAATCATTCCTCCAATTAATTGCACATCATAGTGCCGTTGCTCTAGTGTTCTTCGTGCCCCCTCTCTTACGACTGCAAAAGCCTCAGGCAAAATATCATCAAGTGTTTTTCCGTTTTGTAATTCCTTTTTAAAGTAATCGGTTTTTGCCCGCACCTCATCATCAGAGAGACTTTTTAGTTTCTCTTCATACGAAGAAATTCCTTCAATTTTTTTCTGAAGGGCATTTATATCTTTTTGTCTATGATCGCCAAAAAGCGAGGAGAATATACTCATACGGACCGTAAAGTACCATATTCTACCACAAATACAAAACCCGCACGGATAGCGCGGGTTTTGTATGGAATGAGCTTAGGAGAGTATTATCTCCTTCTTCTGCGTCGAGAAGTTTTCTTCGCTGCAGACTTACGTCGAGTAGACTTTCGTCGGGTAGTCTTCTTTCGTGAAGTTGACTTACGACGTGTAGTCTTTTTTCGAGTAGTCTTCTTTCGACGTGTAGTTTTTCGTCGTCGAGTTGTCTTCTTTGCAGTTGACTTTCGACGAGTAGTCTTTCGACGTCGTGAAGTTTTCTTAGCAGCTGCCTTTCTTCGTTTTCGTGGCATATGTAGTAAGAATAATTGTTTAGATCTAAACAATGATTCGACCTTTTTCCAAAACACAAATAAATTGTGTTAGAAAAACTAAAAAAATAAATTAATTAACAACGTTCCTGTATTAATTATCGTGTAATTTAATAGTGCTTACAATAAAGTTACGCAGTAAATGTGGATAACTTTTAATGTTTTACGCATACGTTACGTTTGTATTTCAAAACAAATAATTACTATTAAAACTTTTTTAAAAAAGTTTTTGTCTTTTATGTTTTTTAGTTTATGTATTAAAAAAAATTACACATAAAAAATACCCACTCATGGTTGGTGAAGTGCGAACTCCAAACAAATGTCCTTATACGAGTGCGTTCACCAACCATGAGTAGGTACTCACTGTTTAATTATAGAGAGAGATGGGCAAATGTCTATAAAAACATAAAATCCCGCCGGAGCGGGACCTTATGCAGACATTCGTTTGTTTGGAATTCAACCAAACACTCGTGCTTCTATATTAGCAAAAATAAGGTTTTGTGTCAAGGGTTTTCGGATGGAGAAAGAAGTCGTGCTGCCTCCTCTTCCCCGAATCGTTCTATAAGAATTTCTTGAGCACGAGATGCGTCGCCTGTCCGAAGAAGAAGTTGTGCATATGGTAGCACAATATCTCGGTTCTCTTTTTCGAGTTCATATGCTTCAGCAAGAACTTTGAGTGCTGTTTGTTGATCTCCCATTCCAAGATGCGCTACTGCGCGTTCAGCATAAATTTGTTGTTTGTTTGGAGAGAGCGCTTGCGCCTCTTCTAAATACACAAGTGCTAAATCGTGTCGCGAAAAGATGTTAAAAAATGATCCAAGAAACAATCTCATGCGTGTATCAAATTGATGTTTTTGTATATGAAGCACGGCCTGATTACTTGCGGTATCTAAATATGAAACTCGAAGTGATTCTTCTATTTCAGGAATCTGACTCACCGCAACAGAAAGCCGCAAAAATTGTTCTCTTCCTTCCCTGTTCCCAAATGTGTCTCTTTCAAAAATTTCAACAAAATGTTCCAAATTCTCTTCTAGGTCCTGGCTTTGACCCTCCGACGACAAGACAACAATAAGATCTCGTGCTACACCTCCAGGTTCTATAACTGTTGTGTAAAAAGTTCCAACAAAAAGAAGGATGATAAGAGGAACAGCGATCCACTTAAGAGCTTGGGTGTTTCCTTTTTTAAATATCTCTTTCAAGGAATCTAGTTTCTCTTTCATTTTCTCCCATACAGAATCCTGGTAGAGATGGTGTACGTAAGCCAAAAACGTGAAGAAAAGAATATAGCTTGTTATATTGTCAAAAACAAAGATGTTCTGGACAAAGTATGCTCCCAAAAGTCCTACCAGAACTGAACGAGCAAAAAAAGATACCCTCTGGATTTTATTGAACAAAAGATAATAGACACTTGAAGCAAAGAGTGCAAGATATGCAAGTAAACCAAGAATACCGGCGCTTGTTAACCAATCAAGAAAAACATTATGAGCCCTATCAAACCATGGTTCTTGGTCATACAATGATGCTTCATAGTATTTATTAAAGACGATAGAGAAGTTTTCAAGCCCCCACCCTAATACTGGTCGTTCGACTGCGCCTTTCAACCCCATATTCCAAATGGTGAATCGTGCCTGAACACCCTGGTCAGCTAATGAGATTTGCGAAAGACGCCTAAGCACTCTTTGGTCTTGAACAAACGATGAATCTCTTGAGATAAAAAATACTCCTCCCAAAACAACAAGAACAGATAAAAAGATGGCTGCATATTTCTTTGCTTTTGGTGTCCCCCAAACAACATTCAAAAAAGCAATTATACCTACTCCAGCAAGCAAACCTATCATGGCCCCACGAGTTTCAGTAAGGAGCAAAATTCCAACTTCAAAAATAAGTATCACTCCATAAACAATTTTTAGATAAATGTTTTTTACTGTCCCCCGAGCCAACAAATAAGTAATCAAAAAGATATGGAAAAGTAAGTATGCAGCAAGATACGCTGAGTTCCCGAGCGTTGATTCTAATCGATTAGAACTTTGAAACAGTCTGACCCATCCAAACAGTTGTCCGAGCGCATACAGACTCACCAAAACACTCACCCCAATTGAGGTATTAAACAGTCGTGTCCATGTCTTCTCACTCTTCAAAACTGATATCAAAACAAGAAAATATCCAAAAAGGTGGAGATGTGTTACCAAGCCCTCCATGCGCTCAAAGTTACTCCAAAAGCTTTTAAAAGGATCGAGACTAAATATTGTCGAAAGAATCAAAACCCCAACAAAAGATACGTACGATACAAGGATCCATGTTTTTTTAGGTCTATATTCTTTATGAAAGAGAACTAATAAAAGCCATGAAAAAAAGATGATTTCGGCAAGGAACCGAAACGCAAAGTTTTTACCCGTAATGAATGGGAAGAAGTAGGTTTGGACAACCAATAGTGCGACAAACGGAATCACAAAGATCCCTGTCATGATTACCCCCCTAAGGGCTGTCTCCATTGCTTTCATATTCAACTACTATACCATCTTGCAATCCTTTCTCAAGTAAAGCTCTCTTCATGGATTTTTTGAGCCAAACCGGTATAATCGAAAAATCATGAAATCAGAAGACGTTGCGTCCCTCTACGACGAGCAAATAAAAAAGAAGTATAAAAAAGAGTATGAACACGCTCGCTGGTTTTCAGACAAGGCAAAAGAAGCAGAGTATGCAATGACAAAAACAACCATCTTAAGACATCTTAAAAATATTCCTTCATGCCGATCATATCTTGAGGTTGGACCTGGGCCAGGCACGTGGACCAAACTATTTTTTAACAAAGACAAGGAAACAACGTATACACTTGTTGATGTCTCAAAAGAGATGTTAGCCCTTGCGCAAAAAAATATGCCTCAGGATGCTTCTGTTAGTCTTGTTCATTCTGGCTTTCTTGAAGCGCAATTCTCTACCCTTTACGACTTTATTTTCTCATCGCGCGCTATTGAATACATTGAAGACAAAAGCAGGCTCGTAAAAAAACTGTCTTCCCTTTTAAAAAAGAATGGACACGGCGTAATCATTACAAAAAACCCAGATCCTGTACGGCTTTTTTTCAGAAGAAAAAAACTTTCCAAACTTCATCAAAACCAAATCAGATCAACCTCTTTAAAAAAACTCCTAAAAAAAGAGGAATTGATTGTAAGACGCATTACCCCAGCAACTGTTCATGTACCCCTTATTGGATTTCCTGCTCTAAATAAATTTGTCTTTGCTCTTGTGGGGCGTCTTCCTTTAAATCCACTCACAAGTGTTGTTACTGAATCATATTGTGTCTCTTTTAAAAAGCCATGATTATTGAACTAGTGGGACCACCAGGATCTGGGAAAAGTACTCTTGCTCGAACTCTCGAAGAAACAACTCCTTACAAAAAAGTGCGTGTATCTAGCAAGCATGAGCTTTTATGGCTCAATATTATATTCTTTTTTAAATATCCGCTTTTTTGTATAAAGACATTGTTTCTTGTAACAAAACACAGCTCCTCTGTTTCTATGTTTTATTACAAATTTATGAACATTTATTTGCACCACAATGCTCGCTACGAGAAGGCAAAAAAATTAGACAAAACAATTATCGATGAAGGACTAACTCACAATGTGTTGGGAATTTTTGATGAACAAACAGAAGAAAAATCTATTTATTCGTATATTAAAAGTATACCCCCCTCTGATCATGTTCTTATCATAAATACACCAAAAGAAACTATAAAAAAACAACTAGAAGAGCGCGGACACATGCCTAGAGAAACATTTTATACAAAAGAAAGATGGGAGAAATGGTTAGACAATACAATTAAAAATACTAACACCCTAGAGGAAGTGTTAGAAAAACAGAATATCCCCCACTCAAATGCACGCGACAAAAATTTGGATGAAATAAAAAGCCTATTACTCTAAGACCTGGATATCATTTGGATTAAAACGTTTTAGAGTGAGTCTCTCTTTAAGGTCCGTATTAATACCTTTTTCAGTAGTAACTCCATACACAAGAGAAAGTTCGTCTGCGACTTTTTTTATTTTTTGGTCTTCCCCATCTTTATCAGTAATACCATAAGGGTATGAAAGGCCCTTGAGGTCTTCGAGTCTAAATGTATTCGTTAAAACTTCTTTATTTTTTCTAAAATCACCCACGACATCGTCTGTTGAGTGCTTTGAAATATCAAGATGAGAATGTGAGTGCAACCCAATAGAAAAAAGTTTGTTTTTCTTTATGGACTCTATTTGCTCAGGCAAAAAATAAAGCTCTTTGCAAAAATCCTCCTCATGAGCAGAATAAAAGGTTGCAAATAAATCTTCTGTAATGTCTTCTGCAATATTAGAAGGAAGGAAGTGGTTTAGGAGATATTTAAAAACAGCCGTCTCTTCATCGTCGTAAATATACCAACGTTTTATTTTATCTTTATTAACCAAAGACCAATTAATATCTTCTTTGGTGATTTTTTTATATGCATCCGAAAGCCCTTCAAGAAGATCAGTCGCTTCTACATGTGCAAGCAAATAATGAACCTTGTGCACAACAGCGGCTTTTTTGTCTGTGTAGGGACGAGTAGAGACAAAAAACACTGCTGGTATATTTTTCTCTTCCAAGACCGGAACAGCGTTTTCAAACTGACATCTCAGTCCATCATCAAATGAAATAAGGCATGCCTTTTCAGGGAGTTTTTTACCATTCTCTATTGCATCAATAAGATCCTTTTCACTTATAAATGTATGGGTTTTAGAAAGTGTTTCAAGATGTGAAGAAAAACGCTCTTTTGAAACCGGATAAATACCTTTTTCATAGGTATCTTCAGGAAGGATGTAATGATACGTAACAATAAGAAGCTCCATTCTATTTTTCAAAGATAACGGTTAGCATTCTATCTTTAGGAGACGAAAGTTGTTTTAATTTCATCTTTAGCTTTTTTGCAAGAAGAGAAAAAGGTGCACTCGAAAAAATATAAGGATGGTAGGGATTCATTTGATCATAAGTAATTAAGTTTGAACACTGAACATAAATAATGCCACCCTTTTTAAGGGATTTTTTTGCCCACGCCATAATATCAAAAGGTATTACTGTATTCTCAAGAGAGTGGGAGAAAATAATCGCATCAAACTTCTGCTTTTTTTGAGAAAGCTTCTCAAGATCCTCTGCATACCTGCCGATAAGCGAGATGTATTTATGTTTTTTTATTTCTAGACGAGCTTCTTCTGAGGGTTCTATGGCATAGGTTTTCACGCCGTACTGTTTGTGAAGTTCATTGAGTGTAACGGGGAAACTAGTACCCACTTCTAAAATATCGCTTCCTTTTTTAAGTTTTTTGTATTTCAAAAGAGCGCTTGAAACAGGTTCAAACCTTAGTGCTTTTAGTTTTTTTTGTTTATTGTCTTTCCCTTTTTCCTTATCTGTTTTTTTGTCGGTATCCCAGGTATAACCATCAAGGTCCCACATTTGACCTTTTTGAAAGAAACCAATGTTTCTCACCTTTTGTTGCCAAAAATAATCTTTATAGAATGTTTTGTAAGACTCTTGTGTTGGTCGTGGATTCATATACTTAAGACCACATTGGGGGCATGCAACATACCAAAAATCCATCGTAAGCCACTCCACCCGACCATTAGGGATCATAACTTCTCCTCCACAAAGAGGGCACTCCGAGAGCCCCTCAAAATCGAAACGAAAAGAAAGTAAGTCTTTATTCTTTGACATAGCTTCAAGATTACCTTTCCATATTATATTTTTCAAATACTTTCTGACTAAGTCCTTCCATGGCTTGATCTATCTCTTCGGCAAGGGGTGTTTCTATGTAGTTTTTCCAATCGCCAGCGATACCCTTTCTTAAGCCACTCGTATAGTCTTGCCCATCTTTTTCTTTTCTATACCCTTCTTCTTTTTCGGTTTGTCTCTTAAAAGCTCCTCCTTGAATCATGTTTTCTATATCTTTATCAGAAGCGGTTTTCCCTAAATACACAAGCATCTTTTTAACATTTTTTTGAGGGTTGTCATGGAGACCTTCGTAAGAGAGGACAAGCATATCTCCATCATAGCTAAGGAGGTGTTCGTATTCTGGAATGATCCTTTCATTTAAATATGAAAAAGCAAATTCTTCTGTGATCTGGTCCGTTTCTTTTTTTCTTCCTTTTCTAACCTGATTAAAGTGCCACGATACAATCCTGTCTTTTGGGTCTCTTACAATACATATTTTTTTTAAGTTTGGGTAAAGACGGTCCATAAAAGGAAGTACGAACACATACCCCGTTGATGACTCTCCTACAATATCTTTCGTTCCTTTTTGTTTTTCACAGTAAGCACTGTAGCGTTCTATAAACTTCTCCAGTAGCTCTTTTTGAGAAAGAGATTCTTTTAGAGGAACAAGATCTGAAAAAACATTATTGTATTTAAAAGAAAAATCGTTAAAATCTCTTGTATTTTTATAGGTGTTCCCTTCAAGACTTGCAAGCGTATCAAAAAAATGAACTGATCCAATCTTATTTCTCCCTTCTTCTGGATACCAATACTGTGACGGAAAACACGCTATTTGTGGGTGGCTATTTAAAAGTGCCGCCACCCAGTGTGTTCCGCTTCTTTCCATCCCAACTATTAAAAAATTTGGATATTTATTCTTCAAGGTATTTTTTTAACTTGCGCGCAATAAAAATGTCTGTTTCTTTTCGTGAGTCATTTGTCAGCCCTCCAATATGAGGAACTATTAAAATATTGTCATTTTCTTTTGCATAACTAATAAGCGCATGCTCTGCTTTTTCTTTAAAATTAAGCTCTCCCCCTAAGACATCTGTTGCATACCCTGCAATACGTTTGTCTTTGATCGCTCTAAGCAACTCTTTTTCATCGACAACCCTTCCTCGAGATGTATTAATGATTACAATGTTTGGTTTCATCATGCCAAACAATCTTTTGTCTATAAGCCCTTCTGTTTCGTCAGTAAGGTGTACGTTAATAGATATGACATCGCTTTCTCTAGCAAGCGCCTCAAGCGACACTTTTTTACACTCATCGACAACGGGAGCCTCAACATGGGGATCATAAAAAACAACGTTCATACCAAACGCACGAGCATAACGAGCCATGTGGGTGCCGAGACGCCCCATGCCAACAATTCCAAGAGTTTTGCCGTATAACCTACTTGGAACACGGAAATCCTCTCTATTCCATTCATGCTCTAAAACCCGCGCAAATGCCCATGGGATACGGCGCATAAGACCAATTAAAAGACCCCAGGCAAGCTCAGATGTTGCAGTAAGAGTATCTAGAAATTCACGTTCGCCACGCAAACTAACAACATTTATATTATTTTTTTCTGCCCACGAAACATCGATATGATCGAGTCCTGTTGTCGCTGTTGCAATAGCTTTTAAATTTTTTGCTTTTTTTAGAGTGTCTTCGTGAAAGGTTACCCCTAAGCCAACAACACACGCGTCATAGTTATGGATCGTGTCATCTAATTCTTTTTGATCTGGAATTTTATAATCTACTTCTGCAAAGCTCTCAAGGATCTTCTTTCCTTCATCTGCAAAAGCTTCTCCTATGGTATTGAGGATTTTATATTTTTTCATTCTTCTCTTTGTTCTTCTTCAACCAAAACTCTGCAAGTTCAAAATCGACTGGTTGGTTTATGTCTACTGATCTCTCTTCTGGCATGATATACGCCTGAGAATTATTACCAAATAGATCTCCCTTCAAAATAAGATTTGTTTTTGTGAGATAGATTGCACAATTTCTTTTATATGCCTTTTCCAAATCTTGCCTTCTAGAACTCTCTTTTCCTTCATCCTCAAAATATGGTTCAATTTTTCCGTCAACAATTTTTTTCATTTTCTTTGCAGAAAAGTCATCTGCTTCTTTCATGCTCATTACAGAATCCGCATTTGTTTTTTGCGCGACAGCAATACATCCATCAATATCTTCTGCTGTCCGCAGGGGCGAGGTAGGTTGAAGGATCATTACATAATCATATTTTTCGCCCTCTTTTTTGAGTGTTTCTATGACATTTTGAATTACCTCAATCGAAGTACTCTCGTCTTGAGCAAGTTCTTTTGGGCGCATAAACGGTACTTCCCCTCCGCACTTTTTTGCAATTTCTGCAATTTCTGTATCGTCAGTTGAAATAATTGAACGGCTTAAGAGCTTGCTTTTGTTTGCTGTGTCTATGGTATGACAAATAAGCGGTCTCCCACATAAGTCCCTAACATTCTTCCGTGGAATACCTTTTGACCCTCCACGTGCCGTAACAACACCTAACACACGTAAATTACTCATGGAATCTCTTTTGTTGATAAAGTGACATTTTAGCTAGTCGTTCAGCAATCTTCTCGCCAGTTCCCTTTTTGTAATAACTTTTTTGCTGTTTATATTTTCCATTCTTGATTTGTTTTTCGATTGCTTTTTTAATGTCTTCTTTTTTATGAGGAACATCAAGAATATTGTTTCCACGCATTCTCCCTTGTTGTCTGATTCCAACATTTACAGCAGGAGTACCCAAAAGAGAGCATTCTTTTATTCCTGCAGATGAGTTACCTACCAAGCAAATCGTCTTTTTAAGAAGTCCAATAAACTCTTCTGGAGAAACATATTTTATAAAGCGAATGTTTTCTGGCTTTTTTCTCTCTCGAAATACGCGAATTCCCTTTGATATTTCATCAGTTCCTGCATCAATATTAGGCCAAAACCAAAGAGCTGGAATTCCTAATTCATGTATTGCATGAAGCGTCTCTTCAATATGCTTTCTATTATTACCAAACTCTGTAGTTACCGGATGTTGCATTACCATGACATAGGGCTTTTCGATATCAACAAGGTCTCCTACGCCAATCTTATTGATGTAATCATTTGTTACTGTAAATGAGTTTTGTGCAACAAAATCAAGTTCTGGGGCGCCGTAATTGAAGATGTATTTTGGGTTTTCCCCCATCTTTAGGACTCGATTTTTTGACTCGTCGTTTGTTACAAAATGGACATGCGCTAATTTTGTGATTGCATGGCGAACACTTTCATCGATACTGCCAGTAATGTCTCCTCCTTCTATGTGAGCTACGGGAATATTTAAGTATGCGGCCGCGACTGTTGCTGCCAAGATCTCAAACCTATCCCCTCGTACCACCACCACATCAGGTCGCAAATTATCAAAAGCGGTAGTAAATTCTACAATTCCAATACCTGTGGTTTTTGCCATAGCTACTGGGTCTCCCCCCTCAAGAGACATAGTTATTTTTTCGTTCCAAGAAAACCCGTCACGTTCCATAAGAGAAAGAACGTCTCCATAGTTGGGTAAAATAGCAGATCCTCCCACTACAATTTGAAGCTCAATATCAGCTCTTTTTTTAAGAGCTTCAAGAATAGTCTTACTCCTTCCATAGTGAATCTTGGAAGTTATGACAAAACAAATTTTTCTTTTTTTCTTTTTTATAGCTGGCATTATTCTAAATGTTCATTTTTTATAGGTTCGTATTGTTTTATATCCTTCGTAACTTTTTTTCCGACAATATCCTTAACGCGATCTGAAGGGGTTCCGTCTAGATACATTTTTGGTCTCATCGCAAATATCATCTCTTTTGTGAGAACTTCTCCTTTTTTGATATCTTTTCCTGCAACAAGTGTCTTATTAAAGTACGGACGAAATTGATTTGTTGCCCCTTCAAATTCTTTTGTGTCCTCTCCCAGATACGGCGTTTCATCAATATCTTTAAAGTGACCATTTCTAATTTTCAAAACCATTTCCTTCATTTCACGCGGAGTCATAGAAACTTTGTGGTCTGACCCCCATAACTCTCGGCTAAATGAAAAATGCTTTTCTATAACACGAGCGCCCACTTTTACGGCTACAAGTGCAGCTTCGTCGCCAATGGAATGATCTGAAAACCCAATTGGGGTGTTTGGATACTTTTCAGCAAGATATTGTATCGTTGCTAGATTAAACTCTTCTTTGGGACACGGATATTTACTAATACAGTAAAGAACAATAAATGGCGACCTTGCAGATTTATAATCTTCCAATATTTTATGCAATTCGTCAATACTCACCATTCCTGTTGAAATGATGATTGGCTTTCCTGTGTCGCTTATATAGTCCATAAGAATATAATCTTGGACGTCCCCTGATCCCACCTTCCATAAAGAAACCAAGTCATCAACTTTTTGCGCGGCACCTCTACTCATAGGAGTAGAGAAGAAAATTATGCCTTTTTGGTCACAATACTCCTTAAGAGGCTCCCAGAAGCCTTCTCGTGGGGTTATATTTGTGTTACGGGCCACCCAACTATAGCGGTCACTCCCCTTAAAGTGTGGTGACACAATATCGATATTTGCTTGCTCATCTAAAACAATATGTGTTTGAAATTTAACCGCATCACATCCTGCATCCACTGCTGCATCAACCAATTTTTTTGCATTGTCCAGGTATTCAGAAACTGTCTTTTCTTCTTGTGTTTGAATAAAGTTTTTTCCTATTTCTGCAATTATAAAAACCTCATCTCCTCCTATGGATTTATTAGATTGTGGAATAGTAATTTCTTTCATAATTATTTATAGGCAACCAAGAAGTGGGCTTGCGCAATAAATCGATTGGTTTTAAAGGGATATTTTTGAAATACATTCTTTATAAACAAAATAAGTTTGTATATTCGTGTTATCATCTTGTCGCTCGATATAGAGACGGGCACAAAAATAGGAAACGGACACACGTGCACAATACTAATGTTTTTAAAACCAGCCTTTTGTGCGCTCTCTTTATATTCTTCTGCTGTCAATTCATTTCTATAATAATCTTTTCGTAACTCTTCTTTATATCCTCCCAACATTTTTTTAAACCATCTCATTACAAGATTTAATTCTTGAATAGATCTCTTTTTGGGGATATTTAAAGAAACCATTACCCCACCTTGTTTAAGCAAACGATACTGCTCTTTAAAAAGAGGGGTTGGGTCTTCAAAATGCTCAGCAAGCCCTATGGAAACAAGACCATCGTAAGAATCACTCGGTAGCGCCGTACTCAAAACATTCTTTGTGTGGAATACTCCTTTTTGACCAAACTCATCGTATGCAGTTTTTGCAATTCGTATTGCATCTTCCTGGTCGTCCAATAACTCTGTTTCTAGACCAAGATATTTTGAAAGATACAACGACAAAGTTCCCCGCCCACATCCAACTTCAAGAACCTTTTTTGCTTTTGCCTCTTTTAGGATCCTTTTTGTAAAAAGAAAGTAATAGTATAAATTTAATTGCCTTTGAGTTTTTGGTGTCTCTCCAACATCAACAAAAAGACGTTTTTCATCAGAACCTTTCTTTGTTCCTTCTATCTTTTCCCATTTTGTATCAAACGTATTGTTCATATTTAGAAATGATGAAGGGGCGAACGTCACGTCGTGACGCCGCCCCTTCTCTTACTTCCTGCGAAGCTTCTCCTTGACCGGGATCTCGCTCTCGTAGAGCCGGATCTTGCCGTCGCCGCGGACGGTCTCCCACATCCGGATGTCCCGAACGAGACGAGTGAGCCCCTGCGGCTCGATGCTCGCGCTCTGGTCGGTACCGAACATGGAACGATCCAGCGTGACATGACGCTCGATCATGCAGGCACCGAGAACAGCTGCCATGAGAGACGGCGCGAGGCCGACTTCGTGACCGCTGTACCCCACCGGAAGGTTCCAGTATCGCTCCCTGAGCGTCCGGATTGCCCCGAGGTTGAGCTCGTCGTTCTTGGCCGGGTAGGTCGAGATGGTGTGAAGAACCACGAGTCCCACACCGTCCGAGAGGATCGTGATGGCTCGGTCGATCTCCTTCTCCGTGCTCATCCCCGTCGAGAGGATGATCGGCCGCCCCTTCGACACCGTGTGCTCCAGGAGCCTGGTGTCCGTCAAGGACGCCGAAGCGATCTTGTAGCACGGCGGCTCGAACTGATCGATGAAGTCGACGCTCCCCTCGTCCCAGCACGAAGCGAACCACTCGATTCCGTGCTGCTTGCAGTAGGAATCGATCTCCTGGTACTCCTCGTTCCCGAACTCGAGCCCTCGCTTGAGGTCACCGTTCGTAGGACCGAACGGGTTCTCCCTGGGCCTTTCGAGCTCCTCGGCGGTGTACACCACGTCGATGTCGCGCTTCTGGAACTTGACCGCGTTGCAGCCAGCCGCAACCGCCGCGTCGATGAGACGCTTGGCGACACTCACATCGCCATTGTGGTTGATGCCGATCTCGGCCACAACGTACACCGGATGGTCGTCTCCGACCATGCGGTTACCGATTTGAACTTCTCGCATCTTCGTCGGAGTCCTCCACGTAAGTGAACTAAAACCAACGTAAGGATACCAATTATTTTTTTGTTTTGTCAAGTTCGTATTATTCATACTTTTTTAGAAGTAGATCACTTAGTTCTCTTACCACACCCTCGCCTCCATTTTTTGAAAGTATAATGTCTGCCTTATCTAAAACCTCTCTATGAGAGTCACGCGGGGCAATTACATACCCAACCACATCAAAAGAAGGAACATCATTCACATCATTACCAACATAAACAACCCTCTTTGGATCGATCATTTTTTCCTTTAAATATTTCTCTAAATATTCTTTTTTATTTCCAATCCCCTGGTGACATTCTAAATTCAATTTTTTAGCGCGATGGGCAACAACTTCGTTTGTTTCAGTAGAAAGTATAATCATAGGAATCCCCGCCTTTCTAATCGCATCAATGCCAAGCCCGTCTCCCCTGTTGCACACAACACTCTCCTCTCCTTTCTCATCAACTTTTACTTTGTTATCGGTCATAACACCATCAAAGTCAAAAACAATGAGCCCTATGTTTTCTGGAACCTCTTTTTTTATTATCGGTTTTCTGGACCCTAAAAGAAGGTTTACAATCTTCACATCGTCTTCAGTATCAACCTGGAAAGAGTTCACAAACGACATTTCGTAAATAGTGTTGTTAGGAGCAAATCGATTATTATGCTTCTCTAGTACGTCTGGTTTAAAAATATAAATAGATCCATTCTCTCGGTACTGTTCATCCATGTCTTGTTCCATTTTTCTGTTTTGAGAATCATAGTTTAGGGCAGTAAGATTGTCGCCCTTTTTCGCCCAAATAAGGCCATGGTTTCTGCAAACAGAAAAAAGTGAGTCGGCCTTACCATTTCTAATTTTCTCAATAGCGTTATCAATATCATCGTCCTCTCTTAAGGGAGAGGTACATTGCAAAAACACTACATAATCAGGATTAATGGAATCATTTTCTTTTATTACTCCAAGTGCGTGCTTAAGAGCATCTTCACTCGTTGATCTATCGCCTGAAAATTCTTTTGGGCGATCTATTACTGATGCCCCATAGTGTTCTGCAACCTTTTTAATTTCTTCATCGTCAGTGGTTACGTACACTCTATCTACAAGGCGAGCACCAGACGCATGTAAAATACTATGAGCGATAAGCGGAATACCAGCAAAAGGCAAAACGTTTTTACGAGGAATTCGCTTTGACTCACCCCGAGCGGGTATGATTGCGACAATATTCATATGTTTATCTTTTTTGTTTTTCATAGAGTTAGCGAATCGTTCTTCCTCCATCGATGCTGATAGTTGTTCCTGTTATGTATTGGGATGCGTCTGAAATTAAAAGCTGAATGATCCCCTTATATTCATCCTTGTGTGCCATTCGACCCAACGGAATCCGTTTTGTAAGCCGTTCCACAAAGTCATTTGGTTGATCCGCATACACGCCACCAGGAGCAATCGCATTCACACGGATTCCCTTCTCGCCCCAATAGCTTGCGAGATATTTTGTTAATCCAATAATTCCATGCTTAACTACTGAATACGTTACTGGTTTAGTATTTTGTGATTCAAAGGTCTCACCCTCTTTTCGATAAATTTTTTGATCAGGCGCTACAATACCTAAATCAGAAGAAATGTTTACAATAACTCCCCTTTTGTTTTGTGCCATATAATTACCAAACACCTGACTGCAAACAAACGCACCCGTGAGTCCAACAGAAATGTCATTGTTCCATTCATCTTCAGGAAACGTTTCAAAACGAGAAAGAGAATCCCCTTTGCCTGTTACCTTGGGATCGTTTGCAGCATTATTTATCAAGACATCTATACGTGCGTGTTTTTTAAGAATGTCATCAAGAGCGCTTTGAACAGATTCTTTATTTGTAACATCAGTAACAATACCGAATGCCTTGCCTTCTAATTTTTCTAATGCTCCATCAAGGGATTTTTGATGTATATCAAGCAAAATAGGGACACCACCTATTTCAATAACCGCCTCTGCGTGCTTTATTCCCAAAAGCCCGGCTCCCCCCGTAATAACCACGACTCGATCTTTTATGTTAAAAATGTCTTGTGTCTTGGTACTCATATTTTTTTTGATTGACCCCCATCAACAACCCAACACGCTCCTGTAACAAATGAAGAACAAGATGAAGCCAAAAAAACAATAATAGAAGCTATTTCTTTTGGTTCACCAAAACGTTGCATAGGAACCTTTTGTAATACTTTTGCTTCGACGGTTGGATCATTCTTGAGTATTTCTTCCCACCTTCCATCTTTAAACTTTACATTTCCTGGCGCAACTGAATTTATCCTAATGCCACGTTTGGCAAAAGAAACAGATTCGCCTTTTACAAAATCAAGTAATGCTTTTTTTGCTTCTTCGTAAGCGGGAGGTGCCCCAATTGGTTCTCGCCCGGCAATAGACGAGACAACAACAACACTTCCATTATGCTCCATAAGTGAACCTGCTTCTTGAACAGCCTTTTTGGCACTTTCAAAATTGATGGTAAACATCCTCTCTTTTTCTTCTTTTGATGAAGGGTCCCCTTCTGGTTTACCAGATCCAATATTAGTAACAAGAATATCGATTCCTCCAAGCTTTTCTTTCGCAAAAGACATGCAGTTTGTAATCTCTTTTTTATCAGTAAGATCACCTGAATAGAGGAAGACGTTACTATCACGATTCACATTCTTTAGTTCTTCAAGCGCCTCATTTCCTTGACCCTCTTTACGGGCACTAAAAACAACATGTGCTCCTTCTTCCAAAAAAAGCTTAGCAGTGGCATATCCAATACCTTTAGCGGCCCCTGTTATAACAACTCTTTTGTCGCGGAGTTCAAGGTTCATACAAGATAGGTATTAATGAGTTTTTTTACAAAGTCCAAATTCTTTTTTGCATTCTCAATCTCATTTCCATCTTCTGCACGTGCTGCCTGGAGAATAAAATCACCCTTATAAGATGTATCACGAAGGGATTCGAACATACGATTGAAATCTGCATCGCCGGTTCCCAAAGAAACCGTCCCTCCATGCAGTACTCTATCTTTTATATGAATATTACTAATTTTCTCTCCATATGAGTCAATTTCTTCTTTTACATCATATCCAAGCGACGAACTGTTTCCGCTGTCATAATTTGCTGTGATGAGAGGGTGATTGATTGTATCAAGGAGTTTTTTGAACATTTTTGCATCAAGAGAAGTTTCCAGACCTATTTGAATGTTGTGTTTTTCAATATCAGGAATAATCCTTTTTAAGACCTCTACCAATTGATCCATTTCTTCATCAGTTTCAATTTTTGAATTATCAACGAGAGGAATTTCTATCCCTTTTATATCGAGGTTTGCACAAATTACTATAAGTTCTTTTAAGATGTTCTCGCTCTTCTTTTTTTCCTCATTACTTACCCGAAAGAAAGGATGTTCCATAAAGTAGTCTGCACACACATAATTGATCTGTACCCCCGTTTCTTTAATGACATCAGTGATTCTTTCTGGTGTATTCCATAATGGGTTTTCTTTATAATCTTTTGATCCATCAACAATAAATTCAATACTGTCAAAACCAAGCTCTTTTGCAGTAGAAAATTCTTCTTTCCATGTATCCCAAGGAAATTCCTGTATTTTGTCACCTATCTGTGGGCTTAATCGCCCCTGCATGATTCCTATCTTGTTCATAGTGTTGTCCATCCGCCATCTACGGCAATAGTATTTCCTGTCATATAGCTCGACGCATCTGAAATCAAAAAGAGGAGTGCTCCGGTTAAATCTGTTGGCTCCCCTACCTTTCCCAGCACTGTTTTGTCTTCTAGTCTCTCCAAGAAGGTATCTTTTGATGAAACACTATTGGTACTGTTTGTTTGTGTATTGGGGAAACTTCCTGGAGAAATAGCGTTGCATCGAATACCATAAGGAGCCCAAAACGATGCCACATACCGCGTTAGGGCAAGAACTCCTGCTTTCATAACACTATATGTTGGTGGGTTCAAAAATTCTTTTCCTTCATAAAGACCCGGGTCAGGAGATACGCTTCCATACATTGAACTTATGTTGATAATTGATCCCCCGTTTTTCTTCATATTCTCTCCAATAACTTGAATCGTTAAAAAGGCAGCATAAAGCCCAGACTGAAAAGCATTTGTCCATTCTTCTTCTCCAATTGTCTCAAGTGTTCCTTTTTTTGTATTGAACCCCGTTTTTTCGCTCAAATCGTATGCATTATTTACAAGAGCATCAACTGAGTGTTTTTGAGAAATCTCAAGAAGTGTTTCCTTGAGCTTTTTAGTATCGTAAAAATCAACACAATAACTAGGAATTGTTTTGCCATATTTTTTTGAAAGTTCTTCCCTTTGCTTGTCCAACTTACTTTTATCTCGCGCAAGAAGAATAACATCACCACCATTATCAAGTATTGCGCAAGCCATAGATTGACCAAAATATCCCGTGCTTCCTGTTAAAAGCACCGTTTTATTTGTTATATCAATTGTTGGCTTTTCTTTTTTCATAATTATGTACGCGTCAACATGTCGTAATACCCCGAAGCAATGATAGAAGCGTTTTCTTTGTCGTCTATTTCTCGTGTTTTATTAAATTTATGTTTATCATGACCAATCACGGTACTCTCTTGAATAGCATATAAAAATTGAAGCATTTTTTGACTATCTGGTGTTTTTCCATTTTCTATATCTTCTAGAGCCACCTTGGCATCCTTTTCTGTCTCAATCTTGTAGGCACCATCACACAAAGAAAAGAAGATATCACCAAAAATAAGGGCCGGTACGCCACGTAGTAATGCCTCCCAAGCAGCACTACCAGTAACAGTCGCTACCGCTTTTGCATTTTCAATAAGAGAGAATGTCTGTGACTCAGCAGGGATAATTTCAACATTAGGAAGACCAGCGATACTTTCATAGTAACCAGGGTAGCGCCCAAGATGAGCACGGATGGCAAGCCATTGAGGAATATGTTCTTTAACATAAATTTTCCAACCTTTTGGAAGAGCTTGAGAGAGAACCTTTATCATCAACTGTTGATCATGATAAATACCTCTACCTTCTGCGCTAGTAGATCGCTCAGGCTGAACATGAAGAGGCACATATACATAATTTAAAGAAAGATCTGGTTTTTTTTGTAATGACTTATACTCATCAATAAATACCTTTCTTAATTTCTCCCACTTCTGGAACATTCTTCTTTGGGCAAAACCACTCATTTCAAGTTTTTCTAAACTTGCCATTTGTTTTGTATCCTTTAAGTTTTTTAGATATTTTTTTGTAATTACACCCACAGTTCCTTTTCGAATGTTTTTTAGTAAAGAAGAAAATGCTGGGATGATTTGTGTATCTTTCTTTCTTGTTTCAAAAAAAGATTTTTGAGTCATTGGTGGAGTAGAGTCTTTTGAAGAATCTGTTTGGTTTTTATAAAAAGCCTGAATGTCTGGGGCCAAGTCCCCTAAGCGAACGTTATGTTTTTGTGCTTCTTTATACGATTCTTCCAGTTCTTTATAGTTATGAAAATCTTCAAAGAAGAGAAGTCTATCAGGAACCCTTCTGGCATCGGTATACATTATTGTTTTTATTCCCATCCTTTTTGCAAGAGCAAAAATAACATAATTATGAGCCATGTGAGGAATATCTGGATACAATAGCGCATCGGGTTTGTATTGTTTAAGGACGTTATACCAATACGTTACATATTCGTAATATAAATGCTTTTTTTTATTAAGAGGAACATTGGTAAAATCAATTGCATTCATCATTGTTAAAACAATAGATTCTATGTCATGCATTTCTCTTATGAGAGAGATTGGGACTTCAAAGTTAGTCGTATCAACATCCTGGGGAGCCTCTCCTCGAGCGGCATCATATGTGTTGTGAAAAATAGTGTTAGGGAATTTTGCACGCTCTTTTTTGACCCGATCAAACTCACTGCGAGCGCCGGTCCAATACACAATATCTACTCCCTTGTCTTTGAGAATACGAGCTGCTTCAATTTGAACCTTATTGTTAAAACTAAGTAAAAATACTTTCATAGTTACTCTCGTATATTATGAACCTTATAAAAGTACGAATCTTTTTGTGATAAAAGCTCTTTGGTACTTCCCTCTTCTTTTATCGACCCATTTTCAATTACTACAAGACGATCGCAGTTTGCTATTGTTGAAAGTCTGTGAGCAATAACAAAAATAGTTATTTCGCCCTTTAGGTTTTCGATAATACGTTTTATTTCTTGTTCAGACTCTCTATCAAGTGCACTTGTCGCCTCATCTAAAATGAGAATCTTTGGCTTCCGTACAAGTGCGCGTGCAATCATTATTCTTTGCCTTTGACCAACAGAAAGCGCTTGTCCTCGTTCACCCACGATGGTATCAAGACCTTGTGGCAAGTCATGAATAAACCTGTAAATATTCCCACGTTTAAGTTCTTCTTCTATATCCTTATCGGTAATATTTTCATCATAAAAACGAATGTTCTCTTTTACTGAACCATTAAAAAGGAACATGTCTTGAGAAACATACCCAACAAGATCTCTCCACGATGAAAGCGTAAAAGTATTTATATTATTCCCATCAACTAAAATGCTCCCCTCTTGAGGCTCAAAGAGTCGCGCAATAATGTCTACAAACGTCGTCTTCCCTGAACCAGATGGCCCGATAATCCCAACCATTTCTCCCTTCTTAACAGAAAGATTGACACTCTTTAACACGGGCAAATGGTCATCGTATGAAAAAGTGACATTATTAAACTCAATTTTTTCTTCAAAATGAGCATCATTTTTTGTTGTATTATCTTCTCGTTCTTTTTTTGCACTCTCTTGATGACGAAGCATATTTTGTAAATAGGGTCGTGCCTCAGCAATCTTATTAGTATTAGTAACAATCTGTATGATGTAATTAAAAATTCTTTGGATAAGGTACATAACCACCACAAACGTAGCTATATTAAATCCAGGAAGTTTGTATGAGAACCAAAAAACGACAAGAATGAAGAAAATCCCTAGAGGTTGAATAACAATACCAGATAAACTCTTTTTGATAAAAATCTCATCTCTATATTCTTTGAGCTTCCTAAAAAAGGTTTTTCCTTCTTCTAAGAGCTCATTCTGTACTCCAAAAATCTTAGCAGACTTCATGCCAAGCACACTTTGATTCACATAATGAGAAAGTTCCCTATTTTTAGTAGTAGTCTCTTGTGCTGCGCGATGAATATTACGTGTATACCCAATGAAAAATAAAAATATAAACGCTCCTACTACAGCTGCAGTAATAGTCATCTCCAGAGAAATAGCTAGAGCAACAGGAGCGTATGCCAGAATGCTTCCAACTCCCATTGCAAGCGCTGCAATTTGCAGTAAAAGACTACTTGCAAATCGCGTGTCTACACTAATTGCCTTTTCAAGAAACCCTAATTTCTGTTTAAGTAAATAGCCCCACCTTGCATCAAGTGCTGTTTTGTAAAGAATTTCACGCTGATCTTTTTCATAGCGAGTTACAATGTCAATTTTTTTTATATTACTAAAATAAAGAATCAGGGCCTTGAGAGTAAAGAGGATAACTATAGTGATGATAAGGGAGAGCACTGAAAGCTCTAGTCCGACATAGCTAAAAGCCGACTGCATGGTTCGAGACACGATATCCGTTTCTGCTGATCCTTCTGTAACAATCGAGAAAAGTGGAATTAATATTCCTATACCAATACCTTCAAGAAGACCCGCCACTATTGCTAAAAGAGCAAGAAAAGCCATGGATCTTTTATAGCCAGAAAATCCACTTTTAATATCATTTAATATTGAGGTAATAGTTTTAAGATTCATAAGAATGGATTATAAGAGCTAGGAATTTAATTTCCTTTTTTGTGCTTGCGTATGAGTTTTTTAAGGGAAGATCGAACAAGTTTATAAAAGCCTCTTTTTCTTCGTAATTCATTAAAGAGGCTAATCCGAGCACTCGTATACCCCCCTCTACCTTCGCCTAAATGCATTACATATCCTCCTTTCCCACCATCAGGATCCACAAGTTTTTCATAACTAATACTACGTTTTCCTTTTACACTGTTTAAAACAATCCTTTGAGCATCCCATCGATAACCCTCAAACACCACATGTTTTGGGCTTATGCCCTGTAGTACGTTTCCAATAGTTTCAATATCTCCTCCATCTATCACCACAAGATCGTATTCACCAGAAACAACCTCTTTGGGGTTAGTAATAAGTGTGAGACGAGGATCATTATTTGTATTTTCTTTCATCTTCTGTATACAAAAAGGATTGTGTTCATAGGCTGTGACGTGGGCACTGGTATTGTCTAGGAGAAATTTTGTAATAGTGCCAATACCAGCACCAAATTCTAAAATAGAATGAACTGATTCACGCCGTATAATGTTTAATAATTTTTGAAGTGTTGCCGGTGCTGCTATTTCATCGCTCCCCTCTTTTTTATGGAATTTGTGATAAAACTCCTTCACCTTATCTTCAATTTTTAAAATAGAAATTTTCATGTTTTTTATGTTGTGCCCCTTACAATAGCATCGATTGTTTCAACCATCCTCTCTGAGGATTTTCCATCTACTTTATAACAAAGCTTGTTTCTCAACATTTCGCGTTCTTTTGCTTTTTCTTGCGGACTCGTAAGAGCATTGTTCAGATATTTTTTGAGTTCCTCCTTATTGTGTGCAACGTATGTAGCTTTTGTATCAAGAACCCACTCATAATGATTTGAGTACTTCATATAGGGCGTAATATCTTTTCCCTTTCTGTACTTCGAACCAAACACAATGTTTATTGCCGGCTTATCTCTACACGCAGCGTCAAGTGCAAGGGTGGAAAGTATAATTACCACCACATTTGCATGGGCAACCGTATTTGCAAAATCAATGGTTTCTTCTACTGATGGATCCCAATTATCACGAAATTCTTCAGATATATGATAGCTATCATCGTACGCTGCATTTTTCATTCCCTTATATTTCATGTAGGGATTATTTTTTACGTTTGAAAAGTGTGGCCTGAAAAGAATTTGGGTAGGTTTTACCAATTCGTCGTTTTTAACCCAATCATAAATAATGTCAGCAATTTTATAGTCTTTGTCATACCATGAACCTTGTGAACCAAAAAAGATAAGGGGTTTTTGTGGATCAAGTCCGAATTTCTTAAAATGCTCTTCACGTGTACGAATAATGTCTTCTTTTTTATACCAATCAAATTGAGGGAACCCCACCACAGTGATTTGTTTTTCTTTCACATCCTGAAGAGTAATGAGTCGTTTTTTTAATTCTTCGTTTTGAACAATAAAATGATCTGGGATAAATCGGTAATACATTTTAGTAACTGTGTCCCAACTTTTAGGCATAGCAACCGTTTTTATCTCTCTGCGCTTCCCTGCTTTAAGAAACACATTATCCATCTTTGAGGTAATAGAAGTACCAAACACAAGATCAGGATTGTATTCGTCAAAGTAACGTTCTACTTCTTTGTTAACTTCCTTAAAGAAGGTTTTTTCTACCCATCGTGACAATGGTTTTAGGAATCCCAAAAGACTCACCACTCTCATAAAGGAAAGATATAAATAAGCAATAAAACGAGAGCGATCAACAAAATGTTTGCTGTATCTAAAGTATCGCTTGGTGGTTTTCGTCCAAAGGAGGAAGTGTGTGAATTTTATAAAGACACGATGGGGCCTTGAAACACGGAGATCATAAAGAGAAACCAGGGTTGTGTCAGAACCATTAAACTCTTCTTTTATATAGTTTGGTATCTTTTTACTATTGATAAAAATAACAAGCTTGTACCCCTTTTGTTTGAGTAAGTTATATCCACCTGACCGCAAAATATTACGGATCAGAATGGTTTGAGAAATTACAATAAAAATTGTTTTTTGGTTTTTTTTATCCATGAGTCCGAAAAATTCTGTATGTCTTAATGAAGGTAGTTAATAAATACCCTAGGTTGTAAACAAAAAATAATACTAGATAAATCGCTACCATATCAGGTCTCCCTACAGCAAAAAAAATGGTTGGCCATAGAATAAGTCCGGGTTCTGCAAAAAAATTGTTTCTAAAAACATCGTTTCGATAGAGCTTTACTAAACAAAATAAAGGACTAGGGAATGCATCAGAAGACCCAGACGCATCAGCTCTTTTCTCTTCTGTTTTCTCCAAAGATCTTAGAAAACTAATAGTTTTTGTAGTAATAATCCTGTACAAAAGAAGAGTTACTGAAACCAAAACCCCCACAAGAAGAATATATTCAGGAGTAAATACAGAAACAGCGACTCCCTCTTTGAATAAATAAAATCCCATGGTTGAAGGAATCAACGCATATAAAAAGTCGGCACCAAATGAGTCTAGGGTTCCTCCGTATTTACTTGGACCAAGAACTCGAGCCATATCTCCGTCTACCGAGTCAAGTAATGCAAAAATAAGATATGAGATTATTGCATACAAAACATGCCCAAATACAAAAAAGATGCTTGAAAGGACGACAAACACAATACTCACAAGTGTTATAGTGTTTGGCTTGATGCCGAGATTCAAAAAAATCCAAGCAGGAACAGAGGAAAGTGTTTTTGAAATTTTGCTCATAATGACGTAATTGTCTGCCATAAACTTACCCTGCGCTTCATGCGAGCTCTTCCTGCTTTCTAAAACATCTGAGTATGAATATTTCATAATTATCGAACGTAAGGCATTACATCATTTGCAAAAATTTCCATACTTTTTGCATCCGGATAATCCATAAACCAGAGCATAAAGTGTGACACTCCTTTCTCCTTAAAGGCTTGGACTTTTTCTTTTACTTCTTCGGGGGTTCCAATAAAAAACTCTTTTTTGAGACTTTCAAGCGATCCATCAGAAAGTCCTGGGTTTTCTTTTTTGACCTCCTCCAATTTATCTTCGTCAAATGACGTATTATCTTTTTCTAATGATTTAAGCTCTCGAATAGCTTCTTTGAGCTCTTCATCGGTTTCTCGGATAAGAACTTGTGTCTCGTAAGAAATCTCAAGATCTTCAAAATCTCTTCCTTGTTTTTTGCATTCAGCTTTGACCGTCTCCAACTTTTTTTCAAAAGCATCCAGAGTGCACGGAGTCGAATTAAACACATCTGCATACTTTACAATTTGCTCAACCATTTTTGGTTGATTTGCTTCACCTAACCATATAGGGATATCTTTAACCGGTTTTGGCGTACAAACTGCATCGCTAACAGAATAATACTCCCCAGAAAACGAAAACCTATCTTGAGTGGTAAGACCCTTAATAACTTCAAGTCCTTCCCCCATTTTTTCGATCCGTTTCTCATCGGTCATAAAATCCAGGCCATATTGATCAAACTCTTCCTTGCGCCAACCATAATCATAAAAAAGAGTTACTCTTCCATTAGATATGTGAGAGAGTGTTGCCAATGTTTTTGCCAAAACACTTGGATGTCTAAAGCTGTCGCAAAGGTGTATTGGAACAATTTCAATTTTTTTTGTAAGCGCTGCAAGGGCGCTCATGGTTGAGACACTTTCCCAAATTTCTCCTTCATGACCCAAAAAAAGATGATCAGCAATAAAAAGAGAATCATACCCTAACTTTTCTGCCTTTTGCGCTGACTCTTTAAGAGTCTTCCAATCTAATTTCCTATACCCAGGTGTTCTAAAAAACAAAACCCCCGGGTGGGCAAAGATAGGTGCACAAAACCCAAACTTAGTCGTTTTCTTCATGGTCTATTGTAGATTCACCGACATTCCCCCATCCACAATAAGGGTCGTTCCCGTGATTGAAGAGGCGTCATCACGAGCAAAAAAGGCAACCGCGCTCGCAATATCTTTTGGTTCTGCCAAACGACCAGTTGGTGTTCTTTTAACAAAATAATCTAAAAGCTCTTTATCTTCTGTTAGTTCCTTTCGGTTAATATCGGTAAGGACTGTTCCTGGAAGAACTGCATTAGCAGTGATTCCATATTTTCCAAGAGCGATTGCAATAGACTTCATAAGCTGGTTAATAGCCCCTTTTGTAGGGCAATAGTGACTTTGAAGCTCTCCTCCAAAAATTGAACTCACTGAACTTATAAAAATAAGCCTTCCTGGGATTTTCTTTTCTACCATATTCTGTGCAGCACCCTGTGCAGCAAAAAAGGCTCCTTTGAAGTTAACACCAAGAACACGGTCTAGGAGCTCTTCATCTATTTTCAAGAATTCTTCAAAAGGACAAATTCCAGCATTCGCCACAAGAATATCTACATGACCAAACTCTTTCACAGTAAAGGCAATGAGCTTCTCTACTTCTTCTTTTTTGGAAACATCAGCAGAAAAGGCAGTGGCTTCTCCTCCAGTCTTTTCAATAAGAGAAACTGTCTCTTGGGCAGCCCCCTTAAATTCCTTATCGGCATGGTCAGAATAGTTAACCACCACTCGTGCCCCCTCTTTCGCCAGACGCACGGAAATAGCTCGTCCTATGCCTCGAGAGCCGCCTGTTACAATAGCTATTTTCCCCTTCAAACTCATATATATACTATAATCTCAAAAGGTTCAAAAAGTGTCAAAAAGTACCACATTATTTTAGGGGAAATGGAGCGAAAATGCAAAGGATTAGCAATTAGCCCTCCAGGCCACCCTTGTAGATAATAACAAGATCCCCTACATTTGTTCCTGTTCCCCTCATCACAACATGAGCACCAAGCAGAGAGAGGAGTTCGTAGGTGTTATGCTTCTTTAAATAATCTGCTGGTTTAAGGTTCTTTTCTTGAAGAAGCTCAAGGGAGATATTATCTATGATTCCCCCAGCGCTCTCTTTTATAAAATCTACTCCATCCGTCCCAATGCACACTATTCCAAAATCAGTTTGTGGTGTGTGTTTCTCAAGATAATCTAATGAGGCCGCAATAAATTCTTGACACCTTCCTCCCTTTCCGTGATCCTCTGGCAAATTAACGATTGTCTCTCCCCCATAAAGATAGAGTCGTGGCTTGCTGTTCGAGCCTTCAAACACTTCTTTGCAAATTCTGTACGCTTCTTCACTTGCCTCATTTTTAAGATTGCCTTGCGCAACAACAATTTTTTCTTTCTCGTTTAGTTTTTTCTTCAAGCCATCTAACATAATGGCATTTGAAGAAAGTACATGTTGATCAACGTGAGCACAAGAGTTTTTTACCTCTCCATGATTATTTTCTAAGAAAGACAAGATACTAATCGGAGTTTTTTCTCGTAAATTGTATTTATCAATAACTCCCAGCGCATCTTCGAAGGTAGAAGAATGTTCCGTAAACGGACCGGACGCTGTCATTTCATCTCCTGACTCGCCATTATCGTCTGAGATAATAAGAGAGATGATAGGGGTCGGATAGAAGTGTTGTGCCAGGGCGCCACCTTTTGTTTTTGAGAGCTTGGTTTTTATAATAGTGCTTTCGTATCCTGGTATCCCAGCCTTGATAAAAAGATCAAACATCTTTTTTTTGTCCTCAAGAGGAATGCTTTCTTCTGGTTTACATAAAAGGGCTGAACCACCCCCCGACACAAGAGCAATAATGAGATCATTTTGATCTATTTGGTGTTTCTCTTTTAAAGCCAAAGTAGCATCGACCCCTTTCATACTTTTTTCTGTTGGAATGGGGTGATCTCCTTTGTGCACCTTTATTTTTTTGAGATCTTTTTTTTCCTCATTTACTACCACAAGTCCATCTTCGATACGCTCTGGCCCCAAAATATCCTCTATCTCTTCTGCCATAGTATACGCCGCTTTTCCACCTCCAATAATAAAAATACGTCGGTCTGAAATGTCGTATTCTTTATTGTTCACCGTGAGAGTATTCTCTCTGCAAGAAACAGACCGGGCAAAAATACCCTTAGAAACTACTTCTTGAATTGCAATCTCTACCACATCAAGAAGATCTTTTTTTACTGGAGAATTTTTATGATCTTTGTAATTTTTAATAATCATGTTTAACGAAAGGCCTTAATCTTTTCTTGAGCATTGTTAAGATCTTTTTCTGTATCAATCTCAATGACATGTTTCTTTTCTACTGGAATAAGCCAAAGAGAAAATTCTTTTTTCATGGTACGAAGAGGCACAACAAACCCTCCTCTTCGAGGACCTTTAGAAAAATATTTTTCTGCTAGTTCAAAATATCGCCCCGCCGCCTTTTTGGATAGTTTATATATTCCAGAAGCATCTCCGTGTGTCTTTTTTGAAATCCTCTTCCCAATCTCAACAAGCTTCCCAGAACTATCCCCATGAACCCTCATAGCATCCCCATCTATCGGTCTCTCAAAATCTACTGCTATACAGTTTGCTTTGTTTGAAGAAAGTATTTTTGCGAAAACCTTCTTATGAAAAATAGTGTCGCCATTTACAAACACGACATCTGAATCAATCTTTTTACGAGCGCAAAGAACTGAGTAAAGATTATCAGACCCCCTATAGTGAGAGTTTTCTACGTATTCTATTTTCAGATTTTTATACTTACCTTTAAGCTTTCTTTTTATTTTTTGGCCTTGGTATCCAATAACAATAATTACATTTGACACCTGTTTTGACTCAATATTATTGAGAATATGCTCAAGTAAAGAACACTTCCCAACATCAAGGAGCGTTTTGGGTATGGTACTAGTGTGGGGCCTTAGTCTTTTCCCTTCCCCAGCTGCTAAAATAACGATTGTCGGTTTCTTTTTCTTCATAAAACTATACCGTCATATCATGTTGCCTCATAAAGATCTCTATATTGATAAGCATCCAAATATGAAGACCTGAGTCGCCATCACAAACACCCCTTACCTCTTCTTCATTAAATATTTCTTTTGTTCTTGAGTCCTCGGCTAAAAGCAATTTTTCTGCAAGAGTCTTTGATTCCCCACGCAACCAACGATCAAGAGGAACAGGAAATCCCATCTTTTTTCGCTCAATAAGTTCAGGTGGAAGCATCTCTTTTGCAATTTCTTTTAATAAGTATTTTGGTGTGTCCAAAATACCACTCACTTCGTTTACCGGAAGATTTTTTGCTTTTTCTTTTGCGTCGTCAGATTTCCATCTCATTTTGTAATCAAGCGGAAGCGAGGAAACATACTCTACAAGTCTATGGTCCACAAACGGAACCCTACCCTCTACAGAGTAAGACATCGTTACATTATCCAAATGCGACAATGTTCCCAATAAATGCATATTTTGAAAAATATAAAGATACTGATCAGACGGTTCTAAATGTTTTAGTTCATTAAAAATATCAAAATACTTATTGCTCACTTCATCAGAGTAAAATTCTTTTTTTACAAGACGTTTGGTTAGCTCGTTTGGTATATACGGATAGTTTGCAAAAAAGTGTTCTTTGAGTGTCTTGTGACTTTTTTGGTAATTCTCGGCATCTCTAAAAATTCTTCCATACCCAGCAAAAAGCTCATCTGCACCACCCCCTGACAAAACAACCGTTATATCTTCTTTTAGCTTTTTTGAAAGAAGAGACCAAGGAACCTCGTTGGGAGACAAAAGCGGTGCGTCTTTTTGGGCAACAACATCACGGAGAGCATCGAAGTAACCTTCTCTTTCAAAAACTATTTCATGATGATCAGTATTAAAAATTTTTGAAACTTCTCGTGCATAAGGAAGCTCGTTAAATTCATCTTCACGAAATCCAGCCGAGAATGTTTTTATCTGCTTATCAGAAAACTTTGACATAAGTCCCACAATGACACTTGAATCAAGCCCCCCACTCAAATAAGCACCGACAGAAACATCACTAATCATTCGGTAACGAACCGCGGTCTCAAGCAATTTCTTTGCCACAGCAAGTGCCTCTTTTTTTCCTGGATCAATCTTTCTTTCGGTAGAGAGCTTCCAATAAGGGGCAACAACAGGTTTCTGCCCCTTCTTTAAGACCATAGAGTGCCCCGGCAAAAGCGCATAAATTCCTTCAAAAAAAGTTTCTCCTCCTAGAGGGTACCTATATGACAAGTAGTCTATAAGAGCACGTTTATTGAGCTTTTTAGGGATACCAAAAGAAAGTATTCCTTTTACTTCGGAAGCAAAGTAGAAAGTATCTGTGTTTTGGAAATAAAAGAGAGGTTTTATTCCGAATCTGTCGCGCACCAAAAAAAGTTCTTCTGTCTCCTTGTCCCAAATTGCAAAGGCAAACATGCCATTAAACTTATCGAGACATTTTGCCCCCCATTTTATATAGGCATTCAAAAGTACTTCTGTATCGCTTTCTGTTGTAAATGAAAAATCTTTTGAAAGCTCTTTTTTTATCTCTTTATAATTGTAGAGTTCTCCGTTATAGGTAATAACAAATCGTCCATCAGCACTCACAAACGGCTGAGCACTTTTTTTTGAAAGATCGATAATCGAAAGCCGTCGGTGCCCTAAAGCGATATTATTTTCTGGTTCATAGTAAAGACCCGCATCGTCTGGACCACGATGTTCCATGGTGTCACGGGCCTTTATAATAGACGTCTTTTCAGGAATTGCCCCAAGTAAACCAATAATGGCACACATAAGTAATTAGATTTTACGCTCACTTGTTTTTTTGAAGTAAGCAGGTGGTTTGGTCGAGAACGCTTTAGGGTCGTGGGTACCAATAAATTTAAGATTCATTTCCACGCCATAAGTGTCCCTAAATTCATGAACAGCACGACGACACCCTTCCCATGCTCCATAGTCGTCGATAATTATGTAACCCCCCAACTCAACTTGATCGTACAACTCTTCAAGACACACCTTTGTAGATTCGTACCAATCTCCATCAAGACGAAGAAGAGCAATCTTTCCTATTTCTTTTTTTCTTTTAGGAAGGGTGTCTTGGAACCACCCTTTAACAATAATGTTTTTATCACGAGGAAGATTCAACTTTTCAAAGACAACCTCCTCAACATCGTGAACTGATGTCTTGAGAATGTCGCCCGTAATAGATTCAACATCTCCTTTCTTCCCCTCTCCTCTGGCGTCTTCTTCTGTTGGTGGAGGCATACCCTCAAACGAATCAAAATACCATGTTGTTCGTCCACTTTTATAACGATCCGTAATACTTGCCATTACAGCAGCACACCCTCCCTTCCACACTCCGCACTCAACAAAGTTCCCTGGGATCTTTTTCTCTTCAACATCGATTGCCAAATTATAGACATTGGTTAGCCCCTTGTTGCCAACAAGAGTATACGGGGCAATCACTTTAAAAATACTTGTTTTTTTAGGGTTAAAAAGATCCTTAAGTGGGAAGGTAGTATTTGCGATAGGAGCAAGAGAAGTAAAACGAAGAGGAAATACTATTACTTTCTTAACGTAATAATACGCCCATACAATAAATTTATTTCTTCTCAATATTTTTTTCATCTGATCAATCATAGAATGTTGCCATCATAGCACACCGGTCTACTCCACCAAGCCAATGAGTGCGTCTTTAATCCTCTCTGCTGACCGACCATCATTTTTGTACATGAGATGCTCTGTAATTTTTTGCATACCAACCTTTTCGCTCTCGCTCTGACCATTGGAAAGAATATCGTTAATAGCATCAATAAAGTATTCCTTTTTCTCTACTATTCGTGTGGCCTCTGTTTTTCTTATAGCTTCAATATAGTCTGATAAAAAGAGTCGTCTTGTTGAGAAATGTGGATTTACTTTTTTTGTATCAAAATTGATATTAATTACAGGAGTATCGCAAGCAAGAGCATCAAGCGTTATTGTTGATGCAATGTTAATACAAAGATCCGCATGGTAGAGAGAATTAAAGAGAGTGTTTATATATTCTTCTGATACGTCCCATCTATCCCGAAATGAATCATCCAAACGCGCCGTATCATCAAGAACAATCTCCTTATAATGACCAACCGAGTCAAAACGCTTCAAATCATTTTTGTATCCAATATGTGGACGAACAAGCATCTGAACATTAGAAAGGTCTCCCTTTTCAATATGTGAGTGAATGAGTTCTAGATAATCATCTTCTTTGCAACAGTTCCCCCCTGTTGAACCATACAAGATTATCTTTTTGTTTGGATCAAAACCAAATTTCTCACAAAATGCTTCTCTACTTACAAGACGTTCTTTTTGTGAGTAGAAATCAAATTGGGGAATTCCTGTGACAGTAATTTCATCAGATGTGTAATTTTGATATTTGATTGCCTGTTTCTTCATAAAAGGATTCCATACAAGCAAGTGGTCTGCCTTAAAACCAAATAACATTTTAGAGAGGACATCCCAACTTTTTGGCATGTCGACCGTTTTTATACCATGGCGTTTTGCGCCCCTAAGAATACCTTCATATCCCATCGAAGCAGTAGAGAATACCAAACGTGGTTTATAATGCTCAAACAATTCATCATTCGCCCGTCCGGGATTAACAAGGCCGTCAACCCATCGAACAATCCCCCGTATTCCTGGAATATATGAAAGAGGCAGGAGGGTTATCAAGCGTACGTAGTATAAGACTCGTGACGGCACCCTACCAGTAATTCTGTATTTAAATCGGATACGAACAGTATGGTTAAAAACTGCTCCTTTTTTTAGTTCAGTAAGTATTCCTCTTAATCGAGCACGATCAGGTTTGTATTCTTCAATAATTAGATTTTTATGTGCAAACATTTCAAAAATAGGATGATTTGCATATTCAGTAATTACAACAATACGAATCCCTTCATCAAGAATTTTTTTTATGACTCCTGTTTGAAAAAAATTTCGTATGAGTGCCCCACGAGAAATTGTAATAAAAATAGTGGGCATATTTTAATTTTCCTTATGGTCAAAATATTTCTGCAATACTACCTTTACCTGTGAACCAAGATCCTCTGGAAGCGTATCTTTTTTAAACCACCCTGCTTCAGCAACCTCAAGTCCATCAACAGAAAAGTCTTTCGTTCCAACTGCAACAAGAAAACAATGGAGAGTGTCTTGCTTATGTTCGACATCTCTAAAATAACTACCCAAACTGCGTATTGAACGAATATCTTTGATACCCACTTCTTCTTTTATTTCACGTCGTGCTGTCTCTTCAAGGGTCTCGCCTTTTTCAGGGGCCCCACCTGGGACCGTCCATTTTTTGTGAGCATAAGCAAGACGAACCAAAAGAATTTCATCTCCATATTCAAGGACACATTTTACTCCGGTTCGTTCAGGCCTTAACAAAAACCAATATAATTTTCTGAACGGTCGAGTGACGTTATAGTACGAACGGATAAGAGAGTGCTTTACGCTCATAACTGGAAAATCTAACTACCACCTATTTATGGTTTTTACCGCTCGCTTTTTTACCTTCATGTACGCCTTGCCCGCCTTCTTTTCTACTTCTGGAGAAATAAGTCTAAGGATTTCCTTACCAAGAATACGATATTGCCCACCCACTTTATTGGCGCGCAAAATACCCTTTTTTAGAAGACGCTTAATGGTGCTTTCACTTATCTTTAAAAGTTCTCGTGTTTCTACTGTGGTATAAACAGCGTTTTCACGAATTTCAGGTATTTGTTTTGGTTTTTTAGACACGTTTTAATAGATAACTCTTACCTATTAAAACTAACAAACAGGTCAAAAAGTGTCAATCAAGGTCAGGCCCTATTTGGTATGCACTTCGTTTAAAACGACGAGCATTTCACGAGCCGCCTTCTCCCAAGAAAAGTTTTTTACCTGGAGAGCTCCTTTTTTAATAAGGCTCCCCCGCAAATTCTGGTCACGAGCAACCTGACCCATGGCACGAGCAATCGCTTCAGGATCGTAAGGATCAACAAGTAAAGCAGATCCATTTGCTCCTACTTCTTTAAGAGATGAAACGTTTGAAGTAATAACCGGAACACCACAATCCATAGCCTCAACAACGGGCATACCAAACCCTTCAATAAGAGTTGGGAAGACAAAAGCAAGAGCTCGTTTATAAAGATAACTCAATTGGCCATCGTTTAAGTGCCCAAGAAAGATAATGTTTTCTTCAAGATCATGTTTCTCAATATATTTTTTAAGAGTTTCATAATACACACCACTTGGATTCCCTCCTATCAGTAAGTAGTACCCTTCTTGTTCTTTGCTAAAGTGTTCAAAGCCCTTAACGATATTAAACACATTTTTTCTCTCTTTAATGATGCCAGCAAAGAAAAAGAAAGGAGTAGGTGCCTCTACCGAAATCTCTTGTGACTCACATATTTTTTTGAAACCTAAGTACGACACATCAATCTTCTCTTCAGGAGTTCCAAATAGTTTTATGGTATCTTCCTTTGTTGCTTGAGAAATCGCCACTACCTTATCTGCCCTCTTAAGAGAGAGTCCGTGATAAATAAATGTGATCCACTTAACCATCTGCCCCTTAATTGTTTTGGGTGCCAAATAGTAGTAAGCAAAATCAAGAGCAAGAACTACACTCTTTTTTGGTCTAAAAAATAATGGAAGTACGGGAGTGTTAAAAAGATAAACGTCGCACGGTGTTTTATTTTTTAAATTATCAAGCCATAACATTCCCCCTCCCAGCTCTTCAAGTTTCCAATGTGAACCAGAGAATTCTGGTTGTTTGCGAGGTTTCTTTTTTACAAAAATGACATATGAGTTTTCTGTATCTGTCTCCAAAAGCGCTTTTGTCCATTCATAAATAGTCCGTGCAAGCCCTGCTGGTTTATCTTCATCATAAGGATGTAAAACAATTCCAATTTTCAAGTTCCTAGGAATTACTTTTCAATATGGTTTTTTGTCCATGTAAGAAGCTCTTCAACTCCTTTTTTGTAACCAATCTTTGGGGTCCATCCAAGCAATTTTTGTGCTTTCGAGGTATCGCAATAAAAGACTTTTTGGTCAGAAGGCCTCCAAGGACCAAATTTTGGCTTTATATCAAGGAGGTCACAGAGCTCAAGGAGCGAAACAGTGTTTTTATACCCTCCTCCAACAGCAAAAACCTCTCCTCTAATATTTGGTTTCTTTTTGCTAAGAAGATGTTCCCCCTGAAGAATAAAGAGTCTTATGACGTCGTCTGCATGCAACAAGTCCCGAACTTGCTTACCATCTCCAAAAAGTGTGAGTGGTTTGCCAAGAAGTTTTTGGATAATGAAGTATGAAACCCACCCCTGATCAATAATTCCATATTGATGCGGTCCATACATACACGAACAACGATTTACCACTCCCCCATATTCGCGAACATATAGTTCTCCTGCAAGTTTTGAACATCCATAAGGTGTATGGTGTGGTGCATCAATAGAAAAGTCCGCGCCAATCCCCTTCCGGGCAAGTTTTCCAGAAAAATCGTATCGTGTTTTCATTTCACGAATAGGAACTCGGTTTACATTGTCGCCATATACTTTATTAGTAGAAGAATAAATAACGGGAATATTATATTCTCCAGCAGTACGAGCAACAGTAAACGTACCCTCTGCATTAATACGAAAATCACTCACCGGACTTTCAACACTTGTGGTTACTGCAACCTGTGCAGCGAAGTGGTAAATAAGATCAGGTTTTTCTTTAACAATGACAGAGGCAATGTCATTAATTTCTACTTGATGATTTTTTAATTTTGGGTATTTCTTTTTAAGAGCAAGGAAGTTGTGTTCAACTCCACGCCTGGACATATTGTCTGCAATAACGACGTGCGCTCCCTTTTTTAAAAGTTCCCGAGTTAAGTTAGAGCCAAGAAATCCTGCTCCACCTGTAATTAATATCTTTTTATTCTTTAAGCTCATGAACGTTTTGAAATAAACAAAAGTATGGTGCGCGCTCGATTTTGCCACGTAAAACCTTCTACGTCCTTTATGGCTTGTGTGGCACGGCTTGGGTAGTCTAGCACCCTTTCTATACCAGCTGCAAGATTTTTAGAATTGTCAGGTTCTACCAAAATAGCATTTTTCTCATTCAAAACTTCCTCTATTGAAGGCAGTCTTGAGGCAACAATAGGCACACCACTTGCCATATACTCAAACATTTTTATAGGAGAAGTGTCGTAAAGAGAGTGTGTTGTGCGTCTCCCAAAACTTTTTCCAGAGTTAGGAAGGACCAAAACATCTGCAGCCTTAAGATACTTAGGAACCTCATGAAATGGTTTGTGACCTAGAAAATGAATATTGGAATCCTGATACTTGTTCTTAAAAGCCTTTATTTTAGGACTTGTTCCTCCTACAAAGATAAAAGAAACGTTTGGCAAAAAGCGAGCAGATTCGGCAAAAACGGTGGCCCCCTTCCATGAATATAAATGCCCTGTATACATAGCAATTGTTCCATCGGGCAAACCAAGCTCTTTCCTTAGCTCATCTTTATTCTTTTTAATATCAAAAAGTTTTGGGTCGTACCCGTTTGGATGAACAAGTAATTTATCTTCCGGGATCTTTAAGATTGTTTTTGCTCTCTCTAATTTTTGTTTATTGGTAAGCACTACTCCTTTCATTCTTCCCAAGACATATTTCCAAAACCATACTGACTGCTCTGGGAACCCATGTATGTCAAAAAATACGCGCCGGTTGCGAAAAGAAAGAAGAAAGGCAGAAAAAATATCGCGAGAAAACACTGCTACATTATCTCCATCCTCTATTTTTTGAAATAAAAGCGAGAGAGAGAATGAAAGTTGCGAAATCCAATAAAAGAGAGGGTTCCCCACAAGATCAAGCATGGGGACATATTTTATGGCAAACTTCTCCTCCACCCCATAATAAGCAAATGGGTTTTCTGTAATCTCATTTTTTCTTTTAGGAACAAGGAGGGTCACGTCATTACCTTCTCCGGCAAAAGCCTCACACATTTTCATTATGTGCACTCCGTGTGCTTTTTCGGTTGGAATACGAGCGTGCGCTATGTAATAAAGTTTCATGATTGTATTTTTTTTGTGAGGCGTGGAATAAGTGCTGATAAGCTATGTAGTTTAACTACCTTTTCTCTTAACTGTTTGGTAAGGGCATCTTTTTTTTGGTCACTCAAATTAAGAACCATATTTATGTTGTGTGCCAATTGTACTTCATCACCCTTTTTAAAAAGTAAAAGATCTTTGTGATCATTAAGTAAACCAGTAAATGCTTCACTACTTGTAATAGGAATCACCCCGCAACTCATTGCCTCAAGCACCGCCTTATCAAGGCTCCCTGTTTCGCTTGCATGAACAAAAACTTGTGCTTGCTGTAAATAATCGTTTACCAAAACACGGTGCGAAACTGGACGTTTAAAACTTACCCTTCCCAAAGGGTCGAGCTCCATAAGACCTTTCATATACTCATTACTTCCCTTCCCAACAATAACCAAAGGGGTCTTATTACTATTTTCTTGAGAACTGACTGCCCGTATAGCAACCTCAAGGTTTTTAACAGGGTCAATTCTTCCTGTTGTTATAAGTGGAATGATTCTCTCTTTATTTCCTGGCACAAAAAAGTCCGTATCGATGCCGTGCTCAGTAACTAAAACTTTTTTAGAAGGAAGCCTAAAGCTTTCTTTTGATGCTGTAAAAATTGTGTCTACCAACTTTTCCGCTATTTTTAATTTAAGATCAACATTTTTGTGGGTATACCAAAGAAATGTTTTTTTATTGTTTCTCTTCCAAAACCACCCCCTCAAAAGAATATATTCGGGATTCATGTGCACAAACACCGCATCATAGTCTTTGCTGTGCTCTTTTGTATATCGTCTAAATCTTTTAACACGCTCCCATGTGCCCGCGCCCTCCTCTTTTCCAAGAGAAAACACTTCTACATTAGGCAATTCGTAACTTCCTTTCTGTAAACAAATGACCGTTATCTTTTCAAAATGTTTTGAAAATTCCTCTATCCATCTATGAAAAAACCCTAGAATGGGGTCATTTTTATCGACTGTTTGTGTGACAATTAAAAGCTTCATAAAGATTCCTTCCACCTCGACACCCACTCCTCCTTATTGGGAAGAGCAAGCTTTAACGTCCCCTGCTCGTCCCTTTTTAATATATCTAGGACTATTTCTGCAAGCTTTTGGGGAGTGGCTATTATTGCACCAGCTTCTTTTGCAATACCAATATCAAGAGAGACCACCGGCACACCAGCAAGGAGCGCCTCAACAATACTTGCGCCAAACCCTTCATAAGGTGAGGTAGAGATAACTACATCGGCACGTGCAAGATAACTTTTTGTATCAGACCAGCCAGGAAATTCAATCGGTAATCCTTGCGCCTTCTTTTCTAGTTCTCTCCTCAAGTTTCCCTCTCCAAGGATTACAAGACGCGCCAAAGATTCTTTTTTATATATTTTTTTAAAAACAGTAATTGCCATTTCTGGATCTTTTTCTTTTTCTAGCCGACCAATCCAGAGAATATTTTTTCCATCGTGCGAAACCCGCTCAACAGACTTAAACACATCCGTGTCCATATAAACAGGCAATACATGAATTCGACTCTTTACACCTGTCTCTTCCACTTGTTTTTTTATTCTTTCTGAGACAACACGAACACTATTTGCTTTTCTTAGTACAATTCGAGCAAGTAATTTTCTATAAAAAGAGTGTGCACTTAAATCGGTATGGACCTGCACATTAAGTCGAGCACCGATACACGAAGCAACATACACCCCAAACAAGCCTCGCCAAAAAGGATCTTGTACAGTTACTACATCAAAATTCTTATTTGGAATAGACGGGAAAAGTACCCCTCTCCCCCAAAAAAGCGCTACTAGGGAATCTACCGCACTCCTTTGAAGCTCGAAGCGAGAGCTTCCTTCTTTAAATCGTTTATCTCCTGTAATAACAAGAACATTCATAATTTTTGTAAAAGTTCCTCTAATCTGTTCATGGAAAAATCAACTGAAAAATGAGAAGATTTTTTTTGTGCTTCTTGTGCGCGTCTTTCGGCCACATCCGAATCTTCATAAACATTTTTTATAGCTTGGTACAGAGCCTTATCGTCATTTGAAGGTATTAAAATACCGTTTATGCCGTCTTCAATTAATTCCGGATTACCACCAATATTGGTGGTAATAATAGGAGTGTCAAGTGACATGGTTTCGATCAATACATGCGAGAGCCCTTCGTATGTTGAGTTCAAAACAAACACATCTGCTGTTTTAATCCAGCCAAGGGCTTCTTTTTTAGATAAATCAGAAGCAATAAAAAGGTGCCAGTCCTTCTCTTTTTGAACGACAGATTCAAGCGCTTCAAACCCTTTCCAAGGAACACGACGTCCCGCAGAAACTATCAAAAAACCTTCTGGTCTTTTTTTAGGTAATTCATATGAGAGAGGCATATCTATGCTGCTGTAAACAGTTTGTGGCTCCACTCCCCACCCTGAGACAATACCTTTCATATAATCACTTGGGACAATGACAAGGTCTGCTCCTTGTACAACCCTTCTTTGAATACTTCTTAAGAATTCGACAAAAAAACCATAACGTTTTGTTTGAAAATCTTCCAAAGAGTCTAAGACACCGTGTCGGGCTCGTGCCTGTTCCCATGCATAATCACCTGGCACGCGGACTACAAACTTTTTTCGTAATAGTTTTGAAACAAGAAGAGCCGGGAAACCAACACTCACCGTATCTTGTGCATACACAATACGGCTACCAAATGCTTTTAAAAAAAGAAAGTCAAAATAAAGAGAGTGTCGAACAATTCGCGGAAACTTTCTAAAAAATCTAAAGCTTGCCGTACGAACCTTCCACCCCCTCTTTGGTAGTTCTTTTTCTAAGAGAATGGTGTGATTAGCGGGGCCTCCAATGTCAGGCGGGTAAAGCCCTGTTGCAATGAGTATCGAAAGGTTTTTAGTCGTCATGTCGTTCCTTAAATGTATGTCGGGTATTAACGATATAACCGATTATGCCGAGCAAAATTACAATGATGATTTGGGAGACAATAACTCCACCACCAAGAATGTCTACGGCAAAATACATAAGAGGAACATTCAAAAAAAGATTGAAGGTTGCAACCATGGTATAGAAGGTTAATTGTTTTGGAAACCTCCCATGGTTGTAATCCTTGTACGTCCAATATTTATGGAAAAGAAACGCCACCAAAAACCCAGAAACATACGCTGGCACAACCGCATACAAATAAAACCAACCAATAACTCCCTCCAAAATATAGAGAGTTATGATGTTAGTAACGGCGCCCAAGGCGCCTGAAAAAAAGTATTTTGTTACCAGTGTCGTATGACACTCATGATCTGCTAACATGTCCTATATAATCCTTAAATAATCGCTCAATCTCACCTGCAATAATCGGCCACTCATACTTATCATGCACCATTTTCTCTGCATTTAAAAGCACCCCCTCCACCTCGTTTTTATTCGCTGGATTCACAATATAATGCACTTTTTGGGCAATGCTTTTTGGATCTTTTGAGTTACAAACCCACCCTGTTTCACCCTCAAAAAGAAAGTCTCGTATCCCTCCAACGCGTGTCCCGATCACAGGAACGCGCGCTGCCATTGCCTCAACAAACACATTTCCAAACCCTTCAGACAAGCTTGGTCGAATAAAAATATGAGCAATCGAAAGATAATGAGGAAGCTGTTCATATGATTTTTGCCCAATAAATATTACGCGGTCAGC
>CESG01138286.1_pt1 | contig 40122 bp, 30 predicted proteins | sample 531121 | NCBI WGS metagenome assembly CESG01 (sample SAMEA2621287, study PRJEB7988) | marine metagenome | biome: marine biome (ENVO:00000447); feature: mesopelagic zone (ENVO:00000213); material: "saline water (ENVO:00002010), including plankton (ENVO:xxxxxxxx)" | depth 800 m
GGGTAAACCACAATAAGAGAGCCTCTATATGTGTTTGCTGTAAGTTTTTTAACAGCTTGCCTGAGACTAACGAAGTAAGAACAATTGCTCGCTATAAAATACTGGCTAATTTGGGTCAGGGGATGGGTATTTCCCGTTGACTTGGTTCGGCTCATATGTGTTAGATTATCCCTGCCCTTTGCCGAAGAGGTAACCCAGAATCAATGTGATAATGGATGAAATAATTGCCCAATACTCTTTGGGATCTATTTTTGCCTCTACAAATGTTATTACCAAGCCGGACAAAACCAATAAAACAACAATTAGTCCGGCTATATTTGAAGGCGCGTTGGCTTTATTACCGAAAAGCTTGCCCAGTAAACCGGACTCCAGATCCATGCCCTTGGCCTTTAAAAAAGTGGACGCAGATACTGGTTGCTTATTGTATTGGAGGCTCTCATCTTCAGCCATTATTGCCTCCTTCCTTCAATAGTCCCAAAGGCCCTTGAGCGTGTTGCGTTATGTATCCACAATTGTCACATGCAACAATAATCGTTGGGATGCTGGGGCCACCAACTGCCACAACGTTGGGTTTGTCATTTATTGGAATAATTGTTTCTGCAACTATGGAAAAGCTCTTTTGCCCGCATCTTGGACAGGGCAATTTTACACCTCTTGAATTTAGAGCTTGAACACATTCATCTAGACGTTTTTGTTCCACTATTTTTCCTAATCTAACGTTTATATTTGTTTGACCTCACGTCAAATAAACCTTTGTTGTACTAATCCGTCTGCGAGAGGGACTAGACGTTGGTATGACTGATGCTAATAGAATTTGTATTTTGAGGGAAGTGCGGAATTGTCGCATCCGGCTATTCAAGAATATTATTACCCGTGTATAACACACGACCCGCGATACTCTAAAACTTTTGTCCAGAAACAAACTACGTCACCTTCTTACCCTGACCATTCTCATCACCATTCGCCTGAGGGATAACCAAGGCAACCAGTGTCCAGCCGGGTGCTACGGCGACACTTTCATCGGTGGTAAACAGATGAAGAATTCCTTTAGGGTCAATGGCGAAAAGTGGTAGTGTTTTATCCGCGTGTTTTTCCATATAGTGATTGAAGTCGAAGGACTCGGTAATGAGTGTGCTCTTTACCACACCATCTTCTGAAAGCATTCTGACCATAGAAGCATAGGTTACGCTGGAACCAAATAGCAATTTACCCCGCTCTTTAGCCGCGACCTGGTGCTTAGCATTCGACTGTAACTCGACTTCTGTCTGCAAGCTGAATACATTTTGACGACCAAACTCTTGCGAATAACGCATACAAGCCATTGCGTTGATTTCTTTCATTGGAGTCAACGCCATCAGCCGCCCAACGCCTACCAGCTCCAACGCCTGATCCGCGTGCTCGGAAGTCACATTGCCATAGTAGGTATCTAAGGACTCCATTCGGGCGGCTTTGATTAAATTCCACTCGGTATCAGCCAGAATGGCGCGAAAACCATTTTCTTTTAGAGCTTTGGCAATGGCTCGTCCAATACTGTTCGCACCAACAATCAAGAAGCCTTTGGGTTCAGGTTCCGCGACTTTCAACCACTGGGCAATACTTCCAGCGGTGGCGCTTTGCAACACCACGGTTCCCACAATAACCAAAAACGTCAGCGGCACCAAAAGCGCGGCCTCTTCGACACCTTGCTGTTCCAGCTTCAGAGCAAATAGCGCAGATACCGCTGCTGCAACTATACCTCTAGGAGCAATCCAGGATAATAGTCCTTTCTCACGCCAGCTAAGTGAAGAGGTGAAAGTCGAAACAATGACACTGATTGGACGAGCTATACATTGTATAACAATGAGAATAAGCAAACCTTTCCAGCCAATAGCCAGGATCTGCTCTAAGTTTAACCGAGCCGCTAATATTATAAATAGCGCCGAGATCAACAGCATGGTTAAACTCTCTTTGAAATAGAGAATTTTCTCCACATGCACATCTTTCATATTGGCCAGCCAGATCCCCATGACCGTAACGGCCAACAGCCCCGACTCTTCGACCACTCCGTTTGATGTAACAAATACCACCAAAACCAACGATAAAGTACACAGGTTGTGCAGATATTCCGGCAGTAAATGGTGGCGAAGCACCAGCCCTAACGCATGCCCAACGACGGCCCCTAGGCTCCCACCAACGCCGAGCAACAAAGCGAAAGTGGCCATTGTATGACTTAGGGCGCTGCCACTTGATGACGACACAATAAACTCATAAACCAGAACGGCTAACAAAGCGCCTATTGGGTCGATAATAATGCCTTCCCAGCGCAAGATATGCGCGACCTTGGCATTTGGTCGAACCGTCCGTAACATAGGCACAATTACCGTTGGCCCAGTCACCACCACCAGCGCTCCAAACAGTGCAGAAATTGTGATGGGAAATTCCATAATAAAATACGCAGCAACCGAAATGACAAGCGATGTCACCACGGCTCCAGTGGTTACTAAGTGCCTGACGACGCTTTCCACCCCTTTAATCTGCGCAAACTTAAGGGTTAAACTGCCTTCAAATAGAATAATCGCAACAGACAGCGAAACCAGCGGAAATAGAAAGTCACCAAAAATAAAGTCCGGTTCAAAAACGTTGAATACCGGCCCCGCCAACAGCCCTGCCATTAACAGGAATAAAATCGCAGGGAGCTTAGCTTTCCAGGCAAAATACTGGCACAGAAAGCTGGCAGCACAAATACAGGCAATGGTCAGGGTAAATAATTCCAAAGAGGTTTCTCCTGCTGACGTTTAGTTTTTAAGCATAGCAGCCTGATCCAGGCACTGCTTGATTGTGGATACGCTGCGCTCAAGCGCCCCTTGGTTTTGACGCTGAAATTCTTGGGCAGCCAGACCAACTTGATTGGCTGTCGCGGGGTTATCAAGCCAGCTTTTCCATATTTTTGCCAACATTTTGTTACCATCAATCCAAACAGCTCCGCCTTCGGCAACAAGGTTGTGACAGATATCGTAAAAGTTATGGCAACTTGGACCAAAACAGATGGCTTTCGCTAAGGCGGCAGGCTCTAACGGATTATGCCCTCCATGCTCAATCAATGAGCCACCAACAAAAGCTGCGTCACAAACTGCATAGTAGAACATCAGCTCTCCCATGGTATTCCCCACCACCACTTGAATGGATGGCTCAAGCATTTTGGTAATGGCCGTCTTGCGACGCACCTCAAAACCACTCTCTTCGACAAGCCTAACAACCGGCTCAAACCGCTCTGGATGACGAGGCACCAGCACTAACAGGGCTTCAGGATGGCTCACCAATACCTGAGCAAAGGCTTGCAGCAGCTCTTCATCTTCACCCTTATGGGTGCTAGCACCGAGTAATATCGGGCGATTCATGCCTAGCAGGGATCGCAGCTGACGAGCATGTTGCTGGATATTGTCAGGCAAGCGCATATCAAACTTGAGATTGCCTGTCACTGTCGCTCTATCCCGCGCCAAACCAAGCGAATATAAGCGCTCTGCGTCAGAAGCATACTGGATGCCCATCCAGGTCAAACCACCCAGCATATTAGCCGTCAGACCTTGAAAACGGGCATAACCTCGTCGCGATTTTTCAGACATACGAGCATTCACCACCACTACTGGAATGTTGCGGCTCCGTGCTTGATGAATCAGCTGAGGCCATAGCTCTGTTTCCATAATGACAATGATGTCTGGCACTACTCGACGTAAAAAACGCCGGACAACCCACCCTAGATCATAAGGGCTATACTGGTGAAATACTTGATCACCAAAGATCTTTTGCACTTGCTCAGATCCTGTCGGTGTTGTCGTGGTAATGGTGAGCGATCTATCAGGAAAGTCGTGCAATAGTTGTTTGGCCAATGGCACTGCAGCCAGCGTTTCACCCACCGAAACACAGTGCAACCAAATTCCTCCTTGCTGCTCAGGAGAGGAACCTCCACCAAAGCGTTCACCTATCCTACGACGGTATTGTGGATTTTTTCTGCTTCGCCATAACAGCTTTAAGATGACCAATGGAGTCATGATGTGCAAAAGAAGGCTATAAATCCATAACATTTAAGGGTTAATCCTCATTGATCACAATGAAACGCGAGAATAACATGAAACCCATACAGTTTCTTCACTCTATACCGCCTTAACTCCGCAATACCATTTTTTAACATTTAACAGAAAACAAGAAAGGCTGACCGTTTTGGTATAAAATTAGACGAAAATTCCACTTCTCAACCACTTGGCTCATGTTTTGACACCAATACCTGACATTAGAGACAAAGTTCTTGGCTCGCTTAATCCTTGGCGACCGCTTTACACCTTTGCGGGTTACCGCGTGTTTTTGGCGTTGGTCTTTGCTGCCATCGCATTCTCGGAAGCAGCGGTTGAAATTTTCAGTCGTCAGCCACTATTCCACGCCAAGCTCTTTTATCACTTATCTTATGCCTATCTGATTGCCAACATCCTGCTGCTAGGTATCACATTATTACAATGGCCATCCTTCAATAAGCTGGTTTTTATGCTGATTGGGATCGACATACTTTTTATAACGCTGTTGATGCATGCAGCAGGCGGGGTGGTCTCAGGGCTTGGAACACTATTAGTGGTAAATATCAGTGCCGCTACTCTGTTACGCCATCCAACCAGTATTTTGTTTTTTGCCGCGTTAGCAACTATTTCGGTTCTTTTTGAACATGGATATCAGACGATCGTTTTCCGCCAAGATACCGCTTTTGCCAATGCTGGCGGACTGGGAGCCACCTATTTTGCCACAGCGCTGCTAGGCCTCCTGGTGTCACGACGCCTGACACTCAGTGAAAGCATGGCGGAGTCACAGCGAGCGGAAGCATTACACTTAGCCAAGCTCAACGATCATATTGTGCAATACATGAATGCCGGCGTATTGGTTGTCAATCCACAAAACAGAATCACCACCGCCAATCAAGCCGCCCTGGATCTACTTAATCGTGACGATTTGGATGGCCGCTCATTAAACGAAGTGTCGCAAAGCCTGACCGAACAGTTGGCGCATTGGCGAATGTCGGCAAACTTTCACTCAGAAGTCATTCGTAACTTTCTTACTGGCAAAGACATCCGTCCTCACTTTTCCAGCTATGGCGAAGAAAACCCTCTGGTGCTAATTATCTTAGAGGATGTGAGCTCGATAGCCCATCAGGCCCAGCAACTCAAACTGGCCTCACTTGGCAGGCTCACAGCGAGTATTGCCCATGAAATTCGCAATCCACTCGGCGCAATAAGCCATGCTTCACAGTTACTTGGCGAGTCTGACACAATGGTAAAGGCCGATAAACATTTAGTTTCCATTATTGACCGACATTGCCAACGCATGAATGGCATCATCGAAAATGTGATGCAGCTTTCACAAAAAGCGAAACGAATGAGTGAACACGTTGAACTAAACCAGCTACTGGTCTCCTGTATACGTGACTATCAAAATAGCCATATGGAACTGGATAACCGCATCGATTTTAAGCCACTAAAAGAACAGCGCTGGATCGAAATTGACAGCAACCAGGTGTCTCAGGTTATCCACAATATCATCGATAATGGACTTCGCTATAGCGAGGCCAATACCGGGGCTCGAACCCTTGCAGTCAGTTGTTACGTGGACGAAGATAACCTGGCGAATGTCGACTTTATCGATCAGGGAGAAGGCCTGCCACCAGATATGGCCGACAAGATATTCGAACCATTTTTCACCACTCACAGCGCGGGAACCGGGCTTGGCCTTTATATTTCGAAAGAATTGTGCGAAGCTAATCAGGCGCTGCTCGCATATAAGCCGGTGCCTCGTGGCGGAACCTGCTTTACCATCACCTTTACAACCAGCATTCAACCACAAAAGCCAATAAATGATGAATGAAACAAAAGCGTTAATCATTGACGACGAACCCGATATTGTCGAACTACTTTCTATCACTTTGGGCCGAATGGGTATTTTGGCACGTGGGGCGCTCTCTATCGAAGAAGCAAAAAATATTCTGCGCCAGGACAAGTTTGATATTTGCCTGACAGACTTGCGCTTGCCCGATGGCGATGGGATTGAGCTGGTATCATTTATCCAGCAGCATATCGACAATTTGCCTGTAGCGGTAATCACTGCTCATGGCAATATGGAAACGGCGGTTCAGGCATTAAAGGCCGGGGCTTTTGATTTTGTATCCAAACCGATCGATCTGGAAAAACTACGCCACCTTATACGCTCGGCGTTAAAAGTGAGTGAATCGACACCCGAAAAGCAGCAAGGCAAAAAAGCCGACTTGTTACTCGGTGAATCACCGCAAATTGCCCAACTTAGGGAGCGGGTAAATAAGCTGGCAACCAGCCAGGCTCCGGTTTATATCAGTGGTGAGTCAGGTAGTGGTAAAGAGTTAGTGGCACGACTGATCCATCAACAAGGACCGCGGCACAAGGGCCCGTTTATCCCTGTAAACTGCGGAGCAATACCGTCAGAGTTAATGGAAAGCGAGTTCTTTGGCCACAAAAAAGGCGCTTTTACTGGTGCTGTTAGCGATAAAGCCGGTTTGTTCCAGGCAGCTCATGAAGGCACGTTATTTTTAGATGAAGTCGCTGATCTACCCATGAGTATGCAAGTAAAACTGCTTCGCGCGATACAAGAAAAGGCCGTACGTCCGGTGGGTGGCCAGAAAGAAGTCGCCGTCAATGTTCGCCTGCTAAGCGCAACCCATAAAAACCTCGAAACACTGGTTGAACGTGGCGAGTTCCGACAAGACTTGTATTACCGCATCAATGTCATTCAGTTGAATGTTCCACCACTGCGTGATCGCGGAAATGACATCAAGATACTAACCGACGCGATTTTGATAAAGCTGGCTAAACAAAACAGCATCCCCCAGCCCCAGTTATCAGAACGCGCCACAGAAGCGTTACAAGGGTACAGTTTTCCTGGTAATATTCGTGAACTAGAGAATATATTAGAGCGAGCGATTACCCTGTGCGAAGGGAACACCATTGATGTACAAGATCTTGCCCTGCCTTCAGATGTTCAGGGTAATGCAGCAATGCATTCGGCATCAAGCCCCTCGACACCATCAGCTGTCGCGACTCCAGTAGCCCAAAAAGCACCAATGAATTCGGCCAATGCCTTCAACAACTATGTCGACGATGTAGAAAAAAACATGATCGTCTCGGCATTAGAAGAAAATCGTTGGAACCGCACAGCTGCCGCGAAGCAGTTAGGAATGACCTTACGAGCCCTTCGCTACCGTATTCAAAAATATCAGATCGAATAGTCTTGTTGTGGGACAATAGGTGCCTGCTTAAGCAGCAGGTTGGTTAGCAGCTTGGTCGCAGCGGGAGCAAGGACGAGTCCATTACGGTAGTGACCTGCGTTGACAAAAATATCAGGCTTACCTGGCAAAGAGGAAATATAGGGAATGCCCTCATGTGAGCCTGGACGTAACCCCGCCCAATGATGCAGCACCTCACATGACGCTAATGCAGGCAACATAGCTATAGCATCGTCAAGTAACGATTCTTTGGCCTGTTTAGTTGTTTGCTTGTCAAAGCCATTATGTTCTAACGTCGAGCCAACCAATATTTTTCCGTCTTTTCTCGGGATCAAATAGCGTCCCTTGTGCAAAAGCATCGTTGAAAGACCAACCTGCCGTCCATCCAGCACGATCATCTGCCCTTTAACAGGCTCGATATTTATCGGTGTATCCCACCACTGCTGTAGCACCTGACGGGTCCAGGCTCCGGTACAAAACACCAGGTTGTCACACTCCAGTTGACTGGTATTGATTCTAGCAGTAACGCCGCCACAAAGTCGTTGCTGGACGTCTAGCAGCTGAGTGTTTTCCAAAAGCGTAATATGTTCGGATTGACGGCAATAGACCAGAAGCGCCTGCAACAAGCGCGGATTGCGAATGTTGGCAATATCCGGCATAAAATAGCCGCTTTCAACGCCTGAACCAGGAATGATATCGCGAATTTGAGCGCCATCAACCTTGCTGTAGCGTCTGTGGTGTTGTTTACACCAGCCTTCGAGAAGCTCCAGATCATCAACTCCAGACATTACCAAGCCAGTTTGGCAATACTCAGGATCGATACCGGTTTCTTCGTTCAGCAGTGCTGCAAGTTCTGGATAATAAGCTTGAGACCATTGTACCAGCTGAGTGACCGCCTGATGGTAACGCCAGGGGTAAAGAGGAGAAACAATGCCACCTCCTGCCCAGGATGCCTCTTTTCCAGCTTGCTGCTTGTCAAGCAACACCACCTCAACACCTTCAGCTGCCAACCAACGCGCGGTGAGCAAGCCCATAATCCCTGCGCCAACAATGACAACCCTTCTAGCCAAAATAATCCGCCAAAAAGTCATCGAACGACACGCTTTCTTGCTTTTCTATGGCCTGTTGTTGCTCCAGTGAATCCCGACTCTCCCGAGTCAAGAGCTCCATATCGTGCGGAGACAAAGGCTGGTCTGAAAAGTAGGCTTTGGCAGCTTCGCTTTGAGCCATCGCAAAAGCAAAATAGTTCTGGTTATTCTGCAGCATGATCTGGAGCATTCTGCCCGACGGCGTCAACATTGGATCTGCTAACTTGGCACGTTGCAATGAAACAGCATCAACGCAAGCATTGTTGTCACCAGTAGAAAGAGCGTTTCCACTAGATAGCCATTCAGCAACCTGGTTTAGCTGCTCGAATATTGGCTCAGCATAGTCTCGCATCAAAACCTTGTAACCATCTATCTGCAGAGTACAGCTAGGATCGCGGCCATTTTTAACAACATTGGCAAGATTGAGCTTCTCCTGTTCGAGCTCCTGACTGTGCATAGGTGGGCTTTCAATCAATGCACAATAGATCAAAAACACATCGAGAAAATGACAGCTGGACTTGGCAATACCAAGAGGCTCAAAGGGATCGATATCCAGCGCCCGTACTTCTATGTACTCGATGCCCCCTCGCGCTAAAGCATCGGTAGGCTTTTCTCCTGAACGTCCAACCCGTTTTGGGCGGATCGGGCTGTAATATTCATTCTCGATCTGCAATACATTGGCATTCAGCTGGCGGTATTCCCCGTCAACCTTCACCCCAAGCTTAGCAAACTCTTCATCGGTTTCGCCAATAGCTGATCGCAAGCCGGAGATGTATTCTTCCAGATCGTTGTAGCGTACTCGAATATTGGCTTGTGCTTTGTTTTGATAGCCTAAATCACTCATGCGCAGTGACGTTGAGTGCGGGCCATAGAAGGTTCCCTGATCAAACTCTTCAAAGAATGGCAGCTGCTTGCCCTTGGTGAAGCATTTACACATAGCTGGCGAAGCACCAAACAAATAAACAATCAACCACGACATTCGTTGAAAGTTTCGAATCAGCCCCAGGTAGCGTGCAGATTTAAAGGTCTGAAAATCCAGCGGTTCGCTAGACTGCCTATACAGCAGCTGCCAGAACTCATCCGACAAAGAAAAGTTGTAATGCACACCGGCAATGGTTTGCATGGTCCGACCATAACGGTGTCCCAAACCGACTCGATAAACATACTTCATCTTACCAATATTCGATGAACCATACTCGGCAATCGGGATCTGGTTTTCATCGGTCATTTGACAAGGCATGCTGGTAGCCCAGATCAATTCGTCACTTAAATGACGATAAGTAAACTGGTGTAGCGACTGCAGTGCTGTCATGGTCTGATTTAGATCGTGACTGGCTGGCGTTATAAACTCCAGCAGGGCTTCAGAATAATCAGTGGTGATCCTGGGGTGAGTTAACGCTGAACCGAGCGCTTTAGGATGAGGCGTTTGTGCTATATAGCCATCTCGACTCACTCTAAGCCCTTCCTTTTCAATGCCTCGCATCACCAAGCGCGATAAGTCCACCGGTTCCGATGCAAGGCTCTGCATCACTGCAGCGGATATTCGAGGTACAGCCACCTTAGCAGCCGAGAGGATTGTTTCCATAGTTTATTATCCTACCCACTTACGCGCATTGCGGAACATACGCATCCAAGGAGCATCTTCGCCCCAACCTTCAGGATGCCATGAGTGCTGAACTGTCCGATAAACCCGCTCAGGATGCGGCATCATAATGGTAACTCGACCATCATCATTACATAATCCAGTAATACCCTCAGGTGAACCGTTGGGGTTGGCTGGGTATTGCTCAGTTACAACACCGCTGTTATTTACATAACGCAATGCCACAGCCGAGCGCTCAACAACGGCAGCTATATGGGCATCGCTCTTAAATTCTGCGCGCCCTTCACCGTGCGCCACTGCAATAGGTAAATGCGAACCTGCCATGCCTTGCAGCATAATGGACGGGCTCTCTTCAATCGCTACTAATGAAAAACGCGCTTCAAACTGCTCGGAAACATTACGAACAAAACGCGGCCAATGATCGGCACCCGGAATCAAGGCGTTGAGATTGGATAACATCTGGCAGCCATTACATACGCCAAGAGCAAAGGTATCCTGACGTTCAAAAAAGCGTGAAAAGCCTTCCCGAGCCTGTGAGTTAAACAAGATCGACTTGGCCCAACCTTCACCAGCGCCCAAAACATCCCCGTAAGAAAAGCCACCACAAGCTACCAAACCTTTAAAATCATCCAAGGATACCTTACCGGCAAGAATGTCACTCATGTGGACATCAATGGCGCTAAATCCTGCTCGATCAAATGCTGCCGCCATTTCAATCTGTCCGTTAACACCTTGCTCACGCAGTACAGCCATCTGCGGACGAACTCCGGTTGCAATATAAGGTGCTGCGACATCTTCATTCATATTAAAGTCGACGCGCGGGGTCATGCCGGGATCTTGAGAATCCAACTTCGCGTTGAACTCCTGCCGAGCGCATTCAGGATTGTCTCTGAGCGATTGCATATGATAACTGGTTGCGGACCATAACTCGCGCAACTTTTGGCAGGTGTTGCTATAAAGAGTTTCGCCTTCTCTAACAATAGAAATCGTCGAATGAGAATTGATATGGCCTACTTTATATGTGCACGGTGCCAAGCTTGCTTCATCTATAATTTGCTGTGCTGCTGCTGCCTTAGCAGCAGGAACCTGAATAACCGCGCCAAGCTCTTCGTTGAAGAGGATGGCATCGCTCTCCCCGTCTAAGCCAGACAAGTCGATATCTATACCACATCCACCAGCAAAGGCCATTTCAACCAACGTAGTAATCAATCCACCATCACTTCTATCATGATAGGCCCTGATACAACCCTCGCTATTTAAGCGTTGAATGGCCTCGAAGAACGCCTTCAGTGAATCAGCATCATCCACCGTTGGTGCCTCATTACCAAGTTGATTGCACACCTGCGCCAGTGCAGAGCCACCCATTCGGTTTCTAGCAAAACCTAAATCAATCAACCAAAGCTCACCAGGCTCCTTTTTAAGCTGAGGAGTTAACGTTCGACGCACATCCGTGACAGCAGCAAATGCTGAAATTACCAGGGAAACCGGAGCGACTACAACTTTATCAGTTTCCTGCTCACGCCATTTAGTGCGCATAGACATTGAGTCCTTTCCGACGGGAATAGTTAGTCCTAGTTTCGGACAAAGATCCATACCCACAGCTTCAACAGCTTCATACAAACCAGCATCTTCACCAGGATGCCCGGCTGCCGCCATCCAGTTTGCTGATAGCTTAATTTGGTCAAGCTGTTTGATTGGAGCCGCGGCGATGTTAGTAATCGCCTCACCAACAGCCATTTTAGCTGCTGCGGCAAAATCGAGCGATGCCAGCGGCGTGCGCTCTCCCATCGACATCGCTTCGCCACTATAGGTGTCCAATGCCGAGGTAGTAACCGCACAATCGGCAACCGGTACCTGCCAGGGACCTACCATTTGATCGCGCGCTACCATACCTGTTACCGAGCGATCACCGATAGTGATCAAAAATGACTTATCAGCCACCGTTGGTAGGCTAAGTACTCGCTCTATTGCTTCACCTAGCGCAATAGATACTGAAAGCGGTTGATTCGGTCGAGCAACGCTTGTCACGTCTCGGTGCATTTTAGGTGGCTTGCCAAACAAGACCGACATGGGTAAATCAATAGGTGAATTGTCGAAGTGGGCATCACTCAAGGCCAAATGCTCTTCTTGGGAAGCCTCACCTAACACTGCGAAAGGGCAACGCTCGCGTTTGGCGATGGCTTCAAAATCAGCCAAGTCATCAGGTCTAACCGCCAACACATAACGCTCTTGCGCTTCGTTGCACCATATACCAACCGGAGCCATACCCGGTTCATCATTGGGCACTCTGCGCAGTTCAAATCGACCGCCGCGCTCGGCATCGTGAACCAATTCAGGCAGCGCATTCGAAAGCCCACCAGCGCCAACATCATGTATCGAAACAATGGGGTTTTTATCCCCCAAAGCCCAACAGCGGTCAATCACTTCCTGACAGCGACGCTCCATCTCCGGGTTATCCCGCTGAACCGAAGCGAAGTCCAAATCGGCTGAGCTGGCGCCGCTATCCATCGAAGAGGCCGCACCACCACCAAGACCTATCAACATTGCAGGGCCACCTAAGACAATAATATGGTCACCAGCCTGTATCTGACCCTTTTCCACATGCTGCTCTCGAATATTACCTAAACCACCAGCTATCATGATCGGCTTATGATAGCCACGTATCTCAACCTCATCACCAAAGGTGATCGCCTGCTCATAGGTACGGAAATAGCCGCAGATAGCCGGTCGTCCAAACTCGTTATTAAAGCTCGCGCCACCAATAGGGCCTTCAAGCATAATGTCTAATGCCGAAACAATGCGTTCTGGCTTGCCATAATCAACTTCCCACGGCTGAATAAATTGAGGGATTTTAAGGTTAGATACCGTAAACCCTGTCATTCCTGCTTTGGGTTTAGAGCCTTGGCCTGTCGCCCCTTCATCACGAATTTCACCACCAGAACCCGTCGCGGCGCCTGCATAAGGTGAAATGGCGGTGGGATGATTGTGGGTTTCTACTTTCATCAGGATATGAATAGGCTCTGGGTGATAAGCATATTCATTCGAAGCGGGCTGAGGAAAAAATCGCCCGGCCGTTGAGCCAACCATAACGGAAGCATTATCTTTGTAGGCTGATAGAACGTCGGCAGGATGGAGCTCATAGGTGTTTTTGATCATCTTAAATAGCGAACGCGGCTTCTCTTCGCTATCGATAGTCCATGACGCATTAAATATCTTATGTCGGCAATGCTCTGAATTCGCTTGGGCAAACATCATTAGCTCAACATCCGTAGGGTTACGCCCCAATCCGTTAAAGCTATCGACTAAATAATCGACTTCATCTTCAGCCAGCGCCAAACCCCAGTCTTGGTTTGCACGAGTAAGAGCAGCTTTGCCTCCACCAATAATATCAACGCTTTTAAGCTCTCCGGGTTGAGTGTGAGCGAATAACTTTTCAACCTCATCCAAGGTCTCGAATACAACCTCTGTCATGCGATCAAATAAACAGCTTTCTACTGCTTCGATCTCCTCATCGGACAAAGCCTCATCTAATACCAAGGTATACTGAGTACCACGCTCCAAGCGGGCGACCGATTTTAGTCCACAGTTGTGGGCAATATCCGTCGCTTTTGTCGACCAAGGAGAAATCGTTCCAGGGCGGGGGGCTACAATCAAATCGACGCCATCAACAGGATGAGAACTGATACGCGGCCCATAGGTTAGCAATGCGCTAAGTACATTCAATTCATCATCGTTAAGCGCTTCATGCAAGTGGCAAAAGTGGAGAAATCTAGTACTTAAATCGTTAACCTTTGAACAGGCTTTTTGAAGTTGCGTTAGAAGTTTTTGGCGACGGAATTCAGAAAGTGCTGGCGCACCAGTTAAAGTAAGCATGAGGAAATTTCACCCAATCAAGAGATTACGAAGCAAGTTCAAATCAGAGTCATAAAAATCATCCCGAATGATACTGTACCCCCCCCTTTCATGCAAAGACTAATGGCTAGCAGTAACGTTGGCATTGGTCAAACCAAAATAAAATTTTGTAAATTTTCCTCGTACCCCATTGTCAAGCTACTATACTTGAAAATGGTATGAACTACATTCAGTTAGAGAAGCAAGATGTCGACACTATTCAAGCGCAGTAAAGAGAGTGCTCCGTCAAGCGCGAGTTCGGGTGAACATAGCCCACGTCCCAGTAATGAAAAACTAAGCCGTCAAGAACTGGCCGCTTTGCATGGTGCCTTTAAGGAAATTGACACCAATTACAAAGCATTAGAGCCTGCGTTGCGGACAAACCAAGTGCCTCAGGCAAAAGAATTACTCGCACCACTAGACACGGTACATCTGGCTTGCGGCAAAAATCCATCGGCAACACTGGCGCTAAGCCAGGTTCTATCCGATATGCCCCCCGTTACGGCCCATGCTATCCGCTTAGCTGTTTGGGGATACATCTCAGCCTATGCTTTCGGCTTATCAACAGAGCAAGCAAAAACACTGTCTCAAACTTTGCTTTTAACTGGGTTAGGCAAAGGACAATTGAATGAGGCACAGCTGCAGCGTTTGGGTCCATGCAAAGTGACGCCCAATTCTTGTTTGCATCTTGAGCTATCCATTCGAACCCTATACAAACTCAAGGGCGTCCCAAAGCCTATTTTTGAAACGATGGAAAACTATTGTGAACGGATAGACGGCTCAGGATACCCAAACAAAAAATCCGGCGAAAGCGTGCCCTATCTATCACAACTTGCGGCGCTAATCGAAGCCTATGAATTGTTTGTGAACCCGCTGGCAAAAATAGAAGCCATATTACCGACAGAAGCATTAGCCGAGCTGCAAAAACACCAAGACACCCATTTTGACGCAGAACATATAGCCAACTTCACTCGTGCTGTAGGGATCTACCCGCCTGGTACGTTTGTTATGCTCAACTCAGGAGGAACCGCGGTTATTCTCGAACATAACGGAGTTAGTAAGCATCACGCCAGAATTGCGCTCTTGTCGGAGAAAAATAACCAGCGACTAAAATCGCCTAAGATAATGGACCTATTCACCGAAAAGAAAGACCTGATCATCGGCTTGGCCGTGCCTAACCACTTAGTTCCCAAAGAGTTTCTTCGCACCAGCCGGGAGCTTTTTATTGGCGGCGGTGGTGGCTGGTTCGGTAAGTCTATTTGGTAAGCTCGGTCTATTTGGTCAACTCTGTCTATTTGCTCAACTTAGCCTCTTTGGCCAAGTCGGAGTATTTGGCATGACTCCCATAACAGGCATCAATGGGGTATTTTTGTTGGTTGACCAGGATTTTTTCATTCGCTGCTTGTAGCAGGTCGATGTCTAATCGATCGCTAATCCGAACCAGATACAGGAATACATCTGCCAACTCGTGGGCCACGGCTTGGCGTTTCTCCGCTGATGCTTCGGACAGGGATGACTCACTTTCAGTCAACCACTGAAACTGTTCTAACAGTTCGCCAGCCTCCCCTGCCAAAGCCATTACCAAGTTTTTGGGCGAGTGAAATTGCTCCCAGTTTCGCTCTTTCGCGAATATTCGCAATCGCTCAGCAAGTGTCTGCAGCTCATCAGAGGCTTGTGTGATGTTCGTCATACCTATTCCTCCACCAATGTTTCATTCCGCCACAGGTTTGGTGTTTCTGGCGCCAGTACGCGACCTAACACCGGCAGCATTTTGTCCATTGTTGATTTAAGTTGCCATGGAGGATTAATCACAATCATGCCGGAACTGGTCATTCCGCGCTCTGAGCTATCGACAGCAATGCCTAACTCAAACAACTGCACATCACGAATACCACTTTCTCGCAGCTCTCTCTCCAAAGCGTCAATGCGCTCTCTTAAAACGACTGGATACCAAAGAGCATAAATACCTGTCGCAAAACGCTTGACCGCCTTTAACAACACCCGAACAACGTTTGAATAGTCTTCTTTTAGTTCATATGACGGGTCGATAACCACTAAACCACGCCTTGATACAGGCGGTAGCAGGCCAATAAGCCCTTGAAACCCATCTTGCTGTGCCACCTTAACCTGGCGCTGATGGGTAAAGTGTTGGGATAATGTCGCAAAATCCGTTGGGTGTAATTCAAAAAGCCATCCTCTGTCCTGAGGCCGCAAAAACTGTGAAGCAATTTTGGGAGATCCCGGGTAATAAGTCATTCCAGTTTCAGGATTAACACTTCGGACAGCGTTGATATAGGACTCGAACAATGGCTCATCGCTTTGCTCAAATATTCGAGCAATGCCATCACGATACTCACCTACTTTATTAGACTGCTCAGAACCCAGGTGGTACAGACCTGCACCAGCATGGGTATCAATATAATCAAACGGTTTATCTTTTTTGACTAAGTGTGCGAGAATTTCAATTAAAACAATATGTTTTAATACATCCGCATAATTTCCAGCATGGTATGCGTGGCGATAACTCAGCATATTGGCAACCCTTCTATCAATCCAAGCGCAATTTTACGGTATTAACTTACCACTGTCGCAAAATTTCGACTCCCAACACAAACCATCAATTGGTATAATACGATTTATAAAAAATTGTTATACAAAGACTGCTGCGAGAGCTTTGCTTTCTACCTTTTGATGTCTTTGCCTTGTGAATAGAATGAGGTAAACACCATGAACAAGTTTAATGAAAACCCAGACCAGTTGGTCACAGAATTTAATCGCTGCTTCCAACCAAATGACCTGATCACCATCAATGATGGTATTCGCCAACGAGAAGTAGTGGTACAAAGTGCAGCATTTGTCATGGCTGGCTGCGCCGTATTTTACACCAACATGGGCATGGAGTTTGTACAACATGTCATCAGCCGCTGCCCTCAAAGTGAACCATGCCTCGACTGCGGCTAACTTGTTGGAGTCTGTATATCTCTCATTCAGTGTTGGGGAAATACCACCAAATGATCCACTTCCAAACGCACACCGATTTTTGAACCAACGGCGTGGTTATGATGGCTAGGAGCTAAACACAGGACACGAACACCTGAGGGCATTTGCAAAGTATATAAAAACTCAGACCCGCGAAATGCCTTATTTACCACCAACGCGTGATCCGGCGCGTCATCATCATGCACCACATCATCGGGGCGCACTAATACTTGGACCGGGCAGCCAACCGGTAGGTTCGGGGCTATCTCTCCGTATATAAACCCTAACTCGGTTTTTACTTCGTTATGCGAAAGCACCTGCCCATCTAAGATGACTCCGTCGCCAATAAAGTTGGCAACAAACGGGTTTGCCGGCTCATGATATAAAGAGTAACCATTGGCTTGCTGCTGAACTCGTCCTTCATGCAACACGCAGATATCATCGGCCATGGCAAATGCCTCAAACTGGTCATGAGTCACGATAATAGCCGACATACTTTCTTCGATTAAGATCGAGCGTACTTCTCTGGCCAGTTGCTCGCGTAACTCTGTATCCATACTCGAAAACGGCTCATCCATAAGCAACAAATCCGGTTTAGGGGCCAATGCCCTTGCCAATGCAATGCGTTGTTGTTGCCCACCTGATAGCTGATGGCTATATGATCTAGCTAATGAAGATAAGCCAACAAGATCCAACAATTCATCGACGCGTCGTTGCGCATCCCGTTTAGACCAGCCTCGAAGGCCAAACTTTATGTTCTCGGCTACGGTTAAATGTGGGAATAGCGCAAAGTCCTGAAAAACCATACCAATATTTCGATGCTCTGGTTGTACAACCCTGGTGGACGAGCTTAAAACTTCACCACCAAGCATAACAATACCAGCATCTGGTCGTTGAAAACCTGCAACAACGCGTAAAAGGGTGGTTTTTCCACACCCACTGGGGCCAAGAAAACAGCCGATCTTTCCGGACTGGAGTGATAGCGAAACATCGTTAATCACTGGTTTCTGATCAAACTTAACGCTGATATTTTCTAGTTTCAGCGGTTTCATGAGTTAGCTCCCGCTCGAGAAAAAGTAATACTGTAGCTCAACATTAATACCGGCACTAACCCGGTAACAACAATCATTAATGCAGCGCTGGAGGCATCTGCTAAGCGTTCATCCGAGGCCAACTCAAAAGCGCGAACAGCTAAGGTATTGAAATTAAATGGCCGTAATATAAGGGTAGCTGGCAGCTCCTTCATAATATCAACAAACACAATAAGCAAAGCGGTTAAAACAGAACCTTTCATAAGCGGGATATGTACTCGATACAAAGATTGCGCTGGACTACATCCCAACGAGCGTGCAGCATCATCCATGGAATGTTTAATCTTGCCCAGTCCAGATTCAATAGCTTGGAGTGAAACGGCAAGAAACCGAACAACATAGGCAAAAATTAACGCAATCGCTGTCCCGCTTAATATCAGGCCGGTAGAAAAGCCCCAATTCGCGCGGGCATAACTATCGAGAGTGTTATCCAGCCAAGCGAAGGGCACCATAACACCAACAGCGACAACGGTTCCTGGAATGGCGTATCCCATACCTGAGACTCGAACCGCAACCTTTATCATTGAGCTTGGAAACAGCCGCTTGCCATAAGCCAGAATTAGAGCAACAAACACTGAAATAATCGCAGCGATGGCCGCTAGACTGAAACTGTTCCAAGCTAACACAAAGAAATGTTTATCCACCATGGAAGCATAAGTTTCGACTGTCCAAACCCCTAAAATAGTCGCAGGCAGAACAAACCCAAGCACTACGGGAATAGCGCATACCAGCATGGCCAAAACTGCTCGCCCTTTGCTTAGTCGGTATTCCGGTAATTGACTGTATTTAGTCGATGTATGGTGATATTGGGCTTTGGCCCTGGATACACGCTCAAGAACAACCAAAGTGAAAATGAAGGTCAATAGCATTGCAGCTAACTTGGCTGCAGCAACCTCATCCCCCATACCAAACCAGGTACGAAATATCCCCGTCGTAAATACACTGATTCCAAAGTAAGAAACCGTACCATAATCGGCAAGGGTTTCCATTAGTACCAATGAAAGCCCAGCGACAATCGCTGGTCGTGCCAGAGGAACAGCAACACGCCGAAAGCTCTGCCATGGAGAGCAACCTAAAGTCCTGCTGACTTCCAAAACACAGATAGACTGCTCGATAAATGCAGCGCGAGCCATCAGGTAAACATAGGGATACAATACCAAAGAGAGCATTGTAATGGCCCCACCTATACTTCGAACTTCTGGAAACCAGTAATCTCCATACCCCCACCCCATCACGGCTCGCAGGTACGACTGAACAGGCCCGGCAAAATCAAGTAAACCAGTATAAGTATAGGCGATAACATAGGCGGGCATAGCCATGGGAAGTAGTAGCATCCAGCTAAATACACGTTTAGCTGGAAAACGACACAAACTGGTTAACCATGCAGTAGAAACTCCAAGCAGGAGCGTTCCCACCCCAACCCCAACAACTAATATGAAAGAGTTTGCTAAATAGTCGCTTAGAACGGTCTGCTTGATATGGTCCCAAATAGCATTTTGCGACTCAAAAAGAGCACTAAAAACAGAAAGCGCAGGTATGCTGAACAGCGCGGCGATGAAAAATATCAGCCACTGCCACAGACGGAACATTTGTGAGAATTTGGCCAACCGATCACGGAACATTCCGAACTGCTTCACTCCATTAGGAATACAAAGCTCGCCATTATACGCGGATTTACCGGGAATAATACTGCTCTCCAACGACCTAGTGATAGCAACAACTTAGCGATAAGCAACCACTTAGTGAAAGCAACTATTTCCAACCAGCCTGATCCATTAACATAACCGCTTTCATATTATTGGTGCCCAATACCGACAGATTGAGATGGTCGGCTTTAAATGGGCCCCAGGATTTTAGCTGTTGGCTTACCTCAGCATCACCACGAACGGGGTACTCAATATTGGCTTCGGCATACCAGCTTTGTGAGTCTTTACTGGCCAGGAACTCAATCAGCTTCAACGCATTGTCTTTATTCGGAGCATGCTTAGCGATACCCGCACCACTGACATTAACATGGGCTCCTCGTCCCTCCTGATTTGGCCAAAATAGACCCATCTTGTTAGCAGCCTCTTTCTGAGCAGCATCAGAACCACTTAACATCATGCCGTAATAATAGGTATTGGCGACAGCAATGTCACACTGACCAGCGGCAGCTGCCATAATCTGATCGCGATCACCACCTTGAGGAGGCCGAGCCATGTTTTTGACCAAGCTTTTCGTCCAGGCCAAGGTTTTTTCTTCACCATGCTCAGCAATCATGGAAGCAACCAAAGACTGGTTATAGATATTTCCAGATCCTCTGATACAAATACGCTTGCTCCACTTAGGATCGGCTAGATCTTCATAAGTTGACAACACATCTGGCGACACACGATCTTTGACATAAAAAATAACGCGAGCACGCTGGGATAGCCCAACCCAATATCCATCCTTATCGCGCAGGTGTTGCGGAATGACGTTGTCTAACACATCACTTTTTAATGGCTGCAACAGGTCGGCATCTTTCGCTCGATATAAACGTCCAGCATCGGTTGTTATAAAAACGTCGGCAGGAGAATTACGCCCTTCACTGCGCAGTCGGGTAAGAAGTTTGTCTGCTTTTGCTGTTATCAGATTGGTTTTGATGCCTGTTTGCTGGGTAAATTTATCCAACAACGGCTTAATCAGCTGCTCTTTACGCGCCGAATAAACATTCACTTCGTTTTCAGTAGCCCATGCAGCTGCCGAGCCTGACAGCAACACGACAGCCGAAACCAACGCACACACCCATTTGTTTTGCATACAAGTAAACTCCAAGATACGACAATTAACATACATTTAGAGTATAAATGATAATCTTTATTATTTAAATTATTATTATGTTACGAGACCTAATTGGCCATCAATTACTTTGAAGTGCATAGCGTCTCTAACTCTAGCGCTTCAACCACGGACTCAGCACTTTTACGAACTAATGCATAGTGGTCTTCCGTAAAGCTATCGTCATAAACAGCTAATGACGAAAATTCCTTCTGGCGTACCAGGTTTCCAAACCACTGTACATCAAGATCGTTTGCGGGTTGTACTAGTGCCCTGATTAGCCATAGCGATGTCTCACGCTCCGCATATAACGAGCCAGCTTCATCAATGAAGTCTCGCGTTCTACGCTGATGAGCCCAAAAGCTGCCATCAAAAGATACATAGTGGTAAAACTCTGGGGCTTCAGGTCGCATAAATGGAGCCTGGGCAACAAATAAGCCGGAGTATGAATGTCCAACCAATACTCGCGCCAATGCATTTTGCTCAAATCGCTGCTCCATCGCAGGGATGAACTCGCCTAGCAAGAAATCGAGATACTCACGTGAGTCAGGCAACCGAAAGTAACGCTCCCTATGGGCGTAACCATCAGAATCATCATTGCCAATACCTATCACTATGGCAGGTATCATCAACGTATCAACGGCCTCGGCAACACTGTCAAAATGCCACTCACCATCGAGCACATAAATGACAGGAAGAGCCTGCTCTGCGCTCGGCCAGTTCGCAGGAAAATAAGCGTATACTGGAAAGTCCGCATCTAATAGGGTTGAATGAAAATTTTCTGCTGGTTCATAACGAATACTGGCGCGTGAAACTGGCTGTTCACAACTGGTAAAACGATCAGGTGACGAATCGCCGTCATCACCACTGCAGCCTACCAGCATCAATAGGCACAACCCATTAACCCAGCTTTTTATCATAATCATGTTCCGAAAGTTCTTCTCATTCCACTATTTACCTGATAGCTACCAACCTAACAGGCTCTAGTATTCATTGTAGTCTTCAATTGTCAAAACCGAAAAACGATTGATAACCACAATCATCAATATTCTTAATTGGTTGATTTTTAAGCATTTTCATTGATCAAGATCATAGTTCAGCGTAAAATTAAAGCTAGAGTCTCCTACTCGCTCATGCTGACTCGTTCATGCAAACCTATTTACCTGGGTACTACCAGTTAGATAGATAGCACACATCCAGTAAGTACAACCAACCAAGACAGGCACTCTTAATGAAAGGAAATGCGCAAATACTCACCGCCCTCAATAGAGTACTAAAATCCGAGCTTACCTCGATAAACCAATACTTTCTACATGCCCGCATGTACAAAAACTGGGGATTAGAAGGATTAAACGAGAAAAGCTACAAAAAGTCGATTAAAGACATGAAGCAGTCGGACGCGCTGATCGAACGCATCCTCTTTCTTGAAGGGTTGCCAAACCTGCAAGCACTGGGAGCCCTGCGCATTGGTGAGCATACTGAAGAAATGCTCACCTGTGATCTGGCTTTTCAGATTGAACAGGTAGAAGCCCTGAAAGACAGCATTGCCCTGTGCGAACAGGAAAAAGATTACGTCTCCCGCGATCTGCTTGAAGACATTCTCGAATATGAAGAAGAGCATATCGACTGGCTCGAAACCCAGCAGTACCAGATCGATAAAATGGGGATGAAAAACTATCTATTATCCAAAACCAGTGACGGAGAATAATCATGAAAGGCAACCCAACCATTATTAGCGCCCTTAACGAATTACTCGCAAACGAGCTCACTGCAATGGACCAGTACTTTATCCACTCACGGATGTATGAAGACTGGGGGCTGAATAAGTTATATGAACGTATCGACCACGAGTTTGACGATGAAAAAGAGCACGCTTCGTTGCTTATTCAGCGCATACTCTTTCTCGAAGGCACGCCGGATATGACCAAACGTGACCCGATCAAGGTCGGAACTGACGTGCCCAGCATGCTGCAAAATGATCTTGAAGTTGAGATCGCAGTGGATAACCTTTTGAAACAAACGATGGCATTGTGCGAACAAGAGAAAGACTTTGTTACTCGCGGCATGTTGCAAAAACTGATTGATGATACCGAAATGGATCATGCCTATTGGTTGGAGCAGCAGCTAGGGCTTATCGACAAACTGGGGTTGGAAAACTATCTGTTGTCGCAAGTGTGATAAGCTCTCATGGCAAGCATATTATCACCAAGAAGCTGGATGGTTCTGAAGCTCTGCCGCATGGATGCGGCGGCTAAGCCATCAAGGATGATTTCACGGCGTTTTGCGCAAGAAGCTATCCAGCCTCTTGGTGATTATTACCCTACTCTAAAAATGAAGAAATATCCTCAACATCCAACTGCTCTGGCAACAAATGCTCCTGATATTTCTCCCATATTTTTGAACGTACTATCAGCTGATAGACATCAGGATCGATATGTTGATCGTCACGCATGCGTTTAAGGATAGATAAAGCCACACTAATTGGCATGGGCTTTTTATAAGGGCGCTCTTTGGCCGTCAGTGCTTCAAAAATATCAGCAACTGCCATCATTCGCGCCGGTATCGACATCTGATCCCGCGTCAAGCCAAGCGGAAAGCCGGTGCCATCCATTTTTTCATGATGCCCACCAGCATATTCGGGAACACGGCGTAGCTTTTTCGGAAACGGCAAGGATTCCAGCATATTAATGGTAACCACCATGTGGTTATTAATGACCTCTCTTTCTTCTGCCGTCAATGTGCCACGAGATATGCAGAGGTTATGCACTTCGTCTTCAGACAATAGCGCATGCGTATCGCCTTGACTGTCTCTCCAACTCTGTTTGGCGATCCTTCTCACGCGCTCCATATCCTCTTCGGCCATGAATTCACCGCCCGTGTTAGCCTTTTCGATAAACCGTCGCTCTTCGCGCAAACGGTTGATCTCTTTATCCCTGTCCGCCTCCCACTGACAGGTTTGTTCTGGCTCCGCCAAACAACGCTTTAAGCAATCTATTTCTGCATCACGGATCATTAGATCGAAACGGCCTTTGACCGCCTCTATCCCATCCCTTAACGTGTGCAACTTGGTCGACTTATCCAATACATGATCTGGCGTCGACAGCTTTCCACAATCATGCATCCAGGCTGCGACCTTAAGCTCATACCACTCGTCTTCATTGAGACTAAAATCTTTAAAGGTGGTGTTATCCTCACAAGCAGCTTTTGCAATCAACTCCATTAAAACAGGGATGCGCTGGCAATGTGCTGAGGTGTGCGGCGACTTGGCATCGATAGCTTCCGCAATACAACGAATAAAAGCATCTAATAGGTTTTTAAGCTCTTCGACCAGCAGTTGATTATTTAGCACGATAGCCGCATAAGAGGCCATTGCATTGATCATCGGCTCTATGTCATGACTAAAAGGCACCACCTCTCCAGTTTCACGATCGATGGCGTTCACCAACTGCAGCACGCCTATAACATCGAACTCATGATTAGTTAACGGGATAGTTAAAAAAGACGCTGAGCGATAATTCGTATTACGGTCAAACGACTTTGTACCACTAAAGTCGAACGCTTCAGTTTGGTAAGCATTTTCTATATTACTTATTGTGTGGTGATGGACAACGTGAGTACAAACATTGTTGTGATTTTCCTTACCATTTTTGTACAACGGCAGGTTGGGAAAAGGGATAGCCTGACCTGAAGTACCACCATAATGAATTCCCAACGATTCATTTTGTACTACAGCAAACTGCAAATAACTGTCTTTACTGGCCGGATCGCCCTTGACTAAGTAGAGCGAGCCACCATCAGCATTGGTGAGCTCTCGAGCCTCTTTTAGAATACGTTCGAATAGATGTTGAATCGTTGGCTCTGCAGCCAACCGGATTAACAACTCTGATGCAACGGGGCTAGAATTATCCGTCAGCATGCGCAGTCTCCCAACTGTTAGTTAATTACAGTATATGTGGGATTTCGCGTTACGAAAGAAATTTGCCTAAAAAAGAAGCTTAAACAAACACTAGTTCTGAAGCAACGGATCGTCATCCGGATGGGTGTAGGTAAGTTTTTCACCCAAAAGCGTCTCAAGGTTCGGCACACAGAACCCGTCATCTTCACCCACTAAGCTAATAGATACTCCCTTAGCGCCAGCTCTCCCGGTTCGGCCTATTCGGTGAACATAGTCTTCTGGATCTTCAGGCAGTGAATAATTGATAACGTGGGATACTTTCGGTATGTGTAAACCGCGTGCGGCCACATCGGTGGCAACAAGCACCTCAAACTCGCCCTTGGTAAAGCGCTCTAGTGTGCGCATACGTTTTTTCTGATCAACGTCCCCTGACAATTGCCAGGCTTTAACGCCGCGCTTTTGCAGCGCGTTGGTTAGGTTTCTTACTTGATCTCGCCGATTAGCAAAAATAATCACCCGCTCAACATCCGGATGTTTCAAAATACGGTTAATGACGCTCAGTTTGTCGCTGTCACTGACCATAAAGACTTTTTGTTCGATTTGCTTCGAAGTAACCTGTTCAGGTTCAATCTCAACACGCACAGGGTTGTGAGTCCAGCGCTGCGCCAGATTCATTACATCGAGATTGAACGTAGCGCTGAACAACAAGGTTTGGCGATAGTCTGTGTGAGGTGTCGAGCGCACAATGCGTTTAACCTGAGGGATGAACCCCATATCCAGCATGCGATCTGCTTCATCTAATACCAAGATGTCGACGTCTTCAAAGTCGATATGGCCCGACTGCAAAAAGTCAATCAGGCGACCAGGCGTGGCGATGCAGATATCAACCACACTATTCTCAAGCTGCATTTTTTGCTTGTGATAATCCATTCCCCCCATCAATACCACACTGTTCAGATTGGTATATTTAGTCAAGGCTTTGGCGTCGTTAGCTATTTGCACCGCTAGCTCTCGCGTAGGGGCCAGAATTAAAGCTCGAGGAGCTGCCAAATAGCGCTCTCCTTCATAAGGATGAGTCAGCAAGTGATTAAGTACTGTTATAAGAAAGGCGGCTGTTTTGCCGGTGCCGGTTTGAGCTTGCCCAATGGCATCATGGCCAGCCAACGTACTGGCCAGAATCTGTGCCTGGATGGGTGTGCAATACTGAAAATTCAGATCAGCCACTGCGTGCATCACATCAAGGGGCAGATCAAAATCATGAAAGCGCTTTTTATCGGGTTCTTCCGCGACGGCAAACTTATCTAGTGACCACTTTTCAACGGCAGGCTTCTGAGGCGGCTTCTTTTTTTCATGGTTATGGCGTCGACTCTTATTGCCTTTACTGCGAGCGTTATCCGGATTACGAGCGCCATCAGCAGTGGCATGCTTCTCTTGCGACGGTACAGATTTTGAGGTGGGCTTGTTTGTCGTAGCATTCGACGATGAGGACTTTGAAAACAATTTTTTTATCGGCTTAAACAACCTGAAACTCTCCAGCTATGCAACTGTAACCATGCAAGCAATGATTGGCTTATGAATATAAATTGAAAGCAGGTATAACAAACATTTGCATATTCGTCCAGCGATCTTGGCGCTTAGCTAGCAAAAGTCTGGCTGTCACGAAGGCTTAAAAAGGCACAGGAGCATGAAAAGACATCAGTTGCTGAGTTATGGGATGAACCACCCCTAACGTATGTGCATGCAGCATCATTCGTGGTTCAGTGGGCTCTTTTGCGTAAAGCTTATCCCCAACGATAGGATGCCCAAGCTGCTGCAAATGCACCCGCAACTGATGACTACGCCCAGTAAAGGGGGCCAGTTCCAAACGCGTATAGGCCCCCTGATTTTCGACGCCTAGCTGCCACCACAGGGTTTGGGCTGACTTGCCTGAATGCCAGCACACTTTTTGTTTTGGCCGCTTATCCCAGTCGCAGATCAAAGGCATGTCCACCACCCCCTGACTCGCCGTTGGCTTTCCATAGACCAGCGCCTGGTAACCTTTTGACGTGGTTCGCTTAGCAAACTGCTCATTGAGCACTTTCTGGCTGGCATGGTGAAAAGCGAAAACCATGACCCCAGAAGTCGCCCAGTCCAACCGGTGTACCACACGCAAATACGGCCAGTGCTTCTGCAAACGCGTAGCTACGCTATCGAATTTGTCCGCGGTTCTTCCAGGCACAGAGAGTACATAATGTGGCTTGTTGACCACCACAATATCATCGTCTTGGTAAAGTAAAGGAATGCCTTCTATTTGGCTCATCTAAAACTCATATAATTACACTCCGAAGGCGCGCATTATACGCACTCTATACTTTATTTGACTATCTCCATGCATTATTTGACTACCTCCATACATGCTTACCTAAAGCTTTCACTCCTTAGCTGGCAGCCAGCTCACCGGGCTGCTAGACTGAGGTAAACAGGCTCTAAACCAAAATCATAAAAACGTTATAAATGAGTACTTATGGCCAAATCCATCTCTGCTATCGAACTGGTAAAAAATGTTACCCATTTAAATTCGCTACCCGTCACACTAGCGAGGCTGCAGGAGTTGCTCGATCAACCCCACAGCTCAAGCAACGATATTGCCAAGGTCATCGGCAGTGACCCAGGATTAACCGCCAATCTGCTAAAGCTGGTCAACAGCGCCTACTTCGGCTTTAACCGCTCCATTGAGAGTCTTGAAGAAGCCGTTCGCATTGTCGGCACACACCAGCTGCATTCACTAGCACTGGCCAACTCAGCATCCAAATTGTTTGATGGCTTGCCCAGCGAGCTAATCAGCATGCCCAAGTTCTGGCGCCATAGCCTGTTCACCGCTCTCTACGGACGGCTACTAGGTAAACAGATCCAAGGAACCGATCCCGAACATTTATTTGTTTGTGGACTGCTACACAATATGGGCAGCCTGATCCTGTATAGTGAACTGCCCGAGGAATCCAAAATGTGTTTTATGCAACCTAGCTATCATGGCATGCAGCGCGCTCCCATCGAAGAACTGATGATTGGCTTCAGTCACGCCGATGTCGCGGCCGAATTAGCACGGTTATGGCACCTGCCGCGCCGGCTGGAAGAGACGATTGGCAATTATATCCATCCCGAACAAAGCCGTGGGTTTAAGAAAGATGCTTCACTCATTCGACTCGCAGCTACGATTGCATACGCCCAAGACAGCGAAGAAGCAACTGAAGAAATCCCTCATCAACTATGGCAAGATGTCGAGCTATCCGGTGATCTGCTTAATAAACTATTAAAAAGTGCTGAACAGCAATTTGAGTCAGCCAAACGCTTTATTTTAAACCGCGATGACTTTTAGGGACTCCCAATGACACCAACAGATAAAACCAATATCGAAGCAGCGGTATTTCGCCGCCTGCTCGATCACCTTGATAACCACAAAGAAGTACAGAATATCGACCTGATGATCCTGGCAGATTTTTGCCGAAATTGCCTGGCAAAGTGGTATTCAGCCGAAGCGAGTGAACGCGGTATCGACATAGATTATGATAAGGCACGAGAAATCATTTATCGCATGCCCTACTCCGACTGGAAAGACAAACACCAACTTCCCGCAACAGAGGAACAAATGGCGCAATTTGAAGCCAAGCAAAAAGCAAAAAAAAGCTAGCGAAAAGCCTCTGCAACCCGACAATTCCAGCCAACTTTGATCTTTATCATGGTCTAGTGCATTAGTTTTTTTAATAATAGCGACAACTTCTAATGTATAACCGATTCACTGCTCTTCAACCCATGCTTTTGTGAGGAATCATGACGCAACAATACGTTCTTGTGCTCAACTGTGGCAGCTCATCCATAAAATTCGCTATTATTCAGGCAGCCACCGGTGAGCAGCCGTTTTCAGGGATTGCTGAACGGCTACATTCTGCGGAGGCGCTGCTCAAGTTTGAGATCTACGGTGAAAAAATTCGCCTGGATATTCCCAACGCATCCCACCTCGACGCAGTGCAGCGCATTGTTGCTTCACTGGATGACCACCCCACGCTCAAATCGCAATTGATTGCGGTCGGCCATCGTGTTGTTCATGGCGGAGAAGCATTTAGCCAATCAACAGTGATTGACGACAAAACACTGGAAGGGATAAAAGGATGTAGCCGTTTAGCACCACTGCACAACCCAGCTAATGTTATTGGCATTGAAGCCGCCATGTCGGCCTTTCCCTCACTTCCGCAAGTCGCCGTTTTTGATACGGCGTTTCATCAATCCATGCCTGCACAAGCCTATTTGTATCCGATTCCCTACAACCTTTACGAAGAGCAAGGTGTGCGTCGGTATGGCTTCCATGGAACCAGTCACCGCTTCGTCACGGCTGAAGCCGCTCGCCTACTCAACAAACCGCTCAACTCATTGGCTCTTTTGAGCGCGCATTTGGGCAACGGCTGTAGTGCAACAGCCGTACTTAATGGTCAGAGCATAGATACCACCATGGGTCTAACGCCACTGGAAGGCTTGGTCATGGGAACACGCTCCGGTGATGTCGACCCGAGCTTGCACGGCTATCTGGTTGATCAATTAGGCTGGGATATCCACGAAGTCGTCGACATGCTGAATAAGCAAAGCGGACTTAAAGGACTTTCAGGCATCAGTAACGATATGCGCACCTTGGGCGAAGAAGCAGAAAAAGGCAATAAGCGATGCGCATTAGCCATCGATGTATTTTGCTATCGTCTAGCCAAGCACCTTGGCGCACTCGCTGTCTCGCTCGGCCGCATCGACGCCCTTATATTCACCGGTGGTATTGGTGAAAATGCGGCCATGATTCGCTCCAAAGTACTCAAACAACTCGGCGTTTTTGGATTTGACGTCGACGAAACAATGAACATGCAACATGGACGTGATAATAATGGTTGTATTACCACCAATCTTGGCCCGACAGCAATGGTTGTCGCAACCAACGAAGAGTGGCTCATAGCATCGGATGCCGCGCAACTGGTTCACGCTTAAGCCCAGGAAGTCATTATGTCTCATACGTTATTAGTCATCCCTACCGGCCCAAGCGTCGGTCTTACCAGTGTTACGCTTGGACTGTTTCGCGCTCTTGATCGTGAAGGGGTTGCGGTAAGCTTTGTTAAGCCAGTTGCCCAACCACGAGCGGGAGATAGTGGTCCAGAACGCTCGACCTTCATGATCCAAGCCACCTCATCAATCGTTCCGCCAACCCCTATCGATATAAAGCATGCTGCTCACCTGTTGAGTCAGGCCCGCAAAGACGAGCTACTCGAAGAAATTGTTGCCGTGGTCAATCAAGGCAGCGGCAATGCCCAAATCACCATTGTTGAGGGCTTGGTGCCCGCTCGCGGACAACCCTATGCCGCTCGGCTCAACAATGCCATCGCTAAAGCGCTGGATGCGGAAATCCTCTTTGTCAGCACACCCGGCGATAGCGATATCAATGCCCTTGAAGACGAAATTGAAATAGGTGCCAGTTTTTATGGCGGTATCAGTCATTCCAAAGTTTTAGGCAGCATCATCAATAAAGTCGGAGCGCCGGTCGATAGTGATGGCAATGTCGATCAAGGGCTTATTAACGAACATCCGACTCTTCACGAAGGCCTCACGGAAGACGTCATTCGCCACCAATCGCGTATTTTTAAGGGTGACAATTTCAAGCTGCTCGGCTGCATCCCATGGCAGAAATCGTTAATGAATCCTCGCATGGATGATCTTAAAAAGGTCTTGCCTTGTGAGGTGATCAACGAGGGAGATATGACAAGACGGGTCACTCGCCTTAAGATTTGCGCCCGCAGTTTAAATAATATGATCGACGCTCTTCATCCTGGCAGCTTGATTATTACCCCTGGCGACCGCAGTGATGTTATCGTAGGCACCTGTATGGCGGCCCTTAATGGGGTAAAAATAGCCGCATTACTGCTTACTGGTGGTTACCCCCCTAATGAAAAAGTATTGGCACTGTGTGAAACAGCGATCCAATCAGGGCTTCCTATCCTAACTACCCAGCTAGACACCTACCAGGCGGCCTTGAGCTTAAGCCACATGAACGTCGAAATGCCCATTGATGATCTGGAGCGTGTAAACGGCATGATGGATTTTGTCGCCAGCCACATGGATGTATCGACACTCAAAAGCCTATGTGCGACCCATTACCAACGCCGCTTATCACCACCTGCATTTCGCTACTTGCTGGTTGAAAAAGCCCGTGCAGCCAATAAACGCATTGTGCTACCCGAGGGTGAAGAACCGCGCACAATTAAAGCTGCCGCTATCTGTACCGCTCGCCGCATCGCCCGCTGTGTCTTGCTGGGCAACCCTGAAACCATCCAACGTATTGCCCAACAAAACGATATAGCCCTGCCAAACGATTTGGAGATACTCGATCCTCATGTGATTCGTGCTAATTACGTCCAGCCAATGGTTGAACTGCGCAAACACAAGGGATTGAATGCCATGATGGCTGAAGCTCAGTTAGAAGATAATGTGGTGTTAGGCACAATGATGTTGAGTCAGAATGCAGTCGCAGGTCTGGTATCTGGTGCTGTCCACACTACTGCCAACACCATTCGTCCGGCATTGCAGCTTATTAAAACCAAGCCAGATGCTGCATTGGTTTCATCTATCTTTTTCATGTGTCTACCCGATCAAGTATTGGTATACGGCGACTGTGCCGTCAACCCCGATCCCGATGCAGACCAGTTGGCGGACATAGCGATTCAAAGTGCCGAATCGGCCAAAGCCTTTGGTATTGAACCGCGTGTAGCGATGATCAGTTACAGCACAGGTTCATCAGGCAGTGGTTCAGACGTAGAAAAAGTACGCCAGGCGACTATGCTGGCTAAAGAGAAGCGTCCAGATCTACTCATCGACGGCCCGCTGCAATATGACGCAGCACTGATTGAAAAAGTCGCCCAAAGCAAAGCGCCTGATAGCCCGGTTGCAGGAAAAGCGACGGTATTTGTCTTCCCTGATTTGAACACAGGCAACACAACATACAAAGCAGTCCAACGTAGCGCAGACGTGGTATCCATAGGTCCAATGCTGCAAGGGCTTAAAAAACCTGTCAACGATCTGTCCCGCGGAGCCTTGGTAGAAGATATTGTCTACACCATCGCATTGACCGCGATTCAGGCATCGCAGCAGGATTCATAATCAGCTTCCTCAAAAACCTAGATCCTCAAAAACAAGAAAGGCGCTTGAAGAAGCGCCTTTCTTGTTTTTGAGGATCTAGGTTTTTGAGGATCTAGCCGTATTTCCGATGACTCGTCAGGCAAATTTAGTTTGGCATTTCGCCTGCAGGACCTAGAGTTTGAATGTTTTGACTACCAGCTCCTGGAGGCTCAACGGTAATAGTTTGATCGACACCGGCCTCTGGTGGTAAGCCTGGTGTACCATCCCAATCAGCCCCTGGTGGCGTTACTTCGATATTTTGATCAACTCCATATTCAGGGCCTTTGGCATTCGGATCATAGTATCCAATTCCGCCATCTGGTGTTAAACCATCGACATTCGGCTTACCAAGATCAGCAGGAACTTCAGTAGCTTGAGCGGTTTCAGGATTCGCTTTTGGTTGTGGCTGAGGTTGCGACGGTGGTGGGGTTCGCTTGGTCGCCATCTCGACTGCAGGGGCACTTTCGCTAGCAGGTTCTTCGGACTGAGCAGGCTGACGAGCTTGGGGGTTTACTGTTTCCGCTACAGGAGCATCAGATTCAAACTGCTCCCAATCATCTCCTTTATCCTTTCCTTTCTGCATTTGCAGCGCACCATAAACACCAACAACACCGACAATAACGGCTCCGGCAAGAATTGCTTTTTTCATGTTAACCTCACTAGCTTTGTATCTTTAACGTTATATCTTTAACGTTATCTACTTGGATATATAACTTACTGAAAACTATCTACTGGCGGATCTGGCGACTCATGGGTGAAAAATCAAGCGCCGACGCCCTTACTGGGCAAATATCCAGCCCACCTCGTCTGGTAAATAACGCCTGCACCATAAGATACTCGGGCTTCAGGCGTTGCATAATATCACTATATATTCGTTCAACACACTGTTCATGAAACTCGTTGTGCATGCGGTAGGATATCAAATACCGAAGCAACGACTCATGATCTATCTCAGTACCTTGGTAATCAATCACCACCGTTGCCCAGTCAGGCTGGTGAGTTACTAGGCAATTACTCTTGAACAAATGACTGTAGAGAACCTCTGATACCTTCTCGACGCCCCTCTTCAGCAGACCAGGCTCGTATTGGTAGGCATCCACTTCAATATCCAGACCATCCAAGCAACAGCCATCGATATTTGGATAGCTTTGCCAGCGCGTATCATGCACTGGCCCTAATATGACAGTGACAGCCCCACCAACCACCTGTTGAATATCAGCTGCAATACATTCCGACACCTGTTCGACCGAGCCAAAGCGTGATTGGTTCAGCGAGTTTAAATAAAGCTTAAATGATTTGGATTCAACGATATTCGGCGTATCACAAGGTACTGTCAGCTTGAGCAACGCGACCTGTGGCTTACCTTTATTATTTAGCCAAGAAACCTCATAGCCATGCCACAAATCATGGCCTTTAAAGGGCAAGTTGTTAGCACTTATGCCTAAATGTTCACGATTATATTGGCGCGGAACGGCCTGTAACAGAGACGGCGTGTATGTTGATACATAGTCAGTGGCTTTGCCTAAAGCCAACGATTCTTTCCAATCCATCAGTCCAACTACTTTTTCTTATCTGACTGGAAACTGCTTCCAGAAAAAGCGCCAGGAAAAGTAGTAACGTTCTCCCCTTTGGTGGATCGAATTTTACCCGCCCCTTCCTTGGATACCTCATCAATTCGAATAACCGCATGCATAGGTATAAAGCTACGCTTCACACCATCAAATTCAGCCTTTAGCTTTTCTTCGGAAGGATCGACAACCAACTGTGACCGCTCACCAAAAATGAACTCTTCTATTTCAATAAAACCATACAAATCGCTTTGAAAAATCTGCTTGGCATAAACCTCATAGATTTCCCCAGCATTAACAAACTGAATTTTGTAGATCGACTGCTTCGCGACCGATTGATTTGATGCCATACCCACCATCACATGACTAATATATAACCGACGCATCATAACACATTATCAGGTAACGCCACAGCAACTTGAAAATTGTCTGATATACTTAGAGAAAGATAAATAGACTCTACTATTTAGCAATGCAAAGGGGTTTCTCGGCACGACCAAGGCAGGGAGTCCCTTTGGATAGATATCTTTCATATCGATATTTTTTGTACCGGCACAGGGTGTGATGCAATAGGCACATTTTCAGGAGCCATCATGGTTGTTAACTATCGCCATAAGGCGATTTTCGGCTGGTGTATACTAAGCCTCTTATTATTTTTAAGTCCCATCATTGAACAAACAGTTTTTGCGCAAACAGTCTTTGCGAAAACCATATTCGATGCTCCTATCGCTTGGCGTCAATTTAGTTTACAGTCTGGGCTTTCCAGCTATTCTGTTAACCAAATACATCAGGATAGTTCGGGCATCATTTGGATTGCTTCAGAAGAAGGCTTAAGTCGCTTTAATGGCAGCACCTTCACTCACTTTCGCCACAACCCTAAAGCTGCTGAAGGTATCCCGACCAATAGTATTCAAGGCGTTACCGTCGATAAGCATGGCATTGTATGGCTGGCAAGCGAAGCTGGCTTGATACGTTACACTCCGTCAAAGGGACATTTTGAAGTCATACAATCCAAACCGGTATTACTGGTGACAGCCATTGGCGACAACCTTTACTACGTACTCGACAACCAACTGTTTCAGCTACCCAATACCAACATAGACCCAAGCAATACTAAGACAGCCCTAAATAACTCAAGCACAGCCCCAAAAGCGCAATCATTGCCTTTTCCTGATGAGCAGATAGTTCAGCTTCATACCGATCACAGCAAACGACTTTGGGTGTTAACAACCAGTCACCTCTACCAAGTCAATGCGGGCATGAATAACTTACGCATAGCTTTACCCGCTCAATCTGGCTCGGAATCTTCGATGATCTATCATTCGGAGAGCAGTATATGGCTGGTATCCGATGCCAATAAACTCTTTGTACTGGATCAGACTACAGCGTCGCCACAACAATGGAAATATATCTACCGCTTTCCAGATTCAACCCAAATCACTGCGCTGGGTGAAGGAAAGCGAAATCAGCTATGGCTGGGAAGTGCCGATGGCTTTATTTTCAGCTTTGATCAAAGCCACAGTGCTCCAAAGACGATAGCCAATCTGTCTGTTATCCAAAGCTCTCCCATTCGTCAAATCTACCGCTCAAAGTCGGATGTCGTTTGGGTAGTTCATCAGGGTAACGGGTTCTATCAGTGGCAACCTGAATACCAAGCCTTTGGTTTTATTCAACAGGAATTTTCAGACGAACAAGCAAACGACACAGTTCAAGCAAACGACATAGTACAAATACACGAACGCACCAACGGCGATATGTGGTGGCTAACACCTACCGGCATTGGTCACAAAAAACGTGATGCAGCGCCGCGCCACTCCCTTTTTACTCCATCTTCTCCGAAGTATGTTCAGCTGGTTGAATCACCTTATCAGGAATTGCTTGCATTGCATGAAAACGGCCTGGACTTGCTGATTCTCGAAAACAACGTTTCTCACGTTCCTTACCTAGAGGGCTTAAACAACGCAACCAGATTAGCTAAGCGAGGAGCAGAAATATGGGTTTACTCGTCAAGCGAGGGCATAAGTCATTATCAATGGCGAAAAGGCAAGCTAACCCTGCACTCAATTCACCCAAAGCCAACGGGGCTAAACGTCAAAGAACTGGTGGTCGATAACAGCGGAGCTATTTGGCTCGTTACTCACCACAAGGTCATACGCTACCAACCTGATAGCGAAACAATGATCGACTATTCGGAAAAAGCCGGACTATCAGGTTTGGTATCAACGCAGCATATTTCATTTTTCCGCGAATATCCTACCGGTACATATTGGATAGGAACCAATAGCGCAGGACTGTATAAATTTCGTTTAAAATCCGGTCAATTCGAACATATCACCTCCTTTGACGGCCTACCAAGCGACAACTTGGCTGCTCTTGAGGTTGATGGACAGGGCTACCTGTGGCTTGCCACCAGCCAAGGGCTAGCGCGATTTAACCCGCAGTCAGGGCGCTCCAGGCACTATAGTGTACTGAGCAACCTGCCCAACCGCCAGTTTAGCCGTTATGCCTCAACCCGAGGTTTATCAGGCAACCTGTCGTTCGGCACTCATCATGGTATTGTTCATTTCCCTCCTTATATGTTGGGTAAAAGCCAACCCGCTCCAGATGTCGCCATCCACCAAGTGGCGATATCTGGAAAGCCCTATCGACAAGCGATATCTAACTGGAATGGGCAACATCTTGATTTGCAATATGAACAGCGTCATGTATCCATCGAGTTCGGCGGTATCTATCATCAGTCATCCATTGCTCCGATCTACCAATATCGTGTAATTGGCTTGAACGACCAATGGTATGACTTAGGTAACAAACAAACGTTAACCCTGCCCTATCTTGATAGCGGCAACTATCAGGTCGAAATTCGAGCCAGTCTCAATGGTTCGACTTGGAGTGTTTCTCCAGCATCGCTACAGGTAAGCATAGGCTCATATTTCTGGGTAAATCCCTGGATGAGAGCTTTATACCTGTTATTGATAATGGGCACATGTGGCTTTATTGTCGCACAGCGTCGAAAATTCATTCTGGCCGAAAAGGCTGCTCGGCGCTCACTTCAGGAAAGTGAAAAGCGCCTGAAACTGGCGCTCTGGGGCAGTGGCGATCAGCTATGGAGTTGGAGTATTGCTGAGTCCCACCGCCTCAAAAAGCTCCTGGGCCAGCCATTAGAAACCAACTATTCCAGTGACGCAGATCCATTTGAAGAGCACCTGACTCAGGTTCACTGTGACGATAAAACTAACATAGAAGCAACATTGAAAAGTCATATCGAAGGCGCGACGGATCACGTCGAGGCTACCTACCGCATGCGGCGTGACGACGGTGAATGGCATTGGGTTTTAACACGAGGTAAAATCAGTGAGCGCGATAGCAATGGTATGCCAACACGCTTATCCGGCACCATAAAAAATATCGACAAACTCAAAAGAATCGAACAAAAACTGAAACTTATTGCCCAGGCAGTTGAAAATACATCTGATGGTGCCTGGATTGCTGATAGCCAGTTCAATATCGTTTATACCAACCATGCCTTTGGCAAGATAACAGGCTTTAATGCTCAGCAGGTAGAAGGCAAAAAACTTAGACTGCTGGAAGATGAGCGAAACCCTGATGATATGTACGCTGCGATCATGACGTCACTGAAGTCGCGTGGCCAATGGAAAGGCGAATTATGGGATAAGCGCAAAAATGGCCGCACCTATCCCGTACGTGTAAATATCAGCACAGTGAAAGACGACAAAGGCAACATAACCCATTATGTTGGGCTTTTTGCCGATATCACTCAGCAAAAACATTCAGAAGAAGAACTGCGCCAACTGGCAAACTATGATGTGTTGACTAACCTGCCAAATCGCATGTTTTTTCACGAACGCCTGCATCACGCTTTAAATCACGCCGCACGCAGCAAGAGTCAGGTCGCCCTGCTCTTTCTTGATTTGGACCACTTCAAAGCCATTAACGACACTCTAGGACATGCTTGCGGCGATATGCTGCTAAGAGAAGTCGCTAAACGCCTAAAGCGTGGGCTACGTAAGGAAGACACTGTTGCAAGGCTCGGCGGAGATGAGTTTGTTGTTATTGTCGAAAATGTTTCTCACATTGACAAAGTGACAGCGGTAGCCAATAAGATCCTTGAATCCATGCAACCTACCGTGATACTGGAAGGAAATGAAGTACATATCAGCCCCAGTATCGGTATTGGCTTGTTTCCTGACGATGCCGATAACGTCGAAATGCTGGTACAAGCGGCCGATACGGCAATGTATCACGCCAAAAAGCAGGGCCGAAACAACTTCCAGTTTTTCACCAGTGAGATGAATCAACAGGTTCAAGAGCGTTTGTTTATGGAAACGCACTTGCGCACTGCGGTCAAAAAACAAGAATTATCCCTTGTTTACCAGCCCAAGGTAAGCTTCAAAACGGGTGAAGTAGTGGGTGTCGAGGCCCTATTACGCTGGAATCATCCTAAGCTGGGTCCTATTTCACCGATGAAGTTTATCCCTATTGCCGAAGAAACGGGCATCATCAACGATATTGGCGAATGGGTGTTGGATGAGGCTGTCGCTCAAGCTCAACGCTGGCGCGAGCAAGGTATTTTATTGCCTGTTGCCATCAACCTGTCTGCCAAGCAATTTTCTCACCTTCAATTAGTCGAGCGCATTGAAGCACTGCTTAAAAACAACCACTTGCCAGCTGATTTGCTACAAATTGAAATAACCGAAAGCAGCTTGATGATTGATATGGATGCAGCCATCGACACGTTAAATGAATTGCGCCACCACGGTATTAAAATCGCGGTAGACGATTTTGGAACAGGCTATTCATCGCTCAGTTATATACGGAAGCTACCTGTCGACTACCTTAAGCTAGATCGCTCTTTTATTTTTGATATGGCAGAGAATAGCCAAGCGGCAGCATTGATCGAAAATATTATACAACTTGCCCATGTGCTTAAGCTCGAAGTCATCGCCGAAGGCGTGGAAACGCAAGCTCAATATAAGCTGCTAAGTCATATGCATTGTGAACAATATCAGGGATATCTGTTTAGTCGTCCGATTCAGGCAGATGAGATCAGCCTGATGGTAAAAAGCGCCTCGCCAAAAGCTCAAGCTAATCGCTAATTTCCAGTGGACACTATATTCTTAAGACAAAAAAAGGCGCCATCGGCGCCTTAAAAAAATCTTAAATCATTGAGAGAGGAAAATGATTTTAAGAGAGGAGAAGTCAAATGTGTGTAGTGAGAGAACCCAATGCAATTAAAAGAACAGCTAATCATTAAAATTGCTAATCAAGGCCAAGCAATAAACTCATTTGATAGGTGTATAATATTCAACCGTTCATTCTGTGTCAAACAAATGTTTTAAAAATCGCACGAATGTGCGAAATTCACGCTCCCCTAGGAACTTTTTACTAGAGGTGAGTTACCTCCCCCAATGACTCGAAGTCTATTAGAAATACAGCTCTAGATAAGTATAACTAATAACGAGTTGTTAGCTAGTTATACTACCTTTCCTCCTGATGCGTACTCAGTGATTCGTTTTGATATCGCGTAGTGCGCTTTTTTGCATATAGGCCGCAGCATCTATAGCGCTGAACCCATGCATCAAATGTCGACCAAAGCCGCGCACCATCGCTTGCCAAGCAAACCCCATCTCAGGCACTATCGGCATCATTTTCGAATATTCCAGCTGATAGAAAAACGCTGCCAAATTTGGATCGGCTTGAGAATGAAGCTCATCAGCAGCCTGTTGGTGACTAGGCACATGGCCCGTGGCTTTATGCCAACGCATCTGAAAATCATAACTGGTAAGAAAATGAAAAAAGTCGACCAAGCGGGCTTTTTTAGCAGGATCAGTCAAACCATGATTAGGAAAAGCCAAAGCCTTGGTCGAATACATACTAATCAGTGGATGCCCATCCACGGAGGGCAAAGTGGCTACCCCAAAATGCTTACCAAGCTCTTCGTGCAGGCCGCCATATGCCCAGGCACCATCAATAAAATAGTCATAGTCCCCTTTGATAAAACGTTTCCTGGCACAGGTATAGTTACACTTTAGGTCAACAACACCCGCCTGCTGCAACGATTTATATTTCTCCAGTGCTTTAGCCACGGCAGGTGTATTTAACGTCACGTCATGTCCCTGCATAGGCCAACCACCATAGGCGCCAATAAATGGAACAAACCAAAACATTTCACTGAAGCTCCAACCGATCGCCGATCCATGTTTGTACTTTTTCTTGGTGGCCAAGGCCACAATGTCTTCCATACTGGTCAATGGCTTTGTTACCCGCTTGGTGTGGTAATACATCAACAGGTGATTCCCCTGCCTCATCGGCACGCCCCAATGCGTTTTGCCCATGGTGACCGTTTCTACACTTTTGGCACTAATGACTTTCGGCATATCCTCAGGCTCGATGAGCGAAAGCTTTAGCAGCTCGTATGATCCCAAATAATCAGCAGGCACCAGGATCATGTCTGGCAAACGATCTTCATATGCCGCGCCAATAAGCTCAGCTTTCAAGTCATCAAAGCCAATTTTAATGCTGCGAATTTCGACGCCGCTGACTTTCTCATACTGAGCAAACTGCTGCTCCAAAAAAGGCAGATCATGGGTTGGCTCGGAATGCCAGAACTCAATCACGGTATTCGTGGCGGACGCGAGAAATGGAATAAGACAGAATATGGTAGCAATAATAACTTTTGCGATACCGAAACATTTACTCATAGGCAGCAGGTTCCCTTATCTTTTTAGCTTTTATTTTTATAGT
>CESG01045817.1_pt1 | contig 38943 bp, 44 predicted proteins | sample 531121 | NCBI WGS metagenome assembly CESG01 (sample SAMEA2621287, study PRJEB7988) | marine metagenome | biome: marine biome (ENVO:00000447); feature: mesopelagic zone (ENVO:00000213); material: "saline water (ENVO:00002010), including plankton (ENVO:xxxxxxxx)" | depth 800 m
CAGTTTCAGCCAGAATCACTGTCCAATTTGGCCAGAATAGGCAAACAGTACAAGGAGCTACAGCTATGAGGGCAACGTATAACCCCTCCGTCAAGGGGATGTCTTGCGCCAAGGCGCAAGCCGCCCCTTACGTCGAACGTTAGGAAACCCCCAATGACATTCGACCGCGCGAAGTCGCTGAACACATCCGAAGCAATCGCCGCTCGAAGGCAGGCGCTCGATCTTGCGCATATGCAGCCGCTGGTCGCATTCGTCGCACGCTTGCGGGCCAGTGCACCTGCTGGAGTGCCAGACTTCGATCCCATGGACGGAGGAGTCAACGCCGAATGTCTGTTTCTTCTCGAAGCTCCCGGCAGTAAAGCTATAGGGTCGGGTTTCGTGTCGCGTAACAACCCGGACGAAACCGCAAGAAACTTTTTTGAAGTCAATGTCGAAGCAGGGCTGCATCGCTCTCGCACTGTGATGTGGAATGCTATACCTTGGTACATTGGCGACGAGCATCGCATTCGCCCAGCGACTGGTCGAGACCTCGGATCTGCAAGGCAGCACCTAGCCGAACTTCTTGCACTACTGCCTCGCCTTAGATTCGTAGTACTCGTTGGAAGGAAGGCGCAGAGGTACGGCCATGTTGTCGCCATGTTGACCCCATCGGTCACAGTGCTCACTTGTCCCCATCCAAGTCCTCTGTCATTCAATGGCAGGCCAGAGCGCCGTGCAGAGGTGCTAGCTTGTCTAGCTCACGTAGTGTCAAAGCTTGACTGAAGAATGTTGTCCTGTAACCTGCGAACAATGTACTGAATGATGACTCCGGAAGCAGGACCCATCAGCAGAGCGTCATATGCCAGAAATAATGAAGTCCAGCGCTGCAATTATTTCTGATCGATACTGAGAAAGGTTGCACACTTCTTTTCCGAGAGACCTCCTGTCGATTCCTGCAATTTGTTGTGTGAGCCCAATGAAGCTTTTCCCTTTAATTTCCAGAGTTGGACATAACTTTGTAATCGCAGCTTTGCCCACAAGGTTGGTGGCGCAAAGCGGAATAACGACTGTTGTTCGCAAGTCATCGAGTAGGTTGGATTGGATATCCAAAAGGTAAGGGTAGGTTTTGTTGGTGGCGGTATTTGGGTTTTCGTAGGCAGTGAACTGAGCCATTAAAAACTCCTCAAGTCGTCGCTAAATGTTCCATGCTCTTCTACCAGTTGGTTATAGGCTTCGATGGCGGCTCTGTTTTCACGTTTCCACAGGTCGCGCTGTCTGGCACTGACCAATTCGCTTAATGCTGTTTCCAAAGTTGCGGACAAATTGATTTTCAGCGCTTTGGCTTTTACGAGTAAGTCACTGTTTACGCTGACATTTGTCGGCTTTTTGGGTGCGTGGGTGTCATAAGCGGGTGTCATGTACACATCTCCAACATAGGTAATGCGCATATTTTATGTGCATTTATGTTGTACATGCAAGGCATGTAACAAGTCCTTCACGCTCAGCAAAAACCATAATGGCCTGGCCCTTAGGTGTTGCGGACTCTATTTTTATGTTTGATGCTCCAAAATCCGAAATGTTTGATGCGTCTGACCACTTGGCCGACGAGCTAATCGCGCTGATTGATTTGCCGCTCTTCGACGACTCGCTGCGTATACGAACCAGCGATGTTGCTTGTTCTCTCTCGCTAGAGCATTGGGCGTCGGTGAGGGTACTGCTTCGCTCGGGCTTACTCTCATCCGCCACTGTCATTCATCGTGCCCAGTTTGAGGCGCTTGCTCGCTCCATCTGGCTGTTATACGCAGCGTCTGATAATCATCTTTCCAAACTGACAGCTACCTTGTCTTCAGAGTCAGAGCAGGCTGCGAAAAATATGCCTCAAATCGCAGAAATGATGCAAGCTTTGGCAAATAGCGGCCCACAGCAAGCATACGATGCGTTGTGCCGCTTCAAAGATATCTCCTGGAAGGCGCTCAATTCGTACGTACATGCGGGAATCCATCCTATTCGGCGGCACGACGAAGGGTACCCCCTTCAGTTGCTAAACAATGTTTTACGAAACGCAAACGGCTTAGCGGTCTTCGCTGGAATGCAAGCAGCTGTCCTCTCTGGGCAGCAGTCGCTACAGCACAGCATTTTAGCGTTGGCTGCAAAGCATTCAGTTTGTATGCCGCCGCCGTTATAATCGCCAGCTAATCAAAACATTAATCCCAAGGCCTTCTCAAGCATGAATACCGAGCAATCCAAGAACCCCATGCATGGAGTCACGCTTGAAACCATCGTGGTAAAGCTTGTTGAGCACTACGGCTGGGATGAGCTCGCCAATCGAATCAAAATCAATTGTTTCAAGAATGATCCGTCAGTGAAATCCAGCCTGAAGTTTCTTCGAAAAACACCTTGGGCCAGAGAGCAGGTGGAGCAACTTTACCTGTCTACATTTGCAGCACAAACTGAAGTGAGGAAAAGTTAAGTCGTCTGCCGCGCGGTGTAATCACACCAAGCTACCACCCACCCACAATTTGTAACCTCCCAATCCTTCTCTTTAAGGTGCCTCTTTAAATTCGTTTAAAAGGCACCGCATGGCAATAATCCCCAACCAAATTAATCACGTTCAAGTTCAATTCGGCTTGAATGTTCACAACAGCGTAGACAGCAACTTGCTTGCGTTTCTGTTGCAAACCATCAGACCGAACATAGTGGATGGCCCAACCCTAAGTTCGATTTATATTTCCTCTTTGAAAGATCAACACAACTTACCCAGCCGGCACATGCAAGGTGCTGGCAAGGCAGTGGATATTTCGCGAATCAATGGCATGAAGATGTCGATGCATTACCCAGGCGACCCAGCCGTGAAGCAAATTACCGATGCCTTGCAACTGGCCTTTGAGAATTGGGAAGGGCGACGAGAAAACTTTGGGCCTTTGTTCAAAAGAAAACATGGACAAAGTTATCCAGTCTCTGGCCATGCCGATCACATACATTTTTCAGTGGACTAAGTAATGAACAAGATTCAAAAAATAATAGTGAGCAGCGCTTTGGTATTGTTCGTAAACTCAAGCTGGGCAACTGAGGTGGAAGAACAAACCCTCTTGAACAACTTGGCGTACGGGCAACTGATCGAGCTGAATCAATACACCCCCGGGCAACAGAAGGGCTTGATGTTGCGCCTATTTGCCGCCCCAGCTCGCGATGAAACTTGTGGCCTTGAAACCGGCGCACCCTGTAAAAACAAGCATCTGATTACCGTTGCCACTTTCGATGAACTACCGGAAGTTCAGGTGCATACACTGCAAGCGAAAGGGGAGTTTGTGAAGGCCGATTGGGTTGTTTCCAAAGCGCCTGAATCAACAGTTGACCAAGCCGAGTTGGTTCTGACATTCCGTGACTATCATCGATTTGCAACGCGCGCGAATCCCAAACTTCCCAGGAAGTTTTTTCAGGTTAAGCTGAAAATCACTCAACAAGGCGTTGAAGAAATCACGCCTGCCAAATAGCGCCCAACAAAAAAGCCAGGCACTTTTCAGCACCTGGCTTTCTCAAATCAAACTACTCAATCAAATCAAGCAGCTTTCACCTTCAAGCGCCATGCGTGCAGCAGTGGCTCGGTGTAACCGGCTGGTTGTTCCATACCTTTGAACACCAGGTCGCATGCAGCTTTAAACGCGGCTGATGTTTCAAAGTTGCCAGCCATGGGCTTGTACGCGGGGTCGCCAGCGTTTTGCTGGTCAACTACAGCGGCCATGCGCTTCATGGTTTCCATTACCTGGGCTTCAGTCACAATGCCGTGGTGAATCCAGTTGGCAATGTGCTGGCTGGAAATACGCAGTGTGGCGCGGTCTTCCATCAGGCCCACGTTGTTGATGTCGGGCACCTTGGAGCAACCCACGCCCTGGTCAACCCAGCGCACAACATAACCCAAAATACCTTGGGCGTTGTTGTCCAGTTCTTGCTGCTTTTCTGCATCGCTCCAGTTGGTGTTGGTGGCCACAGGCACTTGCAACAGGTTGGCCAAAATACCTGGGCGTTCTGCGTCGGCATCAATCTTTTCCAGCTCGGCTTGAACAGCGGCCACGCTTACCTGGTGGTAGTGCATGGCGTGCAGTGTTGCAGCAGTTGGGCTTGGAACCCAAGCGGTGTTTGCACCGGCTTTGGGGTGGCCAATTTTCTGTTCCAGCATGGCTTTCATCAGGTCGGGCATGGCCCACATGCCTTTACCAATTTGTGCGCGGCCTTTCAGGCCACAGCTCAAACCAACCAGCACGTTGTTGCGCTCGTAGGCGGTAATCCATGCGCTGCTCTTCATGTCGGCTTTGCGAATCATGGCGCCGGCGTGCATGGCAGTGTGCATTTCGTCGCCAGTGCGGTCCAAGAAGCCGGTGTTGATGAAAGCAACACGGCTGGCTGCGGCAGCAATACAGGCCTTCAGGTTGACGGATGTGCGGCGCTCTTCGTCCATAATGCCCAGCTTTACGGTGCTGTCGGGCAGGCCCAGCAGCTTTTCTACATGGGTGAACAATTCAGCAGCAAAGCCCACTTCAACAGGGCCGTGCATTTTCGGCTTTACGATGTAAACCGAACCTTTGCGGCTGTTGCGAATACCGTTGACGCCGTTGCCTTTCAGGTCGTGCAAGGCGATGGTGGTGGTCACAATCGCGTCCATAATGCCTTCGGGAATTTCTTTGTCGCCGCCCCACAAAATCGCTGGGTTGGTCATCAAGTGGCCCACATTGCGCAAGAACAACATGGAGCGGCCATGCATAGTCACTTTCTCGCCATTCACGCCGGTGTACACGCGGTCTGCATTCAGGCCACGCGTAAAGGTTTTGCCACCTTTGCTCACGCTTTCTGTCAGGGTGCCTTTCAAAATACCCAGCCAGTTTTTGTAGGCCACAATTTTGTCTTCAGCGTCTACTGCTGCAACAGAATCTTCCAGGTCCAGAATGGTGGACAGCGCTGCTTCCAGCACCACGTCGGCCACACCGGCTGCGTCGCTTGAACCAATCGGTGTTGCGCGGTTAATAATGATGTCGGCGTGAATGCCGTTGTTCACCAGCAATACCGATGAAGGTGCTGCAGCGTCGCCCTGGAAACCCACCAGTTGTGCGGCGTTTTTCAGGCCAGCGGTGCTGCCGTTCTTCAAGGCAACTTGCAGCTTGCCACCTGCAATGGCGTAGCCAGTTGCGTCTTTGTGTGATGCGCCTTCCAATGGGAAAGACTGATCCAAAAAGTTGCGTGCAAACTCAATTACTTTTGCACCGCGCACGGGGTTGTAGCCGCCAGCGCGTTCTGCACCGCCTTCTTCAGAAATGACATCGGTGCCGTACAGCGCGTCGTACAGGCTGCCCCAACGTGCGTTGGCGGCGTTCAGGGCGTAGCGTGCGTTCAAAATTGGAACTACCAACTGGGGGCCAGCTTGGGTGGCCAGTTCGCTGTCTACATTGGCGGTGGTGGCTTGCACTTTGGCAGGCTGCTCAACCAGGTAGCCAATCTTCTTCAAGAATTCTTGGTAAGCGGCCATGTCGGCGATGGGGCCGGGGTTGGCTTTGTGCCAGGCGTCCATTTCCAGCTGAATGCGATCGCGCTCGGCCAGCAGGGCGGCGTTTTTCGGGGCCAGTGTGCTGACGATTTCGTCGAAGCCTTTCCAGTAGGCAGCTTGATCAATGCCGGTGCCGGGCAGTACTTCATTGTTAATGAAGTTGTACAGGGGTGTGGCTACTTGCAAGCCATGCACTGTGGTGCGTTCTGTCATTTTAGAAACCTCGGGCTGGGTAGTTAATGCGAAACATTCGATTGTAAAGGAATTGAGTGTGATTCTGACATGTTTGGAATGGTCATAAGCACAGGCGATTGATCAAGACATCTTTAACTTTTTTGCAAAACTCTGGAAAACCCCAAGTCGATTGCAGCAACGTGGGCTTCAATCCAATTTGTGGGCTGGTTACTATTGGGTAATCGATTCGGGGTAAACATGCGGACTTTTGATTACATTGTAGTGGGGGCGGGCACGGCAGGCGCCTTGATGGCCAATCGGCTTAGCGCCAACCCCAACAATTCAGTGCTGTTGCTGGAGGCGGGCGGTAAAGACAACTACCACTGGATCCACATTCCCGTGGGTTATCTGTATTGCATCGACAACCCCCGCACCGATTGGCGGTTTCGCACCGAGCCTGATGCAGGCCTGAACGGCCGCGCCCTGATTTACCCCCGTGGCAAAACCTTGGGTGGTTGCTCCAGCATCAACGGCATGATCTACATGCGGGGCCAGGCCCGCGATTACGAAAGCTGGGCCGCCCAAACTGGCGACGAGGCCTGGAACTGGAACAATTGTTTGCAAGATTTTTTGGCGCACGAAAGCAACTGGCGTTACGACAACCCGCATGCCGAGTTGGCCGACACAGACCTACGAAAGTTTCACAGTGGCAAGGGTGAGTGGCGCGTCGAAAAGCAGCGCCTGCGTTGGGAAATTCTGGAAGCGTTTTCTGAAGCAGCGCAACAGGCAGGCATACCCGCCAGCGACGACTTCAACCGTGGCAATAATTTTGGTGTGGGCTACTTTGAAGTGAACCAGCGCAGCGGCTGGCGGTGGAACACATCCAAAGCCTTCTTGCGCCCAATCATGAAGCGGCCCAACTTAACCGTGTGGACCGAAGCGCAGGTTAAAAATCTGCTCATCGAACGCAACGCCAGTGGCGAACTGGTGTGCAATGGCGCGCAGGTGGTGAAGGGCGGTGAAGAAGTGGCGGTGAAAGCCGTGCGTGAAACCGTGCTGTGTGCGGGTGCAATTGGTACGCCGCAAATTCTGGAGCTATCGGGCATAGGGCAGGGCAGCCTGCTGCAGCAACACGGCATTGACGTAAAGCTGGACAAACCCGGCGTGGGTGCCAACCTGCAAGACCATTTGCAAATACGTGCAGTATTCAAAGTGCAGGGCGTTAAAACCCTGAATACACTGGCCAACAGCCTGTGGGGCAAGGCGCAAATTGGCATGGAATATGTGTTCAAGCGCAGCGGCCCCATGAGCATGGCCCCCTCGCAACTGGGCGCATTCACCAAAAGCAGTGCCGACCGGCCATACCCCAACATTCAGTACCATGTGCAGCCGCTGAGCCTGCCCGCGTTTGGCCAGCCCCTGCACAACTTCAATGCCTTCACGGCCAGTGTGTGCAACCTCAACCCCAGCAGCCGCGGTTCGGTGCATATTAAAAGCAGTCGGTTTCAGGATGCACCCGCCATTGCGCCGAATTACCTCAGCACTGAGGAAGACCAGAAAGTGGCGGCCGATTCCCTCAGGGTGACGCGCAACATTGCGCAGCAACCCGCCTTGGCCAAATACAAGCCTGAAGAATTCAAGCCCGGTGTGGAGTTTCAAACCGACGAAGAGTTGGTGCGTTTGGCAGGCGACATTGCCACCACGATTTTTCACCCGGTGGGTACGGCAAAAATGGGTGCCGCCAACGACCCCGCTGCGGTGGTGGATTCCCGCTTGCGGGTGATTGGCGTGAAGCACTTGCGCATTGCCGATGCCAGCGTGATGCCCACCATTACCAGCGGCAATACCAACAGCCCCACGCTGATGATTGCCGAGAAAGCGGCAAGGTGGATACTGAATGGATGACTGACTTTGTATCGTTATGCGATACAGGTTAAGATCCTCGTATTAGCAGGATCGAACGAATATGAGTAATATGCACAACCCTCCACATCCAGGCTTAACCATCAAGTTTGATGTGTTGCCGTCGCTTGGCATTTCAGTGACAGAGGCGGCGTTGCAGCTTGGTGTGTCGCGAGTTGCATTTTCCCGGATGATAAATGGAAAAGCTGCGATCAGCGCAGACATGGCGATTCGCCTTTCTCAATGGCTGGGAGGCTCGCCTGAAGTTTGGTTACAGCAACAACTTCAATACGATCTTTGGCATGCCAAGCAAGCGAGTAAATCCAAAGTACGCCGATTGATAGCAGCCTGAATGAAGGAACAATATGAACGAAGTCATCATCAACAAAGAACCCGTTGAGCTGTACAAAATCCTGAAGTTTCAGGGTTGGTTGTCCAGCGGCGGCGAAGCAAAAAATGTAATCGCCGACGGCCATGTACTGGTCAACGGTCAAATTGAAACCCAGAAACGCAAGAAAATTGTGGGTGGCGATGTAATCGAGTTTGACGGTGTGAAGTACACAGTTAAACTGGGATAAGTGGTTTTTCCCAAAGCAGTTTCAATCAAGGCAGTACGGTCATGGCAGTTAAAGACCCGCAAGTTGTAAACCAATCCCAATGTGTTGAAGTGTATTTCGACGGCTCATGCCCCATGTGCCGCCGTGAAATCGCGGTGTATCAAAACATAACGCCCGATCAGCCCATTGCCTGGGTGGATGTCTCCAAACCCGACACGCCACTGCCCCAAGGGCAATCCAAAGAACAGCTCATGGCGCGTTTTCACACGCGCACGGCGCAAGGCGAATTGCTCAGTGGTGCTGCGGCTTTTGTGCATGTGTGGGCGCAGTTGCCGGGTTGGCGGGTGTTGGCATGGCTGGCCAAGGTACCGGGCATGTTGTGGGTCATGGAAAAGGCGTACAACGGCTTCTTGCCCGTTCGCCCTGCCATTCAACGCTTTATTTTGAAATTCGACACCAGCCATTTGCCGCCCACTTTGGTGGCTGACCTTCGCACTGACCACGCCGGTGAAACCGGGGCAGTGTGGATTTACAGGGGCATTTTGGCTGTTTCAAGAAACCCTGAAATTCGCACATTTGCCAGTGAACACCTGCAAACTGAACAGCGCCATTTAAACGCCATGAACACGCTGCTGCCGCTATTTCGCCGAAGCTGGCTGTTGGTGCCCTGGCGCATTGCAGGCTTCCTTACCGGGGCATTGCCTGCCCTGTTCGGGCCGGTTGCGGTGTACCGAACCATTGCTGCGGTGGAAACTTTTGTGAACCTGCACTACCAGGAACAAATCGAAAAGCTGACGGCTTTGGGAACCCACCAGGATTTGAAAGCGCAGTTGATTGAGTTTCAACTGGATGAATGCGCGCACCGCGACGAGGCCGCCGCAAAAACAACAAAGCCCGGCGGTTTAATCGCCAGGCTTTGGGTAAGTGCTGTTGGGTCAGGCTCCAAGGTTGCAGTCACCTTGGCCCGTTTCATTTAACTGATCAGGCAGTCAATGCCGGTTTTTGAACCTGGCGAACCAGTGCTTGCAAGCGCTTGCGCTGCAGGCGCATTTCAACTTCCATGGCTTTGAATTTGGCTTTGTAGGCCGCCAGGGTTTCGCCATTCTTGATGGCATTTTTCGTGTCTTGGTACCAGGCTTCTTTCAGTTTGGCCCAGTCTTGCAAGGCCTTGCTGTAGTGCTCATATTCCTGAGCAAGGCGGGCTTTCATGGCTTCAACATGCGCATGCATTGCGGTGGGCTGTGCCTGCATTTTTTCTTCGGCACGCTTGAATTGCATCGCGATGCGTGCTTTTTCAATGGCGAACTTGTCGCAGCGCTTCAGGTTCTTGGTCAAGCCCACAAACGACAAACCAGCGATCAGCCATTTGGTGGGGTCGATGTGAAACCACTTGATGCCGTTGCGATAGTCGTATTGAAACAGGTGGTGGTAGTTGTGATAACCCTCACCGTACGTAAAAATCGCCAGGAAATCGTTGTCGCGCGCGGTGTTCTCGTCGGTGTAAGGGCGGCGGCCCCAAATGTGCGCCAGCGAATTGATGAAGAAGGTGGTTTGGTGGCACCACACCAGGCGCAGCAAACCGCCCAGCAGCATCACGCCCCACAAGTCGCCAACCAGGTAACCAATCAAGGCAGGGAACAGAAAGTTGATGCCCAAGGCCAGCGCCGTGTAGTGCTTGTGCTGGAACATCACCAGTGGGTCTTTCAACAGGTCGGGTGAATTGCTGAGGTCTTCCTTGCCTGATTCGTATTTGCGAATCATCCAGCCCATGTGCGAGAACCAGAAGCCACGCTTGGCCGAGTAGGGGTCGTGCTCGGTGTCGTCTACATGGCGGTGGTGCGTGCGGTGGCCCGAAGCCCAAATCAAGATGCTGTTTTGTACGGCCATGGTGCCGAAAAACATCAACACAAAGCGAACTGACCAGTGGGCTTCGTAAGTGCGATGGGCCCACAGGCGGTGGTAACCGGCGGTAATCGAAATACCATTCAGAATGGCCAACACCACGAAAGACACCCAGGCAGCCGTGCTGTAGTCGTTGTACCAAGCGTAGGCAGGTACAAGAATAAGTGCAGCAATGGTGGTTCCAAACAGGGTAATTGCGCCGGGCCAGTGGATCGGGCTGTTGGGGTCAACTCGTGTGGTCATTGAAGGTTGGGTTTTACCAGTTGGTTCAAAGGATGAGGGAATCATACTGATTCTTGACCTTGGCATGAACCCAAATTTAAATATTTAATAATTGTTCTTGATTGTTGAGGTACAGCCGCAACGAAATCTTGAATTTCGAAGCGGCTAGAGTTAACACTTGTGCACTGGGTTTCTAAAAATTAGGCAGCCAGTTGCGAATTCGCGCCAGTTAGTTCTCCACCCAACACGTCAATCAAACCGGGAATCAGCTTTCTCAATTCGCCGGTCATCAGGGCAAAGTCGGAGTCGAATGCGTCGTCGTCGGCACTGAGGGCAGCCTGTTCCTTAATCACATCCAAAGGCGCAACCCGTTTCACCTGCAGGTTTTCATGCAGCACAAAGGAAACTTTGTCAGCCCAGGTCATGGCCAGCTTGGTGACGTCCTTTCCGCCTTTAATGTGCTTTGCAATTTCCTCTGATTCCAGAGAGTGCTTTACATAGCGCACAGTGGCCGCTTGTTCGCCGCGGCTTTTCAGTTCGCAATCCTGGTCTACGGTAAAGGGGGGTGGGTTGTCGTTCTCAGCCAGCCAGGCGGTCATGGCCACGGTGGGCGATGTTTTGGTTTTTACCAAGGCCATGGCCACACCTTCCACGCTTTTCATCAGCATGCCGATCAGCTCATCGGCCTTGGCCGGGCTGGCTGCATCAATTACCAGCCACTTGCCCTCAAGGTCGATCCAGGCATTGATTCGGCTGCGAATGGCAAATGCGCGTGGCAGCAGTTCGTCGGTTACGGCTTCCTTGATTTCTTTCATTTGCTTGCGGCCGGGCTTGTAACCTTCGCGCTCTTCAATTTCCGCAGCGCGTGCTTTGGTGAACTGGTTGATCACCGTGCTGGGCAACAGCTTTTTTTCAAGGCCCAGTGAAATCAGCAATTGTTGGCCACTGCGGTGTACAAACGGTTCGCCTTCGGCTTTTGGGGATACCCAGCCGCGCGTTTGCAAATCCATACCACCGCAGGCTTGCAGCGCTTGTTTGGCCAGTTTGTCTTCCAGCGATTCGGGGGTTTCTTCCCATTTGGTAAGGCGAAAGATGAACAGGTTTTTAAACCACATGGCTTTGCTCGTTGAAATAGAAAAAGGGCTGGCAGTGTAACGCAAAAAACCAAGGTGCAGCCAGTCGGCTTGAAGCCCGCCCAATGCCTGAACAAATTTTCACCGGCCTTTCTATTTGATAGTAGTATTTCGATGCGCTGTCATCAAAATACTCACAACATAGTCGGTACAACCGAATGCACCTTACGCCGTTTCGCTGGATTTGGGTTTTGTGCCTGCTGCCTTTGGCAAGCAGTTGCAGCACGCCGCCTCAGCGCGATTTCGCCGATACCCTCAGCATGTTCGAAGAGCTTCGTCAACAATACGACGTGCCATATTCCCGAATGGGTTTTCAGAAAAGCCCTCTGTTTGCCTTTGCCAAAGGCAAAACACAGATTGTGATTGACGAGGCCTTTTCCGAGGGGCTTAGCGACGCAGCACTGCGTTATGTTTTTGTGCATGAACTGGTGCACCTGAAATACGACGACCCTCGGCGTGGGTATGATTTGTTGAAACGCATTCACCAAACCAACGCCAAAGACACCGAACTGATGAACAATGCCTTCATGACGCTTTTGGGCGCCTATGGTCAAGACCCTGAATTTAAAGGCTTTCTTGATCAAGTTGAAACACGGGCCAACCACTATGCAGCACAGCATTTGATTGATCGTGGCGAGAACCCCTGCAAGGCCATTGCAGAAATTGAACAGTACACCGGTGCACGCTTTCGGTTTGGCACTGAAGACCTGTGCAAATGATCCAACTGCCCGAACGCATTGTTTGCCTCACCGAGGAAACCACCGAGTGGCTTTACCTGCTGGGTGAAGAACATCGAATTGTCGGCATTTCAGGCTACACCGTGCGCCCTCGCAAGGCCCGCCTTGAAAAACCCAAAGTAAGCGCGTTTCTAACCGCCAAGATTGATCAAATACTGGCCCTGAAGCCCGATTGCGTATTCGGTTTTTCTGATTTGCAGGCTGACATTGCCAGCGCGCTGATTCGCCATGGCGTTCAGGTGACAGTGTTCAACCAACGTTCGGTGCCCGAAATTTTCAGCATGATGTACCAGGTGGCCGCCATGGTGGGGGCCGCGGAAAAGGGCCTGCAGCTGATTGCTGAAATTCAGGCGAAAGTGGAAGTCATTCGGGCTGAAACCAGGCAGTGGCCCGTGCGCCCCAAGGTGTATTTTGAGGAATGGGACGAGCCACCAATCAGCGCAATTCAGTGGGTAAGCGAGTTAATTGGCATTGCCGGGGGCGACGATTGTTTCCCCGAGCTGGCCACGCAAAGCCTGGGCAAGAACCGCATTATTGCTGACAGCAGCGAGATTGTTCGCCGCAACCCCGACATTATTATTGGTTCGTGGTGTGGCAAAAAGTTTCGTCCCGAAACCGTGGCTGCGCGGGCAGGGTGGGGAAATGTGAGTGCGGTGAAGCACCAGCAAATTTTCGAGGTGAAGTCGCCTTTGATTTTGCAGCCGGGGCCTGCAGCGCTGACCGACGGCCTTGCTGCGCTGCATGAAATTATTCGTCAGTGGCAAACCCAGCAGCACAGGAATGGCTTGTAATTTTGTACAGAAGTTGTAATGTTGAGTGCCAAGGTGCGGAGGACTGCAGCATGACTCTACTCAACCCCACAAAGCCAAGGCTTGCAACCCGAATACTGGCGGTGATTTTTACCATGGTGGCTGTGTTGGTCATCAGCTTCTGCGCCGCGGTCATGTCGATCATCTACATGCATGCCGATGAAAACGGCATGGTTCCACAGGCGTTTTCGCTCAGCAATCAGCTGTCTCAACCCATTATCACCATACTGCCACCTCAGCAGCCAGGCTCCAACGCGCCCAGCCACAAAGCACCCCAGTACAATATTTAAAAAACAATCTGTTCGGGGTGTGGGCCAATTTCATGCCGGTTGGGTTGGGCATCCAGAATTTTGACCTGTGCAGGATCGAAGCTGGCAATGAAGTGGTGCTTGCCAGCAGGCGTGGTGGTGAAGGCCACTGGGTGTACCAGTACCGAGCATTGCAACAGGTCGAACACCACGGGCAAATGCTCCGGGCATTCCGGCATAAAGCGAAAGGGTTTGCGCCAGTCGATTTCGTCTTCAGGCATTTTTTTGAATACGCTACACGCGCGGTAAATGTCGGCCACTTCTGACACCACTTCTTTCGACACGCGCGACAAATTCACAAACTGGGTTCCACTGTCTTCACCCAGGTCTTCAAGGTGCACTACGCCGGGTTTGCGCGGCGTTTCAATACCAACTGTGATGGTTGCTGTGGAAAAGTAGTGGCCTGCTTTTTGCGCCTGCGCCAAAAGTTCACCCAAGGCCATGTAGGCATTGCGGTTACCGTACAGGGCATTGAAAAAGTTTTTCGGAATGCGGCCTGCAACGGGCAATTTGTAATCAGAAAGTTTCAACTGGCTGGGTGGGGCCTTGGGGCCGCTCCACACAGCAATCAGTTTGACCTCGGTGTAATCCATGTTGTGTTCATGACGCCATGTGTTTGTATTTAAGTGGGTACTTCTGAATCAACAGCTTTACTGCGTCTATATCGCTCAAGGGCGGCACTTGGTTACGTGCCCGGTATTCTTGGTGAACAATGTCCAGCCACAAATAACAGACTTCGGGTTCTTCCATTCCGCTGGCCAGCATGTGGCGCAGCCTTTCCAGCACAATACCCACTTGCGGTGTGGCGTTGCCAGAACCGTTCAACCACCGGTAACCTGAACCTGCACTTCGACCCAACAATTGCCCAAAAGTGCTTTCGGTGACTTTCGTTTTTCCGAACACCCGTTGAAACATTTTGTAGGTGTCTTCCAGGCTGAGCTCGTTGTTCAAGGGAACCAGCGATTCATGGGTTTCGTACAGCCTTAAAATTAATGCAACCGTGGGATCGAGCAGTTCATCGCTGGAATTTCCCTCGGGCGGGCGAACAATTGAATTGAATTTCGCCTGGGTACTGATACCAAACAAGGCGCACATTTTAGACACAGTTAACCCGTATTTCTGCTTGAACAGGTTGAGGTATGCACCTGTGCGTGGCTTGTTTTTATTGTTAATTTGAGGCATGGCGCGTGATAAAGCAATCTCGTGGGTTAATGATGATACGGAATCAAGACTCTCAAATTGTAATTTGAGTTAAAAATCATTATTTAACACAAATAGACAACGTATCATGTCGCTTTGTGGTTGACTCGAAGTCGCTCAAGTTAATGAATTTAATCACTATTTCGAGCGCCACCGGGTGGCATGATCGCGAATGTCGAAATGTACATGGCTTCTGTAAACACCAACCCCCCCGAATGCGGGGTACTGTAGGATTTTAGCCAATTGATCAATATTCACACCAAGCGGTTTGATGTCCATGGCGTAAAACTGCCCATGTTCGTCGGGCAAATGGCGTGAGTTTCGGGCTGCACCTTCGGTGATGGAATTGGTGTGATGGGTTCGCAAACCCGAAGTCACTTCAAACACGGTGTAGGCATGGTGCTCTGCCAAAACAACCTGGGCCCATGCGGCCAGTTGTAGCATTTCAACATTGGGTACGCCCACCCGGTTGGCTCGAACATCGCGAAGCATCCAGGCGGCTGTGCGAAAACCATCGGGAGTGCTGAAATCAATTTGAAAGCGGTCAGAACCGCGTTGAATATCCAGCAAGGTGTAGCTTGGGGTTTGCGTGGCCCACGCCAGTTTGTCGAAGTGCGCCGCCAGCGAAACTGAACTTGCTGCAGCCAGAAACTGTCGCCTGTTCATGATTAAGGCACCGCGGGCGGGGTGCAGGCCTGGTTACCGTTTTGGCAGCAGCTGCTGAGAATGGACAACTGCGCGGGCGGGTTGGCATTGGGGTTGTACACGCAGCGAATAAAGGCACTGCCGCCGCCGCCAGCACCTCCACCTGTGTCGGCATCGACCGCAACAAAGCGATAGCCCACTGGCGTGTCGTTGAAAATTACGGTGGTGCATGAATTGCTGCTTTCCACCCAGTTCAAGGTTCGGTTGCCTCGGCAAAAATCAACATCGGCAATCGGGTTGCGTACATCGTACCGCGAGGCCAGGGCACCCACGCGCACGCCGGGTATGCCGGCAGGTGTGTTGGCGTCATTCGCGCCATCGCCGTCGATGTCTAGTGCCACTGTGAAGTTGCCGCCAGCACTGGTGGCGGGGGTGTCGGCTTGCAGTGTCACAAAGCCGTTACCGCCCATAAAGCTAAGCATGTCGCCAGCAATGTCGTTGTCGAATTCGCCGGCGGCACCGTCTTGCCCGCCAATCGTGACAGGTTGGCTTAGGGTGATGTAGCCCTCAATGCGGCAATTGTCGGCTGCCATGGAGCAGCCTGCCGGCAAAATTGACAGGCGTGTAATAAATTGACCATTCGACGCCGCAGGGCGGTTCACAAAGCTGGCGGGCAACAGGCCCACGTCGATCAGGTTTTCAATGGTGGGGGTTAACTTGCTGCCCTCGTTGCCTGTGACTGGGGTTTCAGGCAGGGTGACATCAGTAATGCCATCGTTGTTCAAGTCGACTTGTAGGTCGCCAGGGGCAGAAATGCCGCGCCGGTACAAATCGGTATAAGAGTTCAGTGCGTCGCCAACCTGGTTGAGTTGATCAGCCTGAATTTTCGCGACAGATGTTTTTGCAGAACGTGCTTGTTGTTGAACCACAGCGAAGGCGATGATGGCACTGATGATCAGCACCAACGCCAGCTCGATGCTGAGAAAGCCAGTGTGCTTGGGGTTGCTGTTTTTCAGTGAGTCAAGCATGGGTAATTCGCCTTGATTCAAATGAACAAGGGGGCAAAGTTGCCCCCTTGTTGGACTTCATGAGATGTGATTAACGACGGCCGAAGGTGATATCGAGGTTAGCTACAACATCAGGATCATCGCCGCAAACAAGAGCAGCGTTTACCAAGCTCATAGGACCATTATTACCAGTTCCGGCTAGTTCCCACGTCCCTTCGGGTCCTGTGATTGTTGTGGCCGCGTCACCAACGGCGAGTACGATATCTGTACACTGATCGCCTTCAACTCCATCCCAGCTCAGAACTGCCAAGTTAACTGGATCCGTTGCGTCAGCAGCTAAACCAATAGTTTGACCGTAACTATTTAATTGGCCGTTTGACTGAAGGATACCCAGTGTTGCCGCTAAATCAGCAGTAAGTCCAGTGTAGCCACCAGCGCCACCATTGATACCAACCTTCTGCTTGGTCTCACTGATCACTTCAGTAATCTGCTTGATGTTGTCCTGTACTTCAGTACGACGTGCATTGTTTTGGAATGCAATAAAAGCTGCAGCAGCAACAATCGCCGCAATGATCAGGCCGATTGAAACTTCAATCAAGGTAATACCGCTTTGTTTGCGGCGGGCATTCAGTGTGTGCGATGTAATCATTTTTTGATTCCTCTCCGAAGGGAAATTGTGTAGTACGTGTTGGCCCAAGCATTCCGTATATATACCAACAGACGAATTAATTGTAGATCAATCAGTTGTGGTGTCAAGCACTTATTTCAACGCATGCGTTGCATTCTTTTCACAGGGTCCAGTTCCTCAGTCATGCTTTGGCTGATCGACAGCTGGCCCACATACAAGAACACCACCACAGCCGCAGCAACACTCAGCAACACGGCATTCAAACCCTTGGCGGTGTTGCCAATTTCATTGCGAATGTCTTCACCACCTTCGGTGCCCAGTTGAATCAGAATTTTGTCGAATTGCGGGTTGTTGCGAATGGTGGTCGCCAGGCGCGCCAGCAATTTCGGGCTCATCAGCCCTTTGCTGAATGCAGGTATGTAATCGGTGGGGGCTACGTTCAAGTGGTTCATGATCTTTTTCAAATGCCAACGCATCCACGGGTCGGCATTGCGTTTCAGCGTGTCCAGTGCCGAAGACAAAGTGGCTCCGCTTTTCAACAACACCGCCAGCGAGGTCACCAGCAGGCTGACTTGAAAGTCGCGGTAAATGGACAACGGCAACAGAAAGGGTGCCACTGGAAACAGCAAGAAGCCCCAGCCTTGTGGTACTTGCTCCAATTGGCTTCGCAAATTGCCTTTCCAGCGGGGCAGCGCATAAGTAAATGCGGCGATAGCACCAATAACACCAGCCACGATCAAACCGCCATGAGAGGCAACAATTTCCGACACGATTCGAACCGACATATTGAACGGGGTCCACACCTCAGGCGGTGCCACTTTCACAATAATCGGAATGGACTGCGTGGCCAGCACGTAGCTGAAACCTGCCACACCAGGTATCAACACCATGGGCGGGAAAATGGCTTTCCAAATCACGCTCTTTGCTTCTTTTTGCGATTTAATCGCTGCGGCCAATGCACGCAAGGTGCCAGGTTTGTCTTTGGCTTCGTCTACAGCCGCTAACATCATGCGGTCGTTCTGCGGCATTACGGTGCCCAGAATTTGGCTGATCAAAAAGTCGTCGCCCAAACTCAATTTGCGAACCATTAGCTTCAAGGCCGCCTCTCGGCTGCTGTTGCGGGTTCGCTTGTGGCGGGCTATTTTCAGCTCTTCTTCCAGAAAGGTTTTGAACTGCTCTTTGTTCTCAATCGATTTGGCAAGTTGTTCGTAAAATGCCTCGCGCTTGCCGCGAAAGTCCATCAAGTTGATGGCATTGAAAAAGTTGGTGAATTTCTTTTTGAATGTCATGTTCAGGTGTAAGCCGCTGTTTCGGCGCGGTCTGCGTCGTTCATGATTTCGAAACGGTCAAAGCTGTCAAAACGTTCGCAGTGGCGGGGGTCTACTTCGCCCAGCAGCGCTTTGTACAGGGTGTGTTCAAACACGGTTTTGCCGTCCATGTTCTCGGATCGGAAATTGCCATCCGATTTCGAACGGTAGTACATCATGGCCTCGTAGTCTTTGCCTTGGCGTATCAGGTTCAGCCACTTGCGGTCGGGCGTCAAAATTTCTGCGACCACGCTCAATCCCGCAGTACCGCGGTGTTTGCACTTGGGGCAGCCACCTTGCTTCTTGAAGTAGAACAGGTCGCGCTCCAGTTCAAAGCGGGTTTCCAGGGTGTCGAGTACTTCAAATACATGTTCGGAATCAGGCATGCCTTGTTGGTACAGGCGCCCACCGATTTTGCAATGCGGGCACAGCTTGGGCACCAAGGCCTGATAAACCAGCAAGGTCAAAATATTGGGGTTGGTCAGCACGTCGCGACTCATCCCGATTTCTTCGTTGGTAAGGCGCGGCACAATGCCCGAGATCAAATGCGCATGCACGGTACCGCAGGCCATGTGGCCAGTTTCAACAATTTGCTGCGCTGAAATCGCAGTGGCCGGGTCACGAATTTCACCCATCAACACGCAGCCGGGGTCAGCACGCATCAGGCCTGCAACCACTTCGGCGTATTTGGCCGCTGAACCTTTGCGGTCGAGCAAGTCACGCTGAATCGGAATTTGGTGCACGCCGCGCAGCGGGTATTCCACCGGGTCTTCAATGGAGTAAAACGCATCCGTGCCATTGCCAGGGTGCGTTTCAATGAAGGTTTTCAGCGTGGTGGTTTTACCCGAACCTGTAACACCCGCAAAAATAATAGTGCCCGAAGGTGTGTTGGATGCGCTCTTTAACTGCTTCATGTGTGAAGGGGCGTAACCCAACTGCTCGTAGCTGAGTGTGGGTGCGTCAATATCAACATACAGCAAGCGACACACCACTTTGATACCGGCCCAGCCCCGCATTGATTGATAGCGCATGGCCACACGTTTGCCACCCACCTCGCGGGCAGCGATCATGCAGTACAGGTTTTCGCCCACCGAGAATTGACTGTTGCTGTTGGAACCCTTGCCCGATGCATTGTTGTACGCCCAAGCCACAGCGCGTTCCGCCTGTAGCGGGGTGTACACACCGCCTTGCTGATCGCGCAAAAATTCAAGTTCGCCATCCACGCGAAGCTTCACTTCGGCAATGTTATTGACCACTTGCACGTGAATGTCGGTAGCGCGTTCCTGCACAGCCAAGGCCACCCAGGATTCAAAAATTTCTTTGGCTTTGGACTGCGCCACTGCCGGGTCTTCTTCCCCGTCAGTGCTGTCGATCTTGGTTCTGGAGTTCTCAATTAGATGTTCGATGACGCCGCCGCCACAACCAATTTCAGGGCGCTCGAAAGTAAATTTCTCGGCAATCAGCTTGCCGCGCAGGTGTGAAATGAAAGGGCGAATCTGCGCGAGTTTTTCGGCATCGTACAAAATGATTGCGCGCTTCACGCCAGTTTCAATGGCACACACATGTTTTTCTACAGCGGCTGGCAGCTTCAGTAAAGCTCCTGCACTGCCGTCGGTCAGCACGCGCGAAAACGCGGGCAGTTCACTGAGTTTTTCAACTTTCAGCGACTTCTCCGCCTGCGTGGCCAACACATTCAGTGCCGGGTCTCTTTTCATGATCAAAACCTCACTTGCGCACCCACGGAGACGTGCTGCGTGTTGCCGTTGCTTGCGACCAGTTCAAGTCCGTTTTGGGTGATTCTCTTGATATTGAATTTGCCAAGCTGTTCGCCTTCGCGAAGGGTGCGTACGCTTCGCGCCGCAGTCTGAATTTCGGCAGTCATCGCGCCGCTTGTGCCATACACGCCCAACAGGGTATTGGCTGATATGGTGGGAACACGTTTGCTGGCAGTTCTTACAGGGGCTGCGGTTGGTTTGCTTGTCGCAATCGCTGCAGGTGCTGTTGCTTGCGGTTTGCTGGCTGTGCTTGTTACGCTGCCACCAATTTTCAGCGCAGCTTGTAATTCTTCCCGCATGGCTTGTTCTTCTTGCAACCTTTGAATTTCAGCCAGTGTTTTGATGTTCAAAGGCACGGTCACTCCGTTGAGCTTGATGTTCTCAACCGGTGTTACCGCAGTTTTATTTTCCTGCGCATGCAGGCCGTTCAAGGCCAATGCGGCAAGCAGGCCGCCCAGTAAATAATTAATACGCATACAGTGCTCCCTTCAATGTCACCATCACAGCGGCATTCAGGTTTTTGGGTTCAATCTTCATTGAAATCTGATTCCAGTAAATTCCGGATGGGTATCGATCCAGAAAATCTTTCATGAGTGTCAGGCTGCCCGTGACTTCAGTTGCATGGCGGTTCACCGACACATTGGGTGGAATGCTCTTGAAGCCGGTGGGCCAGGTTTGGCCTTGCGTGTCGACCTTGAATTGAATGCCGGCCTTTTGCCAGGCTTGTTGTTCCAGGTAAAGCAGTTCGCTGGCTTCCTGTTTTTTGGGTAAATCCTGCAGTTGCTGAATGCCCCTGGAGGCCATGTCGTATGAAAACGAAAACTTCAGTTTATTGACGTCTTTGGGGTCAGGGCTGCTTTGCTGGTTGCTTAAAAAGCCCACCAACTCTTGCGTGTAGCCGCCTTGCGATTGCCATTCACTGGTGCATTTGCCCAGGTTGCACTGAATGCCTTCCAGCAGCCAGCCGCGTGCCATGAATGGTTGTTCGCTCAACAGGTTCAACATTTCGATCACATCGGTATTGGCCAAGCCCACGCTGCGCTGGTCGGTCGCCAGTTTTTTCAAATACTGCGGGGTTTGTATGCTTGACTGCGCCTGCTTCATGCGCGCTTCACGTGCGCTGGCTTCCAGGTATTCGTTGCCGCCATACACGCCACCAGCCAGTAGCAGCACCACGGCAAGCATGGCCGAGGCTTTGATCAAATCGGTGGGCAAACCAATCAGCGCGTGTTTGTTGCTGAAGTTGCCCAAGCGGGCTGCAATGTCGAGTGGCAGGGCGCTTGGAAAGAGCTCGGCGGCGTTGCTGTACACATGGTATTCCGAGCTTTCAATGGATCCATTGGTGTAAGTATTTACAGTGCTGACCACTTCGGCATCGCTGCCGATGATGTCCATGGTGGGCGCACCCTGTTCAATCACCATCAAGGCCATTTGGCCTTTCTTGCTTCCTTCCTCTATGCGAATGGCATAGATGGCGTGTTCCTGCTCATTCTGTGTGGCCAACATGGCCGCCAGGCTGTACACCTGCCCGGTGCGTTCTTCATCCGAGATATCAGGATCGTAGTTATAAAGACCCAGGTATTCGTTCTGATGGCCCTTGAGCAAAATATGCTTGGTGGCATCAATGCGGTCGGCATACTCCCGAATATCGGCAATGCGTTTGCTGTAGCTTGAACGCGCCAGTGGCTGCCAGTTCAAGCCGGCAATGTAGGCTTTTTTCCCCAGCTGATGAACTACTGCAGATTGCTCAGCCATGGTGCGTCCCCGTGCTTTACAGCACCACCGCGCGAACCAGAACGATGAAGTTCTCTCGCATGGTGGACAGGTTGCGCGAACCACCGGCCAGCAGTGGGGCCTGTTCAGTCAGCTTGCGCTCTGTGAAACCGGATACATCGCGTGACAGGCCTGTAATGGCCATCACCTCACCTGGGCGAAGTGCAATAGTGTACTGGTCAGAAATGCTGCTGGTGTTGGGTGTTTGAACCCGTTGCAGGGTTTCGCCAGTACCGGTGGTAATTTCAAGCAGGCTGGTGAGGTCAGACAAACTGATGCCCATCTTCAGCATGATGGTGTTGTTGTCCAGAATGAAAGGCATGGCGGCAAACTGATCGCCCGTTGTAATTTCATCGGTGGTCAAACCAGGCACACCTGTGCCGCCGCCCAAAGCACCGGATGAGGCAGGCTTGGTTTCTGACAAATAGCCCGTGGTGGTCAAGCGTGCTTTGCGGGCCCACTGCCGGTTCAAGGCCACCAGCGAAATAGGGCGGTGTTGCACATTGTCGCCAATTTCATTCAAGGCTTGCACAATGGCCGAGCTGGCACCAAAGCGTTGATTGGTTTGGCTGTTGGGTGTGCCCTGGCCGGGGATGAAGCCTTGCAAGGCTTCAGGAATGGTCAGGGCAATCAGGCCTGCTTCAGGTGCTACCAACGAATCGGGCGAGAGCACGCCAATGCCATAGCGCTGGGAAAGGCTTCGGAAAAATACATCCCAGCTCACGCCTTGCTGGTCGTCTTTCTTGGACATCACTGAGTAAATATCAAGCTGTACATGCACTTGTTTCAGCATGTTTGCATTCTCGGCGCGGATCAAATCGCGAACCTGGGTTTGCATGTCTCTGCTTGTTTTCACCATCACACGGCCGGTTCCCTCGGCAACAATCACTTCCGAACCGGGCACCGAGGCGACCATGCGGTTGATCACCTCCAGTATGCTGGCCTGGCCGTCAATTTTTCCTTTCTCGGACACGCTCAAATTCGAATTGCTTTGCACCTCATTGCCACGCACCCGGCCTTGCGTGCCGCTGCTCATGGCGTATTCATACCCATTGGGGAAGGAAGCCAACTCGTACATGGCGGTGGTGTAGCGCATGATGACAATTGAGTTGTCGCGGTACTCCCACGACAATCCCAATTTGTCGGTTGTGTTGTTCAGAAAATCAATCAGTGTGCCGTCCCAGTTCATGGCCACAGAACCTACGGTGGCACGGGGCGCCAAGGCCACGCTGTCAATGGCCACTGGGGTTGCCACGGGTGGTGCTGCTTCGGCAGGGGCGCTGACTGGTGGCAACTGGCGTGCTCCGCGGCGCGGCTCTACGCTGACCGGGGTGTTGAATACATCTTGCTGAATGCGCACAGGAATGCCGACCATTTGGGTCAGGCGGGCGGCCACCGTATTCAAATCCACGGGTCGACCCTTGTCCGCAAAATTCATTTTGTAGGTTTCATGAAAAATTGCGGGCAGTTTGTCGTCGTCATTCACATGCACGAATGTGCCGCCAATCCAGCTTTTGCTGGCGCGTTTCAGCACCTTGGCATTTTGTTGTTGCTTGGCTTGTTCATCGGCGTATTGCCGGCCACCACGAAAGGAACCGTTGGTTTGCAAGCTGGTGTTGACTTGTTCTACTTTGCGCAAGCCGTTCTCATTGTCAGCCTGTACTTCAGCGCTGATTTGCGGGCCAGTACAAGCCGCTGTTCCAAGGCTTAGCATGGCTACAATTGCCGCGCATACCCATGTTCTGTTCGGTGGTGTCTTCATGTTTTATCGGCACTCTTCTTTTTGATCGCCCAAGCGGGTAATTCGCAGCAATGGCGGCTCGTTGTTGTAAACACAGGCTTCCAAGGGGTATTCGCTATTCTTGATTCCGGGTGTTTCAAGCACTTGTTCTACTGCATATTCAAAGGTGCCCGAGAAGGTGGTGCCGGCTGCAATCATCACGTAACGGTCGGCATCCCAGCGAAATGTGTAACCCGCTTCTTTGGCCCAACGGCGAATGGCTTTGTCCAGTCGGCCGTCTTCAACCCGCAATTCCCATTGAATGGCACGCGGTGTTACCACCAGCCTTGCGTTTTCCTGTTTCACTGGCAGGGCAGCCAATTGTTCGGCCTCCCGAATTACTTTGGGCGGCAGGTCAACAATGAATACATCGGAGGAGGGCGCCTGCATGGCAAGCTGTATGTTGCTGTTTTTGTTGGACGTCGCGCTTGGGGACTTGGGTTCCAGACTGGGTTGCGCGATCACGGCAAAGCTTCTGGCTTGTGGCATTGGGTCGGGTGCACCGTGCCTGGCCAGTTCAACATTGCGCGACAGCAACTCATCGGCGAAATACGGGAGTTGTTCTTCATGTTTCTCGGTTGCCACTGCATAGCGGGGTAGTTCAATGGCAACAGTGGCACTTGTCTCCCCACTCGTTTCCCCGGTTGTGTTCCATGCCATCAGCACCATGGCAAGACCAAGAGCAAATTCCATATTCGTTTTACCTTTTTCGTATGGATCGGTGTTCAGTGAGTTTGCAAATTTTATTAATTCGAATATACATCAATATACGAAATAATTTCTTTTGCAGCAATCCCAAAAATTATTCTGCTGCGTCAGGGGGTTCTTGTCAGTGGCAGATCAATCTTGATAAATGGCATCAAGCCATTGATTGCCGTCATGCGGGCTGTAATGAACCAAAAGGTATGCCGCTGTTTCGAGCACGGCCAGACTGCAGGCTTGTGCTTCATCGAAAGCTTCTTGATTGATGGCGTCGTATTCGTGGATGCACACTTTTAATAGTTCACCAATCAATCGGGGGGTGGATTCAATGGTTTTTACTTTTGGGCGTAGTTCCGAATAGGCTTTCATCAGACCGCGAAAGTAATGCCAGGTTGTTCCCTCTGTTTCAGCCAGACCTTGCAGGATAAATGGCAAGCTCAGGTTGAGAAGACCGGTGTCTTCAATGTGTGCGGCCAATTCGCTGTACTCACAGTCGCATGGATCGACTGGATGATGTGCCCTGAAATAAGCGATGTTGTTTGCGATCGAGTTGCCGGAGGAAAAGCCTGCAAGCGTGGCTACCGTACTCTCGAATGGCTTTGTTTGTGCGACCATGTTTTTATTGTTCACTCGTTGAGTTAATGAATACTTGCCCGAATTTATTGCGCGAACAAGTGTTGACTGAACAAATGTTTGAAAAAAATCACATTTTTTGTCATTTCATGTAACAGTACCTACAAAAATTGCGACAAATTCTAAGTATCTACATGAGGTGATCATCAAAGATCCATGATTTATAAAGGGTTTAATTTCCCTCTATATTTCACTCACATGACAAGTTTGTCGCAAATTTCTGTAATCCTCTCTGAGCTTTTTTCGGTCTTTCGCCGTTTCCTAGTGTATTCAGAACCCTCCCACCCAGATTCCTCTTAATGTTCAACTAAATCAATCACATCAAAGGGTGGGGGTGGGGGGTAACAAGGGGGGTGTTATCGCGACAACACCACTCTAAAGCGGGGGCTACCATTGCGTACTTTGTCTACAGCCTCGTTGATTTGCTCAAAGCTGTAGGTTTCTACAATGGGTTGAATATTATGCAGGGCTGCGAATTTCAGCATGTCGGCAATTACGCGCGGGCTGCCCACTGGCGACGACGAAATGGAACGTTGTTGCCCCATCAAGCCAAACACACCAATGTCCAAAGGCTCCAGCACGGCACCCAGAAAGTGCAGGCGGCCTTTTGGGGCCAAGGTTGCAATGTAGGCATTCCAGTCAAGCTTCACGTTCACGGTCGACAAAATAAGGTCGAATGAGCCCGCCGCTTTTTTCAGGGCATCTGGGTCTTTGCTGTTCAGCACGTGGTGCGCACCCATGCCCAGCAATTCGTCGGTTTTCGAGGCGTTGCTGCTGAATGCGGTTACCTCGCAACCCCAGGCTTTCAGGAACATGACCGCCATGTGGCCCAAGCCGCCCACGCCGATCACCGCGACTTTGCTTTGCGGTGAAATATTGAATTGCACCAGCGGGTTGTAAACGGTAATGCCACCACACAGCAGCGGGCCTGCGGTAGCGGGGTTGACACCTGCGGGAATTTTTACGGCACTGACAGCTTGCGCGCGCACCTTGTCAGCAAACCCGCCATGGCGACCAACAATGGTTCCTTTGGCGGTGCTGCACAGGTTGTGGTCGCCGCCCATGCACATACGGCAACTTTCGCAGTAGCCTGAATGCCAGCCCAAACCCACGACATCACCAATGGCCAGGTGGCTGACATGGCTGCCCACTTGGCTTACCCGACCAATAATTTCGTGGCCTGCCACCATGGGGTATTTGGCACGGCCCCAGTCGTTGTCAAGCATGCTGACATCGCTGTGGCAAATGCCGCAGTGGTCCACATCGATCTCGATGTCAAATGCGTTCAATTCACCCGGATCGTATTGAAAGGGTTTCAACGGGCCTTTGGCCTCGAAAGCTGCGTATGCGTTGATCATATTGTCTCCTGTTGATCTCTTGATGGTATTACACCTTCGCAAGTAGTATGTGGCATACGCCAACAAAGTTTGGCCTTTCAAGAACAAGGCTCCACCCGAGGGCCTGCGAGGAGACGATATTGCAAACCCACCGCCGTGCCTGCCATTTGTGCGAGGCCATTTGTGGCCTGAAGGTCGAGGTAGAAAACAATCAGGTAGTGTCAATCAAGGGTGATGAGCTGGACCCCTTTAGCCGTGGGCACATTTGCCCGAAGGCGGTTGCATTGAAAGACATTCAGGAGGACCCCGACCGTTTAACGCGCCCGGTTAAAAAGGTGAATGGGCAGTGGGTAGAAACCACTTGGGAAGATGCGATTGAGCTGGCCTGCGAAGGTTTGTTCCAGGTGCAGCAAAAGTATGGTGCCAACGCGGTGGGTGTTTATCAGGGAAATCCGAATGTGCACAACTGGGGTTTGATGACCCACAGCGCCAATTTTCTGGGTTTGCTGAAAACACGCAACCGTTTTTCGGCCACATCGGTTGACCAACTGCCCATGCAGTTGTTGGGGTACTGGATGTTTGGGCACCAGTTGCTGATCACCATTCCCGACATTGATCACACCAATTACTTTCTGATGCTGGGCGCCAATCCAATTGCATCCAATGGCAGCTTGATGACTGTGCCCGATGTGGCCAAGCGAATCAAGGCTTTGCAGGCGCGTGGCGGAAAGCTGATTGTGATTGATCCACGAAAAACCGAAACAGCAGAAGTGGCTGATGCGCACCATTTCATCAAGCCCGCCAGCGATGCTGCCTTTGTATTTGCCTTGATCAACACGATCGTTGGCGAAGGCTTGACCCGAATGGATCGCCTGGCCCACCACAGTGAAGGTTTGTATGCGGCTTTGGGTGCGATTTCAAAAGTAACACCTGAAGTGGCGCAGGCCGAATGCGGTATTGATGCTGACACCATTCGCCAAATTGCCCGTGATTTTGCGAATGCCGGAAAGGCGGTTGCGTATGGCCGCATGGGTGCTTGCACGCAGCGCCATGGCACCTTGGCGCAGTGGGGTATTCAGTTGCTGAACTTTGTGACAGGCAACACCGACCGTGTGGGTGGTAGCCTGGTGGCCAACCCCGCGCTAGACCTGATCGCCGCGCCCAACAGCAAGCCCGGCAGTTATGGCCGCTGGCACAGCCGGGTCAGCCAAAAGCCCGAGGCCTTGGGCGAGTTTCCCAGTGCCATCATGGCCGAAGAAATTCAAACCGAAGGTGAAGGGCAGATCAAGGCCATGGTCACCATTGCAGGCAACCCAGTGTTGTCCACACCCAATGGCCAGCAGCTTGACAAGGCTTTGACTGGGCTTGAGTTCATGGTGTCAGTTGACCTGTACATCAACGAAACCAATCGCCATGCCGATGTTATTTTGCCCACGACATCGCCTCTGGAACATGATCACTACGATTTGATTTTCAATATATTTGGCGTGCGCAACCAGGCCAAATACAGTGCGGCCACCTTGCCCAAACCGGAAGGCAGCCTGGACGACTGGGAACTGATGGACAAGCTGGCGGCCTGCTACAGCGCCAAAATTGGCAAACCCGCACGGCCTTCCATGCCGCCACAAATGATTCTCGACATGGGTTTACAAATGGGGCCTTATGGCATGGCCAGTGAGCACAAGTTGAGTTTGGAGAAATTAAAGCAGCACCCTGAGGGCATTGACTTGGGGCCATTGCGCCCAAGTTTCCCCGACCGTTTGCAAACAGCTGATAAAAAAATTCAGTTGGCAGCTGTGCAGGTGCTACAGGCAGCAGCAAATTATGTGGCTGATTTATTGAATGCCGACAAGCAGACAGTCGCAGAGATGATGCTGATCGGCAGGCGCCACATTCGCAGCAACAATTCCTGGATGCACAACTCGGAGCGTTTGGTGAAAGGCAAGAACCGCTGCACCGCCATGGTCAACCCGGCTGATGCCGTGCGTTTGAATTTGCAGGAAGGCCACAATGTGCGTGTGCGCAGCCGCGTGGGTGAAATTACATTGCCCGTAGAAATTTCAGACGATGTAATGCCCAGCGTGGTGAGCATTCCGCACGGCTGGGGTCATGACAAATCGGGTGTGCGCTTGCAGGTGGCTGCTGCCCATGCAGGCGTGAGTTGCAACGATTTGACCGATGAGCAATGGCTGGACGAGCCCAGCGGAAACGCCGCAGTGAATGGTGTACCCGTCACGCTGATTCCGTTGGCTTAGCTGCCCTTTCTTTCCCACACGGTCATTTCAGCAATGCTGTGCTGGTATTTGCGGGCAGTTTCCCGAATGACGAATGGAACATTCATAGGGTCGCGAACCCGCTTGAAATGGGGTGCAAGCACGGCTTGTATTCCCTCGAGCATGGTTTTTGGTTTGCCATGTTCTTCAATTCCACCAATCCAGTTTTCCTTGGGGGTGTATTCAGTCAACAGCGTGTAGGGCGAGCTGATAACCAACAAGCCGCCGGGCACAATGCGCTTGGGCATGTCGTTCAGGAATTCGGTGGGGTTGTTCACCCGGTCAATCAGGTTGCCAGCAAATATCAGGTCGTAACCCGTGTGTTCTTCACCAAGTTTGCAAGCATCGCCTTGCGCAAATTCCACACGCTGGCTGCAATCGCTGTAATTGAAATTGGCAAGCGACACTTGCATGGCTCTGCCCAAATCGCCTTCGTCATGCAGAAAGTAATTCAGGGTATTGCCTTGTTGAAGCGCTTCGGCCGCATCGATAAAACGGGCGGATAGATCAACACCGACAGCAGTGTCGAATCCCAAGGCGAGCTCAAAAGTACTTCTGCCCACGGCGCAGCCCAGGTCGAGCGCTTTGCGGCGTGGTCGATTGCCCATGAATTCCAGGCACAGCTGGGCGCAGCGCACCGGGTAATTCGGAACATCAAAATAGTCGATGCCGTAGTGAAAGGCCAGGTACTGGTTTAAAAGCTCGTCGGTTTCGTAAGGATTGGTCATAAGGCCTTATTGGGCACAGGTTCTGAAGCCGACGAACACATCGTTTCGATCGGGTGTGTAGGCTTGGCGGTAGGTGCCGCGAATGAGTATGGACGAAGTTGCGCAAGAGCCACCCCGAACCACTTTGTGGTCTCCGAATTGCAAGGTGGACATGAAGGGGTACATGTCCATGGTGAATCCGTTGTAGGGGAAGAAAAGACTGTCGGTCCACTCCCACACGGTGCCGATCATTTGCCGGCATCCAAACGGGCTGTCGCCTTCGGGCAGGGCGCTTACTGGCAGCCTCGCCAGGTGTGTGCTGTCCATGTCTACACGGTGTGTTTCCATGGTGTTTCCCCAGGGAAACTTGTTGAACTCTCCCTGCTCGCGGTTACCCAAAGCCGCAACTTCCCATTCAAACTCCGAAGGTAAGCGCCGCCCTGCAAACTTGCAGTACGCTTGCGCCTCCCAATAGCTGACGTGTTTAACAGGCAGTTCGGCCTGTACCGGCAGCCATTGGTCGAAGTGACGTTCAAACCAAATGTCGTTTTCTTTCTTCCAGAACAAGGGGTGCCTTGCGCCATGGCTGTCGCGCCATTTCAGGCCTGCCATGCTCCAGTGTTGGTCTTCCTCGTATCCACCTGATTGAATAAAAGCGAGATACTGCGCATTACTGACCAGGTTTTTGGAGATCTTGAAGGCTTCCATCTCCACGACGAATCCTGGCTTTTCATTGTCGAAACAAAAGTCCTCTGTCGCATAATGTGCCGACTCGGGCGGCATTCCTATTCGGTAGCGGCCCGCAGGTACTTCAACATCGTTGTGGTCGATTGAACGTGTGTTTTCCGCGCCAGTATTGTTTGATGCGTAAGGCGGTGGGGCATAACCAAGGCTTTGCCGCGCCCACACCATGGACTCGATGTGCATGTGCAGGTGGAAGATGGCGTACTTGTACAGGTACAAATCGCTGTCGGTCAGTGCCTTGGTTTCAATTCGCTGTTTCACCTTGTTGAAGGTGTCGTCAAAGTAGCGCAGGGTGTCTGGTTTGTCGGGGAACAGCCCTTCTTGCCAGCGGTCCTCGTGGGCCAGTTCAAACGAGTCCCAGATGTCGTCAAGCGCTGGGTTGTATGAAGGGGTTTTGTCCAGGTTCTGCAAAATAAACCGCTCAAAGAAAAAAGCAGCGTGCCCAACCTCCCAAATTGGCGGGTTGATGCCTGGCAAATAGGGCACTTTGGCCTGCTGAGCGTCTAGGCTGTTGAGCAATTCAAGAACACGCTCGCGGCTTTGTTCTAAAGAAGCGAGTAAGGATTGCTTGTTATTCATCGTGGTGGTACTACTAATGGGTTACACACAATTATAGGCCACCCATGTCCATTAAATCGATACTACGTACTTTGACTGTCGCTTCCACCGCATTGTTGATAGCAAGCGGCAGTGCTTACGCCGATAAACCTGAAAAAGGAAACGGCAACCAGGGAAAGAATAAGGAACAAAGCGAGCAACGCGGGCAAAAGGAAAACCGCAAAGGCGGTGGTAACGAGAAAGGCAACCGTGTTGACGGGGGTCGTGACTCTGGGCAGGGCGGTGTGTCAGTGTCGTTTAACTTTGGTGGCGCTGAAACCCGGATAGTTCGGGATTACTACGGTGGCCAGGTTGCCAAAGGCAAGTGTCCCCCCGGGCTGGCCAAAAAAGGGAATGGTTGTCAGGCCCCGGGCCAGGCCAAGCAGTGGCAAAAAGGCCGCGCTTTGGGCAGTGATGTTCGCTATTACGACATTCCCAATGAATTGCGCATTCGCCTGCCCGCACCGCCCTTGAACCACAAGTATGTGCAGCTGGGCACGGACCTGCTGTTGATTGCCGTAGGTACAGCCATTGTGGTTGATGCGATTGACGGGATTTTGTAGGTCAAGACGAGTTGGCAGGTGACTTGCTGACCGAGGATTATTGCATTGGAGGAACAAATAAATTGCTCATCACCTGGATTATAAAATTCGCGGTTGCAACTACACTGCAGCAGCGAATTTAAATCAGGTGCCTCCATGACCCAATCATTTGAAGTGAGTATTCCCGCTGCAGGGCAGCCACTGGCCGGTGCGTTTTTTCCAGCGGTTAATGGCACGCACAACAAGCCAGTCTTGATTTGTCCCGCCACGGGAATCATTCAAAAGTTTTATTTTCCCTTTTCGCGCTGGCTGGCCGAACAGGGATTTTCTGTGTTGGTGTTTGATTATCGAGGCATCGGAAAATCTTTGCAGGAGTCGCATGTCAAGCATTGCGAGGTGAAGAAGCAGGACTGGGGCTTGTATGACATGCCAGCAGCGTTGGATTTTCTGCTTGAACTCACTGGGCAGGGTAGCGCATACCTGGTCGGGCACAGTGCAGGTGGGCAGTTGTTTGGCTTGATGCACAACCACGCCAAAGTGCGTGGCGTGTTGGCGGTGGCAGCTTCGTCCGGACATGTGAAAAACATTCGCAAAGACAAACGCAACAGCGCCAGGTTCATGCTGCGTTGGGTAATTCCGGTCAGTTCGGCCTTGTTGGGGTATGTGCCAGCCAAGCGTTTTGGTTGGGGTGAAAATTTGCCAAAAGGCGTTGGCCTGCAATGGGCCAAGTGGTGCTCAAGCCCTGGGTATGTGGAAAATGAATTTGGTGAAGGTGTTCAACAACATTGGTTTGAACAGTTCAGTTCGCCGATTACTTTCGTGCATGCCAGCGACGATGAAATCGCAACCCTGCCCAATGTAGAGGACATCATGCGCCTGTTCACCAAGGCCAGCAAAAAACGGCTTGAAATCAAGCCAGAAATGTTCAAGCTGGGCAAAGTAGGGCACATTGATATTTTCAGGGAACGGTGCAACAGCATTTGGCCGCAAATTCTTGCTGAACTCACTCCCGCTCATTAAAACCGCGTTTTAAACTAAGGTTTTGTTCGCGCGTGTGGGGGCTTCATGAAAAAGATTCTTGGTGCGGTATTGTTTGTGCTGTCGGCTCAATTCGGCTTTGCTGCTGAGGTAAAACCTGGCTTGTGGGAAATGGAGTTCGATGCCCAGGGCATGGGTCCCGAGGCGCAGGCCGCCATGAAGCAGATGGAAAGCATGCCACCAGCACAACGCAAGCAAATGGAGGCCATGATGGCGCAAATGGGCGTATCCATGGGCGCCAAAGCAGGCTCTGTGCGGTTTTGTATTACGCCTGAGCAAGCCAAAGCGAATGACGTTCCTGTTCAGGACGACGGCGATTGCAAAAACAAAGTACTAAGCCGAAGCGAAAAATCCATGAAAGTCGAATTCAAGTGCCCAGACACACAGGGTACTGCCACCGTCAGTTTTTTGTCGTCCACTCTGTACGAAACAAAGATCGACGCCAAAACGACAGAGGGTGGCCAGCAACGCAATATTCAGCAGACCTTGAAAAGCAAGTGGGTTAAGGCAAGTTGTGGCGGTTGAACGGAGTAAAACCTGAAATGAAAATATTTCGAGTCTTGTCCTTTCATCGCTTCTTGCTGTGTGTTTTTTGTGCGGTGTTTGCACTCAATGTGACCGCCCGCGACATTGAGCCCAAGCCCATGCATTACGAATTACCAGGCTGGTTCAAGCAAACTTTTCTTGAAATTCCTGTGGACATTCAAGATGCACAAACCCGTGGAAAAAAGCTGCTCATTTTCTTTCATCTGGATGACTGCCCTTACTGTGCCTATTTGCTGCAAGAGAACTTCACGGAGGGGTCCAATCGCGAAAAAATTGAAAGCAAGTTTGATGTCATTGCAATCAATGTACGGGGTGACCTGCCCGTGAACTGGATCGACGGCACCGTGTATTCGGAAAAGCAGTTGGCGCGAAAGCTGGGTGTGTTTGCAACCCCGGCGGTGCTGGTGATGGGGCCTAAGCCTGAAGTGAGTAAAAAGATAATGGGTTACAAAAAGCCGGGGGTTTTTATGGACTTGTTGGGTTTGTAAGAATTTGCATTCTTTTCAGGCAGCCATGGAAAACAAGTGTGTGCAGGAAGATCTTGTTTACTACTTTCAAATATTCAACCCAAATTGGTAAGCACCTGCCAGCCATTTTTCGCGAGTACTTACTTTCGAGTTTTTTACCGGTCCAAAACTGCTCACAGTCACAGGCTTAATGCCGCAAAATTCCAGAATGGTCCGCTTCATTTGATTGTGCCCTGGCATACGATAAACAAAGCGGTAGTACCAAGGCGGTGTGTCCATGGTGGCGATCAGGTGTGCGGTGCGTTGCTTTAATAGGCCATCGACCATCAATGCGTCCTTCTTGAACTTGAATGCGAATCCGGGCAAGAAAACTCGATCAAATAAACCTTTCAAAATGGCGGGAATCGAACCCCACCAAATTGGATAAACAAACACAAGGTGCTCAGCCCAGGCAATCGATTCTTGTGCCGCAACAAGGTCGGGTTCAAGCGTTTGAATGGTGTTGTAACCATCGCGCAGGATTGGATCGAAATTCAGCTTGCCAAGGCTGAGCAAGCGAACATCATGCCCCGCTGTTTGTGCCCCCTTCAGGTAGGCATCGGCGATTGCACCGCACAAGCTGGCTTCTGCTGGATGTCCGAGAATTACGAGAATGCGTTTATGCACCACAAGCTTCCTTTTTGTTGAACCACAAAAAGTCTAAAGCTTGCCCTTAGGGGAAGAGTCAACAGGAAGTTCGCAGTTTATTAATTCAGGCGAGTGACGCAGTTCATCCTCAAATTGATTTAGCAGCTGGAGTTGGGCTTGGGCGGCATCGATTTGCGATTGAATGGTTAATCGCTTCAACTCGATTTGTTTGAGCATCAGTGCCATGCTTGAACCAGGATCGCTGGTGTTGCTTGCCAAAGCCTCTACAAGCTCCTTGAGTTTGAATCCCAGTGCTTGAGCGCACCGAATGGTTTGAATTTGATGGATGGCCACGTCGGCATAAATACGGTAGCTGCCTTTGCGCATGGGCTTTGGAATCAAGCCCAGTTGCTCGTAAAGGTAAATCGCTTTGCGCGTGGCCCCTGATTTTTTTGCAAGTTCGCCGATGTACATGATTTGTGCTCAGTGTTCCGTTTCAGCTTTCATCACTCGTCCCAATTCGAATCGGCCGCGTTCCAATTTGTGCACCCGTCGCTTCATCAATCGCCACAGGTTTAATTTCTGTTCCAGCTTCAGCATCAAAAAACTTCACCAGCTTGCCGCCACCACGGTGCTTGCGGCCCCAGGCCCCGATCAGGAACAGCACCGGTAAAAAGTCCCGACCTGCCTCGGTCAACAAATACTCATCCCTGGGCGGGTGTTCGGAATAGCGGTGCTTCTGAAGCAACCCTTCCTCTGTCAAAACCGCCAAGCGCTTGGTCAGCATGGTTGGTGCAATGCCCAAGCTTTTGCGGAAATGATCAAACCGGGTAATGCCCGCATGCGCATCACGCAAAATCAAAATGCTCCAGGCGTCGCCCACGAAAGCAAGGCTTCGTGCAATCGGGCAGGGGTTTTCTGAAATATTTTTACTGTCCATACTATTTTGATAGTGACTTTATTTAAAATTGCGGGTAAAGTTAGTTTCGTTTTGATAGTAACAACTTGCGGACCAGAAATCCACCAACATTTCGCCCACTTGGGAGATTTAAACCATGAACAAAAACAAAGGGCCTGTTGCCTTGGTAACAGGTGCATCGTCCGGCATCGGATTAATCACTGCGCAAAAACTGGCGGCAAGCGGTTATCGAGTGTTTGGTACCAGCCGTCGCCCCAACCCTACCGGGTCGCTGGGATTCGAAATGCTGGCGATGGATGTGGACAAAGACGAATCCGTTGTGAACCTCATCAATCAGATCATTGATTCAACTGGCCGAATCGATCTGCTGGTCAACAACGCAGGGCGCGGTTTGGCACCAGCTGGCGCCGAAGAGTTTTCTCTTGAACAGGCGCAGGCAATTTTCAATACCAATTTCTTCGGTGTGGTGCGCACCACCAATGCTGTGTTGCCGCACATGCGCAGTCAGGGCAGCGGGCGCATCGTCAACATTGGTTCTGTGTTGGGCTTCATGCCCATGCCTTACATGGCGTTTTATTCAGCCACCAAGTATGCGCTGCGTGGTTATTCCGAATCGCTTGATCACGAGCTTCGAAACATGGGCATCCGGGTGTCGGTGATTGAACCGGCTTTCATGAAAACTTCTATTGAAGCGAATTCCGCCCAGGCCGAGTTCCAGATGGATGAATATCAGGAAGTTCGGTCAGCCTTTGAAGTACGCCTAACAGAAATGCTGAGTTCCGCTGAAGACCCAAGCCTGGTGGCCGACGCGATTTTGAAGGCTGCGCAAGAACCCAACCCTCGTTTGGCCTACACAGCCGGCACAGCAGCTGCACGATTGAAACTCATGAGCACAGTGCTTCCAGCTCGTTTTCTTGACACCGGAATTCGCAAACATTTAAGACTGAGAACAAAATGAATCCAACCACAAACCCCAACTTGTTGAATCGCCCGTTCGTTTTGCCCAATGGCGTTGAGTTACCCAACCGTTTGGCCAAAGCGTCCATGAGCGAAGCACTGGGAACCTACGACAACCACGCCACACCGAAAATTGTGGAGTTGTATCGCCGCTGGGCCAAATCCGGTATCGGCCTGATGTTCACAGGCAATGTCATGATTGATCGCAAAGCCCTGGGTGAACCAGGAAACATTGTGATTGAAGATGAGTCTGACCTGGCAATATTGAAACAGTGGGCCGATGCAGCCAGACAAGAGGGTGCGGCGTTGTGGGTGCAGTTGAACCACCCCGGCAAGCAGTCGCCCAAGGGATTGAACAAATTCAATCTGGCACCTTCTGCCATTCCTTTCCGGCAAGACATGGCCGCATTTTTTCTAACGCCGCGAGAAGCCACCGAGGCTGAAATTCAGGACATCATTCAACGCTTCGGCCGCAGTGCAGCCATTTGCAAAAAAGCCGGGTTTGGCGGCGTACAAATTCACGGCGCACATGGTTACTTGATCAGTCAGTTTCTATCACCTCATCACAATCAACGAACCGATCAATGGGGTGGAAATGCCGAGAATCGCAGGCGCTTTGTGATGGCTGTGTATGCGGAAATTCGCCGCCAGGTTGGCCCTGATTTTCCGGTAGGTATCAAATTGAATTCAGCCGACTTTCAGAAGGGTGGGTTTACTGAAGAAGAATCAATGGCAACCATTGAAGCACTTTCGGCGGCTGGAATCGATCTGATCGAAATTTCTGGTGGCACCTATGAAGCGCCCGCCATGAGCGGTGTGGTTGAGCAAACCAAAAAAGCATCCACTTCGAATCGGGAAGCGTACTTTTTAAGTTTTGCTGAAAAAGTGCGAAGTCATATCAAGACACCCTTGATGGTCACTGGCGGATTTCGCAGTTATGCGGGCATGAATTCAGCCCTGGAATCAGGCGCGCTCGACATCGTGGGTTTGGCCCGCTTGCTGGCCATTGATCCGGATGCCCCCAAAGCACTCCTGAATGGTCGCGACTGTAACTATCAGGTAAGGCCTATCTCAACGGGAATCAAGGCAATCGACAAAATGGGCATCATGGAAATACTGTGGTACTCGCGCCAACTGAAACGAATTTCCGAAGGGCGTGATCCGAAGCCCAATGAAAGCGGAATTTGGGCTTTCCTTGCTTCGGTGGTTAAAAGTATTTGGGGAACCAACAGAACGCAAAGATTAAGGTTATGAGTATTTACTCGTTTAGCGATCACAGGCGGTGAAACTCGATAAGTAGTGGGCTAAATTGGGTTGTTTACTACGCCAGCTGTGGCTTTGCAGTCACCCTCAGGGGTGCCCCTTTAGATCGCTTTGTCCCGACTGATTTGGACTGCACCCTTGGGCACATGAACTCAGTTTCCGTGCCTTGGTAATTCCTTTGAAATGAAATTGACCTTCAGGCTCTGAAAATCGACTACATCAGCACAAATGAATTTCTGAAATTCTTGGGTAGCCGTCTGCCGATATTTGCTCGGCTTTTTCAGGCCACGTTTTGGGGGCTGTCTTTTTCATCCAAATCAGATAAATTGAAGTATGTGCTCACCCCGCTCATGGAGTCACAATTGTTCGAAGCGTCATTTCAAACTGTTAGCTTTTCCAGTTACCTCAGGTCTGTTTATAAATCCACTCTGTTTGAGCGAGTGGGCTTGATAAGGGCAGGAGTTCCATGTGGGTACTTTTATGACACAGCCCAAGCCATGGGAGTTAGCTTGGCTGATTTGGCTCGAAGTTTAGGTGTGCCCCTATCGTTGGTCTATTCGATCAAATCCAAGGGTTCGCCCAGCCAGAAGAAGAGCCTGTCTAATCAGATCATCGGAGTTCAATTGTTGATCGGTCAGGTGCAGAACCTAGTAGAAGAGTGTGGTGATCCTGTTGGATTTGATGCAGCCAAGTGGCTTGGGGACTGGGCTTTCAGTGCAAACGATGCCCTCGGTGGACTGCGTCCGGCGGATTATTTCGATACCGTCGTGGGGCAAGGGGTAGTAGCGGATTTGCTAGCCGCCATCCGCCACGGCAATTATCAGTAGCCAACGGTGAATTGGTTCACTTGTATCTATGAGAAGTCCAGAATTTTTAACTCTGTTGGACCAGTTAGCGAGTTAGAAAGCTTTGATTCAACGCCGACATGTCATAAAAGCCCCCACATGTCATAAATAACCCCAAATGACGTGTGAAGTTTATAACTTGGGTCCACTCACCTCTCGAGGAAACTATGTCAAGTAAGTCAGACAGAGATAATCGCTCAAACCAGTTAAATCCGAACAACTTCGCATACAGTAGCTCGAGGGGACTAGGTAGAGATTGCGGTGATGATCTTGAGTGGGAGTACTGCGAGTCTGCTACGAGGGGATTCAATTCCACGGCTGTTCCTGCTCCGACGTCTTATAAGCAGGAGCGAATCAAGATACACAAGGAATTCATGTTTGACCTGATGAGTATGAGTGGGGTTACAGCCCACCTCAAGGCGACAGTCGAGTTCTCTAATAAACTTTCATCTGAACCGAAATGCACTGATGTGATCGAGAAAAAATTACAATTTCGATTACGCGAGGTGTTTGAACGGGAGACAAACTCACCAATCGCGTTTGTGCAGGTTAGAGATGGTGCGGGCAGAGAATTGGAATGGTTGGGCGAACAGTTTCGACCCAGACGAATCTCAAAGAAAATTGCTCCTGAAGAGCAACAGCGAATCCGTCAATTAAATGAACTTTGGTCGCAATCCATCAAAGGCAAGGTACGAGAGTTTAAAAACACACTTAAAGATCACAAACCTATCACTCGTGTGGACCTAGGATTTATAGTTACTTATGAGTCATTTGATTCGCCTGCAGCTTGAGCTTGTGCTGTGTCAGCTTAGAGCATTTCAATTCACACAGTGAGCAATAAAAGAGGTTGCTGTTTCTCTTCGTCCAGTCGTTTGAAGTAAGAATGAATCGCACCGGTTTCTTTAGGCACTAGTGTCCTAAAAAGTTGCCATTTCACTTAATTTAAACAGTCCCTTCAGCTGAAACGGCCAAAAAAAGGCACTTTCAGCCGAAACTCGTTTTTGAATTCTATGAAACCATTCCCTTGAGTGACCTTCAGGCAACAGGGGAATGTAAATGGATAATTCAAAAGTTTTCGCAGACGAGTCGATTGATCAGCTAATCGCTGATCAGGATTTCTCACGTTTCATTCAGGTTTTTGGATTGCCGTATTGCGGGGCTGATCTTGATCTGGCCGTTCAGAATCTAATCACCGCTTGTCAGCTTGTTTCCGAAGAGGTGAGAGCATTTCCCAAACTTGATGAGGCGATCCGCGTTTTAACCAAGAACAAACTGCGCCTTGAAGGCTTTTCCTCAAAAGCTGCTGGTGTCAAGCTGGTTCCCAAAGATTGCGTATTCTGGTCGAAAGACACCACTGATTCTGGCGGAAAGG
>CESG01050555.1_pt1 | contig 38684 bp, 37 predicted proteins | sample 531121 | NCBI WGS metagenome assembly CESG01 (sample SAMEA2621287, study PRJEB7988) | marine metagenome | biome: marine biome (ENVO:00000447); feature: mesopelagic zone (ENVO:00000213); material: "saline water (ENVO:00002010), including plankton (ENVO:xxxxxxxx)" | depth 800 m
GTCCGCATCCCCCCCGGGTCAAATTTGGGTGCAAATCAACACTTGTCTGCATTGGCCCGTGTTGAATCACGTGAAATCGCCAAAATGCAGTACGAGGGCTATATCAAACAACTGGTTGACGCAGTAAGCCAGCTCGACGGCGGCTGTATTTCCAAGGCAAACATCACAGCAATTGCGCGCCTGGGCCTGGCCATCATGGACGGCGTCATTATTCAGTACCTGAGTACGCACAATCTGTCGGCCTGCAAAAAAACCCTGAATTTGGGAATCAACCTGCTGGTCAACCATTGCAAACTGCTCAAGGAACAATAGTGGACGCAACGCTAGATTCGGTCGTGATCGGTGCTGGCTTCAGCGGTTTGAATGCAGCACGCATTCTTCGTGGCGAAGGCAAAAACATCGTGGTGCTGGAAGCGCGCGACCGGGTTGGCGGGCGCACAAAGCACGGCCAAATTGCCGGGTATGACATTGACTTGGGCGGCATGTGGCTTGCACCAAGCCAGGTTCGACTCGCCGAATTGGCAGACCGCATGAATGTGGGGCGCTACCCCACCTACCTGACAGGCAAGTCAGTGCTGACCATGGCAGGAAAAACAGGCCTGGTGAACGGGGAAGACTTCACCGAGTTTCTGACTATTCAGGAGAAAATTCAGGCCTACCTGCTGCTGCGAAAAATCAACCACCTGCTGTCTGCTCTGGATGAAGTCGACCCCTGGGGCAGCCCACAATCAAAGAAACTCGATTCGACTTCGGTCGAAATTTGGCTTTGTGAAGCCACACAATCCGAGCGACTTCGTTCGCTGCTCCGCGTTATTTGTGCATCCCTTTTCTGTGCCGAAACCTCGCAAGTTTCACTGCTCTTCTTCCTGAACTACTTGAAAGGTGGTGGTGGGCTGGAGTCCATGATTTCTGCGGACACCGGGGGTGGACAAAACCTGTTGTTTCACGGGGGCGTACACCAAATAGCCAGAAACATGGCGCAGGAACTGGGTTCAGCCTTGCGCTTGAATGAACCGGTGCATTCGATTGATGTAAGCAATGGCATCGCGGTGGTGAATACACAGTCCGCTCAATTTTGGGCAAAGCGAGTGATTGTCGCAGTGCCCCCTACATTGACAAACAAAATCAGGTTCAACCCACCCTTGCCCAGTGCACAAACTGCACTGCACACGCGACTCAGCATGGGCAGCGTAATCAAGTTCTGGATTGCTTACCCAACGCCGTTTTGGCGACAAAAAGGGTTCAACGGCAGCATTGTTCGCGACGACCGCCCAGCCTCCCCCTGTTTTGACGTTTCCTCTCCGAATAGTGAACTCGGCTTGATCGCAGGTTTTTTCGAGGCCGACCATGCCATACACGCCGGCGACTCAAACACATTGCATCGCCGCGAAACCGTCATCGCGATGTTGGCAGCGCATTTCGGTGAACAGGCACTCAACCCTTTGGATTACATCGATGTAGATTGGTCCCGGGAGGAATGGTCCAAAGGCTGTTATGGGGCTTTTGCGCCACCCGGGGTAATGTCTCATTACGGCAGTTCGATTCGAACACCACACCATTCAATTCACTGGGCGGGTACAGAAACCGCCACCCAATGGGCAGGCTACATCGAAGGTGCACTTCAAGCAGGCGAACGGGCTGCGCAAGAAGTGTTGCGGGGGCTTTCTTGAAAACTTGCCGTGTCATTCTTCCAGCGCATCAGGATTCTCAATCGCGTTCTTCTCAGTAGAGGTAAGGCGTCGTTCTACTTTCTTCACATCTTCGGCAGGCGGTAAGCCTTCAGGCCGAATACCCCGACTCAGAAGGGTTTTTCGGACTGCCTCATTGTTGGTTACATGTTCTTGCGAGATTTGTTGTTCATGTCCCATGGCCTGCTCACGGGCGTTATGAATGGTAATTTCTGTAGCAAAGTCTTTGGCCTTCAAAATAATGGTGGGTGCAAAATCAGCCAATGGGCGATTATCAGGCACTTTCCATTGGGCTTTCATTGCTTTGGTATTTTTACCAAACAACGCGGTGTCTCCCTTGCTTCGTATCAACGCGAAATTTTCACTGCCGCCAGTTTGTTCATAAATAATCCCTAGTAATTCTTTCTTATTTTTTTTGGCATGGCCTTCAAAGCTTTCTGTCAGGTTCTGAATCAAGTCGTTTTTCATTCTTTTCCCTATCTCTTTTACCGTTTACTTCCTGTGCATACATCACCTTCAACAACCGGTTCAAGCCATTGCTTCAATGTTGTAATTCGTTCCTGAGTTAAACCCAGCCGGGTGATGCATTGGCACATTGGCAAAACTGAACCATAGTCGATAAATCGCTGTGAGGGAAACTGCATGAGCACCTCTGCATCCACGTATTGCAGCCACTGCTTTTGACTATTGTTCAGTGCCGTCAGAAATACCGAATCGTCGCGTTTTTTCTGCTGAATCTGTAGAAGCGTATCTTCCATCTCCGCATTTGCACCTTTGATCTGTGTACAAAAATCCTCTTCAGTGGCGCTGCTTGCAAAGGCCCAAGATGACACCGAGAAAAATCCGAGAAAAACAAACTTGAACATCAACTTATTCATTTACCTTTCCTTCAAACAAGTCAGCCTCTCTTAGTCTGCGTCTGGTAAGACCAGACAATATTTTCCCCCCAGCGCGGTCATATCGCTTCATGCATGCAGGTAGCGTGCTCCACGTCGAGAAAAAACAATTCATCACCCCTTGATTTGGATATTCCTTTCGCGAACTGTTTTTCGTTCTCTCTGCCATCGCATAGACCACGATGAACCAAGTGTCCCCAACCGACGGTGCAATGCCCAGCTCCATCAGTGTCATACAGTTTGGCTCGAAACTGCTCAAAATCCTGAATCAACTTTTTACCTTTATCGCCCAACTTCATAAATTCCCCCCTCAAAATTGCCAGTATCCAAATTCCTCTGTCAAAGGCAAAAATGAGGTCCCGCCTGCCATTCCGGGGGCTATCCCACACTTCCCAATCAGCGTAGACTGATTTACAAAATAAACAAAAAAGTTGTCAACACACCTCAGGAAGTAGAGCCCATGGACACAATGCCTCAAGAACCCACACCCAAAGACTTCTCGGACAAGTTCGCCAAGTCGCTGACCATGTTTTTTCGCTGGTTCGCCGACACTTTCTTTGCCAAACGCTACGGTCACCGGGCGGTCATTCTGGAAACAGTGGCGGGTGTACCGGGCATGGTGGCTGGCATGTGGATTCACCTGAAAAGCTTGCGGAAAATGAAAACCGGCTACGGCCCCACCATTCGAACCCTGCTTGAAGAGGCCGAGAACGAACGCATGCATTTGATGATTTTCATTGAAATTGCAAAGCCCAGCGTGGGCGAGCGGATGTTGGTGTTGTTTGCCCAGCTGGTGTTTTGGCACTTCTATTTCATACTGTATGTGTTCTTCCCGAAAACTGCGCACCGCATGGTGGGCTACTTCGAGAACCAGGCAGTGGTCAGTTACACCGACTACCTGGCGGAAATTGATGCAGGGCGAATTGAAAACATTGCTGCACCAAAAATTGCAATCGACTATTACAAACTACCCGCTGACGCGAAGTTGCGCGATGTGGTCATTGCCGTGAGAAATGACGAACAAGGCCACGCCGACGTGAATCATGAAATGGCCGATCATCCGCTGCTGGTATAGCCTCAGCCAATCGCCTTCTCCTGATTCAAGCGAATCAGAAGGTACACAGCAAACCCGGTGGCAACACCGGGCACCACGCCCAGCAGCAAGGCAACCCAGCCATGGCGTATGCCTTTCACCTTCGCCTCGTACATCACCCACACGGCCAACACAGCCCAGGTGAAGAAAATGTCCATGGCATAACCTGACGCATAGGGGTTTACAAACCCACCGGCGAATGCGCCCACAATGTCGGGGTTCTCGATAAACGGCGGAATACACACCAAGGCAAAGGCCACTGCAAAAGCCACAGCCAGCACAATCAGGAATCTGCGATACGCCTGTGTTCCCATAAAATTCGAGCCCCTTTCTTAGTCATCACAATTTCACTACTATATCCCCACCGCATTCAACCACACGCCACATGCTTCGTTACCACACCATTCCCGTTACGCCATTTGCTCAAAATTGTTCAATCGTGTGGTGCAGTGAAACCAACAAGGCCGCAATCATCGACCCCGGCGGCGACCTGGACCAACTCACCAAAGCAATCGCGGACCGCAATCTTGAACTGCAGGCCATTTGGCTGACCCATGCGCACATCGACCATGCCGGTGGCGTGGCCGAGCTGGCGGCAAAATTAAACTTGCCCATCATCGGGCCGCACGAGGGCGACCAGTTCTGGATTGATCGCCTGGCCGACCAAAGTCGCATGTTCAACTTTCCATTGAGTAAACCTTTCACACCCAACCGCTGGCTGGCCGATGGCGACACAGTACAAATTGGCAATTGCACTCTGAATGTGCGCCACTGCCCTGGCCACACGCCGGGCCATGTGGTGTTTTACTCTGAAGAAGCAAAACGTGCTTTTGTGGGCGATGTTTTATTCGTGGGCAGCATGGGCCGAACCGACTTTCCCGGTGGCGACCATGAAACTCTGATCGACAGCATTCGCAACCGCTTGTGGCCCATGGGCAACGACACCGTGTTTATTCCTGGCCACGGGCCAGAGGGAAGCTTTGGCCAGGAACGTCGAAGCAACCCGTATGTGCGCGACCTTCAGTTTTAAAGCATCGCCATGAGCCCGTTCAATGCGCTCCTGTTTTACCTTCCAAACCATGCCTTTGCCAGGCAAGCCAAACCTGCAGTGTCTGCCGAACTTTGGCAAACTGCGCAACGCATTCAAAAAAGCATTCAACACACACGCCCACCACACACGCTGGGCTTGGGCCTGATCATTCGCTACATGGAATGGGATGTGGCCTTGTACCGCGCAGCGCTTGAACAAGGCATGCCCCCCGCCAAAGCAGGTCTGCTGATTGAAACCATCAACTGGCAAGTGTTTGGTCCACCCATTGAATTGGGGTTCAAATTGTCACGCTTGCGCAGTGCAAAGGCACTGGCTCGCGCACGCTGGCTCACCGACCTGATGTTCGCAGTGATGTTCACCAAACCGTTTGCACGAACTGTGCGACGCGACAGTAATGCAGTGGTCTTCGATGTCACCCTTTGCCCGCTGGCCAACTACTTCAAAAGCCAGGGTGTACCGGAACTAACCCGCCATGCAGCATGCAGCCTGGACCACCAAATGGCTGCCCAATGGGGCTTGCAGCTGCAGCGCACGCAAACCATTGCGCAAGAACACCCGCTGTGCGACTTCAGGTTTGTGCCACCCAAAACGCCCCAATAATCGTTTTCACATCACTCACTTCACCTGCCTTGATTTGCCGCATCAACTCGGCAGGTTCAACCAGCACCACGTCCAGAAATTCATTGTGGTCCAGCTGTCTTTCTTGCAGGGTCAAGCCACGCGCCACATACAGTTCAATTTTCTCGGTGGAATAAGAAATGACAGGGTGAATGGTGGTGATGTATTCAAGCGTTTGTGCCACATAACCGGTTTCTTCCAACAATTCTCTATGCGCGGTGGCAGCAGGGTCTTCACCGGGATCAATTTTGCCGGCCGGGAACTCCAGAAACACACGGTGTAAGGGGTAGCGAAATTGCCGCTCCATCACAAAGCGGCCATCGTCCAGAATCGGGATAATGGCCACAGCACCGGGGTGCACCGTGTACTCGCGCACCGACTGTTCGCCATTGGGCAGGCGCACGGTGTCTTGGTGCACCTTCATCAAATGCCCGTCAAACACACGTGTGCTGGTGATACAGGTTTCTTCCAGATGCTTCTCAGAATTGGACATACACGCTACTTCAAGTAATTCAAACACCACATTTGAACACATTGAGTTCTCAGCGTTAACCCTAGGCCTGCCGGTGGTAAACTCAATCGCCTTCCTTTTGTAAATTTCCCCATGTCCCTGCTGTCCAGCTTGCTATTGCTCATTGTGGTTGCCCGCTTGTTCGGCCGCCTGTTTGCACGCTACAACCAGCCCGAGCTGATCGGTGAAATTCTGGCCGGGGTATTGCTGGGCCCTGCCATTCTCGGCTTGATTGAACCCAACAAAGCCTTGGCAGGCGTCACTGAATTGGCCGTGTTCCTGATTATTCTGAATGCGGGCCTTGAAATGCGTTTTTCCGACATTGTGGGCGCCATGAAAGGGCGCGGACTCATGCTGGCTGCCATCAGTTTTTTCATTCCGTTCGGTGGCGGTGTGTTGGTGGCGGCAGCTTTCGAGCAAGACATCATGCGCATGATCTTTTTGGGCCTGTGTATTTCAATTACAGCGCTGCCTGTGGCCGTGAAGTTAATGGACAGTCTCGGAATTTTGCACACGCCCATCGCCAGGTTTTCGCTGGCCACCGCGGTGGTAAACGACGTAGCTGCCCTGTTTATTTTGGGCATTGTGTTGAACTTGCCTGAAACATTGACTCTAGGTGATGCCAGCGCGGCAGTTGGCATTGCCACCCTGAAACTGATTGCCATGGGTATGGTGGTGCTGGGGCTGAACCATTTACTGAACTGGCTTGAAAAACGGAACATCAACGTGCAGGCCTTGCCTGAATCGATGATCAAGGTATTTGGTCCGGAAGCCCTGTTTGGCATCGTCATTGTGTTTGTGCTGGTGTTTGGCACCATCAGCGAGGCCCTTGGCTTTCACTTTGTGATTGGCGCTTTTTTTGGCGCGCTGTTTCTCGACAAAAAACACTTCATCGCCTCGCGCTACAAAGACCTGCAAGGCACGCTGGGGTCGATTACCAACGGGTTTCTTGGTCCAATCTTTTTCGCGTATCTGGGGCTGGAACTACAACTGGTCAGCTTGAGTGAATGGAACTTCCCGCTGGTGGTTATTGTGGTGTCAATTGTCACCAAACTGTTTGCAGGCTGGTTGGGTGGTTTAATGGTGGGCATGGACCACCGGGAATCACTGGGCCTGGGGGCTGTGCTTAACGGCCGTGGCGTGATGGAACTGGTTGTGGCTGGCATTGCCTACCAAAACGGCTTTATCGGCCCCACCATGTTCTCAACCCTGGTGTTGATGGGCATAGTCACTACCTTCCTGACACCTATTTTCTTCAAGCAGGTGTACCGGGGCAACAAGCTCGAAGAATATCGCCAGGAAAGCCGTAGCTGATTTCACTCCGCTTTTTTTACCGCCATGGCATGCCCAGGCCAGGTTATTTCAAGTTCATAGGCAATTGACCGCGACAGTCCGTCCAGGTCTGGGAACAGCGTGGCGTGGGTGATGTTCATTCGGTAAAGCGCCAACATGGCTTCCTTGCGAAGGCTGGCGGGCAGAACAAATTTGCGAATCATCGCAGGGCCAGTTTCGTAGTGCTGAATGATTTCGTCGATCGGCTTGTCCAGCACACCGGGCACCACGAAAGTACCCGACTGCGCCACCAATCGCCCGTCCATTCGATCGGGCTCACCCACCCACATGATGTCGTTGGTGTTCGATGCAAAATAACGCTCAAAATTACCCTGAATTCGTGGATCAATCATGTCACGGTGCAGGGTGGCATTGTTGCTGGGTGTGGCCATCCACAAACGGGGCGTGTCCAGCGCAAATACCGCCGAATTTTTAACCGCCCTTTCAAGTGCGAAAAATGCAGCGACGAAAGGCGATTTGGTGAAATCGAGCATGCGCGTAGGCGCACCGTGATGCTGCATCAGTGCAAGGCATCGAACATCGTCATCCAGCACGCTGGCATCGGGCAAATAATTGTGCGCTTTGCGACGGAAAATCCGGAAGGCGCGCTCTTCCCGTGAACGCCAGGTGGCTTTGTCGGGCACATAGTTGTGCAAGTAGCGGGACAAAGAACTTAGCAAAGACCAGTCCGCATCCTGCAAACCCCGAAAAGCCCAACCATCGCACTCAGAAGTCAAGGCAACGAATTCGTTCCAGTTGGTAATTTGTAGGGTGTCCAAAATCAACTCCTCAACTGTATCTGCCGACTCAACCGCTGTTTCTCAAGCCGGTGGCAATGCCGTTGATCGACAAATGCACGCCACGGGCCACGCGTTCATCCAGTTCGCCCTGGCGGTGCCTGCGCAGCAACTCCACCTGCACATGGTTCAGCGGGTCAACATACGGGAAACGCGCTTCGATGGAACGTTTCAGCAAGGGGTTATCGGAAAGCAGTTCTTCCTGCCCGGTCAGCCACAACAATCCCTCCACGGCGCGGGCGTGTTCTGCGGCAATGCGGCCAAATACTTTCTCGCGCAATTCAGCATCTTCCACCATGGCTGCGTAACGCGATGCAATGGCCATGTCGGCCTTGGCCAGCACCATGTTCAATGTAGACAGCATGGTGTTGAAGAATGGCCATTGTTTGGCCATGGCTTGCAGGTCAAGCAATTCCGCTTCAGTCAAACTGCTGCGCAACGTAGCCACCGCTGTGCCAAAACCATACCAGCCTGGCAGCATGACACGGCTTTGCGCCCAACTGAACACCCATGGAATGGCACGTAAATCTTCAATGGTCCAATTGGCTTTGCGTGAAGCAGGGCGGCTGCCAATGTTCAAACTGGCAATCTCGGATATCACCGTAGACTGTTTGAAGTACTCCAGAAAACCATCGGTGTTGTACACCAAATCCCGATAGGCATTGAAGGCATGGTTCGACAACTTCGCCATCAGTTCCAGGTACTTGCTTGGCACTTCACGGGTCAGTTCGGTGTGCTCGGAAACCATCAGGTTTGCAGACACCAACACCTCCAGGTTGCGCCTGCCCAGCGATTCAATGCCGTACTTGGCGGCGATCACTTCGCCTTGTTCGGTCAGGCGAATTCGGCCGTCGACCGCACCCGGTGGCTGACCCAAAATGGCGTGGTAACTGGAACCGCCACCACGACCCACAGAACCACCCCGGCCGTGGAACAGGCGAATTTTAATACCGTGTTTCGCAAACACATCCACCAAACCAATTTCGGCCTGGTACAGGCTCCAACCGGAAGTGACAAAACCACCGTCCTTGTTGCTGTCTGAGTAGCCCAGCATCACCTCCTGCACATGCCCGCGAGAGGCCATCAAGGCTCGGTACTCGGCAATATCAAACAGCGTCGCCATGATTGCAGGGGCCGCCTGCAGATCTTCAATGGTTTCAAACAGCGGCACAATGTTCACCGCCAATTCACCTGTGGCCACATTGAGTAAATGGGCTTCTTTCAACAACACCGCCAGCTCAAGCAAATCACTTACCGACGCTGTTTTGGAAATAATGCAGTTTTGAATGGCCGACACACCCAGCACCTGATGCGCCAATTTGGCTTTTCTGAAAATTGCCATTTCCGAATGCGTGCGTTCGCTGTACTGCAAAGAATCGCTGAACAACAAACGGGGGGTGCGCAACTCGGCACACAACAAAGCCACGCGCTCAGCCTCGCTGCTGGCCAAATAATCGGTTTTTCCCAAGGTGGATTGCTTAAGCAGGTCGGCCACCACCGCTTCGAACACATCGCTGTTCTGACGCAAATCGAGCGCCATCAGCGAGAAACCAAATACCTTCACTTTGCGGGCCAACAGAGCCAGTCGCCCTTCGGCAATCCGCTGCATGCCGTTCTCGCTCAGTGCGCTGAACAGGGTATTCAAATCGGACAGCAAACCGGCAGGGCTTGAATAGGCCTGGGCCGTGCACTCACCTTGGACTGCTTGTTGCAAGGTGGCTTGAAGCCGGTTGCGGATCGCCACGCAGGCACGGCGCAAGGTTTCGTCCATGCGGTGGGCTGAGTCTTCGCCCGATGTATTGGCCAAATCCGTTAATCGCGGGTTGGGCTTCAAGAAATAATCTGTAACGCTGAATTCGCGTATCAGGCAATTCACCTCGGCCAGGTAATGCTCCAGCACTTTGCTGCTTTGAATTTTCAAAGTCGTGTCCAGCACCTGCGCAGTCACAAACGGGTTGCCATCGCGGTCGCCACCAATCCACGAGCCCACGGTCAGCACCTTGCCCAGCGGGTCTTCGTTCACCGGCAAAAAGTTATCGGTACTGGGCAAGCTCAACAGGCTTTGCAACTTGCGGTACACCTGCGGCACCTGGGCAAAAAAAGTGGAATCGAAATAGGCCAGTGCGTTATTCACCTCGTCTATGACACTCAACTTGTTTCGGCGCAGCAAGCGGGTTTGAAACAGACGCTGTACAGCTGCTTTCAGCTCATCACGCCAGGCATTGGCCTCCTCAAGCGTCAATTGAATTTCATCGCGGTGGCGAATCAAGGCAATGATGCTTTGCTGTGCATCCAGCACACTCTTGCGCTGTACCTCGGTGGGGTGCGCAGTCAACACCGGCACCGATTCGGTTTTCTTCAAACGCGCAAGCACAGCGTCGCGATTCACGCCGACACGGCTCAACTCGGCAATCGTGTAATCCAGGCTGGCCTCACGCGCGGGCATTCCGGCCAACTCATGCTGGCGGTTGCGGCGAATCAAATGGCAGTCTTCGGCAATGTTGCTCAACATCGAGAAAATCGAGAAGGAGCGAATCAGCGAAATGGTTTCATCTTGAGTCAAGGCCTCAAGTCGCGCTTCCAGTTTGGCGCGCGCAGCATTGTCATCAAACCGGCGGTACTGCACCGACAACTGGCGCACTTCTTCAATGGCAGCAAACACGGGCAAGCCCTGTTGCTCGGCAATTATTTCGCCCAACAAGGCGCCCAGCAGGCGAATGTCGTCACGCAGTTGGGAGTCTTTTTCTTCATCGTTTAATTGCTTGTTCACAATCCATCCTCTGACCAAATTGCACCGGCCCGCATCGCCATGGCAGTGGCCGCTGAGGGGCCATACGTGCCGCTGGTGTAAGGCACAGGTTCCATGCTGTGGCTTTTCAAGTCATTCAAAATGCGGTCGACAAATTGCCACTGTGTTTGCACCTCATCCCTGCGCAAAAACAAGCCCAAGCGACCACGCAGAATATCGGTGATCAAACGCTCGTAAGCATCGCGCACCGGAATGCGCCAGGTGTTGAAAAAATCAAGGTCCAGTGACACTGGCTTCAAGCGTTCACGTTCGCCCGGCGTTTTTGCAAGCAACTTCAGTTCAAGTTTGTCCTCGGGTTGCAGGTGAATCACCAACTGGTTGCCCACCCACTGGCCACCCACGGGTTCGAACAAAGGCTTGGGCACATCGCGAAACTGAATCACGATTTCCGCGAAGCGGCGCGGCATCCGTTTGCCGGTTCGCACTAAAAACGGCACGCCTGCCCAGCGCCAGGTTTGCACTTCCGTGCGAAACGACACATAGGTTTCGGTGGTGGAATTTGCAGCCACTCCTTTCTCGTCGCGGTACTTGGGCACAGGCTGGCCTTTCACATAGCCCTCGCCATACTGGCCCACCACAATTTCCGGAATTCCCGTGACCTGCGGCACCTTCAGTGATCGCAACACCTTCAGCTTTTCATCGCGCAGGGAATTTGCTTCCAGACTGACTGGTGGTTCCATGGCCACCGTGGCCAGCAACTGCAGCATGTGGCTTTGAACCATGTCGCGCAGCGCACCGGCATGTTCGTAAAAACCGGCGCGGTCTTCCACACCCAGGTCTTCAGCCACGGTAATTTGTACATGGGCCACATGTTCGCGGGTCAACAATGGTTCGAAAATCCGATTGCCCAAACGCAGTGCCAACAAATTCTGTACCGCCTGTTTGCCCAGGTAATGATCGATTCGATAAACCTGTGATTCATCCAGTTTGGCGGCCACGGCTTCTTCAATCAGTGCTGATTCTTTGGCATTGAAACCCAAGGGTTTTTCTAGAACCAAGCGAAGCCTGGACGGATCCCGCACGGTGGGAATGCAATTGATCAAATCAATGAATCGCGAAGAAGGCAGGGCAGCGTAATGCACCACAGGTTCGGGGCTGCCGGTCACTGCATTGGCCATGGCCCTGCACGATTCGGGCGTGCCCAGCACCACTTGCAAGGTGTGCAGATACGGCAGCAAAGCCGGAATCGATTCCCGTGCTGCTTCATCGCCCGCAGCTTTCAGAAACGAATCGACTTGAGCCAAAGCCTCTTCAGGGCTCAGGGCTTCGCGTTGTGCAAAAATGATTCTGGATTCCGCAGAAAAGTATCCCGATTTTGCCAAGTGTGCCAGTGCGGGAATAATTTTACGCTTGGCCAAATCGCCGCCTGCCCCATGCAACACAAAGGTGAAAGCGCCAACGGGCAGGGGGGAATTGTCGGTCATTTTAGGTTCCAGATCAGTTGATCAAATTAGTTACATTAATTGCTAGTTTTTTGTAATTATGTTACAAACACTGCACATTCACAAGTTATCTTCTCGAGGTTTGCGCCATGGCAACTACTTTGAACCCCACATTGCAGGCGCTTCGCGAACGCATTGAACAACGTTCCAAAGCCACGCGCGCAGCCTACTTGAATAGCCTGCCACATGGCCCACAAAACCGCACTGCTGTGGGTTGTGCCAACCTGGCCCACACCACCGCAATTTACCCAAGCAGTACCAAGCGTGTTATCTCATTACACAAGTCACCGCACTTGGGCATTGTGACTGCATACAATGACATGTTGTCGGCCCATCAGCCATTTGCGGTTTACCCTGAATTAATTTCACAACACGCCCGCGCACTGGGTGCCACCACCCAAGTGGCAGGCGGTACACCGGCCATGTGCGATGGTGTAACCCAAGGTCGGGAAGGCATGGAACTGTCGCTTTTTTCACGCGATGTCATTGCACTTTCCGCCTGTGTCGGTCTTTCACACGATGTATTCGACGGCGCTATTTTGCTGGGCGTTTGCGACAAAATTGCACCTGGTTTGTTGATTGGCGCGTTGGGCTTTGGCCACCTGCCCTTTGTATTTATCCCCGCCGGGCCCATGGAAACAGGTCTGTCCAATTCCGAGAAAGCCAAAACCCGACAATTGGCCGCGCAAGGCAAGGCCACGCGCGAAGACCTGCTGCAGTCCGAGGAAAAGGCTTACCACAGCCCGGGTACCTGCACGTTTTACGGCACGGCCAATTCCAATCAGCTGATGCTCGATTTCATGGGCTTGCAGTTTCCGGGCGGCGCGTTCGAACTACCCAGCAGCCCACAGCGCAAGGCGCTGATCGGTGAAAGCGTGCGCGCGCTTGAAAGCGCCACGCGCAACCCTGCCTTGAAGTTGGGCACACTGGTTGATTCCCGCTGCCTGATGAACGCACTGGTCGGCCTGATGGCCTCGGGTGGTTCAACCAACCACACCATTCACTGGGTGAGCGTGGCCCGCGCGGCAGGCTATTTGATCGACTGGACCGACCTTGAAATCATTTCCAGCGTCACCCCCCTGCTTACCCGCGTGTACCCCAACGGCACCGAAGATGTCAATGCATTTCAGGCTGCAGGCGGCACTGCCGGCTTGCTGGCCACACTGATTGACGGCGGCTTTGTAGACGGTGAAGCCCCCACCGTGTGGGGCACCACCATGGCCAAGACCCTGGCTGAAGTGCTGCCCACTACAGAAACCTTTTCAACACGCACACCGGGCGCTTCACGCAACCTTGATGTGCTGCGCCCCTACACCAACCCCTTCCAGCCCGACGGCGGCATTCGCCTGATGAAAGGCAACCTGGGTCGCGGTGTATGCAAGGTATCGGCTGTGAAACAGGAACACCGATTTGTAGAGGCGCCTTGCCGCGTGTTCACCGACCAACACCAAGTGATTGATGCGTTCAACAACGGCGAACTGACCGAGGCCGTGGTGGTTGTACTGGCCCACCAAGGCCCGCGTGCCAACGGCATGCCCGAGCTGCACAAGCTCACGCCAATTCTTGGTATTTTGCAAGACCAAGGCCTGCCCGTTGCCTTGGTGACCGATGGCCGAATGAGCGGCGCTTCTGGCAAGGTGTTGTCGGCCATTCATGTGTGCCCGGAAGCCAAAGCCGACGGTCCTATTTCACGACTTCGCGATGGCGATGTGGTACGGGTGGATGCGAATGAAGGCGTGCTGCACACCACGGCCGATTTGAGCCTGCGCGAACCCATGCCCACACCCGCGCAAGCAGTCAGCCACGGCCGCGGATATTTCCAGGTGTGGAGAAACACAGTGAGCAGTGCCGAGGAAGGCGCAAGCAACCTGTTCCCCCAATGAAACAAGGACAAGCCATGAACACGCAACCCTCCCCCGACACTCGAGCCGAACGCACCCGCAACTGGTTACAACAAGGTGTTTTGCCGGTGGTGGTGATTCCCAATGTAAAACAGGGTTTGGAAATCGCCGAAGGCTTGTGTGCAGGCGGCATTACACAAATTGAAATTACGCTGCGCACCCCCGAGGCGCTGCAAGCCTTGGGTGAAATAGCCAAACGCTTTCCCGACATGAATGTGTCTGCCGGCACGGTGCTGACACCAGCGCAGTTTGATCAAGCCGCTGACCTGGGGGCAACGCTGTTCATTTCGCCTGGCTTAACGGAAGTGCTGGCCGAGCATGCCTTGAACAAGGGATATGCCTGGGTGCCGGGTGTGGCCACTGCATCGGAAATGATGCGTGGGCTTGAACTGGGGTTTGAATTGCTGAAATTTTTCCCGGCCATGGCGGCTGGTGGCCCCAAAGCCCTTGCTGGCATTACAGCGCCATTGGCCGCGGCACGCGTTGTGCCCACAGGTGGCGTAACACTTGAAAACCTTCCGCAGTGGCGTGAAATCAAGGCCGTGCAAGCGGTGGGCGGCACATGGCTGACTGCGGGGCTGGACGGGGTGGCCAATGTAGCCAAGGTGGTTGAGCAGCGCGCGGCGCTGGCCATGGCGGCGTGGAACAACACGGTGCTGGTTTAATCGGCTTGGGTTCAGCTCTCTCGCAGCTTTGTTAATCGCCCAATTGGCTTGGGTTCCGATCTCTCGCCAGAAAACCTGATTGTCCCTTTTTGAGATTCACCCTGACTCACCTCGCTCGGCAAAAGAGCGGGCCGAGTCTCGGTGCCGGCCTGCGGCCGACCGTGGCGGATGAATTCAAACGGGCAGGTTTTCTTGAAGGCGAGGCGATCGAAACGCCGCCGCCGATTGGGCGATGAAATCAGCCGTGAGTCGCGTTGTAGTGGAGAAACGCTGCTCGGGAGACCTAGGAACCGAACTAGCAGATGTGCGCACTCTGCGGGTTTGAGCCAACTCGGCAGTGGGATTGCTTGTTCAGCACTTCAAGAAAACCGCCCCGTTTGAACCAAGGCTTCAATGCTCGCCAACGGGCGACACCCAAGACCCGACCGTAATTTTTGTCGGGCTTGGGTGAATTGAATGCCTTGCTTCAAAAAGGGACTAAGCGGTTTTCTGTGCGGAATCGAGCAACCCCGACGAGGTGGTGACAACTTGGCAACCACGACGAGTTGAGCAAAGAACCCCTCGGGTTACACCCAAGTGGCACAAACCCGCCCACATGCGACACTGCTTGAAGTCACCACAAGAACAAAACCATGTCACCCAATCACCTTTCCCCGCCGCCCCTGCGGATGTCGTTCATTATCTGGGGCCTGGCTGCTGCTTTTTACCTGTTCGGTTTTTTCCAGCGCGTTACACCCGGCGTACTTACCGAAGAACTTAGCACCACATTTGACCTCAGCCGCGCAGCGCTGGGGAACCTGTCTGCGTTTTACTTCTACTTTTACGCCGCCATGCAAATACCCGTCGGCCTGCTGGTCGATCGAATCGGTCCCCGCAAAATTTTGACTGCGGGCTGCATACTCGGCGGTGTTGGCGCGCTGATGTTCGGCTTTGCGCCCACTCTGGGTTGGGCCGCAGTGGGTCGTGGCCTGGTCGGTGGTTCAGTTGCAGTGGCTTGGGTTTCCATGCTGATGTTGGTGGCCCAGTGGTTTTCGCCAGCGCGTTTTGCCAGCATGTCGGGCGTTAGCCTGGCCGTGGGCACCATGGGTGCGGTACTGGCCGGCGTGCCCTTGCGTGCGCTTTCTGATTTGTTTGGCTGGCGCGTGGTGATGGGTGCCAGCGGAATTATTGCGGTGGTTCTGGGCTTGCTCATCTGGATTTACGTGCGCGACATGCCCTCACAACGCGGCTACAAAAACCACGTCGCAAAACGCCCCGCGCATGAAGTCACCTTGCCTTTGCTCACCGCCTTGGGCCACACACTTCGCTTTCCCGCCGTGTGGTTGATTTTCTGGATTCCCAGTGGCGTGTGCGGCGCCATTCTCACGTTCACTGGCCTGTGGGGCGTGCCCTACCTGACCACCTGGCATGGACTCAGCGTGAAAGAGGCCTCACTGATCATCACCGGCATGCTGATCGCGTTTGCCGCCGGTAGCCTGTTTTTTGGAGCACTTTCCGACAAACTCAAACAACGCAAGTTGCCCTATTTTTTGGGTGCAATTTTTTCCATCAGCGGCTTCATTGTTCTGGGTATTCAACCTGAACTTCCGATTGCACTTGTTTCCGTTTTACTTTGGGCCACGGCCTTTGGTGGTGGCTCCATGGTGCTGAGCTTCGGTTACGTCAAAGAGTCCGTACCGCACCATTTGGGCGCAACCGCAGTGGGTATTGTGAACCTGGGTGTGATGGTCGGCCCACTGGTGCAGCAACCCGTGCTGGGTGCAATTCTTGACCACTATGCGGCTGCAGAAAACATCACCGGCGCCTACTCAAAAGCTGGCATGACCGTGTGCATGCTGGTGCTGGCGGTGTGGGTAAGCACATCAATTGTCAGTTTGATCTTGAGCCGCGAAACTCACGCAAAGCCCAGATTCGCGTGATCATGTCGCTGTCGAGGTGGTGTTGCTTCGGCAATCCCATCGAGGTGGCGATACTTCAGAAACAAGGGGGCTTTGAAAACCACGCCGAGCGCAAACGTCTCGGCCATGGATTTTTCAACTCAAGATTTAATGCAACGTAACCGGGTGTTGCATCCAGGGTTTGTAGCTTTCGATAAAAGCTTCAATGTCGTCGATATCGGGTTCTTGGGCGGCAAGGTATTTCACCTCTTCGCGGAATTTTTCAGCCGCATCGCCCTGCAAAAACAGCTCGCGCTGATTGTTCTTGTCCACGATTTCAATGCCAAGGCTGGGCTGCCCCTCGCTCATGACCAAATCCACCACGCAGTAAAAGGGGCTATCAATCATCATTAACATCGCAAACCTCCGAATAATACTTTCAGGTTGAATATGGTGATCTATCTAGCAATTTCAAGGCCACGCCTTGGGCGTCTAACCCCTTACGCAACTTCCTCCACAAGAGTTATATCGGCAAACCAGTCATTCCATTGAGGCTCTTTCAACAACTTTAACACTTGTTCAGGATGACTTTGGCTTTCCAGTTCGACTAACAATACATTGGGTTGGTTCAATCTTAAGGTACGAGCAAGGTGTGTAGACAGCACCAGTTTGGAGGAACAACACAAACACCCCGGGCTGAGTCGAAGCACATGGATACCGCGTGCTTTGCGCGCAGCATCGGTTTCAAACATGTTTGCTTGTGCCTCTACAGAGGCCACTGAGAAATATTCCGTGCTACCCATCAGGGTGAGCTTTCCGGCACCAGCATGATCGTTCAACAGCTGCTCAATGCGCTGCGCCCGCAATTCGGGGTTGCGGCCAGACACCAGGAAAACCTGCGTTTTCATTTGCGCCAGAAGGCTGGGGTGAACAGCACCAGAATAGTGAACATTTCCAGGCGACCCAGCAGCATGGCAAAAGAACAAAGCCAGGTTTGAAAATCGCCCAAGGCGCCGTAATGATCGACCGGACCGAACTCACCCAAGGCAGGTCCCAAGTTGTTGATCATCGAAATACCTGTGGTCAATGCAGAAATTGGATCAAGACCCGTGAATATCAACAACATGGTGATAGTGATCACGCTCATGCCATACATCAACATGAAAGCCAACACACCAAAAATAACCTGTGAACTGACAGCTGAGCCACGAATGCGAACCGGGTTGATTGCACGTGGGTGCAGAATGCGTGACAGCTCGCCAATCGCATGCTTGAACAAAATGACAGCACGCAGCATTTTGATACCACCACCTGTCGAGCCAGCCGCGGTTGCAAACATGCTTAAAAAAATCATGAGCAAAGGCGCGAAAAGGGGCCATTGACTGTAATCGGTGTTGGCATAGCCAGTGGTGGTGGCAACCGACACTGTGTTGAAAAGCGCATACCTGAACGCTTCGCTAAAAGTGGTGTATTCCTGATGCGCCAGCAAATACATGGTGATCAATGACACCGCACCAAACATCAACATGAAAAACCATTTGGCTTCCGGGCAGTTCGCGTAAGGCCGAAAAGATTTTCCCCGCCAAGCCAAAAAGTGAATCGAAAAATTCACTGCAGCGATCATCATGAAGACCACGGCCACCATCTCAATGGCAGCTGAATCAAAGTAGGCATAGCTTGCGTCATGCGAAGAAAATCCAGACAGCGACACCGTGGTGCCAGTGTGTAAAATCGCATCCAGCCACGTCATGCCCGCCAATTTATAACTAATGGCGCAAGCCACCGACAACATGAAATACACCATATACAGCGATTTGGCGGTTTCGGTAATGCGGGGGGTCAGCTTGCTGTCTTTCATGGGTCCAGGGGTTTCAGCCTTGAACACCTGCGAGCCACCCACGCCCAGCAATGGCAAAATAGCCACCGCCAAAACCAGAATACCCATGCCGCCCATCCAGGACAGCAAGTGCCGCCAGATGTTGATACTGGCAGGCATGTCGTCCAGGCCACTCAGTACAGTTGCGCCGGTAGTTGTAAGTGCAGACACCATTTCAAAATAGGCGTCGGTGATGCTGAGGTCATCAAAGAACAGCACCATGGGAATAGTGGCAAAGGCGGGCAAGCCCGACCAAACAGTAGAAACCAGCAAAAAACCGTCACGGGGTTGAAGTTCTCGGCGAAAGCGGCGGGTTAATATGTGTGATGAAACACCAATGCCAAAGGTCACTAAAAAGCCCGTGGCAAAGGCATGCACAGTGGGTTCACCGGTCACAAAAGCGTAAGTCAGTGGCACCAAAAATGCCACAGAGAACAAAGCCACGGCAAAGCCCAATACACCCAGCACTGGAAAAAGCGAATTCCTCATGCTGCACGCGCCACGTTAGATAAACCCCACGCCGACCTGGAACAGTTTCTCGACCTGCGGCACCAGTTTGCGGTTTTCTACAAAAGTAATGATGTGGTCTTCGGCCTCAATCACCGTGTCGTGGTGCGCCATGATCACTTTGTCACCACGCACAATTGCGCCAATCACGGCACCCTTGGGCATGTCGATTTTTTCAATGGCCCGGCCCACCACTTTCGACGATTTCGAATCGCCGTGCGCAATGGTTTCAATCGCTTCGGCCACGCCACGGCGCAGGCGGTGCACAGCCACCACATCACCCCGGCGAATGTGTTTGAGCAATTCACTGAGTGTGGCATTTGAAGGCGCCAGTGCAATGTCGATTTGCCCGCCTTGCACCAGTTCGGCGTACACCTTGCGCTGAATCAGCGCGATCACCCGGCGTGCGCCCATGCGTTTGGCCAACAGGGACGACATGATGTTGTTTTCATCGTCATTGGTCAGCGCGATGAAGGTGTCCACATCCTGCACATTTTCTTCGGCCAGCAAATCTTCATCGGTGGCATCGCCATACAACACCAAGGTGCGCGAGCCCAGCTGATTCGCCAGGTCTTCGCAACGCTTGCGATCGGCATCAATCACCTTGACCTGGTAATTTTCTTCAAGACTTTTCGCCAGGCGCAAACCAATGTTGCCACCACCGGCAATCATCACTTTGGTAACTGGTTTCGACATGCGGCGAAGTTCCGACATCACCGTGCGTACATGCTCAGTGGCCGACAGGCAAAACACCTCGTCGCCCGGCTGAATCATGGTGTAACCCTCTACAGCCACGGGCTGGTTTTCGCGAAACAAAGCCACAATTCGTACATCTACTTTGGGCAGGTGCTTTCGAATGTCTTCGATGGGGTGGGAAACCAAGGGCCCACCCGCGTAAGCACGCACGGAAACCAAAGTGACTTTGCCATCGGCGAAATCGAGAACCTGCAGAGCATCGGGAAATTCAATCAGGCGCTCAATGTGGTTGGTCACGCTTTGCTCGGGGCAAATCACGTGGTCCACATTGAAGCCTTCGTCACCGTGCAACTGGGCCTGTTCCATCATTTCAGGCGAGCGCACACGGGCAATTCGGCGGGGCACATTGAACATCAATGCAGCCATTCGGCAGGCCACCAAATTGGTTTCGTCGCTACGGGTTACCGCCACCAACATGTCGGCGTCTTCGGCACCGGCCTGTTTCAGCACGCGCGGCAAAGCACCATTGCCGGCAATGGTGCGCAAATCGTAGCGGTCTTGAAGATCCGCCAGTACTTTGGGGTCCGGGTCGATCAGGGTGATGTCGTTGTGTTCGGACACCAGGCTTTCAGCGAGGCTGGCCCCCACACGCCCGGCGCCGACGATGATGATTTTCATGCGATATTCTTGCGCGCAGTGCGGCCCACTTCCACACCCAGCTGCTTGAGTTTGCGATACAAATGCGTGCGCTCAATGCCTGTGCGTTCAGCCAGGCGCGTCATGCTGCCGTTTTCCAGGCGCAAGTGGTATTCAAAATAAATTCGTTCGAATGAATCACGGGCATCGCGCAGCTGTGCATCCAGATCGAGTGTGGACAATTCCGCCAAGGCTTGGCCCAAGGGGCTGGAATCAGGCGCGGCAGCCACACCACTGTTTGTTGAAATCGAGGAACCACTGCTTGAGTTGGCAACGCCACCCACGCCATTTGATTTGGGCTGAGACTGCATCAAAGCACGTGCTGACTGCACCATTTTGCCGCGGGCAAGGCCCTTTTCTACGGCACCCAACAACTTTTGCAATGAAATGGGTTTTTCCAGAAAATCGAGCGCACCAATGCGTGTGGCTTCAACGGCGGTGTCGATTGTGGCGTGACCACTCATCATGATGACAGGCATGGTCAACAGGCCTTTCACAGACCATTCTTTCAGCAAGGTGACACCATCGGTGTCGGGCATCCAGATGTCGAGCAGCACCAAGTCGGGCTGCTCTTGGTCACGAAGTGCGCGTGCCTGACCTGCATTTTCTGCAAGCAGCACAGCATGCCCTTCGTCGCCGAGAATCTCGGACAAAAGTTCTCGAATTCCAATTTCGTCATCAACAACGAGAATGGTCGCCATGGTTAGAGAGTTCCTTCTTTATGCGGCCTGACTATGTTCGGCATTGTTCAAGGTGTCTTGCAATACGGGGAAAGTGAGTTCCACCGCCGCACCGACAACCCGCCCTTGTGCATCTACCCTGTTTCGAATGGCTATTCGCGCCTTGTGTTCATCTGCAATTTTTCTAACGATTGCCAGACCCAAACCGGTGCCTTTGGTTTTCGTGGTGATGTAAGGCTCGAAGGCCTTGGCCAGCAGGTCGGGATTGAACCCCGGCCCGTTGTCCGCCACCACAAGCTTCACGCCCACCAACTGTTCCTGTTCGCCTTCCGGCGCTTTCAAACCTTCGGTACGCACTTCCACTTTGGGTTGATCGCAATCGACACATGCGTCTAATGCATTTTGCAACAAATTATGAATCACTTGGCGCAACTGAGACGAATCTCCGGCCACCAGCGGTAATTTTTCAGTCAATTTTGGAATGAAGCGGTTTTCCGCCTGTTCCTCGATGCCCACATGCACATCGTACAGTGCCAACACATCGACCACCAAGTCATTCAAATCCAGTGGCTTCAAATCAGCTGGTGGCAAACGCGCATAGTCTCGAAAATCGTTAACCAACCGTTTCAGTGATTCCACCTGGTTGACGATGGTACGCGTGGCTCGCTGCAAAATTCCCGATTCGGGTTCTTGCAGCTTGTCAGCCAGCTTCATTTGCAAGCGTTCTGCAGAAAGCTGAATCGGCGTCAGCGGATTTTTAATTTCATGCGCAAGGCGGCGAGCCACCTCGCCCCAGGCTGCCGTGCGCTGTGCAGAAATCAAAGCAGTAATATCGTCGCATACCAGCACGTAACCCGCCTTTTCACCGGGCAAGCGCGAGCCTCGCACCAGAATCGATTTTGAGCTTTGTGAATCAAAGGCACGCGGAATTTCCAGCTGCTTTTGCCAAATACCGCTTTCTTCGCCCTCATTGCCCTGGTTGTCGGCCACGCTGGCGCGCACGGCCATGGCAAAGCCCTCCAGGCCAGGCATGTCATCCAGAGGGTGGCCTTGGTTTTCTGCCAGTGAACGATCAAAAATTCGCAATGCGCCGTCGTTGTACATTTTCAGGCGCAGCTTGTGGTCCAGCACCAGCACACCGGCCGACAAACTGGTCAGCAAACTTTGCAGGAAATCGTTGTTGGCCGCGAGCTGATTTTGGTTGGCCTGCAATCGGCGCTGCGCTTCCGACAGTTGCCGGGTCATGGTGTTGAATGAATCGACCAACTCCCGCAATTCATCATCCGCATTCACAGGCTGCATGGTTTTGAAGTTGCCACTGGCCAGGGCCTTGGTACCCTCGGCAAGCCACAACAAAGGAGAGGACAATCTTGATGAAAGCCAGAATGCCGCTGCAACCGACACAAACACCGTGAGCAACAAGGCCAAGGTCAGCGTGATGCCATAAATTTTTCGCAAGCCCGAGCGCGACAACTGCAATTCCTGATAATCGCGGTACACGCTTTGCACCGCATTGGCCCGCTGCGAAAGTGTTGTGGGCACGGGGTGCATAATTTGTACATAGCGCTGACCCAAATCAAAACTGGTCAAAGGCGGCGCAATGGGCACCACCACACGCATGTACAAGCGCCCATCGGGGTCATCGGGATCGGGTTCGATTTGCTGGAAAGGGCGTGTCATCAGCGCTTGGCGCAACATCACCTGCGTGGGCAAGCTGGGCAACAGGCTGTCTAGCTGACCACCGGAACTGCCCAAAATCTGCCCGGTTTCTGTCAGCAAAGTGAGTTCTTGTACATTGGCCGCATCGCGAAGCCGGGGCAATTCAAGCAGTTGTTCGCTGGGTGTGGCCCGTGAAAGCTCGATGGAAATGGACTGCCCTTTCAAAGCCAGTTCATTGATCAAACTGTCCAGCGCGGTTTGGCCCAGATTCAAACCCGATTCCAGTGCACCATCTACCCGCACGTCAAACCAGCTGTCGATACTTTTTGCGAGAAATTGCACCGAGACCAGGTACAGCACAAAGCCGGGGATGAGACCCATCAACGCAAACGACAGCGACATGCGCAACATGAGCCGCGAGCCAAAAACACCCGCACGGTACCGGCGCACCATCCGCACAATCAGCAAAGCCAAAATACTGAACAAGCCTGCAGCAATAATGCCGTTCAAGGTGATCAGCAAAGGGTAATTGCTTTCAAAAAAATCGGTGTTCGAGGAGGCCGAAGCCAAAAGAAACAGCAACACCCCACCCAGGCTGCCCAGAATCAGCAGCGTGTAACGCAGCCACCGGGTATTCTCCAGCCAGGGATTCATTTCCAGGCCTCGCGTTTGGGCGTGAACTCGAAAGTGAGCCACTCAGAGGACAAATCCCATTCGCTGTTGACCAAAGCACTGATTTGGAATGGCTTGGGCAATTCAGTCAACAGCAGACGAAAACGCACTTGCGCCGTGTAGGGCTGGCCAATTTCAATTCGATCACGTGGAATGACTGCCCAGTCGCGCACCTTGGTCATGTGCTGCATGGCGTCTTCGAGCGTGGGGGTGTTGTAGGTGTTGTTGGGGGTTACTACGCGGTAAGTGCGGGTCAGGGCGTTGTAAGACAAATTAAGCGGGTACGTGGTACTGACCACTTCTTCGTCTACCCAGTACCAACGCGAGCGCATCAGTTGAAAATCGACCGTGAATTGCAAAGGCAGGCCGCGGTCAACGGCTTCGCGTAATTTGTAGCCCAACTCAATTTCAAATTCTGCGGCCAGGTTCCATGCGGCGGCCGCGGGAGGTTTGCTGGGTTCCAGCTTGACAGCGGTTACACGCGTTGACGAATCAAGCTGGGCCAACCCCAAGGTCAGAACGCACATTAGCACGAGGCCCAACAGGCCATGCAAAGCACGTGTCCATGACGAGGGATGGGCCTGGCTAAATTTCAAGGCACATCCTCAAGAGGTTAGGGATTTTTCAAACTTGGCGTAAAAGAACCCGTCGGGAGATGCATCAAAGCCTTGATCGGGGTTAGCCGGTGCAACTGGTAACACCCAACCAGGCGCATTTTGCGCCAGGGCATCGGAATGATTGTCGAGAAATGCTTTTGCCAACAGGGGCCCCTCTTCAGGAAAGATGGAACAGGTCACCAGCAAAAGTGTACCGCCCGGCTTTAGGGTAGACCACAGGGCATTCAGTATTTTGTGTTGAATCTGCGACAACTTGGCAATATCGTCCGGTCTGCGCAACCACGGAATATCGGGATGGCGGCGAACCACGCCAGAACCCGTGCAAGGCACGTCGGCCAAAATACCATCGAAAGGCACACCGTCCCACCAAGTATCGAGCAGCTCGGCTTGCGCCACTTTCAGGCGCAAATCCCATTGGCCATTCAGGGTGGGGGCAATGCGGCGAATGTTGTCTTCGACACGGCCCAAGCGCTGCGGGCTGGAATCAAGGGCCACCAGTTCAATGTCGGCCAACTCGAGCAAGTGCCCGGTTTTTCCACCCGGTGCGGCACAGGCGTCCAGAATACGCTGACCATTTTGTGGATTCAGCAACTGCGAGGCCAACTGGGCTGCGCTGTCTTGTACCGACACCTGGCCCAAATCAAAACCGGGCAAAGCAGATACAGGCACCGGCTTGGCCAGCAACACCGCCTGCTCACCAATCACACTGGCTTGCATGCCTGCTGCATTCAGTTGCTCGGCATAAGCCGACGCTGAACTACTGCGCGTGTTAACGCGCACCACCAAAGGCGGGTGACTTTGCGCCTGCGCCAACATTGTTTCCCAGTGTTGCGGATGGCTGGCTTTCAGTTTTTCAATCCACCAAGCAGGCAAGTTGTGCTGCGCCAGCGGATCTTCCATGGCCTTGTTTCGCCAAGTGTTTGAGTCGCGCAAAAAATTGCGCAAGCAGGCATTGGCCAAGCCCTTGGCACGTGCAAACTGCTCGCTGCCGGTGCAGGCGTACACCATCTGGTCTACCACGGTGTGCGCGGGATACTTGGGGTTTTTATCGTCCCAAAGCAAACCAAAACCCAGTGCCATCAATTCATTCAGGGGCTCGGGGTTCAGCAACGTTTTGCCGCTGATCAAGCGGGTTAGCACTTGCCCACGGCCCAGGTTGCGCATGCCGAAGTAAGCCAGGTCTTGAATGGCACCCAAGGCTTGCGGGGTTTTGACACCCTTGGTTTCAGCGGCCAGGGCTTGGTCCAGTGAGCGACCCTCTCGCAAAACCCGGGTCATGACTGCCGCAGCCTTGAGCAGGGCAAATGCCAAACTGGCTTCGGTCAGTTTGGGCGGCGTGCTGTGAACCGGCTTCAACGTGGACCGCCAGTGCGGGCCATTTCCATGAGGCGGGCAATTCGTTCTTCAGTGGGGGGGTGAGTCGAAAACAGGCCGGCTATGCCTTGGCCTGACAGCGGATTCATGATCATCATTTGAGCGGTTTCCGGGTGCGCTTCAGTGGTACGGAACGGAATGCCCTTGGCATACCGTTGAATTTTATCCAGCGCGCTGGCCAAAGCCGCCGGGTCGCCACAAATTTCTGCGCCGCCACGGTCTGCCTCGTATTCACGAGCGCGGGAAATTGACATTTGGATTAACGATGCCGCCAAAGGCGCCAGAATGGCCAAGGCAATGCTGGCAATCGGGTTCATCGGCTGGCCGTTTTCATCACGGCCCCCAAAAAACAGGGCAAAGTTGGCCAGGGCCGAGATTGCACCGGCCATAGTGGCCGAGATGGTTGAAATCAGAATGTCGCGGTGCTTCACGTGGGCCAACTCATGCGCCATGACACCCCGCAGTTCGCGCGCAGAAAGCACCTGTAGAATTCCGGTGGTTGCGGCCACCGCAGCATTGTCGGGGTTACGCCCGGTTGCAAAGGCATTGGGGGCGCTGTCGTTGATCAGGTATACGCGCGGCATGGGCATGTCCGCACGCTGCGCGAGCTCAGCCACCATGTTATAAAACTCGGGGGCATTGCTGGCATCTACCTCTTTGGCCTTGTACATGCGCAAAACCATTTTGTCGGAAAACCAGTACGCACCAAAATTCATGACCAGTGCAAAGCCCAAGGCCAGCAACATGCCACCACGGCCACCCAACATGCCGCCCAGCACCACGAACAGGGCGGTGATGGCCGCCATCAGCATGAAGGTTTTCATCCAGTTAAACATGATCTTGTTCATCCCGGCCGATTCGCGGCCTGTTGATTCGACAACTTGAAAATAAGGCTTTTTCGTGCAATTTCAAGATTAACGCGTGCCAACCTAGCCTAGTTGGAGGCCGATTCGCCCAATTGGTTTCCGGCCTGCAAGCCCAATGCCTGTGCCACTTGCTGGGCGGGTTGGCGCTTACTGCCGGCTTTTTGAAGGGTTCGAATGCGCAACACACCCTGTCCGCATTGCACTTCAATTCCTGAGCTATCCACCGACAACACCTCGCCCGGTTGACCCATCAAGCCGGCCAAGACAACAGTTTCAGGGTCAAAGCACTTCAAGGGCTCACTGCCCCACACTGTGTTTGCACCAGGAAAAGGATCGAAGGCACGCAGTGTACGCTGAAGTTCAACTGCACTGCGATGCCAGTTGATCACGCCTTCCGCTTTTGTGATTTTCTCGGCATAGGTCACCCCTACTTCAGGTTGTGGAACCAAGGGCAGTGTTCCTGACGCAAGCGAATCCAGCGCCTCGACCAACAAATCACCGCCCAGGTCGGCCAATTTGTCGTGCAGGGTGGTGGTGGTGTCGGTGTGTTCTATCGGCAATGAACGCCACAGGCGCACAGGGCCTGTGTCGAGCCCGGCTTCCATTTGCATGATGCACACGCCGGTTTCAGCATCGCCCGCCTCGATACAACGCTGAATGGGCGCAGCGCCACGCCAGCGCGGCAGCAAGCTGCCATGTATGTTCAGGCAACCCAAGCGCGGGGCATCCAGCACGGTTTGCGGCAAAATAAGCCCGTAAGCCGCCACGATTAACACGTCCAGTGTTTGACCATGCGCTGCTGTTTTCAAGGCATTCAGCGCGTGCTCGGCCTCCTCGCCTTTTTTCAAGCTGGCGGGTTGTAATACAGGCAAGCCGTGTTCAAGTGCCAGTTGTTTCACTGGGGAAGCCTGCAACTTCATGCCTCGGCCGGCGGGGCGGTCGGGTTGCGTTAGCACCAGGTGCACAGGGTAACCGGCAGCAATCAGCTTCGCCAGCGCAACCCGAGCAAACTCGGGCGTGCCGGCGAAACCCACATTCAGGGTTCGATTCATGGGGGATTGGGCGATCAAGCGGTTTGAAGCTTGTCTTGCTTCTTCATCTTGGTTTTGATGCGGGTTTGCTTCAACTGCGAGAGGTATTCAACAAAGACCTTGCCATTGAGGTGGTCAATTTCATGCTGAATACACACAGCCAGCAATTCATCGCAATCAATTTCAAACCACTCACCCTTCACGTTTTGGGCGCGCACCTTCACCGTGTCAGGGCGCTCAACCTTCTCGTAAATACCGGGCACCGACAAACAACCTTCCTCGTACACCTTGCATTCTTTGCTGGCGTCGATGATCTCGGGATTGATGAATACGGTGAGGCCCGATTTGTCATCGGTGACATCGATCACGATGATTCGTTTGTGCACGTTCACCTGCGTGGCAGCGAGGCCAACGCCTGGCGCGTCGTACATGGTTTCTGCCATGTCCTGAGTGAGCTTGACAAGCGCGTCATCAAACTGGGTGACAGGGGTGGCAACCGTTTTCAAGCGCGGATCCGGATAACGCAAAATTGGGAGTAAAGCCATGCTTTCAAAAAACCTTCACAGTCAACACTAAAAGGATATACCTTCTGTGGCAAAAATAGTTCGCAAATTCCATCACTTGTCGATTGGCCCCTTGCATGAGTGAGCTGCTCAACGCCATGAACCTGGCGTACAACACCACGATCAAGGCACGAGCCCGCTACGAACTGGCGCAAAAAGGCCCTGGCTGCAGTTTACCCGCCCCATGCGAAGCTGTTCGACTTTGGCATGCACTGGCCAGCACTTGGTTGTTGCAAAGCAACAAAAGGTTCTGGGTGAGCATTCTTGGTCCCGGCTATCCGCAAAGCCTGCTTGCATTGAAAGACCCACCCCTGATTCTGTTCGGCGAAGGCCGTCAGGATTTGCTGAAAACCCGGGGTATCGCGATTGTAGGCAGCAGAAATGCCACACGCACCGGATTGAGCAACGCACAAGGTTTTGGCAAGGCTTTTGCACAAGCCCAATGGGTTGTTGTCAGTGGCCTGGCAGAGGGTATCGACGGTGCGGCACACGCCGGGGCACTTCAAGCTTTGGGGGCCACCATTGCCGTGCTGGGTTGCGGACCCGACGAAATTTACCCACCGCATCATGCTGGTCTTAAAACGCAAATTGTGGGGCAGGGCGGGTTGGTGTTGTCGGAGTATCCACCAGGTACCGCGCCGCAAGCTGGTTTTTTTCCACGTCGAAACCGCATTATTGCAGGCCTGGCCGATGCGCTGCTGGTGGTTGAGGCGGCCATGCGATCAGGTTCTCTAATTACTGCCCGGGTTGCCAGTGAACTGGGGCGCCCGGTAGGGGCCATTCCCGGCTCTATCCACAGCAGCCAGAGCAAAGGCTGTCACGACATGATCAAAAAAGGAGCCTTGCTGGTAGAAACAGCCCAAGAATTGATGGAAGAGGCCAAGGCCAGCTTGCCGGCGTACAAACTTGCCAGCGTGTTGCAAGAAGATGACAGCGATTGCCACACTGAAATGACCTGCACCATAGACACTGACGCTGAACCCGACGAAGAGCTGGGCCGGGTATTGCAATACCTGGGGCACGACCCTGTGCACACGGACACACTGGCCCGACAATTGGGTTTGGGCACGGAAGACACCTTGGCTGCGCTGACCGAACTGGAGCTGCTGGGGCTGGTACTCAGTGAAAGCGGTAACCGCTGGGTGCGTTCAAATGGTGTATTTTAAAAAAAGGCTGTTGGAACAACAGAATTGAAGATTCTAGAGAAAGCCTTGATTTGTTGAAGGACTGACACTTACACTTCGGCGCACAAGGCCTTGAAATTACATACACCGACGAGTTGGACTAATTGAGTAGCGAAAACCCCAAAAAACTGATCATCGCGGAAAAACCCTCCGTGGCCGCCGACATTGCGCGCTCCATCGGTGGTTTCACCAAACACGACGATTACTTTGAAAGCGACGAGTACGTGCTGTCGTCGGCCGTTGGCCATTTGGTGGAAATCAAGGCGCCCGACGAGTTTGAAGTGAAGCGCGGCAAATGGAGTTTTGCCAACCTGCCCGTGCTGCCAACCCACTTTGACCTGAACCCGATTGCGAAAACCGAGTCGCGCCTGAAGGTGCTGAACAAACTGATCAAGCGCAAAGATGTGGTTGGCCTGATCAACGCCTGTGACGCGGGCCGCGAGGGTGAACTGATTTTCCGCCTGATTGCGCAATACGCAAAAAGCAGCAAACCGGTTGAACGCCTTTGGCTTCAATCAATGACACCCGCAGCCATCCGCCAGGCCTTTGAAAACCTGCGCAGCGACGCCGACATGATGCCACTGGCCGATGCTGCCCGCTGCCGCTCGGAAGCTGACTGGCTGGTGGGTATCAACGGCACACGCGCCATGACTGCTTTTAATAGCAAGGAAGGCGGCTTTTACCTGACCACGGTGGGTCGGGTTCAAACCCCCACCCTGGCCATTGTTGTAGAGCGTGAAGAAAAAATCCGCAAGTTTGTGCCACGCACTTACTTCGAGATTCGCGCCAGTTTTGGCGCACAGGCCGGTGCTTACGAAGGCAAGTGGTTTGACCGCGACTTTAAAAAAGCAGAAGACCCTGAGCAGCGCGCAGACCGCCTGTGGGACGAAGCCAAAGCCAAAGCCATTGTGGCTGCCTGTGATGGCAAGCCCGGCACGGTGGAAGAAGAAAGCAAACCCACCACCCAAATTGCACCCCAGTTGTTCGACTTGACCAGCCTGCAACGCGAGGCCAACAGCCGTTTCGGTTTTTCAGCCAAAAACACCTTGGGCCTGGCCCAGGCGCTGTATGAAAAACACAAGGTGCTGACTTACCCACGTACTGATTCAAAAGCATTGCCCGAAGATTACATGGGCACCGTCAATCAAACCCTGAAAAGCTTTGTGGGTTTGGATCACGGCCACATTGCTGGCGCTTACGGCCAGTTTTGTGAACAGATTCTGAAAAACAACTGGGTTAAACCCAACAAACGGGTGTTCGACAACAGCAAGATTTCGGATCACTTTGCGATTATTCCAACCCTGCAAGTGCCCAAAAACTTGAGCGAACCCGAAGCCAAGTTGTACGACCTGGTAGTCAAGCGTTTCCTGGCCGTGTTTTTCCCGCCTGCGGAATTCAATGTCACCACGCGCATTACCACCGTCGAGGGTCATCCATTTAAAACCGAGGGCAAGGTGCTGGTGAAGCCGGGCTGGCTGGCCATTTACGGCCGTGCTGCAGCTGCCGCTGGCGATGACAGCCTGGTGGCAGTTGACGCAGGAGAAAAGGTCAGCACCGACGAAATCGATGTACACACGCTGAGTACCAAACCACCTGCACGCTACAGTGAAGCCACGTTGCTCTCCGCCATGGAAGGCGCAGGCAAGCTGGTGGAAGAAGAAGAACTGCGCGATGCCATGGGCACAAAGGGCTTGGGCACGCCAGCCACGCGCGCGGCAACCATTGAAGGTTTGATCAATGAAAAGTATCTGGTGCGTGAAGAACGCGCTTTGGTGCCAACCGCCAAGGCATTCCAGCTGCTGACCCTGCTGCGAGGCCTGGACGTTGAAGAATTGACCATGCCTGAGTTGACTGGCGAGTGGGAGTACAAACTTTCCCTGATGGAGAAGGGCGAACTCTCTCGCGAACAGTTCATGCAGGAAATCGCCAAGATTACGCAAAACATTGTTGATCGCGCGAAAAACTACACGGAAGAAACCATTCCCGGCGACTACGCCACCTTGATTACGCCTTGCCCGAACTGCGGCAGCGTGGTGAAAGAAAACTACCGCCGCTTTGCCTGCACGAAGTGCGAGTTCTCGATTTCGAAAGTACCGGGCGGCCGCCAGTTCGAAGTGGCCGAGGTGGAAAAGCTGTTGCAAGACCGTGAATTGCCGATGCTCGATGGTTTCCGCAGCAAAATGGGGCGTCCATTTGCCGCTGTATTGAAGTTGAATGACGAACACAAGCTGGAGTTTGACTTTGGTCAAGCCAAAGACGATGACAACGGCGAGCCAGTCGACTTCTCGGGTGAAACCCGCTTGGGTCCTTGCCCCAAGTGCGCATCCAATGTGTATGAGCAGGCCACCAGCTATGTGTGCGAAAAATCGGTGGGGCCGAGCAAAAGCTGTGACTTCCGTTCAGGCAAAGTGATTTTGCAGCAACCGATTGACCGCGAACAAATGGAAAAGCTGTTGCTCGACGGTAAAACCGATTTGCTGACTCGTTTTGTGTCCTCGAAAACCCGCCGTGCATTCAAGGCGTTTTTGGTCAAGAAACCCGATGGTGCAATCGGCTTTGAATTCGAAGCGAAAGCCGAGAAAAAGCCTGGTGCAAGCAAAGGCAAAACTGCTGCCAAGCCAGCAGCAAAAGCCAAAGCCAAGGCCACCAAAGAAGCGTCTTGAGCCGCTATGGAATTACGCCTTCGCAGCGCGGGGCGTAATTTTTCCCAACAGTTTCGATTCGATTGGTCTGCCCATGCAGTGGCCAGCCACAATTGCCCCACCCAAAGCAGCCCACAACAAACCGCGAGACCCAAAGCCTGTGCTCATAAACACGCCCGGCATGTGCGGTACGGGCCCAATGGCAGGCAGGCGATCGTGCCACACCGATCGCACTGCGCAGCGGTGATCAAGCAAATCTCCAAGTGGTAACTCAGGAAATGCCGCCTTGAACCGGGCGATATTCAACTCATCGGCCTCGGCGGTGGGGTTCAAGTGCAACACTGGCCGCTCGTAAGTTGCCCCCAGCACCAACCAGTCTTCGGCCGCAGGGGCAATGGCGTAACTTTCACCCGACAACACCACGCCGGGTTTCACTGTGCAACTCAGTTTGCTGATTTGCCCTTTAACGGTGTTTGCGCGGGCCCCATGGATCGGTGCCAATGCAAGTGCATGTTCAGCCGCGCACACCACCACTGCCGAATGTTGTTGCCGCAAGGGGCTTATATCGGCAATAGCGCTGTTGTAATGGGGATGAAGCAATTCACCACAGGCCTGCAGGTTGGCCTGTACCCAACAGGCGGGCTTCACCCAGCCACCTTGTGGGAAAAACAGACCGCTCAAGGGAGTGGGCAAGAACGCATTGGGCTGCGCCCAACGCACCAGGGTTTGCGGAAAATTCAACAACGCCAGTGTCTCGCGCGCGCGGTCTGCCTCTTCAGGCGGCACAGTTTGCAAATGCCCCGGGGTGTCCCAATCCACACCTTTTTCAAGCAAACCCTGCGCGGTCAAACCCTCGAGCGCCCGCAAGGTGTGCTCAAAACCCAAACGTGTCAATTGCGACAAAGGCGAATCGCCACGGGTAATGTGGGGGTGAAACGCGCCCACCCAGTTACCGGAAGCACCCGCCGCGGGGCCGCTGGCTGAATCATAGAGGTGCACCGGCACACCCAGCTTACAAAGCGCCAGTGCCACGCTGCTGCCCGCAATACCCGCACCGATCACTGCAACTGTAGGGGAGAGTGAAGTTTGGATGGGTGCGGCCTGGGACGCTTTATCCGAAGAAGACATGGGTTGTGTGGACAACAAGACAGACGCCGCATTGTAACTCACACCCGGTCTGGTGATTATTTTTTGCGCATGCTAATATGAGCGAGTAATCATATTCAATTGGATGCACCATGTTCACTGTCAATTGGGAAGCTTTTACGCCCTACCCGGCTTTGTTCGGCGGGCTGTTGATTGGTCTGTCTGCGGTCATGCTGATTCTGTTGACTGGCCGTGTGGCAGGTATCAGCGGCATCGTGGGGGGGTTGTTAAAACCACAGCATGGTGAAATATTGTGGCGACTGACTTTTGTGCTGGGCATGGCCGCAGCACCCTGGCTGTACCAGGCCATGGTGGGAAGTTTTGAATTTGAAAGCCCGCGTGGCACTGTCGCCCTGATTGTTGCAGGGTTGTTGGTGGGGTATGGCACACGGCTTGGATCGGGCTGTACCAGCGGACACGGCGTATGCGGGCTTTCACGGCTGTCACTGCGCTCGCTGGTAGCAACTGGCGTTTTCATGGTCACCGGTTTCGTTGTGGCCTCTCTGCTTATGCATGCCATTTAAGGGGCGCACATCATGAAAAACAGCAACACGGGTTTTGCCGTGGTCAGCGGTATTGCAGGCCTGGTTTTTGGCTGGGGCTTGATCATCTCGGGCATGGCCAATCCAGCCAAGGTGATCGGTTTTCTGGACCTTTCCATGCCCTGGGACCCCTCACTCATGTTTGTGATGGGCGGCGCAATTGCCTTGGGCTTGCCAGGATTTTTATTGGCCAAGCGGCTGAAGAACAGCCTGATGGGCATGCCCATGAATTTGCCCACCCACACCCAAATCGACAAAAAACTACTCTTGGGCGCGGTGCTGTTTGGTGCAGGTTGGGGTATTGGCGGTTTTTGCCCTGGCCCGGCAGTAGTGGCCGCGGCAAGCCTGGCCACCGATGGACTTATTTTTATTGCTGCAATGCTGGTGGGCATGTTTGCGTTTTCAGTGCGCACCCAATAACTGCCGAGCCAGTACTTGCCGCAGCTTTGGCACATCCACAGGTTTGCTTAAAAACTCGTTCATACCTGCATCCATGCAGGCCTTTTCATCTTCCTGAAGCGCACCTGCAGTCAAAGCCACAATGGGCAAACGACTGACAGGACCAGGCAGTTGGCGAATAGCAATGGCGGCATCAATACCGTTCATCACAGGCATGTGAATATCCATCAACACCAGGTCAATCGATGAATCTGCACGCACCGCCTCAACGGCCATTTGGCCGTTGTCGACCAACAACACATCTGCTTGCATTTTTGAGAGCAAAGCCTTGATCACGTGTTGATTCAACTTGTTGTCTTCAACCACCAGTATCTTCTTGCCCAGAAGCGACAAGGTCCCCGGGGGTAAAACAGCCGCAGTCGAGTCAACTTGGGCAAATACGGTTTTAACCTGCAAAGTGAAGCCAAACACGCTGCCGGCCTGCGGCACAGAGGCCACAAACAGTTCGCCGCCCATTAACTCGGTCAATCGCTTGCAAATCGCCAAACCCAAGCCACTTCCACCAAAGCGACGGGTCGCCGTGTTGTCGGCCTGCTCAAAGGGACGGGTTAAACGTTCAAACTCACTGACATCGAAGCCGATGCCCTGGTCGTGCACCTCGGTTCGAATCACAGCGCCCTGAGTGTCCAGCCGATCTGCCTGTACTTTCACGCGCACCACGCCGCTGTCCGAAAACTTGATCGCATTGTTCAATAAATTCGACAACACTTGGCCATAACGCGCCGGGTCGCCATTGACCAGCAGGGGGGTCATGGCATCAATTTCAAGTTCAAGATCCAAGCCTTTGTGCTGCGCCTTTGCAGTAAACAGGCGTAAGGTTCTGCGCACTCGTTCATGCAAATCAAATTCAACGCTCTCGATCTTGATTGAGCCTGCCTCAATCTGCGAGAAGCTCAGCACGTCTTCAACCATACCGAGCAGTTGTTCCGAAGCCTCTCTGACCTGTTTCACATATTCTTTGGACTGAGGGTCTCTAACCTGATCGCCCAGTAGCGAGTTGAAACCCAGAATCGCATTCAGCGGCGTTCGAATTTCATGGCTCATATTGGCCAGAAACTGGCTTTTTTCCTTGCTGGCACTCTCACGTTTTCGCTGCTGTACAAACGCGTAAATTGTCAGAAAGAGCAGTACGTTGATCACGCCACCAGCCAACAAAATCAGATTGGGCAAGGCATTGTGAACATTCTGGTCAAAGTCCGGGGTACTTTCAAACCGGGCGGTCCAGGTTCGTCCCGACAACTCGATGGGGACGATCACAGCATGGGTGTGATCAAATGGTTGAGCTCGCGGCGGCGTATTGTCAGCACCCAAGGCGGAGTCATAAATCAAAGATTCCGGCACCTGGTTTTCGGTGTCATACAACTGAAAGTTCAAGGGTATCTTTTCATTGCCCAACACGTTCCGCATTAAATCAGAAGCAATGAAGGGGCTGTACACAAAGCCTCGAATGGCCTGCCGGCGTGAATTAACGGAACTTAGATCCACACCTTTGGTGTACACAGGCAAATAAATCAGAAAGCCTGCCGCCGGGTGGCTTTCGTCTCCCTGCTTTAGCTGCACCAAACCCGATACAGTGGGCTGTCCGGTGTCCATGGCACGGCGCATCGCTTCGCGCCGCGTGGGCTCGGAAAACATGTCATACCCAAACGCACGCTGGTTACGTTCGTCAAAAGGTTCAATCAAGGTGATCGGGAAATACACCTCGCGCTCACCAGCGGGCGTCACCGAGTAGTCGGGGAATCCCTCAGCGCGAACACGGTTTTCATAGTGCTGTAACGCTTCTGGCTCTACACGTTCTGCGAAAGCAAAACCCTGCACCCCGGGCAACTCGCGCTGCAGGTCAAGCGAGGCGACGTAAACGCGCCAATGTTCCCGATTCACAGTAGTGTGAGCGTCAAAAAAAGCCACGCCGCCGCGCAACATTTGTTCGTATTGGTGTATCCGGCTCTGAATGCGCTCTTGGGCGTCGCGAACCTCAAATGAAAATCTGTCGTTGGCCCGTTTTTCAATGGCCTGGCTGGACAATACCCAACCAAGGGCGGTGATGACGATAGAAAGCACCAACACCAACCATGCTGTGACCTCGTTGTGAAACAGATCCGCAAAGTTTTTCTTGTTGACTTCCGTGTGCAGACTAATGGGGTTTGGCATAAATTGCTTACAGTTCAGCGAATGGCGCTGGAAATACATGCCACGCTGCATGCGGTTTTAGTATGCACGTAAACGCCCAAAACTGTGATCAAAAATTGACCATTTGCCACGCATCCAACACATGAAGGGTTACCCGATCGCGTTCTGAAAACATGTTTAACAATTCAAGGGACCTTGGAAGGTCATCCAGCAACTTGGGCATGGGTTTTAAGGCAACCGGGTCACCCTCTTTAATGAGGGGCTGTGTGAAGTCATCCCAGTGAATCAGGTACACATGCTTTGCTTGTGTACGCACGACCATTTCCTGCCAGTAGTTCTCAATGTAGGCGTCGCTTAACTTACCCAAACCACCCATGCCCAAAAACACATGCTTCACAGAAACACCTTTGTTTTGACCTTCGACATAACCGGCACTGGGCTGAATCAGGGCGAATGGCCCAGACCCCAAGCTGGGATGGGACACCACAAAGGAATAGCTGATTCCTTCCTTAAACTGCAAGGCATGGGCAGGAAGATAAACGGGTTTGCTGTTGAACCCACCCGTGAAACCTGTGGGCGCATGGGCAGACTGAATTAACTGAATGTCGAACTCGCCCAGTTTCACGCGGCCGCCACCCGGCACCACTTCCATTTGCGTGTTGGGCAAGTCTTGCCCTTTGGCTATTTGCAGGGTCGATTCTGAACCCACCACCCGCGCGCCGTATTGTTTGGCCAGAAACGGTGCATCCATGGAATGGTCGTAATGCGAATGCGCCACCAGGATGCCACTCAGCACACTGGGCATGTTCAGGCGCTTGAACATTTCCGTGGCCACCGCACCCACCTGAGTTTCATTCACTTTCAAACGGGTGAAAGCAACCTCGGACAAAGGTTGACGCGAGAAAAACCCGTCCACCAGCCAGGTGCTTTGTCCATCGGTCCATGCCATGGACGATGTTCCCAAAAACAGGGTTCGCACACCGGTGGCAGGGTTTTGTTTCAATGGGTCTGGAAATTGAACTGCGGGGTATGAGTTCACCAAGAAAACCAGTGCACCAAGCCCCAACAGGACAAATGCGAACAAGGCAAACAAAGTGAAACGCACAATGCGCATGGCATACCCCAACAAAAAAGCCACCCGGCCTTGGGTGGCTTTTTATTGTATTGAAAAACCCAGAGGTTTACTTGCTTACCAAGGCGGCCAAGTGGGCTTCTTCAACAGACATTGCTACTTTGCCTGCATGACCGTCCAGAATCTGGGCGCTCTTGCGCGTGTCAAAGTACTTGTCGTAATGGAAAATGTAGTCTTTGTCGGCCAATGGCAGGTGGCAACCACGGCAGGTGGCGTAATCCACTTTGGCTGGTTGGCCATTTGCCTCAAACGCGGCATACACCCAATCGCCAGTCTTCATGCCCTCTGGTGCAGTACTGCCCCAGTTGTTACCCTTGTACATGACGAACACTTTTTCCAGACCAGTCTTGGTCATTTTGTCGCCGGTTTTGCTGGCTTTGTAAATTTCCATCACGCTAACAGTGCCGTTGGCAAAGGCTTCGCCTTTCTTGGCTGCGGCACCGGTGGGGTTGATGTAAATGTCACGAATGTGACCGGTGGGCTTTTCGATTCCGGCCAGGAATACAGGCCATGATTTGTAATCGGTGGGCTGGGCCAGTTCACCGTCTTTCGGGGCCGGGCCAAACATACCACCAGCAGCACAACCTGCCAATACAACAGCTGCGGAAGCAGCAAGCATCAATTTCTTCATTTTTTCCCCTTTTTTATTTGCGCAACAGTCGTTACCAGTCTAAACATAGCGCCAACCCTTGTTCTACGCAACTGTTGTGTCTAGCCATGAATAGATGCAAGGGTTTACCCTTATTCCCCCCCTCCATTTTGACCAACGAATTTTAGTAAGGCCTATTCCCACTGTTTATTAACAAATTGCATTGAGAATCAAATCCTTAACCTAGATACATCCCCCTTGTGGTGGAAAAAATTTAACAATCAACCGATTGAGACCCATGCTCAATCCAATGGAGCACAGCACATGAACCGATTCCAGTCTTTCGCAAAGGCCAGCTTGGCCACTTTCATTCTGACCACAGGCAGCGCCGTGTTTGCAGGCACCGCCAATGATGTATTGCCTGAAATCAAAGCGATTGCCGCCAAACCCGAGGTGATTGCCGCTGTGAAGGCCCAAAACGGAAAAGGGCTGACGCTGGACGCCATCAAGACAATGGACGGCAAATGGATTGCCGCATCGGGCGGTTTGCCAGAGGGCAAAGCCATGATGGAAAGCCCGGTATCAAAAGTGCTGCTGGCGGCTGAAAAAGCGAAGCCCTATTTCACTGAGACCATTTTGACCGACAACCAGGGTGCCAACGTGGCCATCAGCGCCATGACTTCAGACTACTGGCAAGGCGATGAGCCCAAGTTCGTGAAGGCGTGGGCCGACGGCAAAGGCGATGACTACATTGCCCGTGCAAAAAAGGATGAAAGCTCTGGCGCAGTGGTTTCGCAAGTGTCCGTACCTGTGATGGATGGCGGCAAAGCGATTGGTACGTTAACTATCGGCGTGAATGTTCAAGCCCTTCCATGAGCAAGTAACTATGTCTTCCACCTTTATGAACAAAATCATCAATACCAGCCTGAATGTTCGGCTGGGT
>CESG01111163.1_pt1 | contig 38571 bp, 32 predicted proteins | sample 531121 | NCBI WGS metagenome assembly CESG01 (sample SAMEA2621287, study PRJEB7988) | marine metagenome | biome: marine biome (ENVO:00000447); feature: mesopelagic zone (ENVO:00000213); material: "saline water (ENVO:00002010), including plankton (ENVO:xxxxxxxx)" | depth 800 m
CCATTCCATTGAGCTCGGTGAGCAAGAATCAATTCAACAAGGGATTCAGCGGTTTTCTGTGCGAGACAGGCAACCCGTGCCGAGTTAGCAAAAAACGCAGCGTTTACTGCGCCACCCATCCGCCGTCCATATTCCACGCCGCGCCCCGCACTTCCTGCGCATCGTCGGAACATAAAAACACCACCAAGCCGCCTAACTGTTCAGGTGTCACAAACTCTTGCGAAGGTTGTTTTTCACTCAGCAATCCCACTTTCGCCTCTTCAACAGAGACGCCTTCCCGCACCGCACGTGCATCAACCTGCGCCTGCACCAAGGGTGTAAGCACCCAGCCAGGGCAAACCGCGTTACAGGTAACGCCTGTCTTTGCATTTTCCAAAGCAACTACCTTGGTCAACCCGACAATCCCGTGTTTGGCCGCTACATACGCCGACTTGTTGGCCGAGGCCACCAAACCATGCGCAGACGCAATGTTCACAATACGCCCCCAATTGCGTGCTTGCATGCCGGGCAGTACCAAACGAGTGGTGTGAAATGCAGCACTCAAATTAATCGCGATGACGGCATCCCACTTGGCAGGATCAAAACTTTCCACGGGAGACACATGCTGAATACCGGCGTTGTTCACCAATACATCCACTTGGCCAAACAACTGCTCAGTGCTCTTGACCAGGTCTTCTACTTCGGCCACTTTGCTTAAATCAGCGCCGTGGTAACCCACTTTCACACCGTGGGCAGCAATGCTTTGTTTGGCTGATTCAATTTGCTCGGGCGTACCAAAGCCATTGAGCATCACATTCACACCCTTGGCAGCCAACCGTTGGGCAATACCCAAACCGATACCACTGGTTGAGCCGGTGACCAATGCATTCATGTTCTTAAAATCCACGGATGAACCTCTTCTAATGAATAAACTCTGAAATACTGAAGACAACAACAATGACAAGGAGGGTATTGAACAATGCTGACAGCGCGCTTGCACACTGTGCAATGGTTGAGCCCACATGGTTTGCACAAATTAGCCTACCGCGAATGGGGCGACCCCGACAACCCACATGTGTTGTTGTGTGTGCATGGACTGACCCGCAGCAGTGCCGACTTTGAAACCATGGCCCAAGCTCTTGGAAAAAACCTGCGCGTAGTTGCAGCCGACATGCCTGGCCGCGGAAGATCGGATTGGCTGCCCGACCCTACGCTGTATGGTGTACCCACCTACGTAAGTGCCTGCGTGGCCTTGGTCGCCCGCTTGAACGCAGGCACACTGGATTGGTTTGGCACTTCCATGGGGGGGTTGATCGGCATGGGTTACGCAAGCCTGCCCAACAATCCAATTCGAAAACTGATACTGAACGATGTGGGCCCAAGCCTGAACTTTGGCGCGTTGCAACGGATTGGCGACTATGTCGGCAAACCCGTTCAATTTCAAACGCTTCAAGAAGCGCGACACTACATTCGTACGATATCCCAACCTTTTGGTCCTCATACAGAACCCCAATGGAACGAATTGTGCGACTCGGTGCTGATTGAAAAAAACGGACATTGGCATCTACACTACGACCCGGCCATCGGCCAAGCGTTTCAAAACCTGTCAGAATCCACCACCTTGCTGCATGAAACCGCGCTTTGGGCGGCATTTGACGCCATCCAAGCCGACACACTGGTCGTGCGCGGAGAACACTCCGACCTTCTATCAAAACAAACAGTGGCGGAAATGAGTCAACGTGGCCCCAGGCCACGCGTTATCGAGGTGCACGGCGTTGGCCATGCCCCTACTTTCATGCAGAACGAGCAAATTAATATTGTTCGCGATTTTTTGTTTTAAACTGATCTTAACGAATCCACCCAAACACACATGGTTTCAGTTTCATCAACACTGGGCTCTGAGAAAAAAGGCGGCGCTTCTGCGCCTGCCCTGGTGTTGTTAAACAAATTTGATGCCGCCCGTGTTGAAGAAGCCCTGAACTATGCGCGGCTGCACGCGGCAGACCACATTCTGGATACGCAAGAGCCCGCCATTCAACATATGTTGGCCGTGGCAGACCTGTTGGCGGAGTTGCGCGCCGATGCCAACACCCGCATCGCAGGTGCCCTGGGGCCACTGGTGTTTTTTGACAAGCACCTTGAAAGCCAAATGGAGAAAAAGTTTGGTGATGAGGTAGGCCGCATGCTGGCCAGCCTGCGCAAGCTTTTCAAAATGCGTTCCATGGTAGGGCCAAGCGCCACTCGTACCACCATTGAAACCCTGCGGTGGGCAGACCAAATTGAAACCCTGCGCAAAATGTTGCTGGCCATGTCCACCGACATTCGAGTCATCATGATTCGTTTGTGCTCTCGCCTGCAAACCTTGCGGCACTTTACCAGCCACGAGGACATCAAGAACGAGAAAGGCTCCTTGTGGCCTTATGCCGTATCGCACGCGCAAGAAACCCTTGATCTGTATGCCCCCTTGGCCAACCGCTTGGGTTTGTGGCAACTGAAGTGGGAACTCGAGGATTTGTCTTTTCGCATTTTGCAACCCAACACGTACAAGAACGTGGCCAAAATGCTCGATGAAAAGCGCGTCGAACGTGAAGCTTTTATTGAATCGGCCATGGCCAGCATCAAAGAGAATCTGTTGCTGGCGGGTATTCATTGCGAAATCAGCGGACGCCCAAAACACATTTACAGCATCTGGAACAAGATGCGCGGCAAGGGCATCAGCTTCGACAAGCTGTACGACGTGCGCGCATGCCGTGTGATTGTAGACACAGTCGACGACTGCTACACCGCATTGGGCATTGTCCACAATTTGTGGACCCCCATTTCCGAAGAATTCGACGACTACATCAGCAAACCCAAACCGAATGGCTACCAAAGCCTGCACACCGTGGTGCAGGACGAAACGGGCAAAACGCTGGAAGTGCAAATTCGCACGGAAGCCATGCACCAGTTTGCTGAATATGGTGTGGCGGCGCACTGGCGCTACAAAGAATCGGGTAAAGACGGCTACACCGGCGAGAGCCGCGCTGAAGGCCAGTTTGAAGAGCGCATTGCCCTGTTGCGCCAGCTATTGGCCTGGCAAAAAGACGTCACCGACACCATGGGTGAAGCCAGCGACTGGGCGCAAGAAATGAAAACCAGCGCGCTGAACGACCGGGTCTACGTGTTCACGCCGCAGGCCAAAGTGGTTGAATTGCCTACGGGCAGCACCCCACTTGATTTCGCTTACCACGTGCATACCGAGCTGGGTCACCGGTGCCGTGGCGCCAAGGTAAACGGGCAAATGGTGCAACTGAATACACCCTTGGACAATGGCCAAACGGTTGAAATTGTGAGTGCTCGGGGCGATGCTGCCACAGGCCCCTCGCGCGACTGGCTAAACCCCACGCAAAAGTACCTGATCAGCCACCGCGCTCGTCAAAAGGTAAAGCAGTGGTTTGCACAGCAAGAACGCAAAGAAACGCTTGAACGCGGCCGTGCGATTGCCGAGCGCGAACTGCAACGGATTGGGCAAACCGCACAAAACCTGGAACTGCTAGCCCAGAAGTTGGGGTATGAAAAACCCGATGATTTGTATGTGGCCTTGGCCCGAGAGGAAATACGGCCGCGCGCCATTGAAAACGCATTGCGCGCCGACCTGCAACCCACAGGCCCCCTGTCTGATGAAGAACAGGTTGAAATACTCAACAAACGCAAACCAGGATCGTCCGGCCAAACGGCTGGCAAAGAATCAGGCGTACTGGTGGTGGGTGTCAGCACACTGATGACCAATCTGGCACGGTGCTGTCGCCCTGCACCACCCGACCCCATCATTGGTTTTGTCACCCGCGGCAAAGGCGTATCCATTCACCGGCTAGGCTGTTCCAATTTGGCTGAAGTAATGCGCCGGCAGCCCGAACGCTTGATCGAAACAACCTGGGGAGAATCTTCGGGATTGCACTATCCCGTGGACATTGCAGTGACCGCAAACGACAGGCAGGGTTTGCTGCGCGACATCACCGAGGTGTTTTCAAAAGACAAAATCAACGTGATTGGCGTACAGACGGAAACCCAACGCGGGGTTGCCAAAATGCAATTCACCGCCGAAGTCAGCAGTGGTGAGCAATTGAGAGGGGCGCTCACTCACCTGCTGGAAATCAACGGTGTGTTTGAGGTACGGCGGCGTTAAAACCGATCAAACCGGTGTTGCTGGGTTGCTCGGTTCGCTGTGATCAGTGAAACTGGCCGCCAAAGTGCTCAACAAATAGTTTTGCGAATTCATGCGGCGAGCCCCGGTGGGTTTCTTACGGGTGTAATTGCCCTGAGAATCCATCACCCACGCCAGAATATTGTCTGCAAGCAACGCTTTTAAACCTTCGTCAATTACCCGCTTCTTCAGTTTTTTGTCCGTAACGGGTACAGCCAGCTCAACACGCCGGAAGAAATTTCTGTCCATCCAGTCTGCGCTGGAAATGTACACCTCCTCCTCACCATCGTTGCTGAAATAGAACACCCGGCTGTGCTCGAGCAAGCGGCCTACCACCGACCTCACGGTGATGTTGTCGCTCAAGCCCGGAACGCCCGGGCGCAATGCACACACACCCCTAACAATCAGGTCAATCTTTACTCCAGCCTGCGAAGCTGCATACAGCTCGTTGATCAGGTGTGGCTCCAGCAGGGCATTCATGCGCGCCATGATCCTGCACTTCTTCCCGGCCTTGGCCAATTCAGCTTCCTTGCGCACTGCGATCACTACGTTGCTGTGCAGATTGAACGGTGAGTTCCATATTTTGTTCAGTTTGCGAGCGCGGCCCAGTCCCGTCAGGTGATTAAACACTTCATGCACGTCATGGCCCAGCGATTCATCGCAAGAAAAAAGACCGAAGTCGGTGTACAGGCGTGCGGTTTTTGGGTGGTAATTTCCTGTACCCAAGTGCACATAGCGGCGCAAAACCACCTTGCCTGTTTCGGTTTTTTCACGGCGAACCACCATCAGCATTTTTGCATGGGTTTTTTGGCCAACCACGCCGTATACAACGTGTGCGCCTACCCGCTCCAGTTTCGAGGCCCAGTTGATATTGGCCTCTTCATCAAAACGGGCCATTAATTCCAGCACCACTGTCACTTCCTTACCGCTTCGCGCCGCCGCCAACAGACTGTCCATCAGCACCGATTCGGTACCCGTGCGGTAAATGGTTTGCTTGATCGCAACTACATCGGGATCGGTCGCCGCCTTCTTAATAAACTCCAGCACTGGGCTGAAACTTTGGTAGGGGTGGTGCAGCAGCACATCCCCCTTCTGAATGGCCTTGAAAATGTCGGGCTGTTTCACCAGCGCATCGGGACGACCCGGGGCGAACGGCGCAAACTTCAAGTCAGGGCGATCCACCCAGTCGGGCAACTGCATCAGACGAACCAGATTCACTGGGCCATTGACACGGTACAACGCCTGTTCAGGCAGCCCAAACTCTTTCAACAAACGGGCGGTCATGTCGGGCGAGGTTTGATCGCTTACCTCAAGGCGCACCGCATCCCCGAAGTGTCGTTGCGACAATTCACCCTGCAAAGCCACGCGCAAGTTGGTAATTTCTTCTTCATCCACATACAGGTCGCTGTTGCGGGTAACACGAAACTGATACACGCCATGCACTTCCATGCCTGGGAACAATTCTGGAATGAAGGCCTGCAATATGGACGTCAGCATCACAAAGCCATGCTCGTAGCCCGACAAATTAGAAGGCATTCGTATAAGCCGTGGCAGCGCTCTTGGTGCCTGCACAATCGCCACATTCGATGCACGCCCAAAAGCGTCATGGCCAGTCAATTCAACAGCAAAGTTCAGCGACTTGTTCAACACGCGTGGAAACGGGTGCGCCGGGTCCAACCCAATGGGGGTTAATACCGGCAATACTTCGTGCCTGAAATACTGACGCGCCCAATGCGCCTGCTCTTCATTCCATGTGGCCAGGGTCATCAGGGCGATGCCCTCATCCCGCATGGCAGGCAACACCGATTCATTGAGCAAACGGTATTGCTGCTCCACAATTTCTTGCGAGGCCACTGACACCTTGTGCAAGGTTTCCAGGGCGCTCAAGCCGTCTTTGTCTTTGAATTCCGGGTTCTGCCGGATTTGCTCCTGCAACCCTGACACCCGAATTTCAAAAAATTCGTCCATATTGCTAGACACGATACACAGATACTTCAAACGTTCCAGCAATGGCACGCTTTGGTCTTCTGCCATGGCCAAAACCCGGCAGTTGAAGGCCAAAACGCCCAACTCGCGGTTTAGAAACAATTCTTTGTTGGGTGCTACGTCAGAGACAGCGGCTACTTTCAAGCAATACTCCAAGTGTGGATGCGTTACCCTTGATGGTATTTCAAAATTGTGACAAACATTTGAAAGTGGTCAAATGGCTACAAACAAAGCCAGTGTGCTGCATTTGTGGCATCCTAGCGCCTGACCTGAAACACAGAACAAACAATGTCCAAGCAACGTCAGTTGATTGCCGCCGTAGACATGGGTTCAAGCAGCTTTCGCATGATTGTTGCCCGGGTAGAAGAACTCAACGGTCAATCTCAAATTTACATCATCGACACCCTGCGCGAACCCGTTCGTTTGGGTGCAGGCCTAAACGCCCAGAAACACCTTGACGATGCCTCCCAAGAGCGCGCCTTGGATGCACTGAGCCGTTTTGGCGAACGCCTGCGCTCTTTTAAACCCGGTGAAGTGCGTGCTGTGGCCACCAACGCGGTGCGCGTTGCTCGCAACGCTGTGGAATTCATCACCAAAGCTGAAGCAGCGCTGGGCTTCCCGATTGATGTTATTTCAGGCGTAGAAGAAGCCCGCCTCGTGTACTGCGGCGTGGCCCACCAGTTGCCCATTGGTCAGGGCAAACGCCTGGTGGTCGACATTGGTGGCGGCTCTACAGAATTCATCATTGGTGAAGACTACGAACCCGAAGCCATGGAGAGTTTGTACATTGGCTGTGTGAGCACAGCCCAACAATACTTTGCTGACGGCAGCATCAGCCCCCGTGCCATGAAAAACGCGGTCATGGCAGCTCGCAAGGAAGTGGCTGTGCTGCGCCGCCAAATGCTGGACATGGGCTGGACCCATGCCATCGGCTCCTCAGGCACGGCGAGGGCCCTGGCCGAAATTTGCGTTTCCAATGGCTTCACCCAACATGGTATGTCTGCCGAGGGATTACGACTCATCCGCGAACACGTCACTGCCGCTGGGCACCTTGACAACATTACGCTGGATGGATTGAAAGTAGACCGCCTGCCCATGATGCCAGGTGGTCTTGCGGTGATGAGTGCCGTATTTGAAGAGCTTGAAATTGAGCACATGGACGTGACCGATGGCGCACTGCGCCAAGGTTTGCTCTACGACATGCTAGGCCGTCAGCACAACGAAGACATGCGCGAAATTACGGTAGCCCAGTTTCTGCACCGTTACAAAATTGACAGCAAACATGCTGGCAAAGTCAAAGTACTGGCTGAGTTATTGTTCAAACAACTGATGAAGCAATTGCCCGAGTTAAAAGAACAGCTACCCATGTTGCATTGGGCAGCCATGTTGCACGAAATAGGCTTGTCGATTGGTCACAATGGCCATCACAAACATGCGGCATACATTCTCAGCAATGCCGACATGCCCGGGTTCTCGAAGCGGGAACAACAACTGCTTTCAACCTGGGTATTGGCGCACAACGGAAAACTGGGCAAGGTCAGCGACATTGCCAACACTGCAGTTCAATGGGCGGCGCCTATGTGCTTACGCTTGGCTGCGTTGTTTTTACGCCGAAGGGAAGTGGAAGCTTTGCCAGAACTCAAGGTGAAATTGCTTGAACAAGGCATTCAACTCAGTGTGCCCAAAAACTGGCTTATAACCCACCCACTGACGCAGTACAGCCTTGAAACTGAGGTTGAGCAGTGGCAAAGAATAGGGCTTGAGCTGGAGCTACAGACCCGGCGTTGAGCCGGGCCCTGCACAAAGGTGTGGATTAGATAAAGCCAAAGTGCCTTGCGTAGCGCGGGCTCATGCGGTCAATTGACAACAGCATCATGAAGTCAGCGGTGTTGAAATCGGGGTCCCATGCAGGTTCTCCACACACCACGGCACCAAGCCGCAAATAGCCTTTCACCAAAGGTGGCGGCTCAATTTCCACATCGCAACGCAGGCGCTCGACCGGCAGACGGTTCTTGGGAAAAACCTGGCAGCTTGCTTCAGCCAAGTGCGGCTCTAACTGCTTGAACAGGCTGGCCGCTTGGTGGCCACCATCCCGCAGGCTTACGCTGGCGCAACCGATCAGGTGCTTGTAGCCCCCAAGTTTCATATATTGCGCAATGCCACTCCACAGCAACATGATGGCTGCACCGTTGCGGTAATCGGGGTGTACGCAAGACCGGCCTACTTCCACCGTTGTTTTGCGAAGCCGTTCAATGCGGTTCATGAAAAACTCGGTTTCCGAGTACCAGCATTTCAGGCGCGCTGCGTTTTCTGGCGCGAGAATGCGGTAGGTACCCACGACTTCGCCGGTTTGACTGTTTCTTACAAGAAGGTGATCACAGTAGGCATCAAACACATCATGATCAATCCCGTTACTACCCAGATCTGCACCATATTCTTCAGAAAAAATATTGAAACGTAATTTTTGGGCCTCCAGTACCTCAGCGGCCGTTTTTGCCAGGCAAACCTCCAGTGAAGGGGCCTGCGCACGCGCGGGAGTGCTGAGGTACAAGGCATTTCTCAAGGCATTTTGCTTGGTAACATCGTGCTTGATCGCTTCCATCCAAGGGTCCATTTGTCATTTCGATGACACGAAATGTACGGACTGCATGTGACAAAGCTATAAAAGAAATATGAAGAAAAGGTGACTGAACTGAAAATGTTGCTTGACAAGCCTCAGGAAAAGCCTAAACTGGCTTCAGCAAAAAAAATTTGGCGCTACTTCAGGTCAGTTCAATTCAGGCAAACCGCTTAAGCAATAGTTCTGTTTCTCGAATTTCACCCAGTTTTTTAGCTATTTTGTTCAATTCAGAAATCCAGGATATTGCTATGTCTGATACCGTAACCGGTCAAGTTAAATTTTTCAACGAATCCAAAGGCTTTGGCTTCATTTCCCGTGAAAACGGTCCTGACGTGTTCGTACACTTCAGCGCCATTCAGGGCAACGGCTTCAAAACCTTGGCTGAAGGCCAGAAAGTGTCTTTCACTGTGACTCAAGGTCAGAAAGGCCCACAAGCTGAAAACGTAACAGCGCTGTAATACTCGCGTCTACGTGAAGAAGCCGCCCTAGGGCGGCTTTTTTTACGCCTGTTGTTTCAAGCCCAGGCCAAAGGCCTTCGGCGGCTGCCGGTCAATTCCAGTGGTCGCGCCACATTCCCATTCCACCCTTCAATAGAGCATGCAACCTTCGCTGCCCCCATCAAAATTGCAGCCGGTATGGCCACCAGAAGCATTTGCGCCGCGGTGCTGATGATGGAAATTCCCAGGCTGATCGACCCAAATGGTATGTTCAGCGGAAATTTGACCTTGGTCGCAGCCTCGGGCCCGCCAAAGGCAATGCCGTTGCCAGAAGCGAGCGACAAAATCAGAAATGCGTCCACGGCCGCCCAAATAGAACTGGCAACGGCCCTACCAATGCTGAAGCTTGTTACCCGGGAATTGGGCCTTTTTAACGCCATCTCGGTGATATACCCCGCCAACTTTGCGATTGGGCGGGTTAGCTGATAGTTCAAAGACAACAGGACCCCATGATTAAATACCCGCAAGCCCTCTGAGCACTTCGCCAAACCTCGGGTCACGGGCCCATATTGATGGGCCTGGTTCAACATGTTCTCCGCACCGTAGCGCAAACTTGTCGCCGTTTGCTTTTGCCCGGCGGGCATATCCTTTTTCTCCCTGCGGGCGAAACCGAGCACACTCAGTAAACTGCCCGAGCCCTCCAAAACACTCTGTCGCAAACCTTCCGCTCCATTTTCAATGTGGTGGCGCATATCCATATAGTTCTCGTGCGGATCTGCATGCACGGCAGAATGCTCAACCAGATTGGTCAAAGCAAGAAGGTGATTCTCGCGGGCCAATAATTCAGCCTTGTCAGCCCTGGGATCCAGAAAGCGTCCCTTCGTGCTGCCGGTGGGGCTGAACTCCGTGAGGTAAGACCCGATCGTCCTTTCAATGGCTTGCTTGATTTCTATTTCGCTTGGGCCAGCATGAACATTGCCTAACAAACGATTGAGAAGAATTGGAACCCCTTCTGCCATGCAATAGTGACGGCCAATTTTTTGACACAAAGCCCTTGCGAGCAAGGAGACTGCATCGGGTTTGTCTTTCACATCGTTCAACAACACATAAATGCGGTGCAAATGCTTGTCTTTGTTGAACTGTATAAGGCCTGTGACCGCACTGCTCAAGCGCAACTTGGAGCCTGTCATGCAACTGCTAGCCCCGAGAGCCAGCGAAACCAAAGCAGACACTGCGGATATGGCGCTGAAGCTGCAGGCCAGCGCCCGTAAATCGGTTTGTAAGGCTTGTTTCACATTGTTGAACGCCCTGCCCAAACCCTCGCCAAACACCCCACGGGAGAACAATGCCACTACGCCGGCAACCACAGGCAAGGCAGCCAGAACACGCAATTGGCTTGTGAATGCTTTGTCATCGTGCTTTGGCGTGAACCATATTTTGCTGACTTTGAGCAACAACCCGGTGGGTGCTGCGCCCAACTCGGTGACACCGTTGGCGTAGTGGGCCCAACGGGAGAGTTTGACTGCATGTTGATCCTGCTTGGACAAACCAAACCTGGGATGGCTCAACTGCGGGTTAAACCGCAAATTGTCTTGTCGATAAAAACGCGCTTTGATCAACTCGCTACCGGAGATATCCACTGGCTTGCCTTCGAGCTCACTTTTGTACCGCTGCGAGACAATTGCTGAAGAAATTCGCTGGCTACTTTCATAGGCAGCTCGATGATAGCGGGCATCCGCGTTGTTGCCTTCAACCCAAGCCCGGAGCCTGGATTGTCGACCCTTGCACACCAGTTGCCCATTGCCCGGCGATTTGTAGTTGGCTTTCCGAATGACGTGGGCCCGGCAGTTTTGCAAGGAGAAATCGTCTTTATCGGGTGAGTACCGTAATTCAGCAGGCGCAACAGCGCTTAAACCGGTTGAGACCAAGGGTGGGGGGCCAGCCATTACTACTTCCTTTTCTTGAATTCAAGACAAGGACTGACAGCGTTTTTTTATTACGGTGACACGAATCGAAACAGCTGGCAAAAATCAGGACAATCACTCCCTCATACGAGGGATAAAACATCATTCAAATTCTGACCCATGGCCATGGGTTTAACATCCAGTCTTTCAAGAGGCAAACCAGCACGGTTTACCCACAGGGTTGGCAAACCAAACCAGGTGGCACCGCAGGCATCCCAGCAATTGCTGGATACGAACAAGGTTTCAGCGGCAGTAACACCAAAATGATTCAAGCCCATTTGATAGACGGAGCTGTGAATTTTGAAGGTTTGCAGTGAATCGACCGACAACACGGCATCGAGCAAGTCCTGAAAGTTCGCCCCACGCACAGCCACGTTCAGCATTTCGGTATTGCCGTTGGACAGGATTGCAGTTTTGATGCCCCGGTTCTTCAGCGCCTGCAACACCGCCCTGTTTTCGGGATAAGCAGCCAGGCTTGAGTACACATTCAGCAACCTGCGCTGCCGTTCCTCAGTCAAGTCAAGTTTTAGCGCTTCGCAGGCGTAGCGCAAAGCATCAATGGTGATATCCCAAAAAGGCTTGTATCGACCCGCCATGGCACGCAGGCGTGTGTATTCAATCTGTTTGTCACGCCAAAGCACTGAAAGTGTAGCGCCTTGCCCAGGAAAGATTTGCTCAGCAGTGCTTGAGACGGAATACACATCAAATAAGGTGCCATACGCATCGAAAAGTACCAATTTGGGAGTCGCCATTCCTTATACCTCGGCATACAAATTAAGTAATCTCTAGTTTATTGAATAAAACCACCGTACTCTTTCAATTAATTGAAGACATTTTTACCTTTTAAGCAAAAGCATGGATCACTTTAAACAAATCACCACCTTTGCCGCAGTGGCCACCAAGGGCAGCCTTTCGGCCGCAGCCAGAGAAGAAGGTGTAGCACCGGCCGTAATCAGCAGGCGGCTGGATGCACTGGAAGAGCGACTCGGGGTGAAGCTTTTGCTGCGCACAACCCGAACCTTGAACCTGACCTATGAAGGCTCGGCGTTCCTCGAGGATTGCCAGCGAATATTGAATGATCTATCCAACGCTGAGGCCAGCGTAAGCCTGGGTGGCATCAAAGCCAGTGGCCACCTGCGAGTGTCTGCCCCCGGCGGGTTTGGTAGGCAGCATGTGGCCCCCTTGGTGCATGATTTTGTGCGTGAACACCCGGAGGTGACGGTATCACTGGATTTGTCCGATCGCGTTGTTGATTTGCTCAACGAAAACATGGACTGTGCCGTAAGAATTGGCGTGCTGCCAGACTCCAGCCTGGTGGGTGTGAAACTGGCCGACAATCAGCGACTGGTGGTCGCCACCCCCACCTACCTTCAACGGCACGGCAGCCCGCAACACCCACTGGAACTGGCCAAACACAACTGTTTGAATTTGGTAAGCTCGGGCGCACCAAGTGGCTGGCTGTTCACCATAAACGGTGAAGCCACCCCAATCCGGGTAAGTGGCAGCCTGGCATGTAACGACGGCTCATCCATTCTCGATTGGGCATTGAACAATGCTGGCCTGGCCTGGCGCAGCCGTTGGGAAGTACAACAATATTTGCGCAGTGGCAGCCTTGTGACTGTGCTGGATGATTTTATTGCACCACCCAATGCAATTTATGCGGTATTCCCCCAAAGGAAGCACTTGCCCTTGCGCGTACGCTTGTGGATCGATTTTCTCAAGCACCGCTACAGCATTGAGTCTTACTGGAACACCTGAAACTTGAGGGGAATAAACTGCGGAAAGGCCCCTTTAATCCACCAATTGATGCGCAGGCGGCTGTAACAAAATAGCTGTGGGGTGATATGCCCCGAACAATCAGCTTAATTTTTTCCACTTGCCACAGGTCGTATCAGGTGACTACTAGCAAAATCCGATATCAATGGATTCTCGCCGGAGCGATGCTCTGCGTGCTCGGCCTTGCATTGCTTGCAATGGCCGCTGCTGACCTGCGTCGCATCAATGACTCGGCTGAACAAAACACACGAACCCAGCTTCGATTGCTTCACGATATTTTGCACGACGAGTTCAGTGCAATTGTTCGGTCATTTGATGAAGCCACCCTGCAGCTGGCAGACAACATTGACATCAACAACGGCAACTACATTCACAAGCGCCTTGAATTGCTGAAAAGTGCGCTGCCCTCCATGGATAACATCGTGGCCCGAGATTCGGTCGGCAACATCGTGGGGCAAACCGGAGTGGACCGTGACTTGACCAACACTCAAGCCACGTTCACACCCAATGCAAGACTTTTGCACAACGATAGGCTCGTTTCTTTTTCAAACTCTTTCAATACCAACGGCCAATTGGTACTGGTGATCAACTACCAGATCAAAGACACGCAGGGTGAAATGCTCGGTGTTATTCAGGGCCGGCTCAATGCCCGGTATCTGGAACGCAAGGTGGCTTCGCTTCAACTGGGCGACCACATGCGCAGTGGCATTGCCTTTAAAGACGGCACAGTGCTGCTTGTGCAACCCGAGATCAGTAAAATTTTAGGCAAGCAGCTACCCTACTTCGAATCGTTTCGCACACAAACAGATCACACCCAAGCCCCGAGCAATTTAATTGAACACGGTTTGTTCAAAGACCATTATTTCGCAAGCCTGTCGCTGGCCAATTCCGACCAGTTAAACACCCCCATTCCTCTGTACCTGATCACCTGGGCCGATGCCGCCACCATGAAGGCACAATGGCGAGAGCAAACCATCAGCCTTTTTCTGGGTTACCTGGCATTTTGTATTCTGGCGGTGCTGATGGTGAAAGCCAGCATGACTTACCAGGCCCAACAGGTGTTGGCGAAAGAAAAAGCAAAGGCTGACCAGCAATTCAATGACGAACGTTTCCAACTGGCGACCGAGAGTGCGGGTATTGGGGTTTGGGAATACAACATCCAGGACAAATTCATTCGCTGGGACAGCGCCATGCGGAAAATTTACGGCGTCAAGGATGAGCAAGAATTGGTGTCGTACAAAGAGTGGTTGAGTTACGTGGTGCCCGAGGACGTCAACAAACTGGGTACTGTGCTGCTAGAGGCCTCGAAAAACCAGGATACCTTTCAATTCAACTTCAACATTCGCCGGGCGAGCGACGGGCGCATTCGCCACATTCAGGCCCGCGCAAAAACCCACAGAAACACCAAAGGTATCCCGTTCAGAATGATTGGGGTGAATGTGGATGTGACCGTGCAGCGCCAATTTGAAGATGCCCTGCGCGAGGCTGAGGCCCGCTTCCGCTCGTCCTTTGAATGGGCCGCAATTGGTATGGCGATGCTGGACTTCAAAGGTCAGTTTTTACAGGTCAACAAAGCACTCTCAGAAATTTTGGGATACAGCGAAGAGGAGCTGCTGGGCTTTAGTTTTGATGCGATTACGCACCCGCAAGACACCATGCAACACACCCATTTGGTGCGCGATGTACTCAAAGGGCGCCGCCACAATTATCAACTTGAAAAACGCTACATACACAAAGATGGGCATGTGGTGTGGGTTCATCTTTCGGTGTCGGCTGTGCGCAATGACAAAGGGCGGGTGATCTACTTTATTTCACAAATCCAGGACATTTCAGAGCGCAAACGCAATGAAGCCACATTGATTGAAAGAGAACATTTTCTGCGAACCTTGTCGGAATGTTTGCCGGGATTGGTGTCTTACTGGAGTACTGACCTGCGCTGTCATTTTGCCAACCGCAACCATGAAAAATGGTCGAACATTCCCGCAGACAAAATGCGCGGGCAACACATGCGCAAGGTGTTGGGTGAAGAACTGTTCATTCACGACCACCACTATGTGCTGGGTGTACTGAAAGGCGAAAAGCAGCGCTTTGAGCGCAGAAAACCACTGCCGTCTGGTGGCTATGCCGACATGTTGGTGCACCTGATTCCGGACGTGCTGTACGGCAAGGTTGAGGGCTTCTTCTCGATTTCTACCAACATCACCGACTTCAAGGCGCAACAACGCGAGCTTGAACGTATCAACCATGTGTTGACCGATCGCACCCAACAGGCCGAGGCCGCCAGCAAAGCCAAAGGCGCATTTCTGGCCAATATGAGTCATGAAATTCGCACACCGATGAATGCGATCATGGGCTTGCTGCAACTGCTGGAAGACACAGACCTGCAGGCCAGGCAACGTGACTATCTCAGCAAAATTGGCTCTGCCGCCGATGTATTGCTCAACGTGCTGAATGACATTCTGGATATTTCAAGGGTTGAAGCCAACAAGCTTGAACTGAGCCACAGCCGTTTTCTGCTTGATCAGGTATTGAGCAAGGCTACTGATTTATTTGCTTACCGAGCTGAAGAAAAAGCCATTCAGTTGTATTGCTCCAAAGACGCAAATTGCCCGGTCAGCCTGAAAGGTGACCGACTTCGCTTGGCACAAATTTTGAACAATCTGCTCTCGAATGCGCTGAAATTCACCGAAAAGGGACGCATTCATTTGCAGGTACAAAGTGTGGCCGATGGCAAGCAATTGCAGTTCAGTGTGAAGGACACCGGTATTGGCATGAACGAGGAACAGTGCGCCGCCCTCTTCCAGCCTTTCAGCCAAGTCGACGACAGCTCGTCGCGACGCTATGGCGGTGCTGGTCTGGGCCTGTCGATCTGTAAAAATCTGGTTGAACTGATGGGCGGTCAAATTTGGGTGGAAAGTACGCCAGGTTTGGGTACAACCTTCCATTTCACGGTGAATTGCGTTGAACCCGAGTTCCAGATTCGGGCTGAAGACCAACAAGCACTGAAATTGCAAACCCAGCCAGCCCCTGCGGACACCGGGCCTGCCATTCCGCCCATGTTGAACAAGCGCGTGCTGGTGGTGGATGACCACAAACTGAACCGCATGGTGGCCTCGGAAATGCTGAAAAAATGGGGTGCGCAGGTGCACCTTGCAGAAAATGGCAAGGAAGCCGTGCAGGCCTGTGTCACCGAGCGTTACGACATGGTGTTGATGGACCTGCAAATGCCCGAAATGGACGGCTATGAAGCCACCGCCAGAATTCTTGAAGAACTGGGCAATGCTGCGCCGCCGATTGTAGCTGTGACTGCGTCGGCCAGCGAACAGGACCGCATGGACATTCTGAATGCAGGCATGTGTGAGCATGTCATCAAGCCATTCAAGAAAGAGACCCTGATACGGATACTTCTGGACATTCAAGGGCAGCAATCCGCCCAATCAATCAGAAATCCATAAGTCGATCGCAACTTCAGGGGCAAGTCCAGGTCTATGAAGTAGGTGCGTTCCATACGCACTTGCTATCATTAGAACAATACCCTTAGGACTGCCCCCATCATGCCCCATGACGTTTCCCTGATTGCCACCTTGGCATTTGGTTTTGGCCTTGCGCTCATTTTCGGTTTTATTGCAGAAAAACTGAAAGCCCCTGCCTTGCTGGGCTACCTGGTTGCCGGATTCCTGATTGGCCCAGCCACCCCTGGCTTTGTAGCGGACCCCGCATTGACCAATCAATTGGCCGAAGTCGGTGTCATGTTGCTGATGTTCGGTGTGGGCATGCACTTTTCGCTCAACGACTTACTGGCCGTTAAAAAAATCGCAGTGCCCGGTGCCATTGTTCAAATGGCGGCCGCAACACTGCTCGGCATGGGTGTAGCCTATTTCTGGGATTGGCCGATGGGCCAAAGCCTGGTGTTTGGTTTGGCTTTGTCAGTGGCCAGCACAGTGGTGTTGCTAAAAGCACTGGAAGCACGCGGCATGCTAACAAGTGCAAACGGTCAAATTGCAGTAGGTTGGCTGGTGGTTGAAGACCTGGCCATGGTATTGATTCTGGTTTTGCTTCCACCACTGGCTGGTTTGTTGAAAGGCGGAACCCTGGACCCGGAAACCAACCTGGTATTCGACATTGGTTTCACCTTGGTGAAGGTGGCGCTTTTCGTTGGTTTGATGCTGGTTGTGGGCAAGCGTGTTATTCCCTGGATGCTTTGGCACATTGCGAAAACAGGCTCCCGTGAATTGTTCACACTCTCAGTCATTGCACTGGCTATCAGCCTGGCTTTTGTCGCTGCTGGCCTGTTTGATGTGTCTTTCGCACTGGGTGCCTTCTTTGCGGGCATGGTAATGCGGGAATCGGAACTCAGCCACCGTGCAGCAGAGGAATCCCTGCCTTTGCGCGATGCTTTCGCTGTGCTGTTCTTTGTGTCAGTGGGCATGCTGTTTCAATTCGACGTTATTCTGGAATATCCCCTGCGCGTACTCGCTGTGGTAGCCATCATCGTGCTGGGCAAATCGCTGGCCGCCGGAGCACTGGTGCTGCTGTTCAAATACCCCCTCAAGAGCGCCTTGGTCATTGCGGCCAGCCTTGCACAAATTGGCGAGTTCTCATTCATCCTGATTGGACTTGGTTTGTACCTGGGGCTGGTGGATCTTCAAGTGCAAAGCCTGGTGGTGTCGGGTGCAATCTTGTCGATTGCCCTGAACCCGGTTGTGTTCTCCCTAATTCCCAAATTGAACGACAGCATGGTGAAACGGTTTCAGTGGGTTCGCAATTTGAATGCGCGCAACCACACGATGGAAGAACTGCCACAACAAACCGATGGCAAATACCTTGGCAAACATGTGGTGCTGGTGGGGCACACCGAACTGAGCAAAAAAATTGCCAAGTCGCTGAAGAAAAAAAACGTACCTTTGGTCATTGTCGACACCAGCCGTGAAGTCGTGGCCAAACTGAGAAAGAATGGACAGGCGGCTGTGTCTGGCGAATATGCAGACCCAGTGACCCTGGTTCAAGCGCACACCACCAATGCAAATAGCCTTGTTATTGCCACTGGCGATACCCCGGGGCTGAGCCAGATGATCGAAAACGCCAAAATGCTGAACCCGGCAATTCAGGTGTTCGTGCAGGCGTACTCAAAGGAGGAAAAACAAATGCTGGGTGCCTTGCCAGATGTGCATGTGTACCGATGGGAAGACACATTAAGTGATGCCATTGTTAATGACCTCATCAAAACTCGGCCAGTGACTTAAAGCGAGCGCCAAATAAAAAGCCCGGCAAGTTTCTTACCGGGCTTCAGCACTCGCTGTTGGGCCTTTTGTAAAGGCCCAGCAAGGGGAAAAATACTCTTGAATTGATTTTTTGAGCTTGTCTCCTCTCCCCCTCCGTCGGTCAACCTATCCACCCCTCCTGGGGTGGGAGACTGCCAAGATTGCCGACAAATTCAGTTCAAACCAACAGATCAGTGGAACTGTTCTTCTTCTGTAGAGCCCTTCAAGGCTGTTACTGAAGAAGCGCCACCCTGGATCACAGTCGTTACATCGTCGAAGTAACCTGCGCCAACTTCCTGCTGGTGAGATACGAAAGTATAACCCTGTTCGCGTGCTGCAAACTCAGGTTCTTGAACCATATTGACATAATGCTTCATGCCTTCGCCTTGTGCGTATGCATTGGCGAACTTGAATGTGTTGTACCAGTTGACGTGGATACCGGCCAATGTGATGAACTGGTACTTGTAACCCAAGGCGGACAGGTCTTCCTGGAAGGAAGCGATCTGGCTGTCGTTCAGGTTTTTCTTCCAGTTGAAAGAAGGTGAGCAGTTGTAGCTCAACAGCTTGCCTGGGTTCTTTTCCAGAACGGCTTGCGCGAATTCGCGGGCAAAACCGATGTCGGGCGTACCTGTTTCACACCATACCAAGTCAGCATAAGGTGCGTAGGCGATACCACGGCTGATGGCCTGCTCTAGACCGTTCTTCACGCGGTAGAAGCCTTCGGGAGTGCGCTCGCCAGTCAGGAATGGCTTGTCGTTTTCGTCGAAATCGGAAGTCAACAAGTTGGCGGCTTCAGCGTCTGTACGGGCCAGAACGATTGAAGGAACACCCATTACGTCGGCTGCCAAACGAGCAGAAATCAACTTCTGGATCGCTTCAGCAGTTGGAACCAACACCTTGCCACCCATGTGACCACACTTCTTCACAGCGGCCAATTGGTCTTCGAAGTGAACACCCGCTGCACCAGCGGCGATCATGTTCTTCATCAGTTCGTAAGCGTTCAATACGCCACCGAAACCAGCTTCACCGTCAGCAACGATAGGCAGGAAGTAATCGATTGCGTCTTCGGACTTCATTTTGCCGTCGCAAATGTTCTTCCACTGAATTTCGTCAGCGCGCTGGAATGTGTTGTTGATACGACGAACCATTTTTGGCACGGAGTCGTAAGCGTACAGAGACTGGTCTGGGTACATGGTTTCGGAGCTGTTACCATCAGCAGCAACTTGCCAGCCTGACAGATAAACGGCTTCCAGACCGGCTTTGGCTTGCTGCATGGCCTGGCCAGCAGTGATCGCGCCGAAGGCGTTTACGTAGCCTTTCTTGGCTGTACCGTTTACTTTTTCCCACAGCTTTTCAGCACCGCGCTTGGCCAGTGTGTACTCGGGCTGCAGTGAACCACGCAGACGTACCACGTCTTCGGCTTTGTAGCCGCGCTTTACCAGCTTCCAGCGTGGGTTGGTTTCCCAGTCTTTGTTGAGTTCTTGAACCTGTTGGTCAAAAGATTTCATAGTGATGTCCTCAGAAGGCAATAGAAGAAAAAAGAAAACGGTTCGCTTGATGGCCTACTTGCGGTGCCCTGCGGGTGCAGCTTCGCGGGTATCACTTGGGCAAGTGGTGTCGATCAGGTGATGAGCCGTATCTTACAGATCATTTCGCAGAGCAACAAGAGTTATATCTTATACAAGACTTTTTTTCGTATTGTTTAAAATCAATAACTTAAGTTAAATTATTCACGATGCGAAATACTTTTTCTCTAAATGAAAAAGAGTCTGCACTCTAAATCATGCGCCGCAACCTTCTAAAAATGGTTCGTGTGAACATTTTGACCCTGCCGGACCACCCAACAAAAACATCAAATGGACATGAAGATGACTCGCCGGCTTGCTACCCACATGATCGGACAGAACCAATATGGCTTGATCTCATCTGCCGCGAACCACAACCATTCAGTTCGGATTGGCACCGCGGGGTGCGCGCTTTGCGTGGGCCTGGCCTTGTGGCGCGAGTCCGATGGCAAGGCCTTGGTGGCCCACATACAACCGGATCAACTCAGCAAAATTGAGGGGGCAGTCAACCGAATCTATCAACTGATTCCCAATCCCGGCAAATTCTTGTGCGTGACAGCCGGCATAGACCAAAGCACAGACGAAATCATTGCCTCATTGGTTAAAACGTATGGTGTGGAACCTGTCGTGAAAAAAGGCTACGATGAAATATCAATAGTTTCGGGCACAGGCGCAATACGGGTCAGTCGAACTTCGTTGATTCAAACCGATGAAACCAGGCCCCCGAATTTTTTGACCGGAGACCTGTCCTGAAAGGGTCAGATCAAAGCTGAATCTGAGATCAAAACGCCGTCCTCATCTGCATACACCCAATTGCCGGGGCGCACAGTGGTGAAACTCAAGGCCACATCAATGTTTTCGTGGCCGATGCCTCGCTTCTGGCTTTTCATGGGGTGTGTGCCTAGCGCTCGAATACCTACATCGCATTCATCCAGTTCAAGGGTGTCGCGTACACAGCCATACACCACAATACCAGCCCAGTTGTTTTTCTCGGCCAGCATACCCAGATTGCCTCCCACCAAGGCACAACGCATGCTGCCACCACCATCGACCACCAACACTTTGCCCTGCCCGTCTTTTTCAAGGGCGCTGCGCACAAGTGAATTGTCTTCAAACACTTTCAAGGTGTGGGCTTGCCCCATGAAGCTGCTTTTCAAGCCCCAACTTTGAAACATGGGCTCAACAACTCGCAAAGTGCCTGCGGCAATTTTGTCCTCGTTGGCATCGCAAAGATCAGTGGTAGGGGTCATGGAAAGCTCCGAAAATTAAGTGAATGAATAGCCAAAATTTAAACATGAAATTCAGGCACTAAACATGACCGAAAGGTTTCACTGCTGATTTCTGAATTCCCTCGGGGAGATACCCTGCCATTTCAAGAATGCACTGGTAAAACTTCGGCGATCTGAATAGCCGAGGTTCGCGGCAATGGTTTCAATGTCCAGCACCGAACCTTTCAACATTTCGCAGGCCAGCTCATGCCGAACAGCCCCCAGAATTTCAGCATACGATTTGCCTTCGCTTTTCAGCCTTCGCTGCAGGGTACGGGGGTGAATGTGCAGTATCTCGCCAATCACCTGTATAGGCTCACTCAGCATACTCAAGCGCGACTTCAACAAGCGCTTGATCTGTTTTTCAAGGGTTTGCTCTTCTACGTCCGGCAGCAGGCGGTTCAAAATCACGGCTTGCGCCTTGTGGTGTGCTGAAGGGATGCCCCCTGGCAAGGGCAAATCCAGCGCGGAAGAATCTACCACCAAGCGGTTGTTTGGCTGCTCAAACAGCACCGTGGTTTTTAGTACTTCTTGATAAGCAGATTCCAGCGTCAAAGGCGCATGGCGAAACTCAATCCGCTTGATCAAGTGCGAACCAGGGCTGAGAAGATGAATAAACTTCAACACGGCCGACATGGAGGCCTCAACAAATCCGGGTAGGTTCTCGTGCACACCTTCCGGATCGGAGACCTTGACTTCCAGAGCCGCTTCGGCCCCCAGCTTCAGTGTGATGAAGTGTAAATTGGGGTGCAACAGCTTTGGCGACCAGTCCAAAACTCGCATGGCCTCCTGGGGCGTTGAAGCGCTGGTCACAAAGGTTGCAAGCTCGGGCAAACCATCAAAATTGAAAGAATCACCAAACACCAGCGGAAAGTGTTGGCTGGGCTTGCGTGCCTCAACCGCCGAAAACAGGGAACTGAAGCAAGACAAAGACATGCGTCGGCGTGGATCCCCGCTCATGTCGATCTCCAGCTTCAGTTCTTGCATCACACTGTTCAAGTCAATGTCGCAGCGCCGCGCAGCGTTGGCCAGGCTTGCAAGCATTTGAAAATTGATGGTTTCCACCAAACCTCCTGTGGCAGGATCAGATCAAATATGTCGCGAATTCTTCCTTTTTTGTCATTTCAAATCATATCGTGTACCGAGCTGATTCGGTAATCTTTGTTCATACAAAGCAGCAGGAGGCGGAAATGGTTACTACATCATTCAAAGAAGACATCGTGGTTCGCAAAGATCTTGATTTTGGAATCACTGACAAAGACATTCCACGCTACTGGATGGACGGCGACGCATTCAAAACCCGCGTCATTGACGGCGTACAAATGAGCTTTCCCGACGGCGAACGCTATTTCATTTCGAGTGTGCGCAACTTCAAAGACAAAATTACCGATCCTGAATTGTTGAAAGCGGTTAAAGACTTTTCTTTTCAGGAAGGTCAGCATGGCAAGGTGCACACCGATTACAACAAACGCCTGAAAGAACAAGGTGTGCCAGTGGACAAAATGCTGCATGTGATTACGAAAATCATGAACCGCCGTTTGCAGGTGCTGTCCCCCGAATACAACCTGGCCATGACCGCTGCTCTAGAGCATTTCACGGCCATGATGGCTGAAATGTTTTTTGCGCGCAAAGAGGTGATGGCAGGCGCTGATCACCGCGTTCGCGCCATGCTGGCCTGGCATGCAGTCGAAGAAATGGAACACAAGGCAGTGGCTTTTGATGTGATGCAGAAAGTAGCCAAGGTCGGCTACTTCAAACGCAGCCTTGCCATGGCCCACGCCATGTTCAACTTCACCTTGCACACGCTGGTGTTCACGTGGATTATTTTGGGCACGGATGGCTTTAAAGGCTGGACCCGGTTCAAGATGTATTCGAAAGGTTTGGTGTGGTTGTTGGGCCCCAAAGGCCTGTACAGCAGCCTGCTGCCCAAATTGTTGAATTACTTCAAACCTGGTTTTCACCCCTGGCAAGACCCAACCGTGCACAACTACGGTGTCTGGCTGGAAACCTTCAACAAAACAGGTAACCCGGTAGAAGCTGGCGAGGCCATGTACGAAGCGGCGCATTGAGCGCGATTTGAACAACCCGGGGTTGAACTTTCAAGACCCCGGGCGACTACAAAAAAGTAGTGAAACCACTGTTGAATCGCCAAGTGATATCCAATACGCCAGAAGCCAGCCCACAATCCAGTGTCAAAACCTTCTCACACAGCAAACCCGCCCCGGACGAATCAATCCCGCTCTGCGCGAAAGCAATTGCCAGTCACTTCAACCAACATCAATCCAGCACTACGCTGAAAGACTGTATTGCGCAACAAGCCATGCCACTGCAGCAAGCTGACAGCGGCGGAATTCGCGCCATGTTTTCCAAGTTCGGCAGCCTAAAGGCCCTGCCCCAACTGCTGACAGCCATCGCCTGCCCTGCTCGTGTCAAACGACACAACACCTCGGCCTGGATCACGGGAAGAATAAGCAATCTGGATTACAGCCTCCTACACGTGCCAATCGATGCGATTCGGTCACAACACAGTATCGATGGTGAGGCGATTGAAAAAACAGCCCAACGTGCCAGCCGTATTCTGGCGTGGTTAAAGGCGAATCCTTCAGAAAAAACGATTGACATGGACGCAATGGATGAACTTGCAGGGTCCTCTGGCGCATTGAAGATTGGCTGTGCAAAACAGAATCAATTCATCACCCTGGACGGCGTGGGTCGCCTAGAGGCCATTCGGCAGGCCAAAGCAAACTATTTGGCGGAAACCGGCCGGGCACACCCACTGGAAAAAATTGAGTGCTATGTCGCCCGCTTGAGAGAGAACGAATACGAGAGCCTTTACAAAACAAGCAGCTACTTTCGGGATGAAGCCGGCAAGCAGCTGGAAACGCCCGAACACGACTTGATGCCCTACTCGGGCTTGCCCAGACTATTTGCAGGCCAGGCATTAAACCTGGCCCGCCACTCCATTGAATCAAGCCTGTCGAGTTTCTCGAATGATTTCAACAGGCAGGTTCCCGAACACTATTTCAGTGAACCACCCGATCAAAAGTGAAAGCACCATCCTTGTAATCCACCGGGACTACGTCGTTCGGCCCAAACCGACCTTCAAGAATCATTTTTGAAACCGGATTCTCGATAATTTGCTGAATGGCCCGCTTCAAAGGTCGCGCACCGTACAAGGGATCAAAGCCAGCTTTCACCACCTCGGCCAAGGCGGCGTCGCTTACTTCCAGGCGCATATCGCGGCTGGCCAAACGCTGTTGCAAACGCTGCAACTGAATACGTGCAATGTTCGCAATGTGTGCATTGTCCAAGGCATGGAACACCACCAGCTCATCCACCCGGTTAATAAATTCAGGGCGGAAGTGCATCTTCACTTCTTCCATCACTGCGGCCTTAATGACCTCGCCATCTTGCCCGGCCAAGCGCTGAATTTCATGCGACCCCAGGTTTGAGGTCATCACAATCACTGTGTTTTTGAAATCCACCGTGCGGCCTTGTCCGTCAGTCAGGCGGCCATCATCCAGCACTTGCAACAGCACGTTGAATACATCGGGGTGGGCTTTCTCGACCTCATCCAGCAAAATCACGCTGTAAGGCTTGCGGCGCACAGCCTCGGTCAAATAACCGCCTTCGTCGTACCCCACATAGCCCGGGGGCGCACCCACCAAGCGGCTTACAGTGTGCTTTTCCATGAATTCGCTCATATCGATGCGAACAAGGTGATCTTCCGAATCGAACAGGAAACCCGCCAAGGCTTTGCACAATTCTGTTTTACCCACGCCTGTTGGGCCCAGGAAAAGAAATGAACCCAAGGGCTTGTTGGGATCGGAGAGCCCCGCACGAGAACGGCGAATGGCATCGGATACCAAAGTAACGGCTTCATCTTGCCCAACCACGCGCATGTGGAGGGCCGCTTCCATTTGCAGCAATTTGTCGCGTTCGCCTTGCAACATTTTGCTCACCGGAATTCCCGTGGCGCGGCTAACCACTTCTGCAATTTCTTCAGTGCCCACCTGCGTGCGCAACAGCCTGTTGGGTTTCTTCTCGCAACTCTCGTTGTCTTTCACATCGTTCAGCTTTTTCTCCAGATCGGGCAATTTGCCGTACTGAAGTTCAGACACTTTTTGCCAGTCGCCTTTGCGCTTCCATTGTTCAATTTCAGCACGAATGTGATCGATCTCTTCCTTGATGGCGGCGCTGCCCTGCACAGCTGCCTTCTCAGATTTCCAGATTTCGTCGAGATCTGCATACTCTCGCTCAAGACGAACAATTTCCTCTTCGATCAGGGCAAGGCGCTTCTTGGAGGCGTCGTCTTGTTCGCGCTTCACAGCCTCGCGTTCAATTTTCAGCTGAATGATCCGGCGATCCAGCTTGTCCATTTCCTCAGGCTTGGAATCAATTTCCATCTTGATCCGCGCGGCTGCCTCGTCGATCAGGTCAATGGCCTTGTCGGGCAGGAAACGGTCGGTGATGTAACGATGACTTAACTCAGCAGCGGCCACAATCGCTGGGTCGGTAATGTCCACGCCGTGGTGCAACTCATAGCGTTCTTGCAAGCCGCGCAAAATGGCGATGGTGCTTTCAACACTGGGCTCGCCCACCAACACCTTTTGGAAGCGACGCTCAAGTGCCGCGTCTTTTTCAATGTACTTGCGGTATTCATCCAGCGTGGTGGCACCAATGCAATGCAATTCACCACGGGCCAATGCGGGCTTCAACATATTGCCGGCATCAATCGCGCCCTCGGCTTTGCCTGCACCCACCATGGTGTGAATTTCGTCGATGAACACAATGGTTTGCCCCTCATCGGCGGCCACGTCTTTCAACACGGCTTTAAGGCGTTCTTCAAATTCGCCGCGGTACTTGGCACCCGCCAGCAAAAGCGCCATGTCCAATACCAACACACGCTTGTTTTTCAGCGTATCGGGTACTTCGCCATTCACAATACGCTGGGCCAAACCTTCCACAATGGCGGTTTTACCCACACCAGGCTCGCCAATCAACACCGGGTTGTTCTTGGTTCTGCGCTGCAAAATTTGAATGGCACGGCGAATTTCATCATCGCGACCGATGACGGGGTCCAGCTTGCCCATGCGGGCGCGCTCGGTTAAATCAATGGTGTATTTTTTCAAGGCCTCCCGCTGGCTTTCGCCGTCGGCGCTGTCCACAGCCGCTCCGCCACGCACCTGTTCAATCGCAGTGTTCAGCGACTGGGCATTCAAGCCCGCTTCTTTCATGACCTTGGCCAATCCCGTGCTGTCTTGCAGACAAGCCAGCAAAAAAAGCTCACTGGCAATAAACTGGTCGCCACGCTTTTGAGCCTCTTTGTCGGTGAGGTTCAGGGCGGCTTGTAATTTGCTGCCAATCTGGATTTGACCGGCATTGTTGGCCACTTGTGGCAGGTTGTTCACCTCGGCCTCAACGCCTTTGACCAACACCTGCGGGTTACCGCCCGCTTTGCTGATCACCCCGCGAACAGACCCCTCGCCCTGCTTGAGCATGGCCAACAGCACGTGCGCAGGTTCAACCGTGGGGTTGTCTTTTCCCACAGCCAGGCTTTGGGCGTCGGCCAAAGCTTCCTGAAACTTGGTGGTGAGTCGATCTAAACGCATGTGTGCAAACCCTTCTTAACAATTTTGAGTCACAATACCCATGAACCGTATGTGTGGGCGAGCGTGGTGATTTCAAGATAACGCCAACACAAATGACTTGCACTATTTTTCAAGTACGCTGCCATGCAAATCAAACAACTCCAAGTTGCTTATGCGCCGGAACATGATCGCATCCTGATGCGGATCAATTCAGCTGAAAATCAAGAGGTTCGGGTATGGCTGACGCGCCGCATGGTGCGCATGTTAATACCCAGCCTGGATGAGATGATGCAGAAACTGCTGGCCAGCGACAGACCGCTGAACGAAGCGGGCCGCAAGGCACTGCTGGAAATGAGCCGGGAAGTGTCGCTGTATTCTGCGGATTTCAAAAGCCCGTTTCAAGACAAAAACACCACCACGCCGCTGGGCGCGGACCCGCTGCTGATTACGCAAATTGAACTGCGCCCCAGTGGCGAAGCCCACAACACCGACCTGGTGTTGAAACTGGTGGCAGGCAGCGGCAAAGGGTTCGAGATGCGCATGGCCGAACAATTGCAGCATGGGTTTGCCGACCTTCTGATTAAGACTTGTGGCCAAGCCGATTGGGGATTGCATTTCAAAAGCGTGCCCAGCATTATCGAGCGGCCGGAAACACGCCACTTAAATTAAGCAGGCCTGCAACTTAGCCGGCCAAAAATAGTTCTTGAAGGTCATTCAGAAAACGAAAGCCCAATTCAGTGGGCTTGAACAGGCCAGGTTGGGTTTCAATCAAGCCTTTCATCAATGCCTGTTTCAAAGGCTTTTGCAAATCGCTCAATGGCCTGCCACAACGCTCCACGAACCAGCTTTCGGGTACACCATCGATTAAGCGCAAGGCGTTGAGCATGAACTCGAATGGCAACTCTTTCACGGCCAAGGTGCGCACCTCCAGCGGTTGCGCAGCGCCCTCCATTTCTTCCATGTAAGCCATGGGGTTGCGGTGGCGGGTTTCCCGTTCAATACGGTTTGGGTAGCTGATTTTTGCATGCGCGCCTGCACCAATGCCCAAATAATCACCAAAACCCCAGTAATTAAGATTGTGCTGGCAACGGTGGCCAGGCTTGGCAAACGCTGAAATTTCATATTGCTCAAAGCCTGCAGACTTGGCAGCCTTGTGAACAGCCTCTTCAATATCGATCAAAGTGTCGTCATCGGGCAAAGGCGGCGGCTTTGCTGCAAACAGAGTGTTGGGTTCCATGGTCAACTGGTACAGGCTAAGGTGGGTGCTGTTCAGCGCCACGGCCTGTGCCACATCGGCCAGGGCCTGCTCCACATTTTGATTGGGCAAGGCGTACATCAGATCAATGTTCACCTCATCAAAAAGTGCCACAGCACTGCGCACAGCGGCCACGGCCTGACCACTGTTGTGAACCCTGCCCAGGGCTTTCAAGTGCGAGTCTGAAAAACTTTGCACACCGATCGACAAGCGGTTCACCCCTGCCTTTCGAAACCCTTCAAACCGAGCTTGCTCGAAAGTTCCGGGGTTGGCTTCCATGGTAATTTCACTGCTTTGCGGCATACCCAACCGCGCACGTACTGCACCCAGCAGTTCATCAATCAGTTCAGGCGCAAACAAGGAAGGTGTGCCACCGCCAATGAAAATTGAGTAAAGCTTGCGCCCCCAAATTTTGGGCAATTGCTGATCCAGGTCTGCAATAAGGGCATTGAGGTAACGGCGTTGCAAATCGAGTGGCAAGGATTCCGCAAAGCCTTGCTCGCCCGAGGCTACCAGCGGAACACCCACTTCACGCAGCTTGCTTTCCGGCGCCAAGTGGCTGTTGAAATCGCAATACGGGCATTTGCGCACGCACCAAGGCAGGTGAATATAAAGGGCCAAAGGCGGCATAGCCGCAAAACGGAGTTCGCTGGGCATGAAAACACGGCCCACCAGGTTGTTGGCCGTGGTGGAGCTCATGAATGCCGGTCCCGTTTTTTTGTCCTCGCCCTGTTCCAATTAAACATTCGCCTTCTTCAAACCCAGGCGCTGCTGCAATTCCTGTAACAGGGCTTGGGTGGCCTGTGCCCGGTGACTGAATTTGTTTTTCAATTCCTTGGGCATTTGGGCCGCTGTGCACTGGTGTTCAGGCAACCAGAAGTGCGGGTCGTAGCCAAAGCCGTGCTCACCCTGGGGGGTATCAATGACCTCACCCCACCACATTTTTTGGGCAATCGTAGGTGTAGGGTCATCTGCATGGGCCACCCACACCATGGCGCACACGAAATAAGCGCGTCGGTCTTCAATACCCTTTAATTTTTCAACCAGGCAAGCGTTGTTGTTGGCATCGCTTTTTTCTTGCCCAAACAAGGTGGCATAGCGAGCCGACAACACGCCCGGCGCACCCGCCATGGCCGGCACACACAAACCCGAATCATCGGCCAGCGCGGGGCGGCCAGTCAGCCGGCTGGCGTGCCGCGCCTTGGTCAGCGCATTCTCAACAAATGTGTGAAAAGGTTCTTCGGCGTCGGGCACACCCAACTCACCTTGAGCAAGCCAATTCACGCCCCAAGGGGCAAACAGATCTTGAAATTCCCGCAGTTTGCCCTTGTTACCGCTGGCCAATACCCATTCGCTGTTTGATGCCATTGCTTTGCAGTCCAACGTTAATTTTTATGCCAATAAGGCGGCTTTCTGTAAACGAACCAGCTCAGTGATACCGGCTGCCGCGGAATCTAGCATGCCATTCAGTTCTTCGCGGCTAAACGCATCGCCCTCGGCTGTGCCCTGCACTTCGACAAAGCCGCCTTTCTCGGTCATCACCACGTTCAGGTCAGTTTCACAGGTGGAGTCCTCGTCGTAATTCAAATCGAGCACCACCTGGCGATTGACCACGCCCACCGAAACCGCCGCAACAAACTGCTTGATGGGGTTTTCAGGCAATGCACCATTGGCGATCAGTTTGCCAATTGCATCGGCCACGGCCACCATGGCACCCGTAATCGATGCTGTGCGTGTGCCGCCATCGGCCTGAATCACATCGCAATCAATTTTCAGGGTACGTTCGCCCAACTTGTTCAAATCAACTGCCGCGCGCAGGGCACGGCCGATCAAGCGCTGAATTTCTTGCGTGCGGCCACTTTGCTTGCCACGCGCGGCTTCGCGATCCATTCGGGAGTGGGTGGAACGGGGCAACATACCGTATTCGGCAGTCAACCAACCCTGGTTCTGTCCTTTCAAAAAGCCGGGCACCTTGTCTTCAACACTGCAGGTGCACAGCACATGGGTATCGCCAAAACGCACCATGACCGAACCTTCTGCATGCTTGGTGTAATTGCGCTCCAGGCTGATGTTGCGCAATGCGCGTGGGCTTCGTCCATCGGGGCGGGCTTGGGTGGCATTCATTCAAATTCTCCAGTACGTGTCCATGTGTAGTGCACGCATTATGGCGCATCTTCCAGGTCGAGAAACAATTGGGTCGACCCTTTAGGCGCTGCATCTGCAGGCGTAATCAAATGGCTGGCTTTGATACCCAACAAGCGGATGGTTGAGCGTGATCCTTTTTCCTCAAAAGGAATTTTTTTCAAACAGGCTCGCGCGGCTTGAAGAATTTCTTCCGCAGAACCCACAGTCAAACCCGTGGTTGTATCGCGCGTCAGCGATTTGAAATCAGCAAAGCGCACCTTCACGCCGATGGTTTTTGCGAGCCGCTGTTTGCGGGCAAGGTCTTGAGCAAGCCTGTCAGCAAGGTGCAGCAATACTTGTGTCAAGTTGTCGCGCTGCCTGCGTACATGCATGTCATTCTCAAACGTGGTTTCACGGCTGATGCTTTTCGGCTCTGAATACAAAGTGACTTCACGGCGATCAATTCCATGCGCACTTTCATGCATCCAAAGCCCATAACCTTCACCGAAACGTTCCCGAAGCAACTCAACCGGCTGCGCGGCCAGTTCAGCAATACTGTTCACCCCCATCGCCTTCAGTTTTTCCTGGGCCTTGGGTCCCACCCCGTTGATTTTGCCCACGGGAAGCGGCCAGATTATTTCCTGAAACTGATCGGGGCGCACCACGCTCAAGCCGTTTGGCTTTTGCAGGTCTGAACAAATTTTCGAGGTCAACTTGTTTTCCGACAGCCCCACGGAACAGGTCATGCCACCGGTGGCGTCGGTGACTGCCGCCTTCAGACGCTGGGCCAGCGCGACGGCTGCCTCAAAATCACCCCCGGTTTCATCGGTCAAATCAATGTAAATTTCATCGATGCCACGGTCTTCCACGTTGGGGGCCAATTCCCGCACGGCGGTCTTGAATTGCCTCGAAAGGGTTTTGTACCAGTCGAAATCTGCGGGAAGCAACACCGCATGGGGCGCCAGCTTGGCGGCCTTCATGGTGGGCATGGCCGAGTGCAAACCCAATGCGCGCGCTTCGTAATTGGCGGTGGTTAAAACGCCCCTGCCCTCGTACTGTGCCAGTGTTGGAAATTGCTGACCGGGCAGCGGCTGCATGCCCCGGCGACCACCCACGGCCACTGGCAAACCCCGCAAGGCCGGGTTGCGCACCAATTCAGCATTGGCGTAGAAGGCATCCATGTCCAGATGGGCAATGATTCGACCCGACAAAAACACCCCCACAGAAAACAAGCACCAGCCCAGAGTTTACAATCCATGCACCACCGACAATCACGCACAGGCCGCAAATGAGCAAGGACAGCAAAAACACCGCCGCAGTACACAGCATGACAGGCTTTGCCAATGCACAAAGTACCACCCGTGCAGGCACACTGAGCATGGAGTTGCGCAGCGTCAATTCCCGTTTTCTGGACCTGAACTTTCGCATGGCCGACGACCTGCGCATGGTGGAACCCCTGATTCGCGAAAAACTGATGAATGCGCTAAGCCGCGGTAAAGTGGAATGCCGAATTTCCTGGGGGCGTGCAGAAGGCGAGAAACGGATTCCAAAGGTTGATCTGGAACAGGTGAAACAACTGGCCGACCTGGAGGCCAGCATTCAAAGCGCCTTGCCCAAAGCCAACGGTTTTCGCATAACCGAGGTGTTGAACTGGCCTGGCGTGGTGGAAGACAACAGCTTGAGTGGCGAGGAACTGCAAGAGACGATTTCAACCCTCTGCGACCAGGCGATTGATGCCCTAAAGCAAAGCCGCGAACGTGAGGGTGCTGGCCTCGCGGCAGTGTTGTTGGAGAAAGTGGATGGCATGGAAGCGATTGTCAACAGCCTGCTGCCCATGTTGCCGCAATTTTTGGCCCACTACGAAGGCAAGATTCGGGAACGCATGACCGAGGCCTTCGACAAAATCATTTCCGACAAAGCCAGCCACCTGACGGTGGAAGACCTTGAAGAACGCATCAAACACGAAGTGGCCCTGCACAGCGTGCGCATTGACGTGAAAGAAGAAGTAGAGCGACTACAAACGCACTTTACTGAGGTGCGTCGCATTCTGAAAAAAGGCGGGGTGATTGGCAAACGGCTGGATTTTGTCACCCAGGAATTGAACCGCGAAGCCAATACCTTGGGCAGCAAAGCTCACGCCATTGCGCAAACCCAAGCCAGCATTGACCTGAAAGTGCTGGTGGAGCAATTCCGCGAGCAAGTTCAGAATATTGAATAAACCCTGAATTCTGGATTGAACTGAACCAATCTGAATACTTGGGCACCCAATCGAACTTATCCTTGTTCGAGACCCTGCCCAATGACTTCTCCGATCTCCTTTCTCAATCAGCTCCTGAAACACGTGCTACCTCAGGCAGCCACAGACTCGCGCATTGCTGGTCTGCTTTTGGTCGCCAAGGGACAATCAATGGCTGGGCAGGCCTTGTTGTGCCACCCCACTTTGCGCCTGCAACGCAGCGAGCTCGCGCAATATCGTGTTGGCCAGGAAAAACTGGCCAATATGGACCTGATCAAAAGTGGACGATTGGAGTACGGCAACTCCAGCCAAGGGGAAATACCGAAAGTCAAAGTGGGCGAGCAATACAAGTTTGAAAACGAGTTGTCCATTCAGGAACGGATCGAGGTACTTTCCGCCCCACAAACCTTGCCAAACGCGCCCCAAGATGGCCTGCAAGCACTACCGGTCAGTGCAGCAGAGCGCTGCGTGCTTCGTGACTACATTGCAACAGACGGGTATTCACAAGCCATGAACGAGTTTTTGCGTGGGGAGTTCAAAGGCGCACCACAACTGCACTCGGACCTGCGAGAACGCAGCCTGATACTGATCAGTTTTTTGAATGCATTGCCGGTGCAGTCTGCGCAGGTACAACACAACCTGAACCCAAAATCGCTCATGTTTCAGGCCTTGCTGGACGCCGCAAAGACAGGAAGGCCCTTTGTACCCGACCACTTTTTAAGCATGAGCAAGCGCGATGACGCGTCAACTCCACTGATTCCGAGCGTATTTGGTGCGGTCAGCTGTATCGTTCAATCCGAGCTGGCCAAAGACATTTCCGTGTCGAACGCCCTGTTGCCCAATGAGCGGGAATTGATCGCCGCCCCCATTTCCAGTTACAAGGTCAGCAAAGGAAGTGGATTCGGCGATGAAACTTCGGCAAAACCCTGGTTTGTTTTGACTGAACATGCCAAGCCCTCTGAATAAGCACTCAACATGGCGAGTCATCGGGAAATCCCATAGAATCACGGCTTGTTGATCTTTGTTCGAGCGCTTCATGACCGCCTTGGCCCAACCCCAGCACACGCCACAGTATTCCGGCAGCCTGTTCATTGTCAGCGCCCCCTCTGGCGCTGGCAAATCGTCGCTGGTGAAAGCGCTTCTGGCTGAGGTTCAGGGCATTGGTTTGTCCATTTCCAACACCACTCGCAACGCCCGCCCTGGCGAGGTGGACGGCAAGGACTATCATTTCATCTCCCAGCCCGAATTCGAAGCCATCCGCGATCAAGATGGGTTTCTGGAATGGGCCCACGTACACGGCAACTATTACGGCACCTCTCGAGCTTGGGTCGAAGGGCAAATGTCGATTGATCGCGACGTTCTGCTGGAAATTGACTGGCAAGGTGCCGAGCAAGTGGTACGGAAGGTAGAGAACGTGGTGTCTATCTTTATTCTTCCACCCAGCATGGAGGAGCTAGAAAAAAGGCTGCGTGGACGTGGCACCGACAGCGAAGAAGTCATTTTGAAGCGAATGGGTGCCGCACAACTCGAGATCGAGCAAGCGAGGCGCTTTGATTATGTTATCCTTAACGATGATTTCACACAGGCTCTTTTGGAGCTGAAATCGATCGTCTTCGCATCCCGTTGCCGTTTCAATCAGCAAATGGCGCGCCACGGGGCGCAACTCAAAAGTATTGGACTGTAAGGACACCAGATGGCCCGCATCACCGTTGAAGATTGCTTGAAAAAGATCCCTAACCGTTTCGACATGGCCCTGTGCGCCACTTACCGCGCTCGCATGCTGGCCCAAGGCCACACTCCCAAAGTCAAGTCCGACAAGGACAAGCCCACTGTGACCGCCCTGCGTGAAATTGCAGCCGGTGAAATCGGCATCGAAATGCTGAAACGCGTGCCCATCTAAATCGGGCAATTGCGCATTCAAAAAAGCCCGAGACCGGTACACGGCTCGGGCTTTGTTCGTAAAATTGACCGAAAACCAAGCTGGCTGAAACTCAGAATTTCCGGACCCCGATTACCTTGAACAAACCTTCCTCAGCACCGCTGGACATCAAATTCGCCAAAATCAAGGCCGTAACCTTCGCCTTGCGCCCCGCGCCGCTGCAAGAAAGCCTTGAAGCCTTGAAGAAGCGTTTGGGCCCAACACCCGGCGTGTACTCCGCCGAACCCGCTGTGCTCGACTTTTCTGGCTGGAACGATACCGAACTGGCCGAGCATGGCATCGAATTAAAAACCTACGCAGAAATGCTGAGGGCTGCTGGCGTGTTGTTGGCTGAGGTGCGTGGCCAAAGCGAAGCCCTTGAAGCGCAAGCAGAAGAGCTGGGCATTCGTTTCGAAACGGGCCAGACAGAGCAGCTTGAACCTGAGCCACAGCCGCAACCAGAAAAAACTGAACAAGCCGCCCAGGCCGTACAAGCTGAATTGCTCGAAACCGATTCCGAGCAGGCCAGTCACCCCGCTGTACCCAGTTTCGACAACGCCCGCCGAACCATGGTGATTGATCAATCAGTTCGCAGTGGACAGAAAATTTATGCCCAAGGGGCTGACTTGATCGTGATGGGTCAGGTGTCAGCCGGCGCCGAAGTCATCGCCGATGGCAATGTGCACGTTTACGGAGTGTTGCGTGGTCGCGCCTTGGCGGGCGCCGCAGGCGATACCCAGGCCAGAATCATCTCCACTTGTTTCGAAGCGGAACTGGTGGCCGTGGCTGGTTACTATTTGACATTCGAGGGCGGCTTTCCTGAAGAAAACCGTTCAAAACCTACATTAATTCATCTTGACCATGGCACTGAGCCGGCAGTATTGCGACTCAAGGCCATCAACATCCGCTAGGAGACCATTTGTGAGTCGAGTCATTGTTGTTACATCCGGTAAGGGTGGCGTTGGTAAAACTACCACCAGCGCAAGTTTTTCCGCAGGCCTGGCCCTGCGTGGTTTTAAAACAGTGGTCATCGACTTTGACGTGGGTTTGCGAAACCTCGACCTGATCATGGGTTGCGAACGCCGGGTGGTCTACGACCTGGTCAACGTTATTAATGGTGAAGCAAGCCTGCAGCAAACCCTGATTAAAGACAAACACTGCCCGATGCTGTCCATTCTTCCCGCCTCGCAAACACGCGACAAAGACGCTTTGACCGAGGAAGGCGTGGAAAAGGTGATCAAAGACCTGATCGAGATGGGTTTCGAGTACATTGTGTGCGACAGCCCGGCTGGCATTGAGCGTGGCGCCGTGATGGCCCTGACCTTCGCCGACGAAGCCATTGTGGTGACCAACCCCGAAGTGTCTTCAGTTCGCGATTCCGACCGAATCATTGGCATTTTGCAAGCAAAAAGCAAACGCGCCAAAGAAGGCGGCGAGCCTGTGAAAGAACACTTGTTGATTACGCGTTACTCAGCCAAGCGCGCCGCAGACGGCGAAATGCTGAGCTACACCGACGTGGCCGACCTGCTGCGCGTGCCTTTACTCGGTGTGATTCCTGAAAGTGAGACCGTGTTGCAGGCGTCCAACCAGGGCATGCCGGTGATTCATGCCGAGGAAAACGACGCAGCCTTGGCCTACCAAGATTGCATTTCACGCTTCCTCGGTGAAACCAAACCCTTGCGATTCGTAGACTATGAAAAGCCCAGTCTGCTGAAGCGTTTGTTCGGAGGTTAAGGCCATGTCACTACTGAGCATGTTGTTTGGCGAAAAGAAAAAATCGGCCAATGTTGCAAAAGAACGACTTTCCTTGATCATTGCGCGCGAGCGTATAGACCAGGATGGACCCGACTTTTTGCCCCAAATGCGGGACGAATTGATGCAGGTGATCGCAAAATACGTCAAGATTGACCAGGAAGACGTGAAGTTTAACCTTCAAAAACAAGGCAATATGGAGATGTTGGAAGTCAATATCGTCTTGCCGGACCAGAAGTAAGACTGCACAATAGAAGATCGTAGTTTTAGTTGTAACAGTGGTACAAAATGCGGGGGGCAATGCAAGCCAGAGAACTTCAACCTGAGCCAAACCGACCCGATGTGGTCTCTATCGCACAGCTTATCGGACTAGCCTCGACTTATTTGCCCGAGGCTGAGATTCGGCGCGTTCGCGAGGCTTACAAGTTTTCTGACGTTGCGCACCTGGGGCAGTTTCGAGCCACAGGTGAGCCTTACGTAACCCACCCCATCGCTGTGGCTGAGCTTTGTGCCAGCTGGCGCCTGGACAGCCAGGCGATTCAAGCAGCCCTCCTTCACGATGTGATGGAGGATTCTGGCACCACCAAGGAAGACCTGATCGAGCGCTTTGGCGGTTCGGTGGCCGACTTGGTGGACGGGCTTTCCAAGCTCGACAAGATGGAGTTTTCTTCGCGGGAAGAGGCCCAAGCCGAAAACTTCCGCAAAATGCTGCTGGCCATGGCCCGCGACTTGCGCGTCATTCTGGTGAAGTTGGCCGACCGTTTGCACAACATGCGAACGCTCGACATCATGAGCCCCGCCAAGAAACGCCGTATCGCACTTGAAACCCTCGAAATTTATGCCCCCATTGCCCACCGACTGGGCTTGAATGAAATTTTCCGTGAACTGCAAGAGCTCAGCTTTCAGCATGCTTACCCCATGCGCTATGAAGTACTGAAAAAAGCGGTACTGGCTGCGCGCGGCAATCGCCGCGAGGTTGTGGGCAAAATTCTGGAAGCGGTTGAAAAGTGCCTGAGCGACGCCAATATTGAGTGCCAGGTGTATGGCCGCGAAAAAGCCCTGTACGGCATTTACCGCAAAATGATTGAAAAACGCCTGAGCTTCTCTCAGGTGCTGGACGTGTATGGTTTCCGCGTGGTGGTCAAAGACATGCCCGGTTGCTACATGGCCATGGGCATGCTGCACCAGTTGTTCAAGCCGGTGCCCGGCAAATTCAAAGACTACATTGCCATTCCAAAACTGAACGGCTACCAAAGCCTGCACACCACCCTGCTGGGCCCATACGGCACACCGGTAGAGTTTCAAATTCGCACCGAAGAAATGCACCAGGTGGCCGAAAAAGGCGTGGCTTCGCATTGGCTGTACAAGGGCGAAGGCGAGGCATTGAATACCATTCAAACGCAAACCCACCGCCTGCTGCAAAGCCTGCTCGACATTCAAAACCAAACCGGCGATTCAGCCGAGTTTTTAGAGCACATCAAGGTAGACCTGTTCCCTGACGCGGTTTATGTGTTCACGCCCAACGGCAAAATCATGAGCCTGCCCCGTGGTGCAACGGTGGTCGATTTCGCCTACGCCGTGCACACCGATGTGGGCAATCACTGTGTTGCTGCACGGGTGAACCAGGTGATCGAACCCCTGCGTACCATTCTGAAAAGTGGCGATGTGGTCGAGATTATTACCGCTCCCCACAGCCGCCCCAACCCTGTTTGGCTGGGCTTTGTGCGCTCGGGAAAGGCACGCTCCGAGATTCGGCACTATTTAAAGTCAATGAACCTTGAGGAAACCGTGCGCTTGGGCAGCAGGCTGCTGGAGCAGGCTCTTGAGGCGGACCAAATCAAACTGGAGCACTTAAGCAACGAGGTTTGGGACCGCTTGCAAAAAGATTCGCAAGTCAGCACTCGGGATGAACTGCTGGCAGACATTGGCGCTGGCCGCCGTGTGGCGCCGGTTGTCGCTCGCCGTGTACTGATCGCCATGGGTCGTGCAGATGCAAGGGTAGACGCACCTTCTGGCAATGTGGGTGAAGCCCGTGCACCGATCATGATTCACGGTGGAGAAGGCATGTCAGTGCAACGCGCGCCCTGTTGTTTGCCAATTCCTGGCGACAATATTATTGGCTATGTGCGCAAGGGCTCGGGCCTGATTATTCATACCGATGAATGTGAAACAGCCCGCAAGCAGATTCGCAAAGAACCTGAGCGCTGGACCGATGTGCAGTGGTCGCCTGAAATTACCCGCCCATTTGATGTGAATGTGGACTTGCAGGCGGTGAACGAGAAAGGCGCACTGGCCACGATTGCGGCCACTTTGTCAGATGCAGGTGCCAACATCACCAACCTGACGATGAGTGATGAAACGGCTTACCGCAAACTGTTGCATTTCACAATTCAGGTCACTGACCGTGTGCACTTGGCGCGCATTTTGATGGCGCTGCGCAGGCTTGAATACGTGGAGCGTGTAACCCGTGTGAAGGGCCGGGCTTTTGCGAAAGTGCGTTTGCCCGTGGCAGACACGGCGACACACTGATCGGCTGGTTTATTCGGCCCACTCTGCGTGGGTTCCGATCTCTCGCCTGCCGGTTAACTGCCCAATCCGCTTGGATTTCGCCCTCTCGCCAGAAAACCTGTTGATCCCTTGCTGAGCCTTGCGATGC
>CESG01024964.1_pt1 | contig 36890 bp, 43 predicted proteins | sample 531121 | NCBI WGS metagenome assembly CESG01 (sample SAMEA2621287, study PRJEB7988) | marine metagenome | biome: marine biome (ENVO:00000447); feature: mesopelagic zone (ENVO:00000213); material: "saline water (ENVO:00002010), including plankton (ENVO:xxxxxxxx)" | depth 800 m
GAGCTCGACTCCTCCCTCGGAATCAGTTTCTGCGAGCGCTTCACCACCAGCAGACTTAATGTCGATGCCCCAGCCAGTGAGTTTCGCTGCGAGGCGGACATTTTGACCGCCACGACCTATGGCAAGAGACTGCTGATCTTCAGTTACTTCAACAGATGCACGCTTTTCCCCCTCCTCGTTCTCGATGATCTCGACATGTAACACTTCAGCAGGAGACAGTGCGCGCTCAATAAATTCGTGTGTGTCCTCTGACCACTCGATAATGTCAATTTTCTCGCCACCAAGTTCTGACGTGACTGTAGAAACTCGCACTCCGCGCTGGCCAACAAGCGAACCGACCGGATCTATATGATCGTCGTGAGTGAGCACGGCCAGTTTTGAACGTGAACCAGCTTCCCGTGCGACCTCTTTTATTTCAATTGTTCCGTTCGCAAGTTCGGGAGACTCAAGCTCAAAGAGCTTTACCAAAAATTGTGGGTGAGAGCGGCTCAGCTTTAAGAATGTGCCACGCGGACTCTCTTCCACTTTATAAAGGAGTGCACGGATACGTTCGCCTTGTCGGTAGCGCTCACCTGGAATTTGTTCCTCGTACGGCAAAATACCCGTTGCACGACCAAGATCAACGAAAAGGTTTCCACGCTCGAAGCGTTGCACGTGTCCAGACACAACCTGCCCTTCGCGCTCACCGTATTCTTCGAGAATCGATACCTTTTCTGCTTCGCGTATCTTTTGCATGATGACTTGCTTTGCAGTTTGAGCTGCTATCCGCCCAAAATCTTCCCGTGCTTCGAGCGGGAATTCAATCTCATCATCGAGCTCCACACCCTTTTTAATACGACGTGCGTCATCGATCATAATGTGATGTTCTGGATTGAAGCGAGTACGCTCGTCGTCATCCGTTTCTTCTTCATCCTCTTGGCGCACAAGCGTATTGTCCACGACAATTTTCACCTGTTTGAATTCCACCTCACCGAGTTCCATGTTAAATGCAGCACGAATGATTTGCCCGCGTTTCCCGTACTCTTTCTTATACGCAGCGGCGAGTGCCATCTCTATTGCAGAAATAACCTTTTCACGTGGAATGCCGCGCTCTTGCTCAAGTTCGTCTAAAACAGAACTGATGACTTTTAGATCGAATAAACTCATAGTATTTGAATAAAAATCCCGCTCACATGAGCGGTATCTGTTACTTATTAAATTGTGTGTCAAGAATATCTTAAAATGGAGAGAAGTCAAGCGTATGCTACAATACTCCGTAAATATGACGAACGGGAACCTTTATGATGCTAATGTTTGTATCAGTTGTCGTGAGCGACTAGAAGCGCTTCCCGAAACAATCTCATTGACTGCCGGTGAATTCGAGCTCCTCAACCGACCGCAGCGTGCTTACTCATTTGCTATCCCTGTGCGAATGGATGATGGATCGGTAAAAGTCTTTAATGCGTATCGTGTCCAGTATAACAACGCATTAGGACCAACGAAGGGAGGTATACGGTATCATCAAGATGTAGACTTTGAGGAGGTAAAAACACTCGCATTTCTTATGGCACTCAAGACCTCACTTGCGGGCATCCCGTTTGGGGGAGCAAAGGGAGGTATACAAGTTGATCCACGTGAACTCAGCGAGGGAGAACTTGAACGACTCACGCGGGGCTTTGTGCGAGCGGCGCATACGTTCATCGGTCCGCGAATTGACATTCCAGCGCCTGACGTGAACACAAACTCACAGACAATGGCATGGATTGTTGACGAGTACGCAAATATCAGTGGTGCCTATGAGCCAGGTATTGTAACTGGAAAGCCGCTTGAGCTTGGGGGTTCGCTCGGGCGTGGAGAAGCAACCTCTCTCGGAGGAGCATACGTACTCGACCAGTACATAAAAGACAGTGGCCTACAGAGAAACGAACTGACGATTGCCGTCCAAGGTTTCGGTAATGTTGGGCGAAATATTGCACGCATATTATCTGGATGGGGGTATACGATTGTTGCCGTTAGCGATATTTCAGGAGCCCGTTACGACGAAGGGGGACTCGAAGTAGAAACCATATGTTCTGAGAAAGAAGGAGGGTGTATTCTCAAGGAGGCGAAAAGTGATGCCAAACACTTGAGTAACGAGGAGCTACTTGCGCTTGATATCGACGTGCTTATACCCGCAGCACTTGCAGACCAAATCACTGAAAAAAACGCATCCCGCGTGAAAGCAAAGGTGATTCTTGAGATGGCAAATGCACCAGTCAGCAAAGAAGCGGATGCAATTCTTGCAAGGCAAGGCACCGTGATCATTCCCGATATACTTGCGAATGCGGGGGGTGTTATAGCCAGCTACTTTGAATGGGCGCAAAATGCGGGAAATGAATATTGGAAACTCGACGAGGTAAACAAAAAGTTGCGAGAAAAAATACTCGGAGCCTACACTCGAGTACAAGAGCGAACATTGCACAATGGATACGACTTGCGCACGGCAAGTTATGAAGTGGCGGTTGAAAGAATTCTCAAGGCAGAGAAATTACGGGGCAATTTATAATAGGAGTGTCTTTTGCACAGTTTGCAAGACGTCTTTGGTGCTCGGGCTTGGTATACTACGGACTATACGAGTGCCGAAGCACTCACATGTGATGTGCTATGTACATTAATGATGAACAACTACGCGCTTTCCTCAGCGATTCCGGTTTGGTTTCACAGAAGAAGTTTGACGTCGCGACAGACAAAGCGGAGGAAAAAGGCATTACCGTAAGCGAAGTGCTTGTCTCGGAGGGAGAAATTTCAGAAGACGACCTGCGTCGCTCACATGCATATGTGCTCGGTATTCCGTTTGTTGACCTTTCAAGCACAAAACCGGACCTCAATACGCTCGCACTCATTCCCGAACCCATAGCGCGCCGCAACAATATTGTTGCATTCAAACAAGAGGGAAACGAACTTGAGGTTGCTATGCTTGATACGGACGACTTGGCAGCCATAGATTTCGTAAAGAAAAAAACCCAACTTCGTATTTTGCCTCGTCTCACTGACGCAGCATCAATCAAGCATATGCTTCGTCAGTATCAAAAGTCACTTCGTGACGAGCTCGGTGATGTCATTGCGCGAGAATCAAAAACTCTCGAAAAATTCGGGAAAATGCGAACGGATAGCGAGCAAGACCTAAGGAAGCTCGCCGAAGGAGTGCCTGCAGTGCGGGTACTTGATTCGTTGCTGCGTCATGCAATCGTGCAAAATGCATCAGACATTCATATCGAGCCGAGGGAAAACGCACTGCTTGTTCGTTACCGTATTGACGGTATCTTGCACGACGCCATGTCACTCCCGAAATCTGCAGCTGCTTCCGTCACGGCGCGTGTGAAAGTGCTCGCTAACTTGCGACTTGACGAAAAGCGCATGCCGCAAGATGGACGATTTCGTATGGAAACCGATGGTGATCGAGTGTCATTTCGTGTTTCGGTATTGCCAACATACCACGGGGAGAAGACCGTAATGCGTTTGTTGCGGGAAGACGTTTCGGGATTTACACTCGAATCATTGGGATTTCATGGCATCGGACTTGAGCGTTCGCACGATGCAACCCGGAAAAAGACAGGACTTATTTTGGTTACCGGACCCACGGGCTCAGGGAAGTCGACGACACTGTACACGATGCTCGACATACTAAATACGCCTGATGTAAACATATCGACAGTGGAAGACCCGATCGAATACCAAATGCAGCGCATTAACCAAACGCAGGTGCGTCCCGATATAGGTTTTACATTCGCGACGGGTTTGCGTAGCCTGGTACGACAGGATCCGGATATAATTATGGTAGGTGAAATTCGGGACCGCGAAACTGCCGCGCTTGCGATTAACGCTGCACTCACCGGACACCTCGTGCTCTCGACACTTCACACCAACTCGGCCTCCGGCGCGGTTCCTCGTTTGCTCGATATGGGAGTCGAGCCGTTTCTTCTCGCTTCTACTCTACAGGTAGTCATTGGCCAACGATTAGTTCGAACGCTGTGTAGTGGTGCGAAAGAGCATAAGCTATCAGCCTCGGAGATGCGCGGTCTCGAAGAAAAGGCCGATCTCGGAGCGGTTCTCAAAGCCCTGAAGGAAGAGAGTATTGTATCTGGGAAAACGACATGGAAGAGTGTGCCTCTCTCAAGAGAAAATCCTACACCAGAATGCGAGACTGGCTATAGCGGACGCAAGGGCATTCAGGAAGTACTGCCGGTGAGCGAGAGTATACGAAAACTGATCCTCGACGGGGTGTCTTCTGATGAAATAGAAATTCAAGCGCGAAAGGAAGGGATGCTCACTATGTTCGAGGATGGAATATTCAAGAGTGTCGCAAGAGAAACCAGCCTTGCAGAAGTTCTGCGTGTTGTAAGCGAATAAATATGAAGTTTTCATACAGGGCCGAACGTGATGGACAGACGTACACAGGCACTGTGGAAGCGACGGACAGGTTTGAAGTATATAGACATGTGCGCGCAGAGGGAGGGTCGATCATCTCGGTTACCTCGGAGCGCAAAAGTATATGGAGTTTTTCATACTGGAATGCAAAATTTTCAAATGTTAAGGAACACGACAAGATTATTCTAGCTTCAAACTTGTCAGCCATGATCGGTGCCGGGCTTTCAATTTCTCGAGCGCTTGCGGTTTCTGAACGGCAGACAAAGAATCCCAAGTTAAAAAATATACTTCTCTTTGTGCGGGGAGACATTCAGAAGGGGGGAACATTCAACGGAGCACTCGAGCGCTTCCCCAATACTTTTCCTAAACTATTTGTAGCTATGATTCGCGCGGGTGAAGAGTCAGGAACACTTGACGATGCACTCACAAACATAGCAAATCAGTTGACTCGTTCGTACGAACTCAAGAAAAAAATCAAAGGAGCGCTGATCTATCCGAGCATTATTATCGTCGCAATAATTGGAATAGGGTTCCTCATGATGACCGAGGTGGTACCGACCCTCTCGCAGACCTTTAAGGAGCTTGGCGCAGAATTGCCGAAATCAACGCAGGCTATTATTGCAGTCAGTGACTTTATGGTGAACTACACAATAGTTGTCCTTCTCGGGGTGGTTGTGTTGATCGGAGGGATGTATGCGCTACTGCGAACCAACTTCGGACGACGGAGTCGTGACAAAATCTTTCTCATGGTCCCGGTAGTCGGCGATCTGGTGAAAGAGGTGAATGCAGCTCGCACAGCACGCACCTTCTCGTCCCTGCTTGGGGCTGGAGTCGATATCGTGACTGCATTAAAAATTACTGGCGAGGTGATACAAAATAGCTATCACCGTGATGTTCTTAAGGAAGCCGGCGAGAAAGTGCAGAAAGGGGAACTGCTTTCCGAAGTGTTTATGAAAAATGAAGACCTCTATCCACCTCTGATGGGGGAAATGGTGGCCGTCGGAGAGGAGACGGGAGCGCTCTCTGACATGCTCATGCGCGTTGCTGATTTTTATGAAGGGGAAGTAGCGCAAAAAACAAAGAACATGTCGACAATAATAGAACCGTTCCTAATGATTTTGATCGGTATCACTGTCGGATTCTTTGCCGTTGCGATGATTGGACCTATCTATTCACTCTCAGACGCGTTCTAATCACGAACGTACGATACAATGCAAGTAATGAAGAGCAAAGTTCGTTCGCTGCGAGGCGCGGGATTACTTGAAGTAGTAGTGGCCTCCGCACTCCTGGCACTTGTCTTCACGGGACTTTTCGGAGTACTCCAGTTAGGGACACGTCTTGCAACCGATAATAAATCACGGACCGGCGCCCTCTCCTTAGCGCTTGAGCGTATTGAGTACATACGGAGTCTCGACTACAGCAACATTGGTACCACCGGTGGTGTTCCTTCAGGGCCTCTGGCGGCAAATGAAAGTATAGCTCTTAATGGGGTCGATTACGTGCGTCGTACCTATATAGTGTACATAGATGACCCTAAAGACGGCTTGGGTGGAGGTGACACAAACGGCATTACCACTGACTATAAGCGAGTGAAGGTAGAGGTATCTTGGGAAGGACAAACAGGCACACGATTCTCATCATTGGTGAGCGACTTCATGCCACTAGGTATTGAACAGTAAATGAGGCTCATGCATTCTACCAACGACAAACGAGGCTTTACTCTTATCGAAACAATCGTGCTCCTATTCGTGTTTGTTATGATAGTGGGCGCAATAGTTATGTCGCTTCGGTATGCGTACAGAGGGCAACGTTTTGCGTTTGAACAGGCAGATGCAACACGTAGTGCGCGTACTGGTATTGAGCGAGCGGTGCGCGACATACGGGAAACCTCCTATGCTGACAATGGTGCATACCCAATTGAGGCGATGTCGACAAGCAGCGTGACATTTTACAGTGATTTCGATAACGACAAAAAAATAGAGCGTGTCCGTTATTTTCTCAGTGGAACTGATTTTCAAAAGGGTGTCGTCGAGTCCTCCGGTGATCCGCCAGCGTACGCTACCTCAACGGAGGTCATTTCAATAGTTTCAGATAACGTGAGAAACGAGGCCGTGGGCGTTCCCTTGTTTACCTACTATGATACTGTAGGTGCAGCTATAAGTGACTACACAGATATAGACGAACTTGCTTTTGTCTTGGTGCGACTTGTTGTGAACTTACACCCTGAGCGAGCTCCGGACGACTTTGAACTACGAAGCAGTGCTGCGCTAAGAAACGTAAAGTAACTATGAAAAGCATTTCGCAAAAAGGAATAGCGGTCATACTCGTACTCGTATTTGCTGCGGTATTTGGTGTATCAGTCTCTGCTCTGATGGGGTTCATTTACAGTCAGGCACAACTGGGAGCAGGAAAAGAGGTAAAAGAGCAGGCACTGGGAATTGCCGAAGCCGGTCTAGAGTATTATCGGTGGTTTCTTGCACATAACCCAAATGACCTGCAAGACGGAACCGGAGCACCTGGTCCGTACGTATACGCGTATGATGATCCCGAATCTGGACGGGTTGGTTCGTTCAGTTTAGATGTTACCGGTAACATTGCATGCGGTCAGGTCCAGTCTATAGATGTAACCTCGGTGGGGACTGTTGACACCGACCCCCGTTTCACGCGCACAGTATTTGGACGACACGCAAGTCCGAGTGTTGCAGAGTACGCATACATTATAGGAGAAGATGTGTGGGCAGGGTCAGATCGCAACATCACCGGCCCCTATCATTCAAACGGGGGTATACGGATGGACGGAACGAACAACTCGACAGTATCAAGTGCCGTAAATAGCTGGACGTGTACTTCAAGCTTCGGATGCTCACCGACACAGACACAGGATGGGATATTTGGCGCTGGTTCAGGGAGTGTCTTGTGGCAATACCCAGTGCCAGCAATTGACTTCAATAACATGGGGTCGAATTTCTCAAACCTAAAGGGCTACGCGCAGGCGGATGGTATTTACCTTCCGCCGTACGGCGCAGCTCAAATAAACTACTACGGGTATCAGGCAGCGATCGATGGCTACCATCTTATATTTAACAGCGATGGCACCGTTGATATTTATCAAGTCACCGACACAAGCGGTTATTGGGGGTATCGTTCAGGGATCGGAACCACGCCCGATTTTCATATAATTGATTCGGAAACATTCGTGGAGCGTCGACAAATTCCAACTGATTGCCCACTTATATTTGTCGAGGATAAAGTGTGGCTAGAAGGAGTCGTGAACGGAAAGGTAACCATAGTAGCGGCAGACCTGGTGAATAGTGGATATGACCCTGATATTATTTTGCGTGACGATATCGACTATTCGACCCAAGACGGGTCGGACGGCCTAACAGCTATTAGCGAATCCGGAATCTTTATACCGCCACAATCGCCCGATAACCTATCACTCAAGGGTATCTTTGTTGCGCAAGGAGATAGGTTTGGACGCTCTTTTTACTCAGGAGACCAAAAAACCCAACTTACTATTCAGGGCACAATTGTTTCAAAAAAACGGGTGGGCACAAAATGGACATGTGCGAGTCAGGGATCATTCTGTTCTGGTTATGAAAATCGAGATAACTCATACGATAGGTTGCAAACAACAAATCCGCCACCGTTTACACCGGCGAGTACGACTACGCCGCGTTATATTCTTTGGCAAGAGCTTTAGTGTGCGGGCGTGGTACAATCTCGGGAATGAAGTCAGTCATCTGTAACTGGAAGATGAATCCGCCCACATTTACGGAGGCAAAGCGGCTATTCGACGTAACCAAAAAATTAGCAGCTGTGTACAAAAATGCGGAGGTCGTTATCGCTCCTCCGACCATCTTTTTGCGCGAGCTTGCAAAAGGGTATCGGGGCACTCGGGTCGAATTCAGCGCCCAAAATATTTTTTGGGAAGAGTCTGGTTCCTTTACTGGAGAAACATCCTCTATACAAGTGCGTGATGCAGGTGCCACATACGTAATTATCGGCCACGCAGAACGACGTGCGTTGGGAATTACTGATGAAAACGTTCAACATAAAGTGCCCGTCAGTCTAAAAGGGAAACTGGACCCGATAGTTGCAGTCGGGGAGAGGGTTCGCGACACACACGGGGAGTATGTACATGAGGTTAGAAACCAAATCACGACTGCGCTCGCTAACGTCCCGGCCTCAAAATTTAAAAACATAACGATTGCATACGAACCCGTATGGTCAATAGGAGCGCCCGAGGCTCCTGACACGAATTCGGTACATCAGATGATGTTATTGGTGAGGAAAACCATTGCTGATGCATTTGGGGAGAAGAAAATGAAATCAATACGGGTCATCTACGGCGGTGCGGTGAACAACGAAAATGCCAAAGATATTTTAAGTGTACCGGATCTCGACGGAGTGTTGGTGGGGCGCGCGAGCCTCGACCCCTATCGGCTTGAGGCGATACTGCAAGCAGCACATGACGCATGAAGTGTATTGACGAGGAAAATAAATTGGCCGGCAAGGTGGTCTTGGTACGTGCGGGACTAAACACCCCGCTGCATAATGGAAAGGTAATAAATGATTTTAGGGTTCGTAAAGCTCTTCCAACTCTGCAATTTCTTCGTGCGCAAGGGGCGAAGGTGATCGTGATTGCCCATATCGGAAGGCATGGTTCAGAGTCTCTTGCGGGTGTTGCGGAGATATTGAATGAACGTATGCCAACGAAATTTTCTACGCGAGATGAGATCGACTCCTCAAAAATGACTGAAGGAGAAGTGGTATTGCTCGAGAACCTAAGGCAAGACCCTCGTGAAGTTGAAAATGACGACGGATTCGCACGAGAACTTGCAGCACTAGCCGATATTTTTGTGCAAGATGCATTCTCTGTGTGTCATCGAGAGCACGCGAGCATAGTCGGCATCCCAAGGCATATTGATAGTTATGCAGGATTATTGCTGAAGGCCGAGACGACTGTTCTTGAGCGTGTACTCAGACCCGAACGCCCCGCACTATTTGTGCTAGGAGGTTCAAAATTTGCAACTAAGGAGCCCCTCATCCGCAAATTTATTGATGTATATGACAAGATATTCGTTGGAGGTGCGCTACAGAATGAGTTTCTCGCAGCGCGAGGAATAGCGGTCGGTCGGTCGGTTATTGAAGACGGAGCAGTTCCGTCGGATCTCCTGGTAAGCGATAAAATGCATGCTGTAGTCGACGTGGTCGTGGAGCATGAGGATTCAACCAAAGCCAACGTACCCATAGACAGGGTTCGACACAAGGACACCATTGTTGATATAGGCGAGAATACGATCGCCTCTCTTTCGAGTGAACTAATGAGATACAAGACCATCCTCTGGAATGGCCCTCTTGGTTGGTATGAGAGAGGGTATGACACGGCAACGGCAAACTTAGCTCGCGCGGTGGTTGACAGTGGGGCAGAAACAATAGTTGGAGGGGGGGATACTGTGGCCGTTATTCAAAAAGAGGGGCTCGAGGATCGTTTCGACTTCGTTTCAACTGGCGGTGGCGCCATGCTCGCATTTTTGCTACACAAAACTCTCCCCGGAATCGAGGTGCTCAAATAATTTAAAGGAGGTTCTTGATCTTCTCCACAACCTTCTCTGGTTCTCCGTCTTTGTATGGAGTTCCAGGCCAGTGGCGGAGTCCATCATCGTCGATACGTGGCACGATATGTACGTGCGAGTGAAACACCACTTGCCCCGCAGGGCGTTCGTTGTTCATTTCGATATTAATACCATCGGCTGACATACCGTCCTTGATCCTTGAGCTAAGCATCCTCGTGGTTTCCATCAAGGCTTGCCAGTCGGAGGCTTCTATCTCGTACAAGTTACGCGAGTGGTTTTTGGGTATTACTAATGTGTGACCAGGATTCACCGGGTTATGATCCAAAAACGCGAGAGTGTTCTCATCCTCATACACCTTATGCGAAGGCAACTTGTTGGAAACTATTTTGCAGAAGATACAATCGCCCATGTTTGATAGTATACTTCGAAACTATGGCTTCACGCTACATACTCAGGAAGCAACCAAGCAACTCGATCCGAGAAAAACTGTCGACATATGACACGTTCACTCAGGACTTGCTTTTCGGACGCGGTATTACGACAAGCAAGCATGCCGAAGATTTTTTTAATCCCGCATACGATGACGATGCATACGACCCATTTCTACTAGTCGACATGGAAAAGGCCGTTAACCGTATTGCCAGCGCGGTAGATAAAAAAGAGAATATCGCGTTTTATACCGACTTCGATGCCGACGGTATTTCAGCGGGTGCGTTGTTACACGATGCGTTCACTAAAATAGGACATACAAAATTCACAAACTACATTCCACACCGAGACTCGGAAGGTTATGGGTTTCACAAAAAGGTCGTAGATATCCTCGAAGAAAAAGGAGTAACTCTTATAGTCACAGCAGACGTAGGTATCACAGACTGTGAAACCGTAACGTATGCTAAAGCAAAGGGGGTCGACGTGATCATTACCGACCACCATGTTCCCGGTGGCACTATACCTGAGGCCATAGCGGTGATAAATCCTCAAAGACTTGATGATTTTTATCCAAGCGTACACCTCTCTGGAAGCGGGGTAGCTTTTAAGTTGATTCAGGCGCTGTATCAACATGCACGTTCTGAAAAAAGGGAATGGATACAGAATGTACCAGAAGGCTGGGAGAAGTGGTTGCTCGACTTAGTGGCAATTGCAACGATTGCAGACATGATGCCCCTCGTTGAAGAAAACAGAAGCTTGGTTCACTATGGACTCTTGGTTTTGAGGAAGTCTCGACGTCCGGGGATCGGGGCGCTGTGCAAAAAATTACGTCTCACACAACGATTTCTCTCCGAAGACGACATTGGGTTTTCTATAGCTCCACGTATCAACGCGTCCTCACGCATGGGGTCGCCCGAAACGGCATTTGAATTGCTCACTACGTCAGACACGGGACGTGCAGCTGATCTGGTGTCACAACTTGAGTCACTGAATAATAAGCGCAAGGGACAGGTTGCGAGAGTGGTACGAGAGCTAAATAAAAAAATTCCCGAATATCCAGAACACAAGGTAATTGTCGTTGGGAACCCGAACTGGAACCCGGCACTATTGGGACTGGCGGCGAGCTCCCTCGTTGACATGCACGGGAAAACAGTTTGCCTGTGGGGTCGCGAAGGAACTGGAAATATAAAAGGTTCGTGTCGAGGTAACGGAGAAGCCCATATAGTGGAAATGTTTCGGGCTGTTGCAGACAAACTCGGGCAGTTTGGCGGGCATGAGCATGCAGGGGGTTTTAGTGTTACATACGATGATGTACACAGCCTACCAAGTATCTTGGAAGCCGGTTTCAAAAAAGTAGCGTTAGAGAAAGGAGAGGAGGAGGTTCTCGCTGATGCCGAACTCGATTATGGCAATCTGCAGGATACACACCGTACGCTCACGCGCTTCGAACCCTTTGGTGTCGGAAATCCGAAGCCCGTATTCTTGTGTCGCGATGTACACGTACACTCAATACGACAGTTCGGAAAAGAAGCTAATCACACCGAGATAATTGTTGCCAAAGAAGGAAGAAGGGAAAACGTTCGAGCCGTTGCGTTCTTCCGACAGGCTTCGTCGTTTACGAATGAACCAAAAATAGGTGTTACTGTAACCATAGTGTGTACGCTTGAACTTTCTCGTTTTGCCGGCCGCACACGACTTGAACTGCGTATTGTGGATATTGTATAGGTGCGAGTCGTACAGTGGGGTACTATTATTAGTTAAGAAGGATCATGCGTTCGTTTTCGAAAAAAGAGGCTTTTCAGTTTGGCTGGAGACGTTTTAAGGAGAGGCCGCTCTTTTTGATTGGTTTATTCATTCTCACGACAATCATATCTGGGGTAACCGGGTTCGTGGCTGAGAAAGTTGGAGACGGAGGAGTTGGTACTGCCGTTAATCTTATTGATTTCGCGATACAAGTCATTTTAGGAATGGGCATGACACTCATCTTGTTGCGCGTATACGATCAGGTTGACACTGACTACACGGATCTTCTCGAACCTTTACATCTCTTTTGGAAATATTTGGCAATGACGATACTGGTACTCGTGGTGGTATTTGTCGGGTTCGTATTGTTTATTATCCCAGGAATTATCGCTGGTATTGCGCTTGCCTTTGCTTCATACTTGGTGATTGACCGAAACCTCGGGCCAGTTGAAGCTCTCAAAGAGAGCATGCGCATTACACATGGGCATCGCTGGAATCTATTTATTTTTGGGTTATCAGTATTTTTCATTAACATATTTGGTGCTCTATTTTTCGGTGTGGGTCTGATAGTGACCATTCCGGTTTCGGCTCTTGCGACCGTTCATGTATATCGATGGCTATCCAATCCTCCGAAGGAAAGGGGGGTCTACGTTTCTGCCTTTTCAAAGATGATGGGCACGTTTCTTTTCATTGTTTTACTGGGAGGAGTGGCGCTATTTGTACTCACTTTGGGAATTGACTCCACTACCGATACCCCAGAGTTACGCGACGAACAACGGAAGGCCGATATAGTACAGATAAAACTCGGCGCCGCATTGTATCGAGATGCGAATGGGGTGTTTCCGGTATTTCTTGAAGACATGATCCCGGATTATCTGGCAGAGCTTCCGACTGACCCTCGCACTGGAGATCCGTATAGTTATATAATGTATGGAGACGGGGTCGACTATGAAGTGTGTGCTGCGCTAGAGACAGTGCAAGATTTTGGCGGAGTGTACTGCGAGTTTGGGCTTGAGCTGGGTTCTGGCGAGCAGTCTGCACTTGATGGGTTCAACTCTGAAACTTTTGAGCCAGAATTTTCTCCCGAGTAAGATGGTATAGTCGCAACTCTTTGCATGAGTAGGTGGGTTTTACTATCCAATCTCCCTAAGAGCTCATTCTGATTAAGTGTGGCATGAGCGACATGGCTTAGGGTTGTAGAACGAGATATACTGCTTTTCTGTGGAAAAAATTATTGTATATACGGATGGAGGGTCACGCAATAATCCAGGAGAGGCTGGTATTGGCGTGATTGCATATGCAGGAGACGACAAGCTTTTTGAATTGTCCGAATACTTGGGGATACAGACAAACAATTATGCTGAGTATATGGGGGTTATTCGAGCGCTAGAGTGCCTCATGCAGAGAGGATTGCACAAGAGCAGCATTGAAATTCGTATGGACAGCAAGTTGGTAGTAGAGCAGGTGCAGGGGAACTGGAAAGTAAAAGAACCTTCTCTCAGGCCTCTTGTTGCTCGTGCTCGAGAGCTGGCATCACAATACGAAGACATAACCTTTGTCCACATACCACGTGAGAAAAATACGGAGGCAGACACGCTGGCAAATCGAGCTATGGACAGCATATAGTTTTTTTGAGTGATTACCTTCTTGTATAAGCCGGGAGTCATTGTATAGAAGATTATATTTGTACGTGATTAGAGGCAGTTAGGATTGCTAAAGGAAAGGTGACTGTCATCTCGGCCCCAAAAAGTATCCGAACAGGTGCCGTTTTGGGTGCTAGAGTAACTAACATATGCATAGGTTTGTGCAGGTCGCTTTCGTCGCTTTCACGCTGGGAATCGCGTGGCGTTCACTGTATGACTTCGGGTGGGCATTCATTTTTATGCTTGTTGTCACTGCAGTTCTAGCGTTTGTAATCCGCGCACTTGGAGTTGTTCGGACAGCAACGACTTCTTTCATGTTGATTGGGTTGTTGTTTGTGGCCATCGGTGTTGCGCGTATGCATATTGCAGTGCCGCAGATTGTTTTGGATGAGCGTCTGGGCTCCAAGGTTTCATTTGTAGGTACTGTGGTGCGCGAGCCAGATGTTCGAGAGACATATACAAATCTAATTTTAGAGAGCGAAGACTTTGCTCATCGCATATTAGTTCGCGCTCCACAGTATCAGGACTTCAGGTATAAAGACGAGGTTCGAATAACGGGGAAACTCGATATCCCGAAGAACTTTGAGGGAGATACCGGGCGTGTCTTTAACTATCAAGGCTATCTCGCGAAAGACGATATACGTTACATAATCTCGTTTCCCGAGGTAGAAATACTTGTCCGGAGCGAGACGCTTACAGGATTTTTGTTTAAACTGAAACGTACCTACTTGGATTCTCTCAAGAGGTTTCTGCCTGAACCGTCTGCCGCGCTGGCAGGTGGCATCACTGTCGGGGAGCGTCGTTCACTCGGTGAAGAGCTCACACAAGCGTTTCGCGATACCGGTCTCATTCATATCGTGGTGCTCTCTGGTTACAATATTGCGATTATCGTTATGTTTATATCTGCGGTCCTTGCGTTTCTCCCAGAGAAACCACGCTTCACTGTTGCGATTATTGCCATCGCTCTTTTCACTATATTGGTCGGTGCTTCATCTACCGTAGTTCGGGCAGCTCTTATGGGAAGTATCGGCGCGGTAGGTGCAATGGTTAAGCGCACATACAGTGCGCTGCACGCACTGATAATCGCCGGTTTTGTCATGTTGTTGTGGAACCCCTACTTACTTGTGTACGACCCGTCGTTCCAATTAAGTTTTGTTGCCACGCTCGGATTGCTACTTGGGGCACCGTTGCTTGTCCCCTCTCTGAAGTTTATTCCAGAAAAATTTGCTCTTCGAGAAATTATTGCTGCAACTGTGGCGACACAAATAGCCGTACTTCCGCTATTGGCATACATGATGGGAGAGGTTTCTTTGGTTGCACTAGCGGTGAATGCACTCGTGCTGCCGATTGTGCCCCTTGCCATGTTGGTTGTGTTTCTCGCTGGAGTGGCAGGATTAGCGAACTACGCAGTGGCCACGTTATTTGCGATCGTTGCTCATGGACTACTTACATACATGATCAAAGTTGTTGAGACATTTGCCGTACTACCGTTTGCAAAAGTTGCGCTGCCTCAATTCTCTCTGTGGATCGTCGGGCTCGCGTACGTAATTTTGGGCGGGTGGATTGTAGTCTTGGCAAGACGAAAGAGCAGTACGAAACAAAAAGAAAACTTACCCTGGGTCGGTAGCCAGGAGTAGCTTCCCGGGTCCGCCAGGCTACCAAAGAGGGGGGTGTTTCGATACGCTCGCCCCAGGAGCCTTAGATAACCCGCTTTAATTTGTGTAGCTCGCGGCTTTTATTCGCGGAACAACCCGGACAAGATCTTCCGGGTTGTACTTCACGCAAGAATACTGAAAGAGTATCAGTATTTGAATTACATTACGTATAGGTAACTATGCGCTTGTTGTAGCGTTGAAGCGCGTTACCACCTTGTCCCAATTAAGGTTGTTAAAGAATGCTTCAATATACCGCGCCTTTTCTGCGGGGAGGTAGTCAACCATGTACGCGTGCTCCCACATGTCGACAGTGAGGAGAATTTCGATGTCGGCGAGGGTACCGAGTTCGTGGTCGGCGGTCCACCATACGTGCGGAGTGTTTCCTTTCTTGTCCCAACCAAGTGTCGTCCATCCCGAGCCGCGGCTCATGGCGACACTCTTAAAGTGGGAAATGAAACTCTCCCAGTCGCCATACTTCTCTGCGAGTACGTGGCCGAGCGCACCGTGGCGCGGCTCTTCCGTGGCTCCTCCTTCCCACTGCGGAAAGTAAAACTCATGCATACGCATACCATTAAACTCGAAACCAAGGCGGCGACGAGTCGATTCAATCGCAAACTGGTATTTTTCAGGATCGCGCACGGAGAGGTCGGCGATCTGTTCGCGAAGCAAATTGATGTTTTTCACATACCCGTTATAGAGTCCGATATGCACCTCGATTTGTTTTTCTGATATGCCTTCTAATGCAGGTAGAGAGAAAGTTTCTGGTTTGTACGTATGCATGGATGTATATTTAGAAGTGAATAACTAACTTAGTGTATCAAATGTACGTCAAGAACAAACAGCGACTTCTCTTGTTTACATTTATATTACTTACTTTGGCAACGGCTGCTATTTGGGCACCAATACTTACTGTCGAGAATAAGAGTCTCACTGTGTCGTTTCTCAACGTCGGGCAGGGAGATGCCATTTTTATTCAAACACCCTCAGGACGCCAAGTAGTAATTGACGGGGGCCAGGGCAATGTTGTGTTGCGTGAGCTTGGCGAGGTGATGCCATTTTTTGATCGTTCGCTTGACATTGTGATAGCCACACACCCAGATGCTGATCATATCGGCGGTCTTTCCGAAATACTGAAACGCTATGATGTACAAGTATTCATGCGGCCAGGTGTAGCTTACGATACACCAGCGATGGGGCCAGTTATCACTGCTCTTAAGGAACAAGGGATTCAAGAACTGTTTGCTCGACGGGGACAACAGATCGACTTTGGAGATGGGGTATATCTCACGATATTGCTTCCGGACAGAGATGTGTTGGATTTCGACCCGAACGAAGCTTCAATCGTACTCAAGGTTGAGTTCGAAAATCGTTCATTTTTATTCACTGGCGATTCACCAGTAAACATGGAGGAGTATCTTGTTAGCCTGGATGGTGAACAATTGGCGAGCGATGTTCTCAAAATAGGACATCATGGCTCAAAAACTTCGAGTAGTGAACTGCTTGTTGGGTATGTGGATCCTGACTATGGAGTGCTTTCTCGAGGCTGCGAGAATAGCTACGGGCACCCGAGCCAAGAGGTCCTTGGTATCTTGAGTCAGTTCGAAATACAAGTGTTGGATACGTGCAACAATGGGCGCATAACGTTCCAGACCGACGGCAGCGTGCTATACGTAGAAAGTGCACGCTGAATGCCTCAAATAATTCCGGTGCCCTTGAGAGTTTTGTAAGCACCGTTTTTGTTGATGGTTTTAATTGCTTTAGCTGAAAGCAGTACGGTCACCTTCTTGTCGATTTCAGGAACGAAAAGTGTTTTCTTCTGCAAATTAACCTGCCGGCGCTTCTTACCTCCAGGGTTAAACTGCGTCGCACGCGTTCTGTTGCTGTAGCGCCCGCCGACTCGCGATTTTTTGCCTGTCACCACGCATTCCTTTGCCATAATGGGCCGCATGCTACCATAGGGATACGTAATAGGCAATCTGTATGGGAGTTGAGGTTATATTTTTGATCGCTATTTTAGTCGTTTCCGTCGTCATCCATGAAGTCGCTCATGGTTTTGCCGCGAACTACCTTGGCGACCCGACGGCCAAACTTCAGGGACGGCTTACGCTTAACCCAGTGTCGCACATCGACCCGATGGGGTCGATCGTACTTCCGGCTATTTTGGCGCTCTCGAGCTCACCATTTCTCTTCGGGTGGGCAAAGCCAGTACCGTATAACCCATACAATTTACAGCGAGGCGGTCGCTGGTCCGAGGCAATGGTGGCGTTTGCCGGTCCTGCAGCAAACATCGCAATCGCGCTTATCTTTGGGATCTTCATTCGATTTGGGGCCCTACCCGCCTCCATGGTGAGTCTTGCCGTCTCGATTGTGTTTTTGAATATTTTGCTCGCAGTTTTTAACCTTATTCCAATCCCGCCACTCGACGGTTCTAAAATACTCCCGCAACTTTTGCCAAGAGGCCTTGCTCTGCAGTATGAACGCATCCGCGTAATGCTTGAGGGCAACATACTCCTCGGTTTTGGGATAGTACTCGTATTTATTCTGCTGTTTGGTTCGCAATTCGCCACCGTTATTTCTGCAATTAGTCGCTTTATAATTGGCGCGTAATACCGTATGGTTTTTGAGTTTCTGAGAAAAAAGCAAAACACCCCGGCATCCTCAGAGGTCCCACAAGCAGCTTCGGATACGGAGGCACTTGCCGCGGTGCAACGGCGCGTAGAAAAGTACTACCAGTCGCAGCAAAAAACAGCTCTTGGCGATGACCCTGTTGCACAAGCGATGGCAAGTATCACAGAAGATAAGGAGCCTGCGTTAGAAGTACCCCCGAGTGAAACAAAAGTCCCGGCATCGCTTGGGCAGTTGCCGCCTCAACCTCACACGATAATCCCTCCTCGAAAAGAAAGAGAACAGACATCGATAGCCTCGCCAGACCAATCACTGAATCGGCCGATAGCTCAAAATACTGAGGTTAATATCCCAGGCCCCAGTGTCGTAGGTGATGCGGCGCACTTGACAAGAATGCGTCGAGAAACACAAGCGGCTTCCCAAACTCCCACGCTTGATGAACGTATCGATGTATTGCCTTTGAACTCCGGAGCCGACATTTCGGAAACTACAACCAAGTCGCATGAGTCCGGTGAGGACATAATTTCAGACACGACTGATGCCATTGCGGACTTTATGAAAAGAGATGGTATGTACAGCCGCACCTCTTTTCCTGACGTTTCTGATCAAGGCAACGAGGTGACTGGAGATATCCTATCCTCGTCCCATGGGTCTCTGAATGACAGTGAGAATGTGAAGGTGGACTCAACCTCGGTGCAGCCAACTGAGGAGCGATACGGCGGCCGTATCAAATCTTTGCTTACCGAAGTACCAGGAGAGTTTGATCGAGACTCTGTCATCCGTGTACTACGAAGAGTATCGGATGACTTTTTGCAACTCGACACACTTTTAGATGGGGTTTACACAAGGGAGGGAAAGTACGCAAGTGACATGTTAAAAGAAAAATTATCCACCGAGGCAAGAAAGGAAGCTCTGGGCAAGGCGGTCAGGCAAATTAGTGTGAACGACAACACTTCCTCCAATGCCGAGGTGGCGTAACTACTATTGCATTTAAGTAGCCTGCATAGTATATTTTGCGCACTGCCCATCGGGGCGGCTTTTGTTATATGGCAACTATAAATCAACTTGTCCGTAAAAAGCGAAAAAACGTCGTCAAAAAAAGCAAGACGGTAGCGCTTCGTCGTGGGTTCAACTCTCTGAAGAACAAGCCATCTCGGTACGCATCTCCATTTAAGCGCGGCGTGTGCACCCGTGTAACGACAAAAACTCCCCGCAAGCCGAACTCTGCTATTCGGAAGATCGCGCGCGTTCGTCTTACGAATGGTATGGAGGTTACCGCATACATTCCCGGTGAAGGACACAACATACAGGAGCACTCAGTAGTCATGGTGCGCGGCGGCCGCGTGAAGGACATCGGTGTACGCTACACGGTGGTGCGAGGACGACTCGACGCTGAAGGTGTGGGAGCACGACGCACTGGTCGCTCTAAATACGGTAACAAGAAGCCCAGGGGAGACCAATAGGAAGGAAAATAATTTATATGCGACGACCACTAAAGAAAAAGCACACTATTGAGCCAGATTCAGTATACGACTCGGTTAAAGTAACCAAGCTCATTAACTACATCATGGAGCGCGGTAAGAAAGACACAGCGCGCAAAATTGTATATGCTGCTTTTGAAGAACTCAAAGGCAAAGACAGCAAAGAAGACCCTCTTGCTCTCTTTGAAACAGCTATCAAGAACGTAGCGCCGCTTATGGAAGTACGCTCACGCCGTGTTGGTGGGGCTAACTACCAGGTGCCGCGTGAGGTTCGCCCGGAGCGCCGCCTAGCTCTGGCGCTTCGCTGGATTGTGGAGGCTGCCAAGTCAGGAAAGGGTAACGAAATGCAAAAACGACTCGCTGATGAGATACGAAAAGCAGCAAACGATGATGGAGAGGCGGTACGGAAACGAGAGAATACCCACAAGATGGCCGAAGCGAATAAAGCATTCGCACACTTCGCATGGTAGAGATTCTCTAATTTTGGGATGTTTCGTTGTTACGCATCAGAAATTTCCGCTCACCGTATGCGCAAATACGGCTCGCACAAATTTCTTCGCGCGCCTAGAACCATCCGCAAAATAGAAGGATCATCTGTGCTTCGGACAAACACGTTAGTCATTAAAAATTTTTAGCAATAAAGGAAGTATGAGTCAGCAAATTCCACTTGAAAAAGTACGAAACTTCGGAATTGTCGCACACGTCGATGCTGGTAAGACCACCACGTCTGAGCGCATTCTCTACTATACGGGACAGAGTCACAAAATTGGTGAGGTCCATGAAGGAGAAACCGTCACCGACTGGATGGAACAAGAGCGTGAGCGCGGCATTACCATTACCGCAGCGGCTATCACATGTTTTTGGACCCCAATGTACGATCGTACAGGTGACGATGGAAAAGTGGAGGCGTCAACTCCGGACGACCCGACTAAGCATCGATTTAACATCATAGATACTCCCGGGCACATCGACTTTACCTCTGAGGTGCAGCGCTCCATGCGTGTCCTCGACGGTGCGGTCGTGGTGTTCGACGGCGTGGCCGGAGTAGAGCCACAGTCTGAAACTAACTGGCGATACGCAGAAGATGCAAAGGTGCCGCGTTTATGTTTCATAAACAAGCTGGATCGTACCGGCGCCTCATTCGAGCGTTCATATAAGAGTATCTTGAGTCGTCTTAGCAAGAACGCTATCCGAGTTCAGGTTCCAATTGGCGAAGAAGATAAACACGAGGGCGTTATCGACTTGCTTACTCGTAAGGTGTACCACTCAGAAGGGAACCTTGGTGAGGAGGTGACTATTTCGGATCAAATACCCGAAAACCTTAAGGACGATGTCGAAAGGTACCGCGCAGAGCTTATCGAAAAGATCGTAGAGCAGGATGAGACTGCGATGGAGAGGTATTTTGAAGGTGAAGAACCGAGTATAGATGAGCTCAAGAGGCTTTTACGTAAAGGCGTGATAGCAAATGAGATATTCCCTGTTTTCACTGGATCCGCATTAAAAAATAAAGGAGTACAAAATGTTCTTGATGCAGTGGTGGACTTTCTCCCAAGTCCTCTCGACCTTCCTCCTGCAAGAGGAACAAATCCAGATAACCAAGAAGAGGAACTTACGCGAGAAGCGAGTGATGAAGCGCCATTTGCTGCACTCGTATTTAAGTTGCAAACGGATCCGTTTGTAGGCCAGCTTTCATTTTTTCGTGTGTACTCAGGAATGGTAAAAGCGGGAGACACGGTGCTTAATGCGACGACCGGTAACAAAGAACGAATCGGTCGCATAGTGCGATTACAGGCAGATAAGCGAGAGGAAATTACCGAGGTGCACGCTGGAGAAATTGCAGCTGCTGTCGGTATGAAGGAGGCTAAAATTGGCCAGACCCTGTGTGACCCAAGTGCTCCGATTGAACTTGAGAAGATTGAATTTCGTGAGCCGGTTATATCGATGCGAATTGAACCAAAGACTAAGGCCGATCAGGAAAAGCTAGGCATCGCGCTTTCAAAACTCTCGGACGAAGATCCTACATTTCGTGTCGAGTCTGACGAGGAAACGAATGAAACTATTATTAGCGGCATGGGTGAACTGCACCTTGAGATTCTCGTGGACCGAATGAAGCGTGAATTTAATGTTGAGGCAAGTACTGGCAAGCCGCAGGTGGCGTATCGGGAAACAATCCAAGGTACTGCAGAGGCTGAAAATAAATACATCAAACAAACTGGTGGCCGTGGTCAGTATGGGCACACGAAGATACGCGTTAAGCCCATGGGGGAACTTCCTGAAGACGGTAAGGAGCGTGAGAAATACCTTAAAGCTGTCACGCGAGAAGATCACTTTGAATTTATTAATTCAATCAAGGGCGGGGTTATTCCAGCCGAATATATTCCTGCAGTGCGCAAGGGGATTAAGGAGGCTATGGAAAGAGGAATAGTGGCTGGTTACCCGATGGTGGATGTATCAGTTGAGCTATACGATGGATCATTTCACGACGTGGACTCGAGCGAAGTAGCATTCAAGATCTCTGGCTCACAAGCATTCCAAGAAGCGGCAAAATCGGCCAAGCCGGTTTTGCTTGAGCCGGTCATGAAGCTCGAAGTAGTGACTCCCGAGGAGTTCATGGGTGATGTAAATGGATCTATAAATTCAAAGCGTGGTGCGATTGAGTCGATGGATGAGCGTGGTGATGCAAAGGTTATTACCGCGAAAGTGCCGCTCTCTGAATTGTTTGGATACACCACAGAGTTGCGTTCTATGACACAAGGTCGGGCAACTGCAACAATGGAATTCTCCAACTATGCTGTAGTTCCAACCAATGTCGCAGAAGAAATCAAGGCTTCAAGAAGCTAGGGTGGTTCTGCTCGTCCCAGATTTTTTATATCCGACTCTGTCTATGAATGCCCTGACCGTGTGGTGATGGTAAATTGGGGAGAATCGAAACTCGCGGCAGACTTCCATGTATCGTGAAGGTTGTGAAATAGCAACTATTCACAGTATGTTTTGTAGTGTCATGTAGGAAACGCTATTCTGTCGTCATGACAAGATCCAACCGAAAGGGCATTAAATATATAAGTTACGCCATCGCGTTGTCCGTTGCCGTAGCACTTGTTTTCTTCGGTTTACAAACCAATGATACGGATGCATTGGCTCGTGCCCAATTTTTGAAACACTGATCTAGTGAGGTTGCGTACTTAGAGCCTGGCTACAAGGGATAAGAAAAGTACAATACCCTACCGTACTGCAGTGCGAATAAAAGAACGTACTAAAAATAGACGTAGGTGCATAACTGCAGAGAGAAACGCTTGACTCAAGGCGCGCTTTTGCTAACATACTGCCACGCGTGTTGCGCGTTTTTTGTATTGCCTGTCTTCTAAAGGCGGGCCGACGCGTGCAAGTGTATATGTATTAGTAGACACAATTATTTACTGTAGGGCAGTAGTTCTCGCGCCTCTACACCAAGTAGTTGTAAGTTAATAACGAATTATTATGGCAGAAGCTTTTGACCGTTCAAAGCCGCACGTAAACGTTGGCACCATTGGTCACGTTGACCACGGTAAGACAACACTTACAGCCGCTATTTTGAACGCACTTCAGCTTTCGGGTAACACCGTAAAGATGAAGAAAGTCGACGAGATCGACAACGCTCCGGAAGAGAAGGAGCGAGGAATTACCATTGCGCTCTCGCACAACGAATACGAGACCGAGAATCGTCACTACGCGCACATAGACGCGCCTGGTCACGCCGACTACATCAAGAACATGATCACCGGTGCTGCCCAGATGGATGGTGCAATTCTTGTGGTAGCCGCAACAGACGGTTTGATGCCACAGACACGTGAGCACATCCTTCTTGCAAAGCAGGTTGGTGTTCCCAAGATCATAGTTTTCTTGAACAAGACAGACATGCCTGACGTTGATGACGAAATGATCGAACTTGTTGAAGAGGAGATCAAAGAAACACTCACGAAGTATGGCTTTGATGGTAACACCACACCGTTTATCCGAGGCTCAGCGCTTAAGGCAGCTGAGGCGACTGACGCAGGTGATGAGTGGGTCGCCAAAGTTCTGGAACTCACCAAGTCAATGGATGAATACTTCGACGTACCAGAACGTGACACCGACAAGCCATTCCTTATGCCGATTGAGGATATCTTTTCGATCGAGGGACGCGGTACTGTGTGTACCGGTCGTATCGAGCGAGGAAAGGTGAAGGTGGGTGAAGAAGTAGAGATCGTTGGTATCAAGGACACCACCAAGACCACTGTTACTGGTATTGAGATGTTCAACAAGAACCTCGACGAAGGTCTTGCAGGAGACAACGCCGGGATCCTCCTTCGTGGTACTAAGAAGGAAGACGTACACCGTGGACAGGTGCTCGCAGCTCCCGGTTCGATTACTCCTCACACGGAGTTTGAGGCAGAGGTATACGTACTTTCAAAGGAAGAGGGTGGACGTCACACCCCGTTCTTCTCAGGTTACAAGCCTCAGTTCTACATCCGAACTACAGACGTAACTGGTGAGGTAACACTCCCAGATGGTGTAGAAATGGTAATGCCTGGAGACACAGCAACCTTTAAGGTAAAGCTTGTTGGTCCTATCGCCCTTGAAGAGCAAATGAAGTTTGCTGTTCGCGAAGGTGGTCGCACTGTTGGTGCGGGAGTAGTGACCAAGGTAGTCGCGTAACAACGCGTCAAAGGCTTGCAATAAGCCTCCGCACACAGTACTGTGTGCAAATCGCTCTATGACAGCAACCAAAAAAACTACAAAAAAAGTAGCCAAAAAAGCTGCGTCAAAGAAAGCAGCTGCAAGTAAAGCGCAGGCAGGCATTGAACGTCTTCGCATTCGCGTTCGTGCGTACGAGCACAAGCTACTTGATATGTCGGTGAAGCAAATCATCGACACCGCATTTCGATTCGAAGCGGAGGTTCGTGGGCCAGTGCCGCTTCCCACAGAAATCAAGAAGTACACGGTCAACCGATCAACCTTCGTGCATAAAGATGCGCGAGAACAGTTCGAAATGCGCGTACACAAGCGTCTCATCGAGATTTTGCACCCGACTCCTAAAGTCATTGAAGCCCTTACAAATATTAGTTTACCCGCAGGGGTCTCGATTGATGTAAAGATGTTGTAATTCTAAAGAGCATCACAGCAAAAACTGCCCCCAGGGGCGGTTTTTGCATTTTGGGTTGCATGAAAAAGTTCCTCGTGTATACTCACGGAGTCTTAATTGACAGCTATGTCCACACAGGAATCCTCCTGGCGAAGGACCACTGGCATCCTTGTATTGGATACACGGTTGCTAGGCCGTGTTTTTACATATATGAAATTCATTCTGGGAAAAAAGCAGCAAATGACACAAGTATTCGACGAAACAGGTCGAGTGTTTCCTGCCACCATCGTGAGTGCAGGTCCCGTAACCGTCACTCAGATTAAAAATGGTGAGAAAGACGGCTACGAGGCTATTCAGGTTGCGTTTGATACTCAGAAGGAGAAGAATCTCAAGAAGGCACAGAAAGGACACTTTGGCGAACTTGGTGCATTCAAGACGATCCGAGAGCTTCGCACAGCAATTGGCGAGACCAAGAAGGGGGACGTTATAGACGTATCGATGTTTGAAGTAGGTGACAAGGTGGAGGTAAGCGCAACCACCAAGGGTAAGGGTAACCAAGGTGTGGTAAAGCGCCACAACTTTTCTGGAGGGCCACGTAGTCACGGTCAGAAGCACTCAGAGCGTCGCCCGGGTTCTATTGGTTCAACTGGTCCGCAGCGCGTACTTAAGGGATTGAAGATGGCAGGGCGCATGGGTGGTAACCGCGTGACCGTGAAGAACCTACGGGTTCTTCAGGTAGACAAAGACACGAATACATTGGTAATTTCTGGGGCAATTCCGGGGCGCCCGGGAACACTTGTAGAAGTGCGCGGATAAATTTTGTATGAAAGCAGACGTATACACACAGGACGGAAAGAAAAAGGGGAGTGTTGAACTACCAGCGAGCGTTTTTGAGGCTGCATGGAACAAGACTCTGGTACACCAGGTGGTAGTTGGCATGCAGGCAAATGCCCGCACTCCAGTTGCACATACCAAGGATCGCAGCGACGTACAGGGAGGTGGCAAAAAGCCATGGAAACAGAAAGGTCTCGGCCGTGCACGCCACGGTTCAAGCCGCAGCCCGATTTGGCGCGGTGGTGGTGTAACATTTGGTCCTCGCAACGACAAGAACTTTGCAAAGAAGGTAAATCGCAAGATGCGCGCACAAGCTCTGTACAGCGTACTCTCGAAGAAAATGAAGGACGGCGAGGTGTTGTTTGTAGATTCACTTGCGTTTGCGGTTCCAAAAACAACACAGGCCAAAGGAGTCCTCGATAAGCTTGCGGAGGTGAAAGGATTTGAGGCGCTTGCCTCAAAGAAGCACAATGCAGCACTTATTATGTTTGCAGAAAAGAATGTAAGTGCACAGAAGAGCTTTAGCAACTTTGGAAACGTGAAAGTAGGAGAAACACGAAACCTCAACCCGGTAGATGCTCTCAAGTACAAGCATATTGTGATTGTGTCACCTGAGGCAAGCGTTAAAGAGCTTGAGGATCGGATGGTAATATCTAAGAAGAAGTAGCGTATGGCGGCACTATTTGGAAAGAAAAAAGAAGAGAAGAAGAAAGAGGCTGTAGCTGAAACTGCAGTGGCTGAGAAGGAAACTACTAAAAAAGAGGGGAACAAGGAAGACGGGGCCCCAGCTATGGTAGTAGACAACAAGGAAAATCTTGCACGTGTCCTCACACAGCCGCGTATCACCGAAAAAGCTACGATAGGGACGGGTGACAATGTGTATGTATTTAATGTAGCGCCCGACTCAAATAAGAAGCAGATAAAGGAGGCAGTAAAGCTCATCTACAATGTTGATCCCGTTAAGGTGCATGTGTCTAAAGTCGCGACAAAAAAGACTCGCAACGTGCGCGACGGGATCAAAGGAGTAAGGGGGGGCGGCAAGAAGGCCTACGTGTACCTTAAAAAGGGTGATTCAATTTCAGTAATGTAAGTATGAAAAAACACAAGCCAACAACACCGGGTCGTCGCGGAATGACACGAGTTTCATACAAGAAAAAGATTACGGCGAAGAAACCGCTCAAATCTCTCACTAGCGGGAACAAACGTGCGGTGGGACGCAACTCAGCGGGGCGAGTCACCACACGTCATAAGGGAGGGGGACACAAACGTCGTTGGCGGGAAGTTGATTTTACCTATGAAAAAATTGGTATTCCAGCGAGGATAGAGACTGTCGAGTACGACCCAAACCGAACGGCATACATTGGGCTCGCACTTTACGCTGACGGTGAGCGCCGCTATGTGGTGATTCCACAAACAGTGAAGACAGATGACACCTTTGTAGTGGCACACGACGCACCAATTAAAGTTGGAAACCGTCTGCCAATCGGAAAGATCCCCATTGGCACATTTGTATACAATATTGAGATCAAGCCCAAGGGTGGTGCAAAACTTGCGCGCTCAGCTGGGAACTATGCGGAAGTTATTGCACACGATGCAGGTTACACGCAGCTGAAGATGCCTTCAACAGAAGTACGTAAGGTACTGAGCACCGCGTGGGCATCAGTTGGTGAAGTTTCAAATGAAGAGCATAAGCTGGTAACCATTGGCAAGGCTGGGCGCGCACGCCACATGGGTAAACGCCCAACAGTGCGCGGTGCAGCTATGAACCCGGTTGACCACCCACACGGTGGTGGTGAAGGAAAGGCTGGTCGCGGACACCGCCGCGCACGCAGCAAGTGGGGTAAGCCAACAGGAAAGGGGCAAAAAACCAGGACTCCTAAGAAGTATTCCAATAAACTTATTATACGAAGACGTAGAGTTGGAAAACGGAAGTAATAGCCGACAAAATATTCCACTCCCGATCTTCCAGTTTCATTGTGGCAAGTTGAGCGAAATAAAAAAGAAACGTCTCGCGTAGCGCGCGAGACGTTTTCTACTGTTGTTCAGTTGGCAGAAGTACATTACTTTTCTGCCCGTGCGTTTCGTAAAACTGCTTCACCACCGTCCTTATCTAAGGACGTGAGATATTGCTTCAATTTCAACTTGTTGGTATCACCGGAGGCGACCTTCAGCGCCTTATTCACGCGCTGTCTGGCAAGAGCGATTGCGGCTTCCCCCGTATACGTATCTCGTACAAAACTCCCTCTTGCATTCTTGTCAGCGACAGGAGCACAAGGGAACGCTTCTATCGCTCCGTCTTTAGAGACGGTATAGCAGAACCGATCTGGGCTTTTTCTCATTTTCTCCTCCTTTTCTGCTCACATAATATAATTTCACGTAAGCCACGCAACATCGCTCAAGCATTGACTTGTGCATAAATTTCACATAGTATGTCCCTCACGCCACAAGGGCGGCTTTTTATTGCGAAGCGAGGGTGGTTTTGAAAGCTCTCTGTACAGGCAATATCACCGAAAACTTATGACACGATCAGTAAAAAAAGGTCCGTACGTGGACCCGAAACTTTTGAAGAAAATTGAAGGAAAGACTCCAGAGTCCACTGGGGTCATTAAAACATGGGCACGTCGTAGCGACATTTCTCCCGAGATGGTTGGCTTTACCTTTGGCGTACACAATGGTCGCCAGCACATCGACGTGCTCGTGACCGACGACATGGTAGGGCACAAGCTTGGCGAATTTTCTCCTACGAAGACTTTCCATCGACACGGAGGTAAGATGCAAAAAGAAATGGAGCAGAAGAAAAAAGAGACAGAGATTGCAGCTGCAAAGGCGGCTAAAGCTTCGGCTGCATAAGACTTGTTATGAAGGCCTACTTGAAAAACTATTCTCAATCACCACGCAAGGTTCGTCTCGTGGCCGATTTGATACGTGGGAAGGACGTCGAAAAGGCCCGGTCAATTTTGTCGTTTATTGACAAGAAGTCAGCGCCAGATATAAAGAAACTTCTCGATTCGGCAATAGCTAATGCTCGGGACCAAAAGAAAGACACGGATAATCTTGTAGTAAAAGACATTCGTGTAGATGCTGGAATTTCACTTCGTCGATGGCGGCCACGAGCATTTGGACGAGCTACGCCATTTCGACGCCGCAAAAGTCAAGTACGCCTCGAACTTGCTGAAAGGTAATAAATTGTATGACACACACTGTACACCCATACGCTCATCGTCTAGGTATTATTCGTGACTGGAAGTCGCGATGGTTTGGCAGTAGTGCCAAACAGTATCGCGAGAATCTTCGTGTCGACACACACTTGCGCCAGTATCTCGTGAAGCGATTGCGTGGCTTCTACGTAACGTCAATCGAAATTGAGCGCGGTGAGAAAGAACTCCGTCTCACTATTAAAACTTCACGTCCAGGAATGGTCATTGGCCGCTCGGGAGAGAGCTCGCAAAAACTTTTAGAGGACATTAAAAAACAACTGCGGAAGCTCAAGCTGGGCGATACTATGCCTGAGGTACGCATTGACGTTGAGGAAATACGTTCGCCAGAGTCACACGCTGCCATTGTTGCCTATATGGTTGCTGAAGGTTTAGAAAAGCGAATGCCACATCGTCGCATCCTCAAGCAGACAGTAGAAAAAGTAATGGCGAACCGTGACGTTAAGGGAGTTCGCATTGCTATCGCTGGACGTCTTGGAGGAGCTGAAATGTCGCGGCGCGAGGAAATCAAGCGAGGTCGTATTCCCCTACAAACATTTCGGGCGGATATAGATTTTTCAAAGGAGCAAGCATATCTTCCGTATGGAGTCATTGGCATAAAAGTATGGATATATCGGGGGGATATATTCGAGGATGAAAAATAGCCTATGTTGTTTCCCAAGAAGGCAAAATACCGAAAATGGCAGACAGGTCGTAAAAACACGGCCAAGCTTGCACGTCCTGAGACACGAGGAGTGGAAGTCTCGTTTGGTTCATTTGGCCTTAAATCAATGAGTCAGGCGCGCATCACTTCAAACCAGATTGAAAGCGCACGCAAGGTTATTGTGCGAACACTCGGGAAGACTGGAAAAATGTGGATTCGTATTTTCCCAGACCGCCCCTACACTGCAAAAGCTGCTGAGGTAGGTATGGGTAAGGGTAAGGGTGACCCACAGGGATATGTCACCGAAGTTCGAGCGGGACGCATACTTTTTGAAGTAGACGGTGTTCCTGATACGATAGCTCGCGAAGCACTGCGCAAGGCTGGTATGAAGATGCCGGTCAAGACCAAAATAGTTGTCCGATAAAGCATATGACAGACGTTACAAAGAAAAGCGTAAAAGATCTAGAAAAACTCTTGAAAGACAAGCGTGAAGATCTTCGTAATTTTAGATTTGCCAACGCAGGTTCGCATACTCGCAATGTACGTGAAGGGCGCAACACGCGTAGGGAGATTGCCCAGATTCTTACAGAACTAAATGCACGCAAACGAGTAGCTAGCTAGTATGGAAACAAACACAAAGAAAAATGGAAAAATCTTGCGAGGTACTGTTGTAGGGACAGCCATGAAGGATACAGCAAAAGTGGCTGTAGCACGCTACGTGAAGCACCCGAAGTACAAGAAGTTCATCAAGCATGTGAAGAAGTACCTGGTACACGACCCTGAAAACACAGCATCTGTTGGTGACAGGGTTACCATCCGAGAGACACGACCTATTTCAAAACGGAAGAGTTTCATCATTGAGAATAACGCATCCGCAAGTAAGTAAGACGTATGATCCAGCCACAGACTATAGTAAAAATTGCAGACAACTCCGGCGGTAAGATCGGCCGCGTGTTCAAAGTGCTCGGCGGTTCAAAGCGCCGCTATGCTCGCATTGGGGACGAGGTGGTACTCTCAATTCAAGCAGCGGAGCCACGCAAACAAGTCAAGAAAAAGGATGTACTTCGTGCCGTTATTGTTCGTCAGACACAACCGCTCCGTCGTCGCGATGGTTCGTACATTCGTTTTGATGAAAATGCGGCAGTAATAGTCGAAAAAGGGAAAAAGGAACCGCGTGCAAACCGCGTATTCGGACCAATCCCTCGCGAAATCGCAGAACGTGGTTATCAAAAAATCGTATCGCTGGCACCTGAAGTAGTATAGTTATATGAAGATAAAGAAGGGAGACACAGTCGTGATAATCGCAGGGAAGGACAGAGGTAAGTCCGGCAAGGTTCTTCGTGCTATTCCCACAGAAGACAAAGTGATAATAGAAGGTGTAAACGTTGCAAAACGGCACCAGCGCTCACGTCGTCGAGGAGAGAGCGGGCAGATTATTGACAAGACATTACCAGTTCATGTTTCGAATGTAGCGTTAGAGGACCCCAAGAGCGGTAAGCCAACACGTATAGGAATCAAACGAGAGAACGGAAAACGTGTTCGTGTTGCTCAAAAAAGTAGAACTATCATCAAGTAGTATGCAAACAATAGCAGAAAAAGAATCAAAGATATTCGAAATACTCAAAGAAAAGTTCGGGTATAGGAATACAATGCAAGCACCAAAGCTCCAGAAGATTGTCGTTGCGGCTAAGACAGGTTCAATCAAGGACAAGAACAAGGTAGAGGTGATAATTGATCGGCTCGCGCGCATTACGGGCCAGAAGCCAAAAGCAAACGTCGCAAAGAAATCAATCGCAACATTCAAGCTTCGCGAAGGAAGTATTATTGGTTATTCGGTAACGCTTCGCGGAAAACGCATGCAGGATTTTCTCGACAAGCTTATTCACGTTGCGCTGCCTCGTACACGCGACTTTCGTGGGCTGAACGTAACAGCAATCGACGAGATGGGAAACTACACCATCGGCATCAAGGAACACACTATTTTCCCAGAAACCTCAGATGAAGAGCTTTCAAATGTATTCGGGATCGGTGTTACCCTTGTTACATCAGCAAAGACGAAAGAAGAGGCAGAAGCATTTCTGCGAGAGCTTGGACTCCCACTCAAGAAGTAGTAATAACGATACCCCTGGCCTCTTTTGTTGACTTTGAGGATACTGTCAGGTACCATGGCGCCTACCTTCGTGATAGGTCACAGTTTCATGGCGTAAGCAGGATTACGCAAGATTTGGTGGAGAATTTTTTCTGATTTCCCCGCATGAGATGGCCGACGGAGGTCGATTTTTTGTAATATATGGCAAAGAAATCAATGATTGCAAAAGCGAAGAAAGCACCGAAATTTAATTCGCGCGTGCTTCGTCGTTGTTTCAAGTGTGGCCGTCCACGCGGTTACATGCGAGCGTTTGATCTGTGCCGCGTATGTTTCCGCGAGGAGGCACTCGAAGGGAACATTCCGGGAGTAAAGAAATCATCATGGTAGGAGACCCAATCGGAGATTTTATTGTGCGCTTAAAAAACGCAGGTGCAGTAAACCACGAGAGTGTGGCTGTCCCGCATTCCAAAATGAAGATGGCGGTAGCTGAGGTGCTCAAGAAGACGGGATTCTTAAAAAACGTGGAGAAGCGTGGGAAGAAAATTCGTAAAACCATCCACGTTGACCTTATGTACAAAAAGGACGGAACGCCACGAATTAGTGAAGTGAAGCGTATTTCAAAGCCCGGACGCCGTGTTTATAAGAGTGTGAACGAAATATTCCCGGTACGCTACGGAAGGGGAATACTAGTACTCTCAACTCCCAAGGGTGTTTTGACAGATGAACAAGCGCGAAAAGAGCGGGTAGGAGGAGAGGCATTATTTGAAATTTGGTAAGCATGAGTCGAATTGGAAAACAACCTATTACTATTCCTGCTGGAACTGAGGTGGCTATCTCAGATGGCGTGTTGTCAGTGAAAGGAAGGGGGGGAGAACTACGCAGAAGGCTTCACTCGGATGTAGACGTTACGGTAGAAGGAGATACGGTAACTGTAACTCCGTCAAACGAGACCCGCAGTGCACATGCTATGTGGGGTACGTTTGCGTCCCACATTCGGAACATGGTTGAGGGAGTAAACAACCCTTTTGAGAAGAGGCTTCTTGTTGAAGGGGTAGGATTCAAGGTAAATCTCAACGGTGACACACTCGTACTTGACGTTGGTTTTTCACACTCGGTGGAGGTGAGGGTACCAGAAGGCCTTGAAGTAACGGTAGACAAGAATGAAATCAGCATCAAGGGCGCTGACAAAGAACAAGTGGGGCAGTTTGCTGCTGACGTTCGTGCGACCAAGAAACCTGAGCCGTACAAAGGCAAGGGAGTTCGCTACGAAGGCGAAGTGATACGGCGCAAGGAGGGCAAGCGTGCTGTTGCCTAGTAATTTATTTTATGGATACTCGAGAGAAAACACTCCGAAGAAAACGAAGACGAAACCGCGTGCGCGCAAAGATTTCAGGCACCGCAACGTGCCCGCGCCTTTCCGTTTTCCGTTCAAACACACAAATCACAGGGCAGCTTATCGACGATGAAAAAAATGAAACACTCATGGCGGTAAGTACTTTAGGACAAAAAGGCAAGACTCCACAAGAGCGAGCAAAATCTGCAGGAGTCGCGATCGCAGAGGCGGCAAAAGCAAAGAAGATTGATACCGTAGTGTTTGACCGAGGGGGGTATCTTTACGCGGGTAACATCAAGGCGTTTGCCGATGCGGCGCGACAAGCGGGACTTAACTTTTAACAATATGGCTGACGAGAATACACAAACAAAAGAAGCGAGTACAGCTACGATTGAGACAAATAATGAAATGACTACCAAACGTAGTGGTGAACGAGGTACAGCACCTCGTGGGCGTGGGCCGCGTCGTGTGCGTTCTAAGCGAAGTGACAGTCGCGATAGAATTCCTGAATTTTCTCAAAAGATCATTGGCATTCGACGTGTAACTCGAGTAATGGCAGGAGGTCGTCGTTTCAGTTTTTCAGTTTCTATGGTCATTGGCGACAAAAAGGGTCGTGTTGGCGTGGGCATCGGGAAGGCGGGAGATACTGCGCTCGCTATTGAAAAGGCGATACGTGACGCCAAGAAACAAATGATTACGGTGGTGCGTACTAAAACAAACAGTATTCCTCATAATGTCGAAGCCAAATACGGGTCAACTGTCATCGAAATCCGCCCAGCTCAGGGTCGTGGTCTCGTGGCAGGAGCGTCAGTTCGAACCGTGCTTGAGCTCGGAGGTGTCACAGACGTGACGGCGAAAATATTATCTCGGAGCAAGAATAAAACAAACATAGCACGTGCTGCAGTAGGCGCACTAAAAAAGCTCGAAGACTAAGCGTATGGCAGGATTACACTCACTTACAAGAAATCCAAAAAGCAAGACAAAGCGACGTGTCGGTCGCGGTGGCAAACGCGGTAAAACGAGTGGTCGCGGTCATAAGGGGCAGAAACAACATGGGGGACACGGCATTCGTCCGGAGATACGAGACATGATCAAAAAACTGCCAAAACGCCGTGGGTATGGGAAAAACCGCGCGCGTACGGTGCATAATGCGCGCACTACCTACTCCCCCATAAACCTCTCACAATTAGAAGCCGCATTTTCGGCAGGTGACACTGTGGACCCGACGACGTTAGTTGAAAAGGGACTTGTAGCCATGCGAGCGGCAAAAGCTCCCAATGTCAAGATACTAGGCCGAGGAGAACTAAAAAAGAATCTTTCAGTCAAGGGGTGCGCAGTTTCTGAAGCGGCCAAAACTGCAATCGAAAAAGCGGGAGGAAGTGTCGCGGCATAAATAATAGTCTATGATAGGGATATTTTTCCAGAAATTAAAACTCGTCGTTTCCGATGAATCCCTACGCAGGCGAATTTTGTTCATGCTCGGTGCATTAGTGTTGTTTCGGGTCTTGGCGACGATACCAATTCCCGGAATTGATGCTGCACGCTTAGATCAATTTTTCTCAAACAACCAATTCTTGGGGCTTCTGAACATATTTTCTGGAGGCGGTCTTTCGAACCTGTCCATTGTGATGTTGGGCGTTGGTCCTTTTATTACGGCTAGCATTATCATGCAGTTGATGACCGTACTTTCGCCCAAAATGAAGGCAATGTATCAAGAGGAAGGAGAAGCAGGGCGTATTAAATTCACGCAATATTCTCGCTATCTCACGGTGCCACTCGCCTTTTTGCAAGGATTCGCATTTCTTTCGCTTTTGCAGCAAAATGGCATTGTTCCGCCCCTTGAGTTTGTAGCCATGATGACAAACGTAGTCGTAATAGCTGCTGGTTCGATTCTCCTTATGTGGATTGGTGAGCTCATTACTGAATTTGGTATTGGTAACGGTGTTTCGCTTATTATTTTTGCTGGTATTGTGGCAAGTTTGCCGAGCACACTTAGTCAGGCTCTCTTCACGTTTGATGTGTCACAGATACCATTGTATACAGGGTTTGTCCTTGCAGCGGTAGCGGTAACTGCAGGAGTTGTGTTCATAACCGAGGCAGAGCGTCCGATTCCGATCACATATGCGCGGCAAACACGTGGCTCGAAGTCTACGGGCGGCGTTTCAACTTACTTGCCGCTTCGAGTAAATCAAGCGGGTGTTATCCCAATCATTTTCGCGCTATCAATATTGCTCTTTCCTCAGGTCATAGCAGCATTCTTTGCAAACAGCTCTGTACCGTATGTGGCTAATATTGCAAACGCAATAGTGAGTGGCCTTTCGAACAACCTGGTTTACGGTGGCTTGTATTTCCTTCTCGTATTTTTCTTCACATATTTCTATACTGCGGTGACCTTTGATCCTAAGCGTATTGCTGACAACCTTCAGAAAAGCGGAGCATTTATTCCGGGTGTGCGCCCCGGCGGACACACGTCTGAACATGTGGGAAATATTTTGGCTCGCATTACGCTTGTAGGCGCCCTTTTCCTCGGTGCAATAGCAGTGCTTCCGATTGGTATGCAGGCGGTGACTGGTATTACTACTCTTGCTATTGGCGGTACCGCACTTTTAATCGCCGTCTCAGTAGTGCTTGACATAGTAAAACGTGTTGAAGCTCAGATATCTATACGCGAGTATTAATCTATACAGTTTGTTCCAAATGAAGTAACGCTGTGTACAAGCTTCAGCGTTTTCTTCGTTTCCAAGTATACTTAAGAGTATGCATGCACACCGAAACAAGGTGCTCGTTCTACTTGCGCTATTTGTATTCCTTTTTGCCGTGGGAGGCTCGAATCAATTTGTTTCCCCCTTCGCGAGTACGGCGTCATTGACATCAGGCTCGGCCTATGGTGAGCAGTTGGGGAAAACAGTCGACGATGTTGTGAATACCATACTGGCGACCGTGCCAGAGGCGCTCATTACACACGCAGACGTTTTGACGGTGATGTGTATGGAACAGGGAGGGGCCAACCCCAACTTACGCACGACCATTACTTCTGGTGCAGGAGCAAAGGGCCTCACACAGGTAATGCCGGGGACGTTTGCGCAATATAAACAAACCGGGCGCGGCGGTTTTCGCTATCTAGGCTGCTCTTATTCAGAAATTCAAACAAATCCGAGGTGCGCCATAGAATCAGGAGCGCGAATTTTTAACGACTTGTTGATGCGATATGACGGTAATCGCACCACAGCCGCGCGTGCATATAATGGAGGACCAGGGCGGGCGTATGGCAACTTGCCTGCTGAGACCAGGAACTACGCATATAACAAACTACCACAGTGTTGGAATACCATACTGGCTGGAAAATCTCCCGTAGCATCCTCAGTGTGGCGAGCAATGATACAGGAAGTTTCAGCATTGACGAATGGAACTTTTAAACTTAGTGGAGAGGGTACATTAGTGCCGCTGGAAGCGTCTGGGTGGACTAATGTCGCTTCCAATCCTCAGCAACGATTGCAGGACTTAGCGCGCGGATGGTTTCAGAATAACTCTAAGGGAGGCAACCCGATAGCATCGTTTTTGGGAATTCCACAGAGTCCTCAAACAACCGGCGGTGTATCGAGGACTTCTCCTGGGTATTCGAGCCCTGGATCCAGCCCCACATCAGGGACTGAGGGTGACTTGGGTCGACGGAGTGGCGGTTCGTTTGCTCCAGAACGGCAATCGACGCCCGGATTTGTTTCTGGCTCGGCAGCCGGGGCCGAACCTGTCGGCGAAAATCTCTTGCCGAACCAGACCTCTCCGCTCAAGCCCATAAACTTTTCGAATACTCCGACCTCCCCCGCATCTGCAGTCACAACGGGTTCACCAGTCACTATACAGAACAATACACCAACGATTCTGTGTCTACCAAACCCGGTCACTCCTGGAGAAGAGGCTTTGATACTCTGGGCATGTCGTGACGGGGCATATAAAACAACGGGAGAGAACTTCAACACAAACGGAGATCTGGTTGGTAAAACGCGAGTGAGGCCAATACGAGATACCACGTACATGCTCGAATGCATCAACAACACACCAGCAGTAGATAACACTGCGGGTGCCTGTACGATTCAGGTGGTCAACCCACAACTTGCCCTGATTGCTACTCCACGG
>CESG01074300.1_pt1 | contig 36460 bp, 41 predicted proteins | sample 531121 | NCBI WGS metagenome assembly CESG01 (sample SAMEA2621287, study PRJEB7988) | marine metagenome | biome: marine biome (ENVO:00000447); feature: mesopelagic zone (ENVO:00000213); material: "saline water (ENVO:00002010), including plankton (ENVO:xxxxxxxx)" | depth 800 m
TCCTGGGTCGATGCAGCCGTTCAGGGCGGCGGCAGGCTCGCCGCAGGGGGTAAGCGCACGGGTTCTACCCTTTACCAGCCCACGGTCCTTGTCGATCCGCCCGACGACGCCGATGTATCGCGGAAGGAAGTGTTCGGCCCTGTGGTCTGCATTTACGGATACGACGACGTCGATGCTGCGATCGGCCAAGCGAACGCGCTTCCCTACGCCTTCCAGGCGGCTGTGTTTACCGACCGAATGTCCTGGGCCGATTACTGCGTCGAAGCGCTGGCCGCGTCAGCCGTAATGGTCAACGATCATACCGCATTTCGCGTCGACTGGATGCCGTTCGCAGGACGCCGTCAGTCGGGTCTCGGAACAGGCGGTATCGGTTACACGATGGCCGATATGAGCGAAGAAAAGATGGTGGTCGTAAATGCACCATCCAGCGTCCGATGACCTTGAGCGCGGCGAAACGGCTTGCGCCCGTTTTGATTCTGGCCAGCTTCGGCCTCGACCAATTGTCGAAAACCTGGGCGCATTCTTTCGTTGGTTCGGGTAACGTGATCGCAGTGTTCCCGGGCTTCAATCTAGTCGCCATCACCAATAGCGGCGTGGCATTCGGATTGGCTGGTGAAGCAGCACCGGTTATCCTTATCGCGATCGGCGTTTTGCTTTCGGGACTACTCGGGATTTGGCTGATAAGAACCCGATCGCCCATCCATGCGCTCGGCTTGAGCCTCGCGATTGGCGGAGCGCTCGGCAACGTTGCGGACAGGCTGATGTTCGGTGCTGTCAGAGACTTCATCGATTTATACTGGGATACTCTTCATTGGCCATCATTCAATCTGGCCGACGTCGCGATCGTAGTGGGACTGGGGCTTTTGGTCCTGGTGGGCGAAGAGCAGCCTGAAAACCGCCCCGATATGAACTGAGTTAAAAATAGCGTAAGGCAAGGAAGGGCCTAGGGTTCCGCATAGCGCGGGCGAGCGAAACACCAGCGCGCTCCTGATGCCGTCCGTCGCGCCAGAACGCCGCTCCGTCGCGATCTCGCTTGCACCTACAGTACCTGTAGCACCCATCTGCTGATGGAACTCGCGCTATGTTAGCGCTCACCACAGGAGATTTTCAATGACACTTCAACTTGGCGACACCGCACCCGATTTCGAGGCCGACACAACCGATGGCACGCTCAAGTTCCATGAATGGATGAGTGACGACTGGGCGGTGCTGTTCTCGCACCCTGCGGATTTCACTCCTGTTTGCACGACGGAACTTGGTGAGGTTGCCCGCCTGAAACCGGAATTCGACAAACGCGGCGTTAAAGTGATCGGTCTCAGCGTTGATCCACTCGAAGACCACCGCTCCTGGGCAGGCGACATAGCCGAAACCCAGGGTCATGCTCTCAACTTTCCGCTGATCGCGGACCCGGATCGTGAAATCGCCGATCTCTATGGAATGATCCATCCACAGGCCGACGACACTCTTACAGTACGCTCGGTCTTCGTAATCGGATCCGATAAAAAGGTGAAACTTACGCTGACCTATCCCGCGAGCACGGGTCGAAATTTCGAAGAGATCCTGCGGGTCATCGATTCGCTGCAACTGACAGCCGACCACAGCGTGGCCACGCCTGTGAACTGGCAGCATGGCGAGGACGTCATCATCGTGCCCTCGCTCAGCGATGAAGAAGCGCGTGAGAAATTCCCCAAAGGCTGGGAGACGGTAAAACCTTATCTGCGCGTCACACCGCAACCGCAGGATTGATCGCAGCATAAGGGGCAATGCGAGACTTATCGGCGGCAGCATAGTCAAAAGCGAGCCGGTTGGTTTCGCTGTGGCTGGCTCGGCAGCGATATGCCAAATCGAAAGGACGGTATTGGTCTATGAATCGTTCCATAAAACAGAGCGAAGAACTCATACCGCAAGGGCCCGTCGACAGCACACTCCATTTCCTGAGACGGCCCTATGACTTCGTAAGCACGGTCTGCTCGCGAACCGGTGGCGATATGTTCGAAACCCGCCTGTTGCTCCGGCGGACTGTGTGCCTGCGCGGCGAAGCTGCGGCCGAGATGTTCTACGATAAAGCGCGAATGTCGCGCGACGGCGCGATGCCGGAACCGGTTCGGGCGACTTTGACTGGCAAGGGCGGAGTCCAGGGTCTGGATGGCGAGCGGCATCTGCGGCGCAAGGAAATGTTCGTGTCGTTGCTGACGCAAGAGCGTGTCGAGGCTCTGGGAGAGAAATTCGAAAAAATGTGGTTGGCCGAACTCCCGGCATGGACCCGGGAAACGCAGGTAATCTTCTACGAAGCGCTGCATCCCATATTGGCCGAAGCAGTGTGCGACTGGGCCGGAGTGCCATTACCGGCTGAAGAGCGCATCAAGCGAACTCGCGACCTTGTTCTACTCTTCGACCGCGCGGCCGCGCTCGGCTTGGGCCATTTTCGGGCCCGGCGCGCTCGCAGCCGTTCCGAAGCGTGGCTTGCTTACGTGATCAAGGATGTGCGTGACCGTCGCCTCGTTCCACCCACTGAATCCGCGCTGGCTGTCATTGCTGGGCACCGGGATGAGGATGGCGCGCTGCTAAGCCCCAGGATCGCTGCCGTCGAACTGCTGAACGTCCTGCGTCCAACCGTCGCGGCGTCCGTTTACATTGCTTTATTGGCGCACGCTCTCCATTCGTTTCCCGAGGTGGCACCGACCACTGCATCCGATCGCTCCGAATTGTATCGTTTCGTACAGGAAGTGCGCCGGTTTTATCCGTTCTTCCCCGTGGTCGCAGCCAGAAACTGGAAGGTCTTTAGCTGGCGAAACATCCGTTTTCCAGCTGGGCGACGTTTCCTTCTCGACTTGCATGCAACCAACACTGATCCGTGTCTCTGGAATGAGCCGGAAACCTTCAATCCGGAGCGCTTTCGCAAGGAAGACTTTTCCGCGTTCGCATTAATCCCTCAGGGCGGCGGCGATGTCTCCAAAAATCATCGCTGTCCCGGCGAGACAGTCGTACTCGAAGTCATGGAGCGCGCGTTGCGTATGTTGCTTTGCGAAATGGAATATCGGCTTCCCGCGCAGAATCTGCGCATCGATCGTTCCCGGATGCCGGCGCTGCCAGTCAGCAAGATCATTCTCGCGGATATCCGGCGCAGTGAGCGGTCTTTGAAAGAGACTTGAGGAGAGTCGGGAACGCGTTGAGATCTCTCAGAAAGGAACGTCCGATTGCACAGCAGCTAAGACGAAATCGCTCTTTGAGAAGCACCGACGCTCCATGGGAGGGCAGCATGATGCTCGGATTTGGATGGGCACTTCTCGACGCCCAAACAGGAGAGAACCGGCCGCACAGTCATCTGGCACACCAGATCAGTCTTTCGCTGGGCGACTCTTGCAGCATTACCGCTGACCGAGATCTTCGCTTGTCGCCCGGTGAAGCCGTTCTCATCCCTGCCACCACGGTTCACCGCTTGACGCCATCCGGTGCCATCCTGCGAAATCTGTATGTCGATCCGTTTTTCATGGGAACCCGTGACCTCAATAAGAGTGTTGGACTGGAACGGCTTTCGACCGCTGAAGCGAATGCATTGGCTCTGGTTCGATCCGGGAACGACGCACGCAAATGGATAGAGGGTTTTTTGAACCGAAAGAGATCGAGGCGAATCGACCCGCGCCTCCGCTCTGCGCTGCAACGGATCGGACCCGGGGCAACCCCTTCGGAATTGGCCAAAGCCGTTGGCGTTTCCACCACGCGGATGCGGGAGATTGCGGTTCGGGATTTTGGAGTGCCGACAACCAAGCTCCTGCAATGGTTACAGGTTCAGCGTGCCATCGAGAGCTTCGACCAATCTCATAGTGTCGCTGCCGCAGCGGCCGCGGGTGGGTTTTCCGATCAAGCGCACTTTACCCGTCGTTTGGTCGAATGGTTCGGCGTGACGCCATCACTGGGTCTTGCAAAAATCGCGATTACCATCGTGCGTTAAAACACCACCGAAACGTTCAAGACCGGTGGGCGACGGGAGCGTAAATGGATCCATCGTTTGATGGAGGCTCCAGTGGTCGTTTTTCGTTATCTCTATGCCCCACTCTATTTTTTTGGTTTTGTCGGGGGCGCTACGGCGATCGTGTCCTCGGATAGTTCGCCGGCCTGGCTGTTAGTTCTGGTCATCGCTGCGATCGGGACCTCACTTGCCGCCGAGCATATCGCGCCTTTCGAAAATCAGTGGAATTCGAGCCATGGGGATGGCGGGCGGGACGTTTTGCATGCCCTTGTAAACGAAGGGTCTCTTGTGGCTATGGTGCTGCTTCTTCCGCTCATCGCAAGCCTTGTCCCTTGGGAATCAGCCTGGCCAACGACGCTGCCCTTATGGGCTGATGCGGCCATCGCGATCGTGCTTCTCGACCTAGGGATAACCCTTGCCCATTTCGCCAGTCACAGGGTTTCGTTTCTCTGGCGTTTTCATGCCGTGCATCATTCGGTACGCCGCATGTACGGCTTCAACGGGCTATTGAAGCATCCGGTCCACCAGTTCTTCGAGGTTTCCGCCGGTGCCTTGCCATGGCTTCTATTGGGGATTCCTCTAGATGTCGCTGCCGTGGCTTCCTTTGCGGTGTTGATCCAGCTCCAGTTACAGCATTCGAATGTCGAGATGCGGGTCGGGCCGCTGGCATATGTCTGGGCCGTCGCCCCTGTCCATCGGCACCACCACCTTGCGTCCCAAACGGACGGCGACGTCAATTTCGGTCTGTTTCTAACGCTCTGGGATGTTCTGCTTGGTACAGCGCGCTTTGGATCGAGTGAGCATATCAAAGCCGGGGCGATCGGCCTCGCTGGCATCGAAGATTATCCTAATGCGTACCTCGCACAGTTGGCCGAACCATTTAGAACGCAGGCGTAAACTGGCCGGCGCCGACGCCCGAAGCGAAGGATGGGCATGACGGAACAGCAAGTATCCTACGCATCACCAGCCGGTTGTCGTGCCCTCACTCCGCTTTTCGGCATGCCGGAGAAATCCAATATGTCGCCGAATGCCTGAGAGCAACGACGCAACCCAAAGTTACCGCGGCAAGCGAACTGCTCATATAAGGCCTTCTCCCGCTGCGGAAGCATTGAGCGCTTAAGTTCCGCCACCTATTCCAAGTGCCAAAGCCGTCGAGATCTGATCGCTCAGTGTTGCGATTCCGAGCAGCGTAATGCGCGTAGCCGCAAATTGTCGGCGGATCTTCACCTTACCATCAGCAGGCCGATCGCGCCCAGCACCATCGAGGCCGATCCGAAGATCGTCTTTGCGAGGGACATTTTGCGAGCGACGGCACCTCGACAAATCCGCTTTCTGACCTTGTCCAGGCCGGTTCTGAGGCCTGCCGTTCCGTCCCAGACATCGATCATTCCCCAAGTGAGGAGAGCGCCAGCGACGATACAGGCGTAGCTGTCGGCCTCGAGACGACCCATGGCGAACGATATGGTCGCACCTGCCATCACGGGCAGCATAATGATCTTCACGACGTCGATCGCGCTCAGAACCGACCGATAATGCCGCGAGGAGATGAAAGGGAGCAGGAAAAGGGGCCGTGCGCAGAGCGTGCAGGTTTTGCCGGGATAGCGCGACATCCATCCCGGCATAAGACCCCTGCAGAAGGGGCATCGGACCTGCGGCTCGTCGATGATCGCGGCCCTTCCTCCCGAGCTCACGCCTTCTTTTGGCATTTCGTTTTCCGGCAATCATTCCGAACATCGCATTTCGCCTGATCGCCGCAGTCCTGCTTCTCCTGTTTGCAGTCGTGGCATTTGACCATTTCGTCCAGCGACATACGGCGCTGCTTGCGCTCGACACTGTCTTCGAGCGTCGCTTTCGCCTTCGCTTCCCGGGCGACAAGATCGAGCATCTTCCGGGCGACATTGCCGGTGCTCTGATTCACCCCATCGGCGATCGTCTTCGTGGCGGCAGCGTGTTCGTGCATTTCATCCGCCGCTAAGGCATCCTGTGCTGCTGCCGGTACGGCCATGAAAGCTCCTGCCATTGCAGCGGCTGCCATCATCTTCTTCAACATTGTTAGTTCCCTCTTCTTTCCGGTTGCCCGGGTGGTTGATGCGCCGGTGGCGCGTGATGCCCCTTGCGGAGCGGTTTCGCGGAAGGTGAATGCCTCCCGGACCTTTGAGGCGCTTGCGCGCGAGCATGGGCGTCATCGCCAGAAGCCGTCGCGCCTTTCGCCGCTGCGGTTGTCGTAATTTTCCTTGTCGTCGTATCCGCTCTTGCGAATGCCGACCTCGACGCGATCGCCTCCGGCGTTGCGGATGTGGAGGTCGCGCAGGTCCACCCTGTTACGGTGTGCCCAGTCCTCGGCGGCTCGCTTGCTTCCGAATGTGCCTACGTCTTCGTAATCGAACGCCATCGTGGTCCTCCTTCAGGTTTGAGTTGCTTGCCAGGGTGATTGGGTTCGGTGCGCAACGAGCGGTCCGAGCGCGGCTTCGATGTGCCGTTCGACGCTCGTCTTGGTCGGCCGCTCTCCGGCCGGAAGGCGGACGGTCGTATAGCCTGCGTGTCGGGTGAGAGCGTCGCGATCGGTATCGCTGCGGCGGCACCTTGAGACGGGAGAGCTCCCGGCGCGGCAGACCGCTCCAGATCGCGGCTGTCGCGATGATGACGCCGGCGATGACGAGGAACAGGAGGGTCTGGCTTGTCCATGACGTCAGTTCTCCGTCGATGAGCGCGGGTCGGCCCAGAAGATCAAGGGTCAGTCCGGTCGCCACGGCGAGGACGACGCCGGTCGCGGAGAGCTCTTCGGGCGTGGCGGGGAGAAAACCCCACGGGCCCGTCAGGAGGTGTGTCATGTCGTACTGCCATTCCAGAATTCGTTCAGGCGGCGCGGAAAGAGCGCGTAGACGCGGTTCATTCCGAGCGGCGCTGCGAACTTTGTTGCGAGATTGACGAAAGTGACGGCGATCGAACCAACGATCACCGCGATGAGGATGGCGAGACCGATTGCGACGCATTCGGCTACCATCTGCTGGTTCGCGACCATTTCGCGCATGTCGGCGCATCCCTGGACCCCGTGCAGATCCAGATCGCACGCCACGAAATTGTCCCCCTCCACCAATTCGGCGAGTTCCTGCAGTCCCGCCTGCTTCACGAAGTTGGAAAGCGTCGGCTGTTGCTCGAGAACGGAGTTTAGACTGTCCTTCTGCGGGGCGTTGGCGATCAGGTCATGCTGGGTCTTGTCCATTGCCGGTCTCCTATCGGGCACGTTCGATGTTGCGTTCGGGAAGGTCGATCTGCGGCACCGCGCGCAGGCTCTCTTTGTCGACCGAGGGCAGGCGATCCGCGCTTGCTTCTCCGACCTTCAGGTGTTCGGGGATCTTCGGATTGAAGTCGGGGGCTGCGCGATCAATGCGGGCATCCGCGATCCGCTTCTCGCCAAGCGTCTCGAGCGCGCTGGTCTTGTCACCGGGGTTGCGGCCGATCTGGGCGAGCAGCTGGTCCCTGTCGTTGGTGACGATCGTGATGTCGTCGCGCACGCGGGTCATCATCACCAGCGCGAGCCGCTGGTTCGAGAGATGGCGCGCCGACGAATGCATCTCGCCGATCGCCATATCACGGGTGTCGCCCTGCGCCTGGTGCATGTTGATCGCGTAGGCGAGGCCCATGCGCTCGAGCATCTTGTCGTTCTGCTTGAGTTCGACCGTTTCCCCGTGACGGTTCTCGACCGTGACGACGCCGTCCTTGACGCCGAGGATCTTCGCCTCCTCTGACTTCATCAGCTTGCGGGCGTCGTCCTTCTCGGTCCAGCGGACCTTGTCGCCCTCGTGGATGGTTTCCTTGGTCTTCTCGGACAGACGCAGTGCGTCGCGTTTGTCGACCGGGTCGATGCGCGACGGGTCGAAGCGCTTCAGCTTGCCGTTTTCGTCGCGCAGAAACACCCTGCCCTTCGCGTCCAGGCCCTCGACATCGTATCTGCCGCGAGAAAGCCCTCCAGGGGCATTCTGGCGCATCACCTCGAGCAGCTGACCCTTGGCGTAGGTTGCTGCGTAGCGAAGCTCCTCGCGGGTCGCATGGGCCGGCCTGAGCGTATCGAGCGTCAACCCCTCGCCCTTGATCGATCCTTCGGCGCGCAGCCCGTCCTGCACCATCCGGTTGAGCGATGCGCGTGCGTCGCGACCGGAGGAATAGATCGCGGTCCGCTCGCGGTCCTCCGGGGGTAGATCGAGCCAGGTCTTCGCCGCAACCTCCAGATGGTCCTTGCCCGCCTCGACCACCTTGTCGCCGAGCAAGGCGAAGCTCTCCCGGAACCTGCCCGCGCGGGCGAGGCCCGAGGCTTCCTTCATGTGCTCGGTGCGCTGACGTAGGCTCGTGTCGAGCCGGGCCAGCGCGGGATAATCCGCCTGGATCAGCGAGAAGCTCTTGCCCGCCTCGATCGGTTGCAGCTGCGCCTTGTCGCCGATCATCACCAGCTTCTCGACACCCAGGCGATTGGCGATGGTGAGGAGGTCGTTCATCGGCTTGTTCGCGACCAGCGAGGCTTCGTCGAGCACGAGGACCTTGCCCTCGAGCGCAGCGCGCGATGCTTCGAAGGTTGGTCCGCTGCCATGAAGCGCACCGCGCAGGTGCTGGTTCACGAACGAGGAGACGGTCCTAGCTTCGATGCCCTCCTTCACCGCCTCGCCGTTCGCCGTGCGTATCTCGGTCTCGTTGCGCAGGTCATTGACCATCTTGTTCGCGAAGGCGAGGCCGATCACGTCCCTGCCCTCCTCGCGCGCAACGCTAGCGATCGCGGAGATGAGCGTCGTCTTGCCGGCTCCGGCCACGCCCTGAATGACGACGGTGCGGTCGTCGCTCGACAAGGCCAGCGTGCCGGCAGCGATCTGCTCGGCGTTGAGATCGTACTCGCCCGACACCGCGCGCAACCGCTCGGGGGCCCCGCTAGCCTTTATCATGCCTGGACTCGCGTCCTTCCCCGCAGTCACGTTGGCGAGGGTCGCCCGCTCTATCGCCACGTGTTCGGGGGTGGTGTATTTCTCGATCGCCCCATCGAGCCGGGCGCTCTTGCCTGGCAGCATCTGGCCCTTGTCGACCAGCGCTTCCATTCGCGCTTCGACGCCTTCGACTGTCACTCCCCTGGCGCCGAGGTCGAGCGCGGTCTTCACCAGCTCGCCGCGCGTCCACGACGTCTCGCGCTCGCCGATCACGCGAACAGCGGATGCCGTTACGAGTTCGGTGCGCAGCTGCGTCGGGGTCAGACCCATGCGCTGCAGGCCGTTCGTGGTCAGTTCGTCGGCGGGACGCGTGTAGAGCTGCGCGGTCTCCTGGACCGCTGCGATCACTCCGCGGACGCGTTCGGCCGTTCCCAGCGGTCCCTCGCGGCCGTTGTCGATGCGGGCGCGCGTTTGTTCGACCATCGCCTTGGCATCGAACTCTAGTCCTTCGGCGCGCTTCGCCCATTCCTGGCGAAGCGCCTGCTTGTCATCAGGATTGAGTTTCGGATCCCGGGTGTTCTTGGTGACGCCTCGCAGGAATTCGGTCTCGTTCGCGCGTCGGCCGAGCTTTTCGGCTGTCGCGAGTATGTCCAGTCTACGTTGACTGAAGGCTTCGATCACCTCACGCGAGACGCCTTGGATCTCGAACTGTCCGTGTTTTCCGGTAAGCTCGGTCCGATAGCCAAGCTTCTCGAGATAGGTCATGGTCGCCTTGACCGCCGCCTCCTGCGCGGTGAGGACGCGCTTGTCTCCGCCGAGCTGCGCCATGAGGCTTGCGGACTTCGGCATGGAGAAGGTGAGGTCGATCCCAGCTCTCCGGTTCTCGTTGCCGTTGACGATGGTCCCGTCGGGCAGCTTGCCATCGAGGACCTTCTCGAAATCCTCCTTCGTGACGGGACCGCTCAGGCCCAGCGCCTCGGCACCCTTGCCGCCCCACTCGCTGAGCTCGGCAGGGCCATCGCCGACATAGTAGTCGTCCTTGGCGAAGTAGTTCGCTGCTCCGCCTGCGGAGGAAACCGATGCGACGGACAGCATCAGACGCTCCCGAGCCTGATTACTCTTCGAAGCATTCGGCCGCGGCCGCGGAGGAGCCAGTCGGCGCTTATGCCGAATTGCTCGCCGCCGATCCCGGCTCTCACCTCATTGTCGAGGAACCGCGTCTTCGTAGCTTGATGGGGCAGCGCGGCGATCATGTGGTCGCTCCGGCTTCGGCGCATGGATGGAGAGGGGGTCACCGGCCCATCTCCTGATCCTCTTCGATGGAGACCTCATGGTGCTCTTCCGTCTCACGGCCGAACCCTTGACGGTTCTCCCGTTCGAGGATGCTTTCCTGGCCGTCGTCGCGTCCTCTGACCTGGCGCGTCTGCGCGACGACGTTCCGATTGGACGCGTTTCGCTCTTCGACGTCCCGCTGGGCCAGGCGCTGCCGTTCGCGATCGTCGCGCTTGCCGGTGTGCTTGAACTTCGACAGGTCGTCGTGAACGCGCTGGTCGCTGGTTCCGTCGACCACTTCCTTGGCAGCGGTCCTGTGCTGCAATTCGCCCGCGGTTTGCTCCACCGAACGATCGAGCGAACCCTCCACCTCCTCCCGCAACTTCTCGGCTTCGATCTCCGCCTGGCTGAGGACGACATCCACCCCGTCGCGCGTGTCCTTCGGCACGTTGTCCGGCCCCTCCCCCTCGCGCCCCCCGACACCCATTTCCGCGGCTTCCTCGTCGGTCGGCACGTATTCGGCAGCGCGCATGTCGGTGACGCGGCAGAAGCCTTCGGCGCGTTCGGGATAATCACTCCAGATGAGCCGGATGCGTGACGCCGGGAAGCCGTCGGGGAATTTGATGAAGCCGGTCAGGCTTTCCAGATTGCTGATGTCGTCCGGCATCACGAGCTCTTCGACATCCGAGCGCGGTGTGATGGTGGATGCGTCGCGGCTGTTGTTGTAGCCGTAGGAGTAGGCTTCATCCATCAGGCGAACCTTGCGGTTGCCGATGAATTCGGAGCATCGCCGGGAGGTTTCCGGATCGGCAGTCTTGAGGATCAGCTTGGTGCCGGCAAGCGAAGCGAGATTGGTCGCGCCATGCTCGCCGTAGGTCTCTTCCAGCTTGTCGAAGGAATGCATTCCGAGGACGAACGCACCGCCGAACGCGCGGGCGGTCTGCAGGCCGTGATCGATTGCGGGAAGGCGGTGGAGCGCATGGACCTCGTCGATGAGGAACCATGTGCGCAGATTCCGGCTCCGCCTCATTTGGAACAGGGCATTGACGGCAAGGTCCATCCACAGCGTCAGCAGCGGCCGATTGAGTACGAGATCGGGGTGGGTGGAGGTGATGAAAAGGATCGAGCCTTCCCTAACGTCCTCGCTCATCCATCGCTTGATCGAGAAGCCCTCTTCGCCCGGCTTGGGTTCGGGCAAAAAGCGGAAGGCGTTGGCGTTGGCGATGAAGGTGGTCCGGATCGATTCCGCCATCTTCGCGGCGGATGGGGACATCATCGGTCCGGCAATCGTGCCCTCGAGCTGGGCATGGATCGTCTTGAGGTCCGACATCATCAGGAAGTAGGCGAGACCCCCATTCGAGCGGACGCCCATCTTGAGCATCTTGACGCACATCTCGACCATGAGTGTGCGGGCTGACTTCTGCCAGAAATCGTCCTCGACCGATTGCCCGCTGGGAACGAGCGCTGTGGCCGCGCTCATGAACTCGGCGTAGTTGCTGCAATCGTTGAAAATGGACCAGGGTTTGCAGCGCTTGTCCATCGGGTTGAGGATCACGTCGGTGTCCTCGTTGTAGAAGCTCTCGACGAAGGTTCCTGTGAGGTCGAAGATTACACAGCGATGGCCGCGTTCGCGCGCCTGCTTGACGATCTTCTTGAGCTCTGTGGTCTTACCGGCGCCGGTCGTGCCGACGAACATCGCATGGCTTTGTTCGAGGCGCCACGGATAGGGCAGTCCGGCAAGCCTGTAGGGGTGGTGAAGGCCGCGTCGGATTCGGTCTTTGAGCGGCTCTTTCAGAACAGCGTTGGGATCTTCCGGCGGGGTGCGCGAGAGGCATTCTTTCTGATGCTCGCGCCAGTTGTGGGCGAGGATGGATTGCTTGAGGATCGAACGCTCGACCAGGACGGCGCCGCGTTCGTGGCGCTCGGTCAGGATGTCCGATCCGCGCTTGCGCGAAAAGTCGATGAACCAGATGGTCAGCGGGACGCAGATGAAGGCCGCGCCGAGCATCGAAGATACGGTCACTTGGATAGCCCGCGACCACGCGGCTTCGACGGCGGGATGGTAGGGCACCATCGACATCGTCCCCTGCACCACCTGGCCGGAAGGAAGCGTCAGGTTGATCGCCTTCATCGGATCCAGCGACATCCATCCCCAGACCGAGGAAAGAAGCTTCATCAGGACGAGGTGGATTTCGTGATTCTTGAACGTGAAATAGCCCAGCACGAAGAGCAGGAGGACGGTGGTTCCGATCCATGTGTAGAGCGGGATTCTGATCCCCGCCCAGGTCATCAGGATCTCGTGATGGAACAGCTGCGATCCCCGCGTGAAATTGCCCGCGTTCCGCTTCACTTTTCCGCGCGCAGAAGCGTGCGTCAGAGTGATCGCCTGCTTGTTGTATCTGATATCCTCACGCATGGTGCTCTCGCACGTTGCGCATGGCCGCACGGATCAGCTCGTCACTGTCCTCCGGATACTGCCTTTCGACCAGGAGGGAGAGCGCAAGCTGGGTGTGCTCGAGGATGGTGAGCGCACGCTGGCCATTGAGTGCGATACCCAGCTTGAGCATCGGCAGGCCGATATTGACGGAGGTGCGTATTACCTCGGCACGCGTTATGCCTTGTGCGGCCGCGTAGGCGTCGAGGGCTTCGAGAGCATCGGGGGAGAACCCTACGCCGATGCCTTTGTAGGTACTGGTCATGCAAACTCTTTCCGAGTTGTGCATGGTTTCTCTATCGCAAGCCCTTTATATATCCGCCGAAACGGAAAGGGAAGCGCGTTTGCGGAAGAAAGATATTTCGGCGCTAACGCGCTGATGTACCGGCATATTCCGATCATATCGCTTCTTTCGTCCTTCGCCGAAATATGTTTCGGGAGCGCCATTCTGAACTAAGTGGCTGTTCCAAAGCCTATTTTGTCCCGAAAAGAGCTACGGCGCAGCCGTGTTCGGTGTGCATAAATCAGGGACTTGGCGGTTCTTCTCTTGGTCTGCTGGTCTTGGGGGAGTCGTAGAGGAGCTGGTCATCCAGCTGGAGGTGCCGGCTTTCTAGCCGGAATGAACCTCACGCTTGGTCCGCAGGGCTGATCCTCGATACTGCCAGGGCGGACAAGAGTGGACCGACAGGTCCACGTCGATCGTGACCCGCAGGGCCGAGACAGGCATCGCCCGGCTCGGTGGAGCTTGATGACGAGACGGCCCTAGCGAAGCCAGGGCAATGAGGAACCTAGCGCAATAGAGCGCGGTCCTGAGCGGCGCAGTCCGCGAAGGATGGCCCGAAACCCTCCTTCCCGAAACGATAAAAGAGCGAGAGCAGATCGCAAAAAAACATCTCGAAATTGCAGTCAGGATCGGCCATCAGATTCCACCTCGATCATTCCGGAAATGGAGTTGAAAATGGTGTCGAAAGTGGAACGCGAACGGGCGGCGTTGGAAGCGGCCGAACAGGACATTGCCGAGCGCAAGAAAAGGCTCGCGCAGATGGAGAAGGAAGAGGCCGGAAAGGAGCTTGCGCGACTGGTCCGCAAGGTCGGGCACGAACGGTCCGTGAGACTGTTGGAGCTGGCCGTCAGCGTGAAGCCGAAGAGCGCGATAGAGGCGCTCGAAAAGATGGAGCCTGCGGGTCAGAAGCAGGCGTCCTGATGGGCGGCGTCCGAGAGGTCTCGGCGGCCGCCCATACCCGTCAGTATTGGTCGTCCATCTTGCCGGTTGCGGTGTAGACTATGTCGTCGATGAGGTGCATCGGGAGCTCGCCGTAATCGCCTTCTTCTATCAGGATGTAACCTTCCTCCGTCTGGACGACATGGACGTCGAAGAAGGAGTGGTAAGAGCGCCGCTCCGCTTGCAGAGTCTTCTCATCGAGTGCGATTGTATCGGTGTTGATCTGGCGCGTCGTGGCGGTGTCAGCTTCGAATGTTTCCGTGGTGTAGCACATGGGTAGCCTCCTGTCGTTGGCGGCTCGTCCGCCATGCCATGAATCAGCGCTCCGGCGGTGCGCGGGTCACCGGAGCGAAGCGGAGGGGAAACGAAAATTGATCGAGTGGTGCGGAAGGTGCGCAGCACCTTCACGGTCGGTCCATTTTCGTTTGACCCGTGCATGGCCGGAGTGCTCATGGCGATGGTGGCGGACGGGCCATCGGCGGGAGGCTTAGATTATCTCTGCACCGCATGTTCGAGGCGCTGCCGGGATGCGCCAGTGCTCCGATTGGCTTGCATGAGAAAAGGGTGCCGCGGCGCGTGGCCGGGCACCCTTCCCCAGGCATCGTTCCAGCGGGGAGGCTAGTCGCTGGTCGATGGGATTTCGCGAGAGGCTGCACTCTGTTCGATCGGGCAACACTGCACGCAATGTGGAACGCCGGTGACGGGATGCGGCTGCATGACATGTCGTTCGCCCGAAACGCAGTTTTCGGTCAAGCCTTCGTCGGGTTCTGATCCCATGATCGCGCCGGTTTCGATGTCGATCCTGTCGAAGTGGTCATCCCCTTCGTGCTCGCATTCGATTCAGGTTTCACGATCGTAGACGCCGCCCAGCTCCCGTCGCTGATTGGTCTCGTCCCAGGCGGCCCACGCGTCCTTGCAAATCGATTCCGAACCGCAGTTTGGGCACCGCATCTTTAGCTTGGGGCGAGGCTTTGCGACCGCGTTCATGAGGCCCACGCCAGAACAGGACGTTGTTCGCCGCAATTCGTGAATGCGAGGTATGCCAGGCTGTCGTAGATCGGCATGATCTTTGCGCCGCGGAACGCGTCGTAGGTGCGATGGTTCTGCAACAGGGTCCGCAGGCTATCGAGCGTGAGTTCGCCGGCATCCGCATTGTCCCGGCCGAGCGCGAACAGCACCTTTCCCGCGAGGTCTGGTCCCATCATCAGATCGCGCGCGAGAGCGATATGCTCGGAGACCTCGATCGTGATCGGAGCGAGACGGCCGAGGTGCCGGACGCGCAGCGTTCGCCCGAGAAATTGCGCCTCCTCGACAATCGCGATGATCTCGGCGCGGTGGTCGAAGCAGGCCGTGAAAGCGGCCATCGAAAGTGAGTTCGCGTTGATCTCGAAGTTGAGCGGCGCAGCTCCGAATTCGTTCGCATCGACGTCCAGTGCGATATCGCTTGCATGAAGCCGCCGTGTCAGCGCGGCGAGTTCGAGCGCCGAAATTTCGGCGGGCGTCGAATGAAGCTGGGTGCGCGTGTCTTCGATGCGGAATGTGACGAGCATCCTTGCCTCCTATGATGGCTCGTCTCCCTCCTTCCCTCTCCCCTTTGATGCGCTGCCCTGGCATTGTCGGATGAGCTTGCCGGTTGCGCAGAGCCGTCGGCATTCGGCTAGGCGACAACCTGCTCCGGCAAGTGACCGCTGTCTCAGGAGGATTGTGATGGCGAAGCGCAGGCGAACGTATGTTCGTCAGCGAGCCGGAGCGATGCGGTCGTGGTCAGCCGTTCGAACGCGAGGGTTTGATACCCGAGGAGGGCGACGATATCCGCAGCGGCCTGTCTTTACGTGGCGGTGGCACTGACATGACTCGCCTCGGCAGGCGACACCTCCATGTCGGAAAATTGGGTGGGGAGCAGAATGGCAGCTTTTGAAAACGACGTTCCGGAAAACCGCCGTTGAGCGAAAGACTATCCTAACTTGCTCTCTAACCGAGCTTTCTTCGCATCGCGAAGAATTTCCAGAGCTTCCTTGACAACATACAACCCTATCGCTGCGCCCACGAAGAGGTCGAAATAGCCGATACTGGTAAGCAGAACCGCAACGCCTGAAGCAATGACAGCAGAGTTGGCTACGATGTCCGCGCGCGTAAAAATCCATGCCGCGCGGATATGGACCTCGTCCCGTCGCTGCTTACTCAATAGGCGAAGAACAATGATGTTCACGAGAAGCGCGACCAGCGCGACAGCGATCATCCAACTGCCTTCGGGAGTTGACCCGACAATCGCACGTCGGACGACATCCGCAAGAACTCCGATGCCGACGAGCATGAGCAAGCTACCGCTCAGTGTTGCGGCTTTGGCTTTGAAGTTTGCGCTTCGCCCAATTGCTGCCAATGCAATCGCGTATGCGCTTGCGTCCGTCAGCATGTCCAAGCCGTCTGCGATCAGGCCAGTCGACTGGGCGATAATGCCCGTCGTGGCTTCGACGACGAACATGATGCCGTTCAAGATCAATGCGATCCACAAGGCACGGCGCTGCTCTTTCGTTTCGGCTTCGGTTGGTCCGCACCCACAATCGCTCATGGATTGCAGATAACCGAGTGTCGCAAAGCCGTAAACACGTGGTCCCCCAACGATCTAACCCGAGAACACGTTGGTATTGCCCATGAGCCTGCCGACAACTCGATCACGGCCGATTACGGCGATTTCATTCGGAAATGGCTGTGACTGCAACGAGGTCGGAAGTTGCCAGCGCAAGCCATGTTGAATGCCACCGCCATTTACCCGCAGTCGACTGGCCTGACCGCGAAGGCTCCAGAAACATCTAAATCCGGGCAAGGCAGCCATGCCGGTTCGGCCAAGGCGGACCGCGCTATGCGCAGGCGACTGAATAGTCGCCAGCGAGCAAGTGATCGCCGGGGTCCTGTGATGCGCCCACACGGGCGACGGGGGCTCGATGCCACCCGAGCCCGTTCTGCTGAGACAGAAAAGGAAGGGAGGCCCCGGCTTCCGCCGGAGCCTCCCGAGAGGCGCTCACCCGAAGGTGGACGCGCCGACCCGCTGCGTTTGCGGCCGCTGATCGGCGATGCGGCGGACGTGAACCGGCACGCCTGCCTGCCGCAGTCGCTGTGCCAGGTTCGACTGGATGCCGGAGCCTTCGCCCACGACTGCTTCGACCGGGCTCAGCTTGACCATGTTCTCGTTGCGGAGGAACGGAGCGCGGTTGCCGTGGCGTCGGTCAGGCATGAAGAGGATCGTCTGCACGCCGTTCTTCTGTGCCCATGCGTTGGCCATCGCGTCGACACCCTTGCGCATTCCGGTCGTTCCGAGGACCATGTTGGGCACGCGCGACTTGATGTCGTCGAGGATGTCCCAGATCATCTCGTAGTCGTGCCATTCCTTCATACCGCCCGACACCACGACCAGCGGCCCTTCGGGCTGGAACTGCGCCCTGCGGTCCTTGGCCCGTGCGGCGAGGAAGTCGCGTGCCTGGATCTGCGAGGCGGTCACGCCGTTCTTGCTGACCTGCGATCCGCGGGTGGCGGTGAACGGACGTCCGGTCTCGACCCGGTATACGTCCGAAGCGTGATCCCGCATCGCCTCGAGCGCTTCGCGGCATCCCTGAAGGGTCTGCACCAGCATTTGCGTCTCTTCGAGCTCGACCGCGTAGATTTCGGAAGGATCGAAGTGGCGAGCCATCTCTCCCAGCTTCTTCGCGGCATCGTCCTCACGTCCTTCGACCAGGCGGGCTGTCATGTGGAAGGAATTGACCATCCCCCAGGCGAGCTGCTGGGCGAATTCCTCCATGCGGGTGTCCTTCAGGACGTCGAACACGGTGCCGATCGCCAGTTCTACCGCAGCCCGGGCCATGTCCGGATCGGGCATCTCGGCGGCCATCGGCTCTTCGACGACGCTCAGCTTCGCCATGTCGCTCTGCTCGAGGAAGGCGCCATCATACGCGGCGGTAACATCGGAACGGGTGTCTGCCAGTTCCATGCGGGCGTTCGCGAGATCGGCGAAATTGTTGAACTTTTGCATTGTAAGCCTCCATTGGTTTTGTGTCCGTCATCTTGTGATGACGGGGTCCAATGGTGCGCAGCGGACAAGCGAGGTCAGGGACGTTGACCGGGAAGCCGGCACGTCAGTGCCGGACCCCGGTTAACGCCTACGGGCCGTGGGGGAGCCGATTTTTTCCCGTCTGCTGAAAGCAGACAAATGCGGGGAAAAAATTGGGGGAACCGCGGATCCTTGACCGGATCCTTGCCGCAAGTATCCTTCGGACCCCATCACACGAGGATGCAATCAAACACACCCTCCCCCTCCCCTTTGCTTGAGAATATCGGGCTCCCGCAGGAGCTGCGGCAGACAGGCCGGGGCGTCTCGCGCGCGCGGCAACGCCAGGGGTCGTTGCCCTCGCGCGGCCGCTTCGGACGCGAGCGGCGGGACCGAGAGCCCGCGGTGTGGAATCATAAAATGGAGGCCCGACCGTAGGCCGCATCGCCCTCTTTGGAGCGCGGAAGTCTGTTGGACGCCAGTTAGCCTTCGAGGCCATGCGGGCCGCAGGACGAGCCGATGCATTCTGCCCCGCTCTTCTGGCCGCAGCGCGATAGCGCGGTGCGCGGCTGTCCCGCCATGCGATCGTGACCCGGATGGGCCGAGACCCGCAGGGTCTCGGTGGAGCTTGATGACGCGGCGAGCCCCAGCGAAGCCAGGGCCGCAAGGAAGCTAGCGCAATAGAGCGCGGTCCCGGCCGGAGGACGGGAGGCGGCAACTATTATAGTGTCACCTGCGCAAGAGTCTCACTATCCTGACGACGATCATGGAACGTCCAAGGCACTTAAACAGTCTCGGCTATGTAATTGCAGGGAGCGCCACTGAGCGCGCGTCCTCCCAGGCTATGATCGCATGAGGTGAGAAGCCGCGAAGAGTGGGACCAGTACCTTGGAAAAAGCGTATGATCCTTTTGGTTCGGTAATGCTGGAACCGCTGCAGCGCGAACTTGATCTGTGGGCGGCCACTGGGTTTTCGTTGGGGTAAATCTATGGCGAAGAAGCGGATCTCTCGGAGTTCTTCAACAACAACCCTCGGTCAATTCAACAGAATGCGGAAGGACCGACGCTTCAACAACCTGCGTTGTACGGCGCGGGCGGCTCTGGCCCCCGCCCCGGCACAGCTGGTTTGCAACATATACGGCCGCTCGTAGAGCGCCGTCAGGGCTCCCACACATAGGGGACATAATCGTCCGGCTTCACGACGTAGTAGCGGGCGGAATGCGGCCCACTGTGAAGCTGGTTCATGCTCTGAGCTTTCTCTTCGGCGGCCCTTGCACTCAGGCCGGTCGAGACGACGCGGTCGCTGATGTGGTCGCGGCCGAAATTGTCGATCGCGATAACTTGCATGGCGAGATCTCCTTTCAGGCTGCGCGCGGAAGCGTTGCGGCGATCTCGGCACGTTGTGCTTCAAGCGTCGCGAGATGGTGAACATAGATCGGGCCGAATGCGAGCGTTTCGGCAAGATCCTCGTCGGTCTCGAGAATGTCGAACGCGGTGTTGCGATCGAGTGCATCGAGATCGATGGTTTCCAGAAGCTGTTCGCGACGTTCTGCGAAGCGGGTGAAGTTGTTGAGCTTGCGTTGCGCATGTGCGGCGTCGCGCTCGGCAAAGAGACCGAAGTCCTTCATGGCCATTCTCCTGCGATAGATGGTGAAAGGGCGGCGCTTTCGCGCCGCCCCCCTGGTCGGTCAGATGAACTCGACGTTTTCGGCGATGATCTCGCAGCCGTAGCGATCGTTGCCGTCGGCATCCTGCCAGCGCGAGTAGTGCAGGCGGCCGGAGACAGCGAGCTGGTCGCCCTTCGACTTGTGCTCGCGGAGCGGAAGACCCATGCCGTTGAAGACGGTGATCTTGTGAAACTCGGCGTCCGTCTTGGTGTAGCCGGTTTCCGGATCCTTCTGGACGCGGCCGTCGCGGATGACGGGACGTTCGGTGACGAGCAGCAGCTCGGTGACCTTGGTCTTGGCGCTGTCGCGGGCGATGGGGTCCTTCGCCAAGCGGCCCACCAGATTGATGTTGTTCATTTCGTAATCCTCCATTGGTCCCGGCGGACCGTCCGCCGGTGCCCTCAACGAGCCCCGGAAGGAGGGATGGGTCACCGCGCACTCGTGCGCGGGAAACCTCGAAAATCGAGGTGGTGCGGGCAGCTCGCGAAGCGAGCAACACGGCTCGCATTTTCAGGTTGGCCTTAATCCCGATCGGAGGGGCAGGGGCACTAGGCGGCGGACGGACCGCGCAGGGAGCAATGGGACCGATCCGAGTATCGACGACGACCGGCATGGTCGCTTGGCCCGTAGGACCTTGCTCGCGACTTTAGCGAGATCGCGCCAGCCACGCTGATTTCGGCTAACCAGTGAATTCGGCCACAAGGCCGTGATATCCGGTTCGAACCGCTACTCCTCTGGAGCCGGTCGCAGGATCATCGTCTCCGGGCGTTTCTCGCGGAAGTGACCATGTGAGTGCCCCTGCCCATCGGACGCTATGATCGTGCCGGGAAGCCGGGGGCTATACGCTGACATGGGAGCATCCAGAACGCAGTTCGCGGCGCAGGGGCGGTGCGCGAGGGCCGCTCAGTTTGGCCCGAAGCCCGATCGACTGTCTGCTACAATTGGATAACGGTTTTCAGCGCCACGATTTGTCGTTTTTCGGAAGGCGGCGGTCCTGATCGATTACGCGTAGTATGGCCTCGCTATTCACGTTCCAGGCCCATAGTGCGACATTCTCGAGGTCATTGTGCATGGATGCATAGGACGCTCCATGAAAACCGTCGGCAGCAAGGGTATCTGCCAGATCCCAGGTCGGGGCTTGGGTCTGCTCCACTACGTGTGTGTACCAATTGGTAGCGAGCAAATCAGGGGTGATATCGTACTGGGCGTGTGTGTTCGGATCACGTGTATCGAAAACTCTGGCATTGCGCAGTACGTAGGAGATGAGCGTGACAGGTTTGAACGGGTCTAGACTGGGCTGGCTCTCGACCATCGCTGTGGTCGGGTCGGCACTCAGATAGAGCATTTCGACTCCTGGCGGATTCCAGCGTCCTCCGTTTGAAGCGGCTCCTGCACCGCTCAGAGGCGCGCAGGAGCTGGCCGCAGTAAAAAGGCCCGCCCGCGGGGTCGCGCGGACGGGCCTTCGCAGTTGGCCTGTGCGGGAGGAGTCGCACCGGCCCGGGGGACGCTGTTGGTCAGGCGTCGGCGGTCTCCTTCGCCTTGGTCTTCGCCTTCGGCGAGGGAGCGGTGCTCTCGCCCAGGCCGTCGCCGCCGACGGTGGAACCGGGCTGCTCGGGCTCGCTGCCGGTCGCGGTCGCGTTCAGCGGCGGCAGCGCCTCCTCGCCTTCGCTGGCCATGCCGGGGAGCGTGCGCTTGCGCTGCGGGCGGCGCCAGGCGACGTTGTAGGCGCCGTCTTCCTGGCGGAACATGGCGACGTCGATCGGCTTGTCGAGCGAGGGATCGTCGACCCGGCCCGAGAGGAACACCTCGCCGGTGTCGTTCGACGAGTATTCCCACAGCGCGCCGACCTTCACCCAGCTGCGGCGGTCGGCCGACAGCGCCATGACGTCGAAGGCGGGGGCGCGCTCGTTGGTCGAGACGAACTCGCGCAGGGCGATGGTGGCAGCGAATGCCATGGTGACGATGCGACCGATGTGAACGCCGTCCGCATTGGCTTTGAGGGTACCGATGTTCATGGGAAGTTCTCCTGATGCTTTTGCCCGAACCCCTTGTCCGGACCACCTTCCTTCATCCCTCCTTCCCCCCGGGCGCAGCCCGGCAGCGCGCGAACGCGCGCAATCCGCACCCGGACCCTAGGGCGGGTGCGTCACCGACTTGTGGTGGTTGTTAGGCCAAGTCGCGCTTGTCGCGGGCTTCGAGACGAGCGAGGAAAGCCCTCGCTTCGACTTGATTGGGCCCGTCGGTTTTCGCGAGCGTCTTCATTCTGTCGATCTCGAGACTGGCGGCGGTCTCGGCGGGAATGTCGCAGTAGGGCTCGAGCAGCCTGATCGCATCGATGGGCCGCGGCAGTTCGGCCTCGACGGTTCCTTCCCACAGGATCGGAACCTCTTCATCCTCGTCCTTCGGGTCAGTGGCGAAGACCTGTGCGAAGAAGGTACGCAAAGGACGATCCCAGCCTATCCATGCGGATGTCGCGGGCACGCCGTCTCGCAGCTGAAGCTGATGGCGGCTCATGCTTGCGTCCTCGCACGGCGGTGGTCGCAGTTGCGCCTTGCCCTTTCGATACTTTTGATGGCGTTTCGCACTTTTTCGAGGACGCGTGGGCAGTTCGTTTGGCGGAGTTTGGTTCGGCCCGCACGCAGATGGCGCAGCGCGCTCTCAACGCTCGCATGGGTTGAATCGTCCGCTGTCCTGATCGTCATGACTCAGTAGTCCTCGGGTTTCATGAGCGTAATCGCTCGCCGTGTCTCTGCCGCGTTCGCCGGATCTTCCGAACCGTACTCGAACGCGGCGTCGTAGTAGTCGATTTTCATCATCACCTTCACTCCGTCGACCTCGAACCAGGCCATGTCCCTCTCGGGTGAACCGTCTGAAAAGGTGCAGTCGCGCATGGCCTTCATGATGCGCGCCTGTGCGAGGATGTCGTTGCGGCGGGTTCCGTCGCTGAGGCTGTCGAGCAGATTGAGCGTGAAGATAATTCGCGCGGTACAATCGAGCCCGAGCCGGGCGCGGTCGTTTAGAGTGGCGATCCTTTCAGTCGTCGAAGGTGGGGGTTGAACAAGCATGTCAGGCATGGTGGATCTCCTGTGCGTGGAACCGCTCGAGCCAGGTCGACATCGGTTCGCGAGCTTCGACGGGTTGCTGCGCGGCGCGCTCCTGGAAGGCGACCAGGTCGGACGGGGCGCTCTCGATGATGCGATTAATCTCGGCCTCTTCGAGGAGCGCTTCGCCGTGGATGAAATCGGTCATTCGTCCGGGCCGCGTCTTTGTCGACTTCCGCTATAATCCCTCTACCGTCTTGAGCCGCGGCGCCGCGCGCCCCGATCAGAACGATCGTGCGCAGCCATTCAGCGGATAGTGCGCGGACCTCGTCGGGTTTCGTTGTCCGTCACGCGGTGACGCATCGTAACCGATGTAGCGCACAACCTTGGCGCCTTCCGCCCAGGCGTCGATGGCTGGTTGCCAGGGCTTGTTGAAGGCTTCCTGCGGGGCGGCCTTGTATTCGAGACTGCAACTGTGCCGCTCGAAGGCGATCGATGGGGGGCACCCGTTGGTTAAGAGCAATTCCGTGAGGTCGCGATATGGCGGCCAGTTCTTGGAGCGCTTGGCCTCGTAGCGCACGACTTCGTACGCGATGGAGCGCTCCGCCATCCAGCGCCCATGATTTCTTGGAAGGCGTAGATCTCGATTTTCTCCGCGCCGGTGTCCGCGGTGAGGACGAGATCGGGGGCCTCGCGATTTGCCAGCTCGATCAGCAGGGCGGTGCTGTCTACGCCGATACCATAGCAAAGAACGCTTGATGGCTTCACGTCGCCTGCTCCAGATCGGAAACGGCCACATCGATCGGGCTGTCGTGCGTAAAGCCGATCGTTACGCTTTTACCCTTGGGCAGAGTCCACATGATGCGCGCCACCGCGTCGCGGAATTGGGATGCGATGGCGGCGTTCTCGCCGACCAGGATGCGGTATGCGAGCTCTCGTGCGTCCCGGAGGAACCGGTCGTGCTGTGTGTCCCAGCTGTCGGCGTCGGAATCGTTCCAGGCTGAGAAGCACGCGTTGTCTAGGAGGTCCACGAGGCCATCGGGCTGAAGGCTATCCGATGACACGTAGGCGATGGTAACGTCCTCGATCCCGTCGGAGCAGCAACCGTCCGGGAAGGTGAGAACGATGTCGGCTTTCACCCGTTCGCGCTGAGCGGTGCTGCAGCCTTGCTCCTTGATCGCGTATTCGAGGTGGATTTCCTGCGCGGCGCTGATCGCGGGGAGGGGCGGATCGGCGGCGATCGCGTCGACCGTGTGGATCGTACCATCGGCGTGCACGATGAAGGTCGGATCGCTGAGCTCGCGCAGCTCGTCATACCAGCTATACCCTTCGAAGGCGGTGTTACGATCGACCAGTTTGGCGCGGATTGGAGTGCCGTGCAGCGCGCGGGCAATGATTTGTCCGAAATGCGCTTCTTGGGCGTCCATCAGGAATTCCTCACTGGTGATCGTCCGGCGCTGCCCGGCCTCGCTGCCGCTTTCGTTGTCGGCAATGTCCGGTTCCCACGCATTGAGAACGGCCTCGGCCTCCGCGAGGTTGATGCCGAGCTCGGCGGCTCTGCGGTAGCGTTCGAAGCTGAGGCTGTGCGACGTCTGGGCCGCGATCGCGCGGTAGCAGGCGGCCTCGCAGGCGACTTTTAACGCGTCCAACCCGGCGTTCTCCACGAATTCTTTCCGCGCCGGGAGAACGAGCTGCAGTTCGGGCGTATGCCCGATGTCGATCCGGGCGTGCATTTCTTGCTTGCCGATCTGCGGTATTTCGAAAAGCCGCGCGAAGACAGCGACGCCGTGGAAGTTCACCGTCGGTGCCCGGTGATAAGTTCGGCCTTGGAAGACGCCGATACGACTTCCGCGCCAGTCTTCGACATGGATCGCTCCGCAGAGGAAATCCTTCTTGGGCATTTCCTTGCCATGAAAGCAGACGGGCACCGGGAAGAATTGCACGGCTTCCCGAAGGGCGTTTTCGGCTGTGCCTTCGTCAACGCCGGGGACAACGAATGAGACTGAGGTTCCCGTGGTCCTGTTGGAGCGGTCGACAACGATATCGACGTCTCCCGTCCAGGCAGCGGGCGCGATTTCGATCCGCCAGGCATCGCTCGACGAGCTAGGTCGGGATTCGATCACCGTTGCCTTACCGGCCAGGCTGAACACGCCCATTCCTGCGGGGTCTTCGCCGTTGGCGACGGCGGCGTCCCATCGCGATGCTCCCAAGGCGAGAACGCGTACCGGATCGTCAATCCCGCAACCATTGTCGTCGAGGGTAATTCGCAAACCGTTCTCTTGAGGCGTCGTGGTGACGTTGACGACGCTCGCGCCGGCCCGGCGAGCGTTCTGCAGGAGTTCGTTCAGGATGTCGCTTAGCGAGCCGTTGAACAGACGCGTTACCTTTCCGATCGTCTCGGGGCTCACGCTCGCGCGAATGGGTTCGTATTTCATCGGGTTCCTCCTTGTCGGACTGATTCCCGTCTTCCTCTCCCCCTCCTCTTTGCCCGAGATGGCCTGAAGCGATGGCGCGGGCGTTGCCCGAATTTCTTCGTCGGTGGTCGATCAAGCCGCCTTGGCGGCGTGAAGCTCGGCAAATCGCTCGCGGATCGTCAGCGCGTCGGGCCAGTGGTTTACGAGGTTGTGCGTGGTGGTCATTTCCCTCCGCACGCGGTGAATGGTGTGTGCTTCGTCGAGCGTGGGAACGCGCGGTGGCCACCCCTTCATGAACCGGAGGTCGTTGGGTAATTCGCTCTCGATTGTACGGCGGCGTTCCGCCATCAATTTGGCTTTCCTGATCGCAGCCGTTCCCTGCGCGTCGAGGAGCTGTGGGCTGACGTCGGCTAGCCAGCGCCCCGGTTGGAACGAGAATCCGGATTTGGCCTCGATCCCGACGATGGCGCGATAGGCCGGGTGGTTTCCCTCGCATGTCGACGAGACGGCGAGGTTGTTGAGTCCTGCGAGCACGCAGTAGCTGCAGCTCAATCGGTCCGCTCCGCGGCCGTAGGCCTCGTGCAGCGGGATGCGGCGCGTGGCGTGATAGGCGAACACGTCGCGCGCCGACCATTCGACTATCGGATGCCACGTCAGCATGGTCGTCCCTGCCCGGTTTCCGATAGGCGCAAAGCGGGTATCAGGCTTGCTGATCGGGGCCTTGGACCGGACGATGCTTTCCTCGCGGCGAATGCCGACCACAGAAATGACGGTTTCCCCGGCAAACCTCTTCCTGAGATTTGCGCCGATCGGTTGCACCTTGGTCTCACCCGTACAGAAGCGCAGGCGTGCGGAGGAAAATGGCGGCACGAGCTGGTACGTCTCGAGGTTCTCGTATCGGCGGAGCGAACTCTTCCAGCGCTGTTCCCATCGCTGAACAAGCCCGCCGGCCTTGCGCCTCACGACGGATAGGTCGACCGCGAGCATCGTCGCGATTGTTTCGACGAAGCCTGATGTGGATGGCCATTCGATCATGCCGAGATCCGCATGGATTGCATGGCGCCGATCGCGCGGATGTCCGATCCGGTCGAGGTAGGCATCGACAACAAAGGCGGCCGCGCTGGAATCCTTCCCGCCCGAAAGGCTGTAAACGACGTGTGTGCCATCGGACAGAGCCGAGGCGACGGCGTCGTCGATGGCGATGTCGTTAACCTGCGTGGTCATGCCACTCTCTTCGACCGAAGCTCGGCGGGCGGATCGATAATTTCATGCGGTATCGAGGCGAGCATGGTGACCTCGCCGCGCTGGGCGTAAGCATCCTTGTCGATCAACGCGCAAACCTCATCGTCGGCGTACGTTGGGCGCCCGAGGTGATTTACCGACGTGAGCCGGCGAGCGATGACGCCGGTCTTACCCTGCGGGACCCAATCGGCCCAATCGCCCCACGCGCTGGTCGTGCAGAACTCGCCTATGGCGGCTTGGTATGCTGCACGAGTACGCAGGATATGCGATTCATTGGGCGCGACGGTTTCGCTGGTATGCGCCGTGAACCGGTCTGAGTGCCAACACCGGGCGGTGTCCCGCGCGAGCTGCAGGAAGCCTGCAGTGCAGGTTTTCTGCTGTGCAAGTTCTCCTTCGAAAGCCAGGTAGACCAGACACCAGTCGGCGTCTTCCTCGTAGGCGTTCTCATCGAGACGGAGCACATCGGGCATTGCGTCCTGTCGCGCATCCGAGAGGAGAAGGCCGCCGTGGCTGGCCGTCATTACGGACCAGATGCCCGGTGCGAGCTGATCGGCCTGCTGGATCGCCCCCCAGGGCGAATTTACCGGTCGTGGCGTGGCGGGGAATACTGACATGAGCGAAACCTCCTGATTGTTCGCTCAAATCCTTCCCCCTCCCCCTTTCAGCTTATGATCTGTCTCGCGCGTTCGGCGATGATCTGTACTGTGATCTCATCCAAGGGCAACGCTACGACCGGGCCTATCTCGAGAAGGCGCTCGTGTTCTATGCTGCGCAGTTCGAGATAGCCGCTATCGGCAGACTGGAGGATCTGCAGGGCGAAGGTAATCTGTCGCTGCGACGCCTGGTCTTTCACCGCCACAAGGAAGTCAGGTCTGGCTGAACCGTGTTCGGTCTCGATATCAAAGAGGATTTTCTTGACCGCCATGCGGATGCCGTGACGCCGTAGGCTGTATTGCGCTTTCTGGAGTTCCAGCAGGATATCCCGATCGTGGTCTCGTTCTGCCGGTACGAACTGGTTGCCGGTGAATACGGGCTGCGCATAGGCCCGCAAAGCTCGGTAGCCCTCACGCTTGCTGTGTTCACCGACGACGGCGAGAACTAGGAAAGGGGGCTGGACTTCGGCTCGAATGATTCCGGTGTGCTGTATGCGATTTCGGATCTGCACTGTGCCGAGCCCGGTCACGATCTCGCTGCTTGTCACCTCGCTCGCTTCAAGAAGGAGGAAGGCCTGCGGCGCGTATTCTTCCGGCCAGTCGTCTTCGGCCTCGCGCAGCCTCGCATGGACCTTGCATTTCTCGTACTCGATCGCGTTCGTGTAAAAATGATGAGCGAGCTTGATGCCCGGGGCGATTTCGAACTGTCCGGCCACCTCGCGCAAGCGCCTCATCTCTGCGCTTATCGAGCCGTCGCGCGGACCCTCTGGCGGAAGCTCGCGCAATACGTTTGATCGCGCGCGTTCGAGCAAAAGCCAAAGGAGTTTGCCGAGCCTGGGGATGGCGACGCCGCGGGATCGGTCGTCTGGCTCGCTTTCATCAGGTTTCTGGGCGAGCTTCTCTGGCGCTTTCTGGTGCGCGTTGAACAGTCCCTTGGGCTGCTCGATCTCGTAGAGTGTGTCGCGGCCGGTTTCGCGGATACGTTGTGGCGCTTGCGGCATGTAGAACGGGCACCTGGGGCTGTGGCTCGGACGAGCGGTCAGGCGGCGGAGATAATAGGTTTCCTGGAAGCTGAGATAAGCGGGGCTCATGAGCGGCGGCGATCGATCTTCCGCCAGACAGTCGCAGGCTAGCCATTTACCGTTTTCGCGTGAGGTCACGACGAGCGAGACCGAGGCTCGGTGATCCGCCTCGTCGCCTTTGCCGATATACCATCGCACCAGCGCCGCTTTCAGCCCGTCGCTGATAGCGACGCGGTTCGTCATGCCGCTGGTATCTTTGGGTATGAGCCACATGATCTAGACCAGTTGACGCGCCTCTTTGTTCACTCTATGTTCATCGCATAGAGGAGTTTTGCGTGATGAACAAGGCATTCGCGGTTGGTCGGTTCGATCTGGATATTGCGCTTCGCGATGCGTCGCTCGACGAGATGAACCGCGTTGCCCGCCGGTCGCTGGCGAATGCGTCGATCGGCGTCGAAGCGTTCGACGCGTATCATTCGGCCCGGGAGCTTTTCGAGACTCTTGAGGCCCTTCACGAAGGCCAGCGCGGAGCCAAGCGCAAGCTCGCCCAGGTTCTTTCTTGCGAGTGCGACGATTATCAGCGTTGTCTGTATTACACGGTTGCCGGTCGCGGTGTCTTGCAGATGCTGGACGATCTGGAATGGCTGATCGACCTGCTCAAGGCGCGCTGCGAGGTTTCTGCCGGTCTCTTCCGTTCAGGGACGCTGCCGCTCGTGCAGATCAATCCTTACGTCTCGGCCGAGCCGGATGGACCTGTACCGGCGCGTGGTGGCGAGTTCGAGCAGGGCGCTTCGTGGTTCCTGGATCCGGCCCTCGGCGGCCAAGTCGGCGAGTAGTCAGAGCAGGATCACCTGCAGCTCGAATGTTGCCGGATCATGGCCATGCGACGGCATGACGCGCAGCGGCTGCAGCGGGCACTCGGTGCGCACGACGGCGTGATCCTCGCCGGTGGCTTCCGAAAGCCGGAGCGCCAGCCTTTCGGCGTTGTTTCTTCCGCATAGCTGGCGGCGTCTGGGATCGAGACTTTCGCATTCCATCATGGAAAATCCGGTTCATGCGGCAGGGAAGAAAGTCTTCGCGACCTTCGGTTCGCGGACGATCTCGAACCGGCGCTCGAGAAGGCGGGAGATCTTAAATCGGCCGCGACCGTCGGTTAGCGTCAGGACGGTCTTCTGCCCTCCCCGCCGAAATCGAAACTCGCGATGTTCGCTGCCGTCGCTGAAGCGCATGGGTGCGGGGAACCGGATGAGGTCACCGTCGCCGAGGCGCCGCCCCTTGAGAGCGAGCAATCTGTAGCATCGTCGCCTCCAGTCGAGCGCCCAAGGATGGCTTGTCGGTGTCAGGAGCTCCAGAACACTTTTCGGGCAGGCCGTTTCGACGGGCCCACATGTTTCGTCGAGGTCCTTGTAGGCGAATATATACCCGTCGGCAGCGCGAGGATTCCAGCGAACGAGACACACGACCGCTGTGATGTCGATCGTCTCGTCATGTTCATCGTAGCGCTCGGCGGCGGCGTAATAGGCTGATCCTGAATAAACGCTCTTGAGCACCCTGAGCGCGCGAAAGGGCGTCTCATCCGCCGCCGGATGTTCGTAAGTCAGCTGAGCATCCAGATAGGCCTTCGGCGTGTCGTAGGCACCCATCCCCATTCGGGTCATTGAAAGCCATCCCATATCGGTTTCCTTCAGATGAGGCCGGCTTGCGCCGGCGCCGGGAGTTTCAGTTCGCTTGCGATCCGTTTCGCGAGGGCCGGAATGTCTTGCAGCACCGTGATCGGGGCCTTGCGCATCGTGGCTCCGGGCGGTTTCCAGTGCGGGTTTCGCCAAGCTACACCTGGTTCGCCGAAGCGCTCAGGGGAAATGCGGATATACAACCCTCTCGCTTCCAGCGTGTGATCTCCGGCAAGCGATTCCTGCGGCGTCGTGTATCCGAGGCGATAGTCGTTGTGCGCCATGCCGAGTTCGAACGCGATCATGCGGAGGGTCCGCGATCCTTCGCGGCGATAGTGGCGAAGCTCCTCTTGCCGGTAGTCGATGCCGCGTCGTACCAGCGCCACGATCGCGGGCGATCGCTTCAAGTCTGCAAGCTTGTCGATGCACTGCCGTCGTAGGTCTGCATCCTCGGTATCTTGGCGGGTTCGCACCCCTTCTGCGATCCGGGAGAGAAGCCGCGTAAGTAGGAGCACCGCTGGACAATCCGCGGCCGATCTTCCGGCAAGGCGAGCATCTTCGATCGCCTCGTTGAGCGCGCGGATCGCAGTATCGTATGTCGTTAGACCATCGGGCTCGAGGGCTCGGCGGTAGCGGTAGTCGATGTCGCAGATCATGAGTTCGCCCTTCCATTGCTGATGCAATGGCCCTCTCCCCCTCCCCTCAATGCAGCGACCTAGATATCGCCGTGAGCGTATTTCCTGGCAGCGGCTCGAAGGCGATCGGCTTGAGAAATGCCTCGGGTGCGACCTGCTCGAGGATCCGGGCGATGGCGGAAAAGGCGACGCCGGAACCCTCGGTGGAGACCACCAGCAATGATCTGCCGTCCTCGTGTCCTGAAAGGTTCCATCCGGCGGGACCTTCGCCCAGAAGGCTGTCGAGTACGTCGCGGGGTTCTCTGGCCGGGAAGTTCAGCAGCATCCGCCCCCTGAGCGCCGGTCCGATCAGTACACGCTCGCCATCCACGAGATCAGTTGCGTATTGATGGAGTTGAGCGAGACGCACGATCGCCTTGAGACCCGGTTCAAGCGTAAGCTTGAAGTGTAGCCGTTTCATGGCCCTTCTCCTCAGCTTCGCTGTCGTATCCGGAGAACGCTGCGAGATAGTTGAAGGCCTGGTCGGCCTTGGCGGCGGCGGTGATGATGGCGCTCTTGTCCGACTTCAGGATGTCGAGCCAATGGCCGATATAGCTGGCATGGCTTTCGTGCAGATCGGCGGGAAGGCCGAGCTCGTAGCAGATGCGGGCCGAAATCTGTTCTGCGACGAGCTCTTCGAAGGCGTAACCTTTGTCTCCGAATCGTTTTCCGAAGGTGCGGGCAAGCCTGCTGGGATGGCCCGTCCAGTGGCCCGTTTCATGGGCGATTGTCGCGACGAGGCCATCCTCATCGACGAAGCTGTGCCGGTGAGGCATCTGGATGAAGTCGCTGCCTGGGGAATAGAACGCCCGATCACCGCCATAGCGGACCTCGGTCGGAATGGGTGCGAAGAATGCGTCGATCGCCGCCGCTTTCTGCGATGGTGTCGGAGGTGCCTCCGGGACCGGGTCGGGATAGAAATGGGCCGGCAGATCGTCGATCTGCGACGCGTTGAAGACGGAGTAGGCGCGCATGAATCGGATCGTTCGCGAAGATTCCTCTCCTGTAGCCCGATCGACCTCCGTTTTCTTCGTCGTATTGAAGTAAATGCTTGGTTCGGCAGCTTCCCCCCGACGGACCTGTCCGCCGAGCTCCTGCGCCTGGCGATAGGTCATCCAGTAGCGGGATTCGTATCCCATCGCGTCTGCAGCGGCCCACAGGTAGAGCCGGTTGATGCCGGTGTACGGCACGCCGTTCGCGCGCAGCGGCGCGCCGCCGGCGCCGGTCTTCTTCCAGGGGCGGCGCCAGGGCAGCGTGCCCTCTTCGATCTTTCGGATGATTAGGTTCGTAATGTCTTGGGCGACGTCGCGCTTTGCGGATCGTTTCATGATGTGTCTCCGGGCATGAAAAAGGCCCGGTCGCTTGGTGGAGCGGCCGGGCCAGTGCATCAGGAGGGTTGCGGCGCCTTCAAGCGTCCACCGCCGCTTCTTCGTCGACGTCTTCGGGTTCCTCGAAGGTCGGTTCTCCGTTTGCGTCCGCGAGATCGGGGTCGTCGTCGGGTTCGACCGGTGTATCGTCCTCGCCGCCGGGATCCTGAGCGAAATCGAATTTCATCGCTTCGGGCAGCCAGGCGAGAGCGCGTTCCTTGATGTCTTCCTCGACGATCGCATCACCGGAAAACAGCTTCTCGCATGTCTTGGAGAGTTCGGCCTTCTTGGAGGCGGCGTACCGGGCCGCGAGTTCGGACCCGCCGATGTCGATCAGCGCAGCGAGGCAGGACGTCTTGTTGATGCGGTCAAAGAGATTCTCCGAAGTCGGCCGCCACATGGCTGCGACGTCGACGTCGAGGATACTTCCGAGGACCGCATGAATCGGATGGTATTCCGAGTTGTAGCCCTTCTTCGCCTCCAGCGAGACCGCGACTACGTAAGACAGCCATGCGGCCTTGGTCTCGTCGTCGAGTTCGCGGAAGGCCAGGAAACGCTGGGCGACCTCCTTGGGCTCGTGCCAAGTCTTGTCGAGTGCATCTTCCGCCTGTGCGAGGATGCCTTCGGCTGCCGACTGCGGGATGTCACCGTAGGCCGGATCTTGGGGCTTGCCCGCCTTGAGCGAGGTCCCCTTGCTCTCGTAGCTGCGATCGTCGCAGAGCGCGAAGATGGCATAGTCGAGCGCCAGTCCAGGATCGCCGAGAAGCGATGCGGCGAGGATGTTTCGGCGCTGGACGGAGAGCTCGTCGAACAGCTTGGCGCTGATCGGCTTCTCACCGCCCGGGGCGACTGCTTCGGGGGTCGACGGGCGAGCGGCCGAGCTGCCGGTGCTCCCGCTGGTCGGCATGTCTTCGCTGGTCGCGGTGATGTTGCCGTCTTCATCCTGCTCGAAGCTCAGCCGTTTCTCGCTGTAATAGTCGCTTTCCAGGACCATTTCGCCTTTGTTGGTCAGGATGAGGAAGCGTCCGGCTTCGCCGTGCCATTCCTCGGGCAGCTCACGGACCGGATTGTTGAGATCGTCGCGTTCGTTCGACAGCGTGTCGTATTCGACCTCGAGTTTGTCGAGATCCACGCCGTCTTCTTCCTGCGCGCTCTCGTCCTCGAAGATCGCGTTGATGTCGTCCATCCGTGCGTCGATCTCGTCGATGCGAGTGCGTGCCTCCTCGGAGAGCGGCGCAGGAGGCAGGCGCACCGGATTGAGGCCGAGTTCGCTGCGGGCGCTCCACGAATTGGTGGCAGCGACGGGGTTGATCCAGGCGAGCCCTGTTTCAGCCGCCACACGTTCAGCCTCCGCCTCCATCTTGGCAGCCGCGAGCTGATGCGCGATTTCCACGTCGATCCAACGATCATCGGCCGCTTCGCTGAAAAGGTCGCGTTCGATCTTGCCACCGGCCGCGACATAGGTGTCTTCACCGACGAGAAGCGCGATCGGATCGTTGCCGCGGAGCGAGCCATCCGCGATCATTCGCCGGATGGCGTCCGCGCTGGGGTTCCATGCGTGGCGCATCTGTTCGAATACGCGCAGTTGTACCTCGTGCTGGTCGGTTGCGGCGTAGGCCTTGGCGATGTCCAGCGTGATGTCGCTGGCTGCGAGTGCTTCGAAGATTGGACCGGCAAGGTTGGCGAGGCGCAGGCGCCCGTCGACGAAACGCTGCGTCAGTCCGAAGCGCTTCGCAACCGCAGCCGTATCGCCGTCTTCTTTGATAAAATGCTGGAACGCCTGGCATTCCTCAGCAGGCGTCATCTGCAGTCGCTGGAAGTTCTCCGCCAGCGAGACCTCGCTCGCATTGTGTTCGCGGCGATCGATGACGAGGCACGGTATTTCGAAGTCCGCGTCCATGGCGCCCCGCTCGACGATGCGGTGCATGGCCCGCATCCGCTTCCCGCCGCCTATCACCTCGAAGCGGCCGCGCTTTTTCGCCTTGGCGACGATGAGGTTCTGCAGCACGCCGCGCGCCTCGATATCGAAGGACAGTCGCTCCTCGAATTCGGAATTGGGCCGCTTGCAGACATTGTCTTCGCTCTGATCGAGCTTGCTCAACGGGATGAGTTGCATGATCGTATCTCCTGATGGTCGACCGGCGATTCACCGGACACCAATCCCCCTCCCCCTCCCCTTTGACCGGGCATGAGCCATCAGAGAGGCGCGAGAAGAGCCCTGACGACGGGTTCGGGATTGTCGGCCGGAACGAAGATTCTGGTGCGGTACGCGATGATCTCGGTGAAGCATCCGATGGTCTTTAGCCATTCGATCTGATCGGCGGGGACTCCGGCGATTTCGATGCGAAGATCCCCTGCCACGCGCGAGCGCTTCAGGACCGCGCCGAACGGCTGCTCGATGGTGATGCTGCGGTTCTCCCGCAGTGCCTTCACGACAGCCTCATCGGTGAGCTTCACGCTCGAATTGACACCGAACGCCTTCAGCACGTCGGCGACATCCGTGTCGTAGACGATGCGGCCGAGCCAGCTGCGGCCTTCGAGGTCTACGATGCGGTTGACCTCGAGATAGTCGCGGGGAAGGTTTGACCAGATCGGCAGCAGCAGTCCGGTTGCGAGGTGGATCGTCTCGGTGTGCAAACGCGAAGCGCTGTCTTCGGCCTCGGCCAGCCACAGCTTTGCGAAGCGAAGCTCCGCACATTCGACCCAGGCGGATTCTTCGAGGTCACGCAGCTGATGATATTCGCGGCGTAGCGGTCGGTGCAGGATGACCCGCTGGATAAGCTCACCCTTCTCGGTCATGAAATGCCGTGAGGGCTCGCACAACGCCGCCTTGTCGCTCTTCGTGTTGCGCATCAGGATGCAGCCGTCCGACCATTCGCGTCGCTCCAGCACCCTTTCTAGTGTGGTCGGCTGATACCGGGTCGTCAGATCGATTCGAAGCAGATGCGATGTCGCACCGGTGCGCTCGTCGGTGCGAAGGATGATATCCTCGTCGACGCTCGCGCTTTCGACTTGGATGGTCTCGATGCCGACATCCAATGTGCCGGCATCGCGCGCGGCGGATATCCGAGCTTCCACCAGGGCCAGGAATTCGTCGAATATCGCGTTCTGCATCGCGATCGGTAGGGCGAGGATGCGATTGAGCCAGCGCTGGATGGGCGGAAGATCCTCTTCCAGGATGCCGTCGGCGGAGGCGATCTTAAGACCACTGCGTTTCTGGAAATCGACCAGCGTGGCGCTGGTGAGTTTGCCTTCGGCTAGGAGGCCGAACCATGTCACGAGCGCCGCCTTGGCATATTCGCTTTCGAGGTTGTCGGCCGGGTCGAACAGGTTCTGTCCGCCGGTCTGGCGCTGGCCGCGCGTGAGCGCGCCCAGGCTGTCGAGCCGGCGCGCGATCGTACTGGTGAAGCGCAGCTCGCCCTTGCAGTTTGTGGTCACGGGGCGGAACAGCGGCGTTTCGGCCTGATGCGTCCGGTGCGTGCGTCCGAGACCTTGGATGGCGCGATCGGCCCGCCAGCCCGGCTCGAGGAGAAAATGCACGCGCTGGCGCCGGTTATCTGCGTCGAGGCTTGCGTGGTAGGAGCGGCCGGTTCCGCCAGCGTCGCTGAACACCAGAATGTTCTTGCGCCCGTCCATGAAGTGATCAGTTTCGGACTGGTTCGTACGCGCCGACCTCGTTTCGAGTTTCTGGCTCCCGTCGCCCTGCGTTACGAGCCGCTTGGTGCGTCCGGTGACTTCGGCGACCTTCTCGGTGCCGTAGTGTTCGATAATGCCATCGAGGGCCGGCTTGATCGGGGGAAGCGCGCAGAGGTGCTCTATGAGCCGCTGCTTCTTCTCGATTGCTTCCGCATTGTGAACCGGTCGTCCCTCGTCATCGAACATTGGCATCGAACGCTCTTCACCGGTATCGTCGACGAAGACCTGCATCTGCTGGGTGGGAAAGGCACGCTCGAGATAGTCGATGACGTTCTCGCGAGGACTGAGGTCCAGATCAAGCTCGGCGCGTTCCTCGGGAGATAGACTGTCGAGACGCCTGTCCAGAATGCTCTCGGCCGTGGAGACGAGCTGGACGACGATCGCCTTGTCGTCGTCGATATGGCCATTGATTGCGGCGATCAGGGTCGGCAGCTTCATGGAGAGAAGGACCTGGTTGAAGAAGCGTTGCTTGGCGCCTTCGAAGCGAGAGCGGGCCGCGGCCTTTGCGCCGCTGTTGAGCGTGTCGCCGTCGAGATCGTCGACGACGTTTGTAAGCGCCAGTGCCTCCTCCATGTTCTGATGGATGATCGCCCAGGCGTCCGCATAAGTGTCGTAGATGCCGATCTGATCGTTTGTCAGATCGTGCTTGAGCACCTCGTATTCGACACCGGCAAAGCTCAGTGCCCTCGCCTGATAGAGGCCCAGCGCCTTCAGGTCACGGGACACCAGTTCCATCGCGGCGATCCCGCCCGACCGGATCTGGCTGATGAAGTCCTCGCGGTTCGAGAATGCGGTTCCCGGTCCCCAGAGGCCGAGGCGAACGGCATAGGCGAGGTTGTTGACGTCGGATGCGCCCGTGGCAGACGCGTATAGAACGCGGGCATCGGGGAGGTGGTTCTGGAGCAGGACACCGGCGATCCCTTGCAGGGAACCCGGCTTCGCGCCGCGCGCGCCCTCGCCTCCTGCCACGCCGCCCATCTCGTGGCTTTCGTCGAAGGCGATGACGCCGTCGAAGTCGGTGTCAGCCCAGTCGAGCAGCTGCTTCAGGCGTGTCGCATCCTGGCGTTGGCTGCGCAGCGTTGGATAGGTCACAAAGACGATGCCGTCGCGGAAGGGAAGTTCTTGGTCGATCTTCCAGCTGGAGAGCGGTTGGATGTCGGCGGGGAGC
>CESG01133067.1_pt1 | contig 36287 bp, 41 predicted proteins | sample 531121 | NCBI WGS metagenome assembly CESG01 (sample SAMEA2621287, study PRJEB7988) | marine metagenome | biome: marine biome (ENVO:00000447); feature: mesopelagic zone (ENVO:00000213); material: "saline water (ENVO:00002010), including plankton (ENVO:xxxxxxxx)" | depth 800 m
GTTGCAGCTGGAAGCTCTACTCCAAGCTCTTCGAAGGTACTCGTTAGAGTTGGCACCACAAACAAAAGCATGAGCACAGTAATGATTCCAATTGCAATCAAAATAATCGAAGGATAAATCATCGCGCTTCGCACTTTCTTTACAAGCGTGTGTGATCGCTCCATTTGCTTTCCAATAACAAGAAGGGACTCATGTAATGTTCCACTCTCTTCCCCTGCCTTTACCATTGAGATGAAAAGTTTTGAGAAAATTTTTGGATGCTTTGCCATCGACTCATAGAAAGAGAGTCCTTTTGAAACATCTGTTCCGATTTCTGCAACAACTTCTTTAAGAAGAGGGTTCTTGCTCTGTCGCTCAAGCACAGAAAGCGCTCTTGAGACTGAAAGTCCAGCCTTGAGCATCGCTGCAAGTGTTTTTGTAAATACGATCTTCTCTTCAACCTTTACTGCACCAAGAAAACTACGTAGTTTATTTAAAAATCCCCCACCTGCAACCTTTATAGAAACAACTGTTCCGCCTTCTGCTCCCACATGCGCATACACATCAGCTTTACTCTCTCCTTCAAGAGTCCCTGTATATTCTTTTCCATCTGATTTTTGCGCTTTGTACGTAAATTTTTTCACCCCTTAAATGTAGCACGCAAACAAAAGACCCTGATACGATTTCACGTACCAGGGCCACTAACCTACTAGTCAAAACTTCCTTCTTCAAGCAAGGAGCTTGAAGAATAAAAGAGCAAAAATCCGAGCGCAAGCATAATGAATGCAAGTGATTCACTGCCGATGGACAGCCCAAAAGACTGCATCATGTCTGAAAAACCAACATACGTAAGAGGTCCTTCAAACGGCATGGGATAGAGGGCCCCAACAACCTCAAAGGCAGCAAGTATCGCAATCACAGCCCCCATCCACTTCGCGACAAAGAAGACGAGTGCCGAAACCACAATACGAGAAAAACCAAAACGCAGTGCGATAATTCCTGCGACAAACGCCAAAACAACTATTGCGACATTGACAGGACCCGGCATAATGACCGAATCAAAATCCCTTTCTAGCACAGACCATACTTGATGCATGAAAAGTGCAATGAGAGAAAAACCAAGAACCACTGCCACTAAGCGAAAATACGCCATTTCAAATCCTCCAATTTCCTACCGACAAGATGCTCTTTTTATATAGAAACGTCAACTACTCAGAGATAACTCGAAGCACTTCCTCAAGTGAAGTTGTTCCAACTGCAGCTTTGTAAATTCCATCTTCAAGCATTGTAAGCATCTCTTCTTTTCGAGCTTGTGCTTCAAGTCCATCAGTATTGGCGTTTTGCATCATAAGCTCTCGCATTCCTTCACTCATACGAAGCACTTCGTGAATTCCAATTCGTCCTGAGTATCCATCCTCACACTCAGCACTCTTCTCTGGATGATAGAACGTTAGATCATCAATAGAGCTTTTTGGTTTTGCAATTTTTTCATCTTGGAGCGCCTTAAATGCTGCTTCAAAATGATCTGTTCGTGCAATCTCATCACGCGCTGCCTTATTTAGCTTGTACTCCTCTTTCTTGTCACAAAGCTTTCGCACCAATCGCTGTCCGATAATTACGCGGAGTGTAGATGAGAGCAAGAATCGTTCAGCTCCCATATCAAGAAGTCTTGGAATGGCACCTGCTGCTGAGTTTGTATGGAGTGTTGCGAGCACCAAGTGTCCTGTAAGAGCTGCATTAATAGCAAGTTGTGCAGTCTCTTTATCTCGGATCTCTCCCACCATGATGATATCCGGGTCTTGTCGCACAAGAGACCTAAGTCCTGACTCAAAGGTAAGACCAATATGAGGATTTACCTGCGTTTGATTCACTCGAGGCATCTGATACTCAATCGGATCTTCAATGGTAGAGATGTTTACATCTGGAGTATTTAAAATATCTAAAATAGTGTAGAGCGTTGTTGTCTTTCCAGATCCTGTGGGTCCTGTTACGAGAATAAGACCAGTCTTCTGACGTGTTGCTTCATGAATTCGCTCTAGATTCTCTCCATGAAAACCAAGTGTTTCAAGTGAGAAGCCTCCTCCACCCTCTCGCAGAAGTCGCATTACTACCTTCTCTCCATAAAATGTTGGAAGTGTTGAAACTCGGAAGGAAACTTTCTCTCCTTCGCTGTCCATCTTGAATCGTCCATCTTGTGGAAGCCTTTTCTCATCAAGCTTCAAACTTGAAAGCACTTTGATACGAGCTGAGATTGAAGGGCCTGCTTCTTTTGGAAGAGTCATCGCATCATGAAGAAGCCCATCTACTCGATAGCGCACCATCACCTCATGCTCAGATGGTTCAATATGAATATCTGATGCCTTTTGGATGATTGCGTGCTTTAAAAGAGTATCTACAATACGTACTACAGGAAGATCCTCGGCAATTTTTTTAAGCTCAGCTTCGCTTTTCTCTTCTCCATCTTCCTTAATTACCTTCAGCGACTTACTCTCCTTTGAAATAATATCTCCGAACTCTTCTTTGAGAGTTTTTTGGTACTGAAGGAGCGCCTGCTTTATTGACTCATCATCTGTAAGACGCACTCGCACCTTAAGACCAATCTTTTTTCGAATTGTATCGATAGCTGCGAGATCTTTTGTATCAAGCATCGCAACCTCTACCCCCTCTTCACCCTTGTTATACGCAACAATGTTGTTATTACGGGCAATAGGTTCTGGAATAAGCGCCAAAAGATCTGGATCAATCTTTTTTTCTTTCAAATCTACAAAAGGAATGCCCAGTACGTACGCACTAATACGTCGAAGATCATTTTCTTCGATTTTTCCTGTAGAAACCAAGATATCTCCCAAAGACCGTCCTGCTTTTTCAGCCTCTTCTGCAGCTGCATCAACGTCTTTACGAGAAACAAGTCCTGAGTCTGCAATAAACTCATGGAGCTGACGCTCATCAATTTTCATATATATAAAATAGCACGGAGGCGTACATATATATGTATGTATTCCCCTAAAAAACAGCCCCGGACAAAAAGTCCGGGGCGCAGAAGATGTCTTCAATCCTTTTCAGGAAGAAAGGCGAATGTAATAGCAGTAGAAATTCCTGCAATTATTGCAGTCACAATAGGCCACAACAGGTACCACCAAAGGTTGAGTTCTTCTGTACCGGCATAGAAGACAAATGCTGAAAGTCCTGCAACCAATACGGCTGACATTACTACAGCAGCAGAAAGCGTACTGTGCCGATCCTTCTGAAAACAAAGCACGTGGAGCACAGAGGCTGTCACTGTGCTGAGAATCAAAATTCCCACAGTGACGATTGCCACCTCTATGGGAATACCGGAGCGCTCCCTAAAAAACATTTGATCAAAAAAGTACGTAAACGCAAGAAAAATTCCTGCGCCCTGCAGTCCAACAAAAAAGAAAGCTGCACCAAAAAAACGGAGCATGTTTGTATCCTTGTGCATCTACAGTGTGCACCCTTTCTGCCATACGGGATACCATATAAAAAATTAATACTCAAATTAAAAAGCCGCACATAGGAGTGCGAATACTTTCGGACAAATACGTGCGGCTTTAAGGTCTTAACCGCGAGTTATCAGATTGCGAAACGGAAGTTTCAGGAAGTAGAGAACACCATTCCACATAGCTTGTAGAAAGTAGAGAATATCATCCCACATAGCTTGTAGATACGATTTGAAACGATATGCATACTTGGCACGCGCTAGCGTGAGCCACCTTCCCGGCCATTGCAGGAAGATAAAAATCATCCAGGCAAATGTAATGCCGATAACAGTAGCCCCGAACCAATACGGACCAACAACACTTTCGTATACAATCGCAGCTGCAAATCCGAAGACGAGCGCAGATACAAACAGTAGCGTGAGAAACGCTTTTCTCATCCTTCGCTGCATCCCCTCTTCGAGCTCAGAAAGAAGATATTCTTCTCCTTCTTTCCTTTTCTTTTTCCGCTGTGCGATAACGCGCAGTCGATTAGACATTTTCATAATAAAGAACTCCTCTGTTAAGACCGGAGGTATTTAACCACACTTATAAAGCCTTGACAATATATGCTGTATTGTTGTAACATCCTTCCACTTAAGGAAGTACGTACAGGTACATCTTTTACCTAAGTCGGAAAACTTAAGTACCCAAAATGGTGTCCGAGATGGCCCTTCCCGCCAACTCCTCCATCCTTGGGCGGCCCGGTGTTGAGGCGCTTCACTGCGACTCCACCGGGCCTTTTCTATACAAAAGGCCAGAGCATGTGCTCTGGCCACCTCTTTATACGCATACCCAGAATTTTCGCTTCGGAAAACTTTTTTTCGGAACTCTCTGGTTTGTTGCCTTCAAAGCGGACGCCCTTGAAGCACCGCCCCGAGAACGCTCTTTGTTCCTGGAAATAATATTCAGCTTCTTGGGTAAAACAGCATCAGGCCGCTGAAAGAACGGCTCTCTTGGATCTTCAGGTATTTGCTCAACAAGAACAGACACCCGCGAATCTTCAGGAGACAAGATACTCATTGTGAAAACAACCACTGCATGAGCTAAAAGAACATTGCTCATATGTAACCTCCCTTTGTTCTGCTTCGGAGCATTACATACATATATACGTATAGTCAATAATCTACATTGACTTTCTGCAAAAAACACGTATTATTCCCCTATTGATGACGTCCGCACCCGCGGGCGATTATTTTTACAAAAATTGAATAACAATTGAATATGTTTGACTTAAAAGTAATACAATCTGTTCTTGATCAGTTCGAGGAGGAGAAGAATATCCCCCGAGAAAAGATGATTGAGGCAATTGAAGCAGCCCTTGCGACTGCATATAAGAAAGAGTACGGAAAGCGAAATCAAATCGTTCGTGCGACTTTGGATATGAATACTGGAACTCCTGTATTTGAGCAGGTAAAGCAGGTTGTAGACGAGTCACTCGTATACTTTGATGAAGAAGAGGAGCGCGCAGAAGATGATGAGCGAAGTTTCTTTGATTCTGAGAAGCACATTCTCCTAGAAGACGCGAAGCGTATTAAAAAAGATGTAGAGCTTGATTCTGAGCTTACATTCCCACTTGAAGCACAAGCTGATTTTGGACGAATTGCAGCACAAACTGCAAAGCAGGTAATTATTCAGAAGATTCGAGAGGCTGAGAAGGGATCTATCCTTGAGGAGTTCGCAGGGCGCGAGGGAGAAATCGTATCTGGAACTGTTCAGCGTGTTGAGCGTGGAATGATCTACGTAGACCTCGGACGAACAACAGGAATTATTCCTTTTGAGGAGCAAATTCGAGGTGAGCGATACCGAACTGGAGAGCGAATTAGAGCTTACCTATACTCAGTTGATGAGGGAGCACGTGGAGTATTCCTTCGTCTGTCACGATCTCACCCTCAGTTTGTTATCGAGCTGTTTAAGCTGGAGGCACCAGAGCTTGCAAATGGAACAGTAGAGATTAAGGCTATTGCCCGAGAGCCAGGAAGCCGAACAAAGCTTGCGGTTATCTCAGAGGATGATCATATCGACCCAGTTGGATCACTTGTTGGACAGCGAGGAGTTCGAGTATCTACCGTAACGAGTGAACTTGGAGGAGAGCGAATCGACATTATCGAGTGGAATGAAGATGAGGAAATGTTTGTAAAAGACGCCCTATCTCCTGCCGAAGTAGTGTCAGTAGAGATGGATGAGAAGGAGCACAAGGCAGTCGTAACGGTAAATGAAGACCAGCAGTCTCTTGCTATTGGTCGCGGAGGACAGAACGTTCGTCTTGCAGCTAAGCTAACTGGATGGAGCATTGATATTGCTTCAATCGGAGGAGAATCAGTTGCAGAAACTGATGGAAATGAGGTTGAGGTTGCAGAGAAAGAGGAGGAGGCACCTGCTGTAGAAGAAGAAGTTGCCACAGAGGAAGAAACTCCAGTTGAAACTGAAGAAACTCCTGAGGAAACTAAGGAAGAGGAGGCAGCTCCAGCTGAGGAGAAGGAAGAGGAGGAGAAAGCTTAAGTGATATAAACTATATATATGAACTTACTGCATGATATCGAACCAGGAACAGCTGATGAGATGAATGTCATCATCGAAATTCCAAAGGGTTCAAAAAATAAGTACGAGATTGATAAAGAGACAGGAATGATTGCACTTGATCGTGTAATGCATACCGCACAGGACTATCCATTTGATTATGGATTCGTTCCTCGAACGCTTTGGGATGATGGAGATGCACTCGATGTGCTTGTCCTAACTACATACCCACTAGCACCAGGTATTCTTGCTCGATGTCGGCCAGTTGCGATCCTAAAAATGATCGATGGAGGAGAAAGTGATGACAAAGTTATCGCTGTCCCAACAGAAGATCCGCGCTTTGATAGCGTAAAAGATCTCTCTGATGTGAACCCTCACACCCTAAAAGAAATTGAACACTTCTTTGCTACCTATAAGAAGATTCAGAATAAAGAGGTGCAGACAGACGGATTCAAGGGAGCAGATGATGCAAAAGCAGCATTTGATCGCGCAGTAGAGCTCTATTCTAAGAAGTAATACCCCTTAGGGGATATATAACAGCCCGGCATATGCCGGGCTGTTATACTTTATATAGATACCCGTATGCATGCGGCGTAGCAATTACAAATATAAAAATGTATCGATACATGAAGACAATACAAAAAATAGCTGGAGCATCACTTGCACTTCTATTTTTGCTTACCGGAGCTCCTGCATTTGCACAGGAGACTAACGCCGTATCAGCGGATCGAGATGCTAAGAAGCTAGAGCTTCAGGCAGATCGAGATGCGAAGCGCGCAGAGCTCGAAGCAAAGAAAGCTGAAGCTGTTGAAGCACGAGATGCTAAGAAAGCTGAAGCTCAGGACATGCGAGATGCAAAAAAAGGCGAGCTTGAAGAAAAGAGAGCAGAGCTCGAAGCAAATCGTGACGCAAAGAAGGAGGAGTTAGAGGCAAAGAAAGAGGAGCGAGTTGCAGCTCGTGAAGAAAAGAGAGAAGAGATTCGAAAGAAGTTCACTGAACGAGCTAAAGAACGAATCAAGAAGTACCTTGAGCGAATGGAAGAGAAGATGAGCGCCATGGCAGATCGTCTAGATCAGATCATCGAGCGATTTGATGCACGTCTTGACGCTATTGAGGCAGAAGGAGTTGATGTTAGCGAAGCAGAGCGAGCTATTGCCGCGGCAAAGACTGCTGTAGCTGATGCACGAGAACAAGTGGAGATTCTTGAGATAAGTGGAGATGAACTTATTGCATCACTTGATATAGAAGACGGTGAGCCTCGAGAGGTTCTTGCAAAGGTAAAGGAGATTGCAAGCACAGCACGAGAAGCACTTAAAGATGCACACGAGTCTCTACGAGAAGCGGTCGAAGCCATTAAAAACCTTAAGCTATCTGCAAGCGTTCTAAACGCTGTTGAGTAATATGGACCAAGAACCACAGGCACCTAACCCAGCACCGGAGGCACCAGAAGCACCAGCACCTAACCCAGCACAAGCTCCTGAAGAAGGGGCAGCTGGAGGAGGAACAGCACTTCTTGCTCTTGGAGTAATCGTTGTTGTTATCTTAGCTGGAGCATTCTTTATCTTTGGAGATAAGTACTCTGGAGCACCAAAAACAGAAGCTGATCTTGAGCAGCAATTCGATGCTGCAGAAGGAGCAGCCCAGGCTGAAGTAGAAGCAATTGGCGCAGTAGAAGAGTCTACTGCCCTATCATCAATTGAGGCTGACATTAATGAGAGCGATCTCTCAGAACTTGATGCTGAACTTGATGCAATTGATGAGGAGTTTTCAATCTAAAGAAAACCTCTACTCTTTTTAAGAAAAGCGCCATTTGGCGCTTTTCTTGTACTCATTCATAGTCCCTGCTAGTATGGCACTACTATGAAAATGGAAAAAGAAATCAGCAATAATCTTGTGCCAATGGTGGTTGAGAAAGGCCAGTATGGCGAGCGAGCATACGATATTTACTCACGACTTCTAAAGGAGAGAATCATCTTCCTTGGAGGAGCAATTGATAATCACGTTGCCAATCTTGTAGTAGCGCAGCTTCTTTTTCTTGAAGCAGAAGACCCAAAAAAGGATATTCAAATCTACATTAACTCTCCAGGAGGTTCGGTAACTGCAGCACTTGCGATGCTCGATACCATGAACCACATCAAGCCTGATGTTTCTACCGTATGTGTGGGACTTGCAGCATCAGCAGGAGCAGTTCTTCTTGCAGCAGGTACAAAAGGAAAGCGATTCGCACTCCCTAATGCAGAAGTTATGATCCACCAGCCATGGGGAGGTGTTGAAGGACAAGCAAGTGATATTGAAATTACTGCAAAGCACATCCTTTCAACTCGAGATCGTCTGAATAAAATCCTTGCAGACGCAACGGGGCAGCCCCTTGAGAAGATTGCAACTGATGTAGACCGAGATTTCTTCATGACAGCAGATGAAGCGAAGAAATATGGGCTTGTCGACAAGGTACACAAGAGCAAGTCGTAGTTTTATCTCCACATTAAGAAACAGCGCTTAGTAAGGCGCTGTTTTTTACATTCTCCTTTCAACTACGTAGTTAATTACGTAATTAACTACGTAGTTGAAAAATGATCACTCTCGATAGCGAGAAGCAATTGCCGTCCAATTAACTTCCTCCTCTCCTACATCGTGGCAGATGAGTGCTCCCCTATCTTGCTCACAAATGCGCGAGCCCTCAGGCAAACCATCAACGGTGCCATCTGGAAATATGACTTTGAGTTGTTCGCCTTCAAAATCGATCCAGATGTATCCGTAGACCCCATCTGCTCGCTGAACCCTTCCAGGCCAGCAGCCTAGAGAACCATCATCTTTTCTTTCACAGAAGTGTCCAGTTTCTCTCTCGACACGTTCTGCAAAGCTTGAGGTATCTTCTAGGGTGAGAATAAACATCATTGCTGTAAGAACAAGCATTGGCTTTTCCTCCTACCTAATATAATACCGCATAAAAAGTAGCCGTTACCCACCTGGGTAACGGCTATACAATTCAGAGATCAATCCCACATTGAGCAGGAGCAACGACACCTTGCTGCAGAGCATCATGGTGTCCAGCTGCATAGCCTTCTGCCTGACCGATCCTGCGACCCATTTGCGCTGCTGCCTGTATACCTGGAATTGCCATGAGAAGGCCTTCATATCGGCCAAGATTCATGAGTGATTCAAGGCGCGAAAATTCTTCATCCCCAGGATAGACAATGTCCACGACAGCAAGAGGGCCAGTAACATGACTCTGCAGCTCATAATCGATATACCAGTACTCGTTTGCAGAGATCTGGCAACCAGTGAAAATCTTTTCCTCGAGAATCAGGAAGCCTGCGCGACACTCTTGCCCTGAGGCCTCGGTGTCATCTTCAGCCTGAGTAAAGCCAAAGAGCAACAAGCTTGCTGCTACCAAAAAAACTTTTTTCATTTTTGTCTCCCTTTCTATAAACACAGTGCCATTTAGGTCGGCCTCAGTCAATAGAACCTGCTCCTTATTTCAGGTAGAGTACATACATACCCTAGTAATAAACCTTTCTTCCTGAAACGGTAGAAAGAAGTAAAAAATATGTCGTTAAAATTAGTATTTGTATTAATCGCCCTGTCGGGTGTATTTGGAATCCTTTTAGGATATGCCTTTCGTTGGCTTGTGGCATTAGGTCACAGCGGGTCGCTTGAGCTTGAAATTAAGCAGCGGCTTCTTGAGGCTAAGGAAAAAGCTAGCCGAATCACCGACAAAGCTGAAGAGGAGGCTGAAAAAACTGAGCAAGAGAAGCTTAAAGACGTTCGCATACGTGAAGACGAGGTGCGAGAGAAAGAGCAGCGACTTATTAAGCGTGAAGAGATCTTGGATGAGCGCCAGGTTGATCTTGATAAAGAAGGAGATCGCCTCAAGCGTGAAGAGACAACACTTGAGCGAAGAGAGGACGAGGTGAAAGAGCTTAAGGAGGAACGAGAGAAACAATTGGAACAAGCAGGAGATCTCTCAGCTGAAGAAGCACGAGAACTACTCCTTAAAGATATTGAAAAAGACCATGAAGAAGCTCTTATGCTTCGCCTGCAACGTCTTGAAACTGTTTCAAGAGATGAATTAGAAGCAAAGGCACAAAACATTATCACCACTGCTATCCATAGACTTGGAAATGCAGTAAATGCTGATGTGATGAGCTTCCAATTCCCTCTTCCTAATGATGAAACAAAAGGAAAGATTATTGGAAAGGAAGGACGAAACATTCGAGCCTTCGAGCGAGCAGCTGGTGTCGATATTATTATCGATGACACACCTGAGCACATTACTATTTCTTCTTTTGATCCAATTAGAAGGCACACTGCACGCATAGCTCTTGAAAAACTTCTCGCAGATGGACGTATCCAACCTGCAAAAATTGAGGAGGCAGTGGCAAAAGCAAAGCAAGAAATTGAAGATACAATCAAACAAAAGGGAGAGGAAGCGGCATATCAGGCAGGAGTTCACAATATCTCTACCGAACTTACCAAGCTCCTTGGACGACTACACTTCCGTACAAGTTATGGGCAAAATATCCTGCAACACTCTGTTGAAATGGCACACATTGCCGGAATGCTAGCAGAGGAAGTAGGGGCTGATGTCTCTGTTGCGCGCTCTGGTGCACTCCTACACGACATTGGAAAGGCAGTAGATCATGCCGTACAAGGTACGCATGTAGAGATTGGACGAAGGATTCTTCAAAAATACAACGTTGATGAGGCTGTGGTTAAGGCAATGCAGTCACACCATGAGGAGCACCCGTATGAAACGCCTGAATCTATCATCGTACAGGTTGCAGATGCTATCTCAGCTGGAAGACCAGGGGCTCGAAGAGATACCGTAGAGAACTACCTGAAGCGCCTTGAGGACCTTGAGCGTATTGCAAAGGAATTCCCTGGCGTAGAAAAGTGTTATGCCATTGAAGCAGGGCGTGAAGTGCGTGTCTTTGTAAATCCTGGAAAGGTAAAGGATGTTGAGATGCATAAATTGGCTCGAGATATCGCAACAAAGGTGCAGCACGACATTCGATATCCTGGAGAAATTAAGGTGAACATCATTCGAGAGAATCGAGTGGTTGAATTTGCCCGTTAAATTGAGGGTATTGCGCTCCATATGGCTTTATAGGTATACTTTTAGCTAGATGCCTTCCGGGATCATTTAAAAGTAATGAAAGTAAGACATGAATAAAGCAGATGTTATCGCACGTGTTCACGAAACACTTGGTGGAACAAAGGCTGATTCTGAGCGAGCAGTAGATACTGTTATCGACACAATCGTAAACTCACTTAAAGCAGGTGAGGAAGTATCAATCGCAGGACTTGGAATTTTTGAAGCTAAGATGCGAGCAGCTCGTACAGGACGAAACCCACGAACAGGAGAATCTATTCAGATTCCTGCAATGCGGGTACCAAAGTTCCGAGCAGCGAAAGCTCTAAAGGACGCGGTGAAGGGATAAAAACTCTCTTATATACCTAGGTAACAAAAAAGACCCCAACAGGGTCTTTTTTGTATTCTTGGTGCGGGTAGGGGGAATCGAACTCCCGTCCTCTGCTTGGAAGGCAGATGTTCTACCACTAAACTATACCCGCAGTGGAAGCTAATATAGCATAATTTTTGCATAAGAAAACCCACCAGGTCGGTGGGTTTTCTTATGAGAGAAACTGATTACTCAGCTGCCTCCTCTGCTCCTTCCTCAGCTGCAGGTGCGTCCATTGCTGGTGCCTCCTCTGCTGCTGGTGCCTCCTCTGCTCCCTCAGGTGCCATTGCTGGTGCCTCAGGTGCGTCCATAGGTGTGTTCTCGTCCATATGTATATATACACTAGACTAATAATGAAAGCCTGGCGTTGAGCCAAGCACTGCGCACGAGTATAGCACAGGAAAGACCTCCGTCTACCCTAGACAAGAAAATTTGTGGAGGGTCAAATTTTTGGTACTGTACGCTTATATGCAAGGCTTTATAAAGCTTCCAACACTTCTGGCATCTGTAACTGGTGGATTATTTTTTGCTGCTGGATTCTTTCTTTTTATTCAAACAAATGAGCCGGTAGAACTTACTCTTGAAGAGACAAACTTTGTTCCTGTAGAAATTGTTGAGAATACATTTGAACCTGCCCCTTCCCTTCCCACAAGCACACCTCCTGCAGTAGTTGAGGAAGAGGTTGTTGAGGAGCCAAAAATTGAAGTTCCTGTTGTACAGGAACCAGCAGAAGCAACCCCTGTTGCAGCACCGATTCCAAAAGAAGAAATTACACCACCTGCACCAAGCTACATTCCAAAAGATTTGGAGGTGGTAAACGCCCAAGTGCAAAAAGCACTCGTTAATATTTTGTGCATCGCAGATCCTATCTCTCCTGTTGGATCAATTTCAGGATCTGGAATTATTATCGATCCATCAGGAACCATTTTGACCAATGCGCACATTGCACAAACGCTTCTTCTGAAAGACTACCCATCAAAGGATGCGATCTCTTGCACTATCCGAACAGGATCTCCTGCAACTCCTGCATACAAAGCAGAACTTGCATACATCTCCCCTCTTTGGGTTGTCGACAATAAGGAAGCAATCATCCAAGAGAATCCAGTTGGAACAGGAAAAGATGACTTTGCCCTCCTTGCCGTTACAGGACCATCTGAATTTGGAGAGATGCCAGAGTCTTTCCCTTACATTCCCATGACATTTGACGAGGCAGCAGTTGGAGATGTTGTTATTAGCGCAGGGTACCCCGCAAGCTTCTTAAGTGCTGATGCAATTAGACGAAACCTTGTACAAATCTCTGCAGCAGGGATTGTTGAGGATGTATTCACCTTCTTACAGACAACACCTGACGTACTCTCTCTTGGAGGTGTGCCCCTAGCACAGCAAGGAGCTTCAGGAGGTGCTGTAGTGCGCTCAGACGGGAGTTTGCTTGGCCTTGTAGTTACCAGCTCTCTTGAAGAAAATACGCAAGAGAGAGACCTAAGAGCCATTAGCACCGGACATATTGCTCGAAGCTTTGCCATTCAGCATTCAGCTAACTTTGGAGCCTTTGCGACAGGAAATATCACACCTGAGTATGAAAACTTCACAGCAAATGTTGCACCGCAATTAACTGAATTGCTTCTGACTGTCTTGGGAGAGATTTAAAATATGAAATTCTATAGAGTTACTACAAACGGAACTGGAATCTACGAAGCAGTAGATAGAGACTGTCCAAAAGATTCTAATCTTCGCAAGAACAAACCTGATGGTTCTTGGCTGCCTAAAAAAGGATCTCAATTCCCTGGAGCTATTTCTTACTGGACTGAGTATGGTTGGAATAAATACCAAGACTCTGGCCTTTTTAAATGGCAGGAATCTGTAACCTCTGGGGAAACAGAGGTAGAAATATTAGACCAAAAACCTTCGGATATTTTATACGAAGACGAATACCAACTAATTATCCCTACCCCTTCTTCTGATAGATAACTTGCGTAGGATACGCAAACTCAATCTTCTCTTTTTGGAAGTGCTCCATTAATGAGAAGTTAATTTCTTGCTGAATGTCCAGCGTAAGTGTGTAGTCTGGATCCTCTGAGAAGTATGTAACTTCAAATACTAGCGCTGAGTCCCCTAGATTCTTGAAGTGCACTCGATCAAGTCGAACACCTTTGAGGTTTTTGAAGATTCCTTCAACCAACATTGGTACTGCACGTACTTTCTCCATAGGAGTTTCGTACAAAATTCCAAATTGGAATGTTGTTCGACGCTCTTCCATCTTTCCAAAGTTCTGAATACTCTCACTTGTTAGATTTTGATTTGAAAATACAATCTCTTCTCCCTGGAGTGACTTAATTCGTGTTGTTTTGATTCCAACCTTCTCTACTGTTCCTATGTACTTCCCTACCTTGATAGTGTCTCCAATAACAAATGGCTTATCGAAGTAAATTGCAAATGACGAGAAGAGATCTGCAAGAATATTTTGAAGTGCAAATGCAATTGCAATACCTCCAATTCCAATTCCTGCGATAAAGGCAGTGATGTTTACCCCAAAGTTTGAGAGTACGAAGATAAATGCAAGCACCCAAAGTATCACTTTGATGATCCCTGCAAGAAAACTATATGCAGATGTTGTTGCTACATCATCTTCACTCTGCCAACGAGAGATTATGTAGTCGATAAGGATCTGAAGAGCAACAACAACTTGGTATGCTACCCAAATAACCAAGATACCTCCTGCAATAGAGTCTACAATCTCAGGAAATGCGAGCCTCTGATACCCCAAGAAGAGCGCAATGTATGCATAGAAGCCTGGGCGGATACTTTTTACAATCCGAATTGCTGCATCATCAATTGTTGTGGCGCTTTCCTTTGCAAGAGCTGCAAGGCGACCAACAACAAACATCTGAAGAGCTCCAAATACTGCAAACGAAACAGCAAAGAGTCCTGCTGCCTCAAGGTACTGCATAACCGTATTACCGAAATAAACTGCGTCCATTGCTAGATCCATATATTAAGAAATTAGCGTATAAAACTTTGTCGGGGAGCCGAGAATCGAACTCGAACTACATCGTCCCAAACGATGCGTACTACCACTATACTACACCCCGAATGTTGTGCCGGAATAGTATCACACTCTAGATATTCCGCTATATCCACTTTATTAACTGCCCTTTAGTCCTTTATTTGTGAACAACTGTCCAATTAGTTATTTGGCTTAAATAAAGGATTTTTATTCTGTATTGGACATAAAGACATGTCCTTTATCCCCACTATTCACACAGTTGTCCACACTATTGGGAACATGTCTTTATGTGTCGTATACTCAACATATGAAGCTCCTCCTCAAAGAAACCTACCTTGCCATGGCAAAAAATAGCCCTGGCTCAAAAATCTTTCAAACACTCTTAGCAGAAGTTGATGGAGAGGAAGTAAATATTCTAAAAGGAGGCGATGTCTCTTGTGCATACTTTGTCTCTACCCTATTAAAGATATTTGATCTTGTTAAAACCCCTCACGCTACTGTCTCAGGACTTGAAAAAGACCTTATGCAAAGCGGCTGGAGCAAATCTGAGGAGATGATACCTGGAGCTATTCTTATATGGAAAGCAACTGCCCAAGCAGGTGATGAGATGCACGAGCATGTTGGCATTTACCTAGGAAATGACGTTGCGGTAAGTAATTCATACAAAGAACTAGTGCCTGTTGAGCACCACGCAACCTTCGATAATAAAAGAAAAGTGCGCGCAATATATACGCACACCTTTCTTTTGTAATTTTTGTGCACCCGGAGGGACTCGAACCCCCAACCCTCTGTTCCGAAGACAGATGCTCTATCCTTTGAGCTACAGGTGCAAAGTATGCTGATAATACACGAAATTATCTTTTTTGGTAGTGCATGATGAGTAACTGCTGCCAAAATTTTACCTTGCGAAGATAGTTTACTTTTCCTAACTCAATACGTAAACAACCTTTATACGATGGCCGTTTTTTAATTCCTAGACCTGTTGGCTTATAAACAGTCTTTTTAAAGTGACTAAGATCAACTCCTATTTTTTCTGACCAAAAACCTTCACAATTCTCTTCCCTATACGGCTTATGTATGAATAAGCGCACAAAAATATCCCTCCGCTCCAACCCCAAATACTCCTCTATCCACCTGATCATAACGTTAATCATGTCTGGATCAGAGTTTGCAAAAGCAAACCTGTCATTTCTTTTTGCGCCCTCTGCCCAATATAAACCAACCCCCATTTGAAAGAGTGGGTCATATTTAAATCTTTCAAACTCTTCCTTTGCTTCCTGGAAAAGGATTTTATCTCGTTCCAACCGTGCCAAATGATGTGCTGCACCAGCACGTATTCTCCCTCTTGAAATATTTGCATCCTTTCTCTTCCTGAGAATATCTTTCTCTTGTTTGGTAAGGGGCATGTCTTTCAACCACAAAGACAGGCTGCTTTTTGCAACATTTACCTCTTTTAGGATTTCATTATAGGTATATCCTTTTTTGCGCAACCTCATCGCCTTCTTTTTTTCTCGAACCCTGTTTATCATAATATGTATATAATATACTAGGTTCAATGCATAATGAGTTCCTAAAACACTCATTGTGTATTACTCTACAGATATGAAATTCTCTATTCCAAAAGAGGTGCAATACGTAGTGGCTACAATCCAAGGAAATGGGTTTGATGCCTATCTTGTTGGAGGATGCACGCGCGACCTTCTTATTGGAAGAGTTCCCAAAGACTGGGACATAACCACAGATGCAGGACCAGAGGAGATTACTTCCTTCTTCCCTGACCAAAGCTTCTACAATAATGACTTTGGAACAGTTGGGGTTACACTCGAGACCGAAGAAGAGTCACTTAAAGTGATTGAAGTAACTCCCTATCGATCAGAGGAAGGATATTCGGACAGTAGACGACCAGACAAAGTATCTTTTGGAGTCTCTCTTGAAGATGATTTGTCTCGAAGAGACTTCACTGTTAATGCAATTGCGTATGATCCATCTAAAGGACAGTTTGTTGACCTTTATAAAGGACAAGAAGACATAAAAGCCAAAGTCCTTAAGACTGTAGGTGACGCAGATGAGCGCTTTAATGAAGATGCGCTTCGTATGATGCGTGCTATTCGCCTATCAGCTGAACTTTCTTTTGCACTAGACGGTGAAACAGCAGCAGCAATCTCTAAAAATGCGGCTAAGCTAAGCCACATTTCAAAAGAACGTATTCGAGACGAATTCATTAGAATTCTTAAGTCAAAAGAGCCAATGACAGCCATTATCATGTCTCAAAAACTTGGTCTTATTCCCTATATTGCACCGGATTTGGAGCGCGGAATTGGCATTGAGCAAAATCAGGCACACAAATACGATGTGTTTGAGCACCTTATCCGTACTATGCAGCATGGAGCTGACAAAGACTGGGAATGGGAAATCCGTCTTGCTGGACTCTTCCACGATGTCTCAAAACCAGAGACACGTCGCTTTGACAAAGAGAAAGGAGATTACACTTTCCATGGACATGAGGTTGTTGGTGCACGTGTAACCAAGAAAGCACTTACAGACCTTAAGTTCCCTAAGAAAACAATTGAGAGAGTTACAAAACTAGTGCGCTGGCACATGTTTTTCTCAGATCCAGATGAGATTACCCTATCGGCTGTACGACGCATGATTCGAAATGTTGGCGAAGAGAACATTTGGGACCTATTAAACCTGCGTATTTGTGATCGTGTCGGTACTGGGCGCCCTAAAGAGCAGCCTTTCCGCTTTAGGAAGTACAAATCATACGTAGAAGAAGCACTTCGTGACCCTATTTCAGTAAAGATGCTTAAAGTCGATGGCCAGCGCCTTATGGAACTGTTACAGATGAAACCAGGGCCAAAGATTGGATATCTACTCCATGCCCTATTTGAAGAAGTTCTTGAGGACCCTTCCCTAAATACCGCTGAACTCCTAGAAAAGCGCGCTATTGAGCTAAATAAAATGGAAATGATGGAGCTCAAGAAACTTGCAGAAGCTGGAAAACGAAGAATTCAAGAAGAAGAAGAGCAAGCAATTAAAGATATTCGTTCAAAACATCACGTAAACTAGTTACACGTAGAACAAAAGTATCACGTGAAACATGTTTTATGTGTAACTAAACCCCGTATTTACGGGGTTTTTGTTTAAAAGGTATAAAAAAACCGCGCCTAATGGTTTCGCAGTGAAGAAAGAACAACTTAAAATGATTTGAGATTTTTGAGCGCGTGAGCTAATTGTTTGTTGTTGGGAGAAAAATATGCGAAACAAGCACGGTTTTTCAATTCAATGGATGCCTTCGTGATGTCATTGCTCGGCAGGTGGGTCAGGGAGACCCTTTGAAATTGATGCGGACATACACACCCGGCATTAATATTGAATTGTTTGAATTTTTAAAGAACCAATAAAGATCAGTCCCGTCTGATATTGAGTATAGCTCCTATAAAGGACACGTAAAGGACATCCCTGGGGATAAGTGTCCTTTAGGACAAAATGAGGGAAATAGGGCAGTGATCTGACCCAAAAACATTTGTGTGGATATCTGCAGACTTTAGTTTCTTGTGTAACTCTCGACTTGCAAAGACGTAATCAATACGCCATCCAACATTCCTGTCTCGTGCTCTTGTCTTCATGTCCCAATAACTATATGCGCCTTCTTTGGTAGGGAAGAAGTGACGGAATGTGTCTATGTATCCTGCATTTACCACCTCATCTACCCACGCACGCTCCTCAGGCAAGAAGCCTGTATTCTCTTCATTTGCTTTTGGACGTGCTAGATCTATAGCTTCATGCGCTGTATTTACGTCACCCATGAAAATAACTGGCTTAACAGAGCGCTTTTTTTCTACAAACTCAAGAAATGCATCATAAAAATCTAGCTTATACGCAAGCCTTTCTTCTCCACCACCACCATTGGGGAAGTACACATTAAATACATAAAAATCCTTAAATTCGGCTCCAATAAGCCGTCCTTCCTGGTCTAACTCTGGAATTCCAAGGTCTGTAAACACCTCAAACGGCTCTTCTTTGGAGTAGAGGGCTACACCACTGTATCCTTTTCGTGTTTTTGAAGAGTTGAAATATGCATGATATCCCTTTGGAGATCTGACTTCATCTGGAAGCTGATCTTCCTCTGCTTTTATCTCCTGAAGCCCAAATATGTCCGGTTTAAGCGCTAAAAATGGCTCCCAATAGCCTTGTTTGTAGACTGCGCGGAGCCCATTTACGTTCCAAGAGATAAGTTTCATGAGTAACAGAATAGCATGTATACTTTAAAAATAAGTATGAAAGATGCTGAAAAAATGGCTGAGCAGATGATTGCAATGGGGAAGATATCTCTTGAATTTGCCAGAACAGATCGTGCGACATGCCATGAAGATGGTGTTACACGTGAATCAGATACCGACCACTCCTTCATGCTTGGCTTAACTGCAGGAGCTTTTGCAGATACATTCCTTCCACGACTTAATAGGGGAAGAGTAGTTGAGTTTGCGCTCCTGCATGATCTGGTAGAAGTATACGCAGGAGATGTGCCAACATTCAAGAAGCCAACTCCTGAGATAAAGAAACAAAAAGATGATGCTGAACATGCAGCACTTCTTCGGATTAAAGATCAGTTTGGAGAAAATTTCCCATGGATACACGAGACTATCGAAGAATATGAAAGGAAAGATACTCCTGAGGCACGCTTTGTAAAAGTAATAGACAAGCTTGAAGCAAAGATAACTAATATTCTAAATGGGGGAGCAACCATAAAGGTTCTCAACCACACTAAAGAAGAGATTGAGCAATGGAAAGTAGACCATGATGAGTGGGCTGATGAATATTTAGAAGAATGGCCAGAAATAAGGCCTGTTTGGGATAATATTGTAGAAAGAACCTATAAAACTTTCATTTCTTAACCCCTCTGTTTCCCATGAAACGCCTTATGGATATCCTTTAGATGCGAGTCTGTTACGTGTGTATATACCTGAGTTGTAGCAATATTGGCATGGCCCAAAAGTGCCTGAACAGAGCGGATATCTGCACCATTTTGCAATAGATCGGTAGCAAATGAGTGCCGAATAATGTGGGGTGTAACCTTCTTTGTAATACCTGCTTTAGTAGCATAATGCTTAATTAAGCGCTGTACTGAGCGGGGAGTGAGCCTTCCACCGCCTTTTCCTGCCTTTGAATATGAAACAAATAGCGGCTCCTCCATATCTTTTCGAGCCTTTAAATACTCCATGACAGCCTTCTTTGCAGAAGGGGACACAAACACAATACGCACTTTATCTCCCTTTCCACGTACAGAGAATTCCTCTCGAGAAAGATCTATATCTGCATTGAGCGAGCAGAGCTCTGAAACACGCAGTCCTGTAGAGAAGAGAAGCTCCAAGACTGCTTTATCCCGAAGCGCCTTTTCATCTGTTCCTGCAGTTGCCTTCAATAAGCGATTGAGCTCTTCAACAGTAATAAGGTCAACAGAGCGCTGCGGAAGCTTTGCTAATTCAATCTTTTCAGGGGACAGGGTCTTTATTTCAACCTTTTGTGCGTACTTTAGAAAGGCACGGAGTGCTATAAGGTAGTAATTTTGTGTCCTTCTTTTAAGGAAACCATCGGTTCCTTCCTGTCTGTTAAGCCACAATCTGAAGGTTCGCACCTTTTCTTCAGTTATTTGTGCAGGCTTATTGATATTTGAATACTCAAAGAAGCGGGTGAGGTAATGATCATAGTTTTCAATTGTTTTTACGCTCCTTCCGCGCTCTATTTCAAGATATTCGAGGAATCTTCGCTTGAGTTCTTCAAGTGACATACAGAGAGTATACCAATGTTTTACGACACAAAGAAAAGACATCCGGGGAAACCGGATGTCTAAAGTTGCTATTCTTGAATACGAATATCGAAAACCGAGTGAGATTCGTTCCTAGAAGCCATTTCCCAAGCATTACCAAAACACTCTGGAGCTGCTGGAACATCTTCTAAGCCTTCTTTCTTTTCAAGCTCGAAAGCTACTTCAAGCCGAGAAATCACCTCCTGAATAGAAGATCCTTGGGCGCCAATATCATAATCGATCATTTGAGCATCCCAACAACCATTCTTACTTTTTTTCAAAAGCGTTTTTAAGGCCATTTTTAGCCTCCATTTCAACCTTTTTCGAAGATATCACACCTTTTTGGCAAAAGCTAGAGACCCTTGCCAAAATATGGCTCATATGCTATTGTTGCGCGACATTAAGTATGTTAACCAAGCGAAAAAAGGCAACCGCAACAAAGGATGTTAAGCGGCACGACGAAGATACAGGATCTCCTGAGGTACAGGTGGCTCTTTTAAGTAAGAAAATTGACGAGCTCACTAAGCACCTAAAGAAGAACAAGAAGGATAACCACTCACGACGTGGACTTCTTGCGATGGTAGCTGACCGACGAAAGCACCTAAAGTACCTAGAAAAGAAGAATAAGCGCGGATACAACGCTCTTATTAAGAAGCTTGGACTTAAGAAGTAGGGGATTCTAGTTGTGATACTATAAATGCGAGGCAAAACGCCTCGCATTTGTACATTTTAGTAAGTAAATAATTTTAATATGGCTATTAAGCACCCAGCACAGCGTGTGGGAGTATTTATCGACACGCAAAACCTTTATCACAGTGCAAAACATTTGTATAAATCACGAGTTAACTTTGCAAACGTTCTAAAGGAAGCCGTAGGAGGACGAACACTCGTAAGAGCTGTTGCCTACGTTATCAGTACAGAAAATGGAGAGGAGAGCGCATTCTTTGACGCACTTCAAAAGATTGGAATTGAAACAAAGGTTAAAGACCTGCAGATTTTCTATGGAGGAGCAAAGAAAGCAGACTGGGACGTTGGTCTTGCAATCGATGCTGTTACCATGGCACCAAAACTTGATGCGGTTATCATCGCCTCAGGGGATGGAGACTTCGTACCTCTTGTAGAGTACCTTCGAGTACATGAAGGATGTCAGGTAGAGGGGATGAGCTTTGCTCGCTCTTCTTCTGGAAAGTTTAAGGAGGCAGTTCACGACTTCCACGACATGGGAGAGGAACCAAAGAAATTCCTTATTGGATATCGAGGAAAATAATAAAAGAGAGAGGGTATACTAAGAAGTATCGACAGCGATACTTCTTTTTTATATGGAGGAACAAAATAGCAAGCAACCACAAATACCAACACCCAGCAAAACTCCAAAGCGGGTAGTACGAACATACCAAGCTGATCTTGCAAAGCTTTCAAAGAATATGGAGGTGCCTCTTGAGACAGAGGGGAAGGGAAAGAAAAATAAAAAGAAGAAACAAAAACAACAACCGCAACCACAGAAAGCTGAGGCTCCAAAAAAACCAGAAGGGCTTGTAACACCTCCGAAAGAAAAGGTGACTCTTGAAGAGAAGCCAATGGAAGCAGAAGTGAAGAAGCACTACGTAGAAGAAATCGAGACAACTGATTCTGTTGACCTCAGCAAGGTTGAGTCATTTACAAAAAAAGATCTCGACAAGATCATCAATACGCCCCCTCCAGCTGATAAGCCAAAAGCTCCAAAAGCAGCACCTGTAAAAACTCCGCTTTCTAAACCACTTCCGAAAAAAGAACAAGTGATCATCAAAGAAGAGTCCTCAGCTCCAAAGCAAACATTGCTTGGAGGAATCATGCAGTGGCTTATGGGAGGAACAGGGGAGGCGTCTCTACCAAAGGAGACTGCACCAAAACCTGTTGCTCCAATTGTTGGGACTCCAAAGAAACTTGAAAGCGTTGCTGTTGTTCCTAATGTAAAACCTCGAGAAGAGAAAAAGGTTGAGGCACCAAAACCTGAGCCGAAGCCCGAACCAGCTCCAGAGAAGCCTCAGATGCCAGAGCTGAAACCTCAAGTTCATAACGAGGTGGTGCTTCCGCAGAAGGAAGCTCCGCAGAAAATAAATAATCCTCTTTTCGCACCTCCAAAAGAAATTCGAGAGGAGGCTGTGCCTGCAGTTTCACTACCGCCACAACCTGCAAAGAAACCTGAAGACTTCAAAGCACCTTCACCAATTAGCACATACACAAGTGATGCTCGAAAGGGAATCAAAAAACGAAAAGAAACTCCTCTTTCTGTTCTTGCAAAGCAGCAAGATTCAAAGAGCGCGGAGCCAAAAAGACGACCAGCAAAGAAGAAAACTTCTACACCAATCATTGTTACTGCAGTGGCACTTCTTGTACTTGGTATTGGAGTTGTAGCAGGTGCCTTCTACTTCCTAAACCAAGACACTGCTCCAGTTGCAACTCCTACCCGAGTCGTTACACCAGTTTTTGCAGAGGAGAGAACTCGTGTGAGCGCATCTGCAGTACCAGATCTACAAGACCTCGAGGATCTTCTAGCATCTGTGCCTGCACCATTTGCAAACACGCTGACTCATGTAACTTTCTCAGCGCCAACAGAAGCTGGATCAGAAGTTATTCCATTCTCTGACATTCTTCTAAAAACAAACGCTGTTCCTGGAACACTTGCCCGAAGCGTATACCCACAGAGTATGCTTGGGGTATATGGAGATGCGAAGGAGCCAGTGCTTGTGCTTGCTGTTACATCCTTTGAGAGAAGTTTCAAGAGCCTCCTATCTTGGGAGGATGAGATGCCAAGTGCCTTTGCTCCACTATTTGGAGAGCTTGATACAACAGTAGTCTCTACAACAACACCCGCATACATTCAAAACTTTATCGACGAAGAGATCGAAACAACTGATGCACGTATCCTCTATGACGCTGGAGGGAACACTCATATAATTTATGGATTCGTAACACCAAACATTCTCTTTATTACAAAAACAAAAGACACCTTCATCGACCTAACCGATCGAATTGTGCGAGAGTAGTAGGTTTGATAAAATTCCTCTATATGGATACAGAAAAATTTAAAGAGCGGCTTCTTAGAGAGAAGACACAGCTTGAGGAAGAGATGTCAGGTGTTGGCCGCCAAAATCCAGATGTCCCTGGTGACTGGGAACCAACTCCAGCAAATGATGGGCAGCTAGACATTGATGACAATGTAAAGGCTGACAATCATGAAGAGTCTATGGAGCGAAGTGCAATTCTAACTGAGCTCGAGGTTCGACATAAAAATGTAGCAGACGCACTTGAGAAAATAGAGAAGGGAACATACGGAGTATGCGAAACCTCAGGAGAGCCAATTGAAGAAGATAGACTCGAAGCAAATCCTGCAGCAAGAACCTGCAAAGCACACATGAACGACTAATTTAAAAAACACCCTCTCGGGTGTTTTTTAAATTAGACTTTCTAACAAAACGGGCAAGCTTGTCCTAAACCCTCCAGTAAATTTCTTATCTTCGGGATTTTGCTTCATTTCTTCAAAGAGCTCCTTTGGGTCTGCCCAGTAAACATCTCTCACTTCATCCTCTTGAAGTTTCCCTGGACTACCAATACAAGAGAATATTTGCATCATATGCACTCGATGTTGATTTTCTTCTTCAATTTTTTCCTCAGAACGAGCATCACCAATTACAGTTAGCTCAACATCTTCCATGCCAAGCTCTTCAAAAAGCTCCCGTTTTGCTGCTTCTACATATTCTTCTCCAGGGTCAACGTGACCTGCTGAAGAGTGATCTAACCTTCCTGACATTCGCACCTGCACTAACACCTCTCCTTTGTGGTTCCTTACATAAATAACAACAATACGATGGGGCGTACCGTCACGATGCGCAACATCTCGTGGTTTTGTTCCAACCACTTCGTCCTTTTCATTTACAACAACAACTTGATCCATATCAAAATATTATTTTAACACCCCTCTTTAAAAAACACCCTCTCGGGTGTTTTTTAATATGCAAATGGGTTTGTCGCCCCGCGGACTTCAAAGTGGACGTGCGGCCCGGTTGATCGTCCGGTACTTCCTACGTATCCAATAACCTGTCCTTGAACCACGTACTGACCAACTCCAACAATGTTGCTTGAGTTATGTGAGTACAGAGTCTGTGTTCCATTGTTGTGTGAAATTACAATGTAGCTACCATATCCTCCATTCCACCCTCCTTCTCGAGAGATGATCACAGAACCTGAGGCAGCAGCTACGATAGGAGTTCCATATCGTGCACCAAGGTCAACAGCGTTGTATCCATGAAGCCCTTGTGTTCGTGATGATCCAGGAACAGGGTTTGTGTAGTATCCGCTGAAAGTTGGACCTCCTGCACCCTTCACTCTTGCACTTGAGCTTCCTACATATGCGCTACTTGAACCAACCATCTCTCCTCCAGGGATGATGATCTCAGTTCCAATAGCAAGAGAGGCATTGTTCTCAAGGTCATTAAAGATAGCAATCTCTTCTAGATCTCCCTTGTACTTTTTGGCAATCTTGGCCAAAGTATCTCCCTTCTTCACCTCATACTTAAGTCCAGATACTGGAAGGATAACAAGTGTCTGTCCTGGAGAGATGGCAGTTGCAGATCGCAGGTTGTTGGCCCATACAATAGTATTTACATCTACATCAAACATCTTAGCTACCTGCGATAGGGAATCACCATCACGCACTACATAGAGGCTAATCTTTCCTGTTCGTGACTCATTTACTGAAATAGCTGGATTTACTCCACCTTCTGCAATAAGAGATGTTCCTCCTACAACGGTAAGGTCAGCTCCTCCTTTGGCTGGGTTTGGATCAATGTTAGTAGCACTCTTAAGGAGTGTTAGAGAGGATTCATGTACAGAAAAACGAGGGGCACTAAACTCAAGTCCTGAAACACCAAACAAACCACCGATAAGACCGGCTGCTGCAAAAAATGGGGTGAAAGCTAATACTGTTGAACTAGCGGTCAGTAGGCCGAAAGAAACTTTCTTAGCATTTTCTGTCACTTGAAAACGTTTATCGCTTTCAAGATCCTGTGGGGTTTCAGATATAAGTTCAATTTAGTGCGTTCAACCATTCTTCCGTAATCGAAGTGGCTTTGTTAAGCCACATATCATGCATCCATATCTATCAGATAGGGGGCATACTAGCACCAAATAGGGGGTAGTCAAGGTGTTTTGAAGGGGTGCGGGGGAGAGTAAAATACGTGCTATATTGCCTCAATGCAGTACCTGGAAGGACTAAATGAAAGACAGAAAGAAGCAGTGGTTGCACCAGTTGGTCCAATTGCAGTTCTTGCAGGAGCGGGGTCTGGGAAAACACGAGTTTTAACCCACCGAATCCTCCATTTACTACACCAAGGGGTGGCTCCACATGAAATATTAGCTGTTACCTTCACTAATAAGGCGGCAAAAGAGATGGCAGAGCGTGTTGAGGCCTTGATGCGCGAGAATCCGGAGACAAGTCGGCACGAAAGCAAGCCTCTTGTTACAACTTTTCACTCATTTGGGGTACGAATGCTTCGAGAATTCCATGCTGAAGCAGGGCTCAAGAAGTACTTTCCTATATATGACAGAGCAGACTCAATGAAAGTGGTAAAAAGGATCCTAAAAGAGATGGGAATTGATGATAAGCATGTAGAACCAAAGATGATCCTCTCTAAAATCTCAAAAGAGAAGGGAGAGGGAGGAACACCAGAAGAATTTCTTGCAAAGAGGAGCACGAGCTTCTTCATGCGCACCGCTGGAGAGGTTTGGAGTAGGTATGAGAAGACACTTACCACTGAAAGTGCATTAGATTTTGACGATCTTCTAAATAAACCTGTACAACTTTTAAAAAAGAACGATGCTGTTCGAGAAAAACTCCAAAACCGATACAAACACCTCCTTATAGATGAGTACCAGGATACCAATGGAGTACAATCGAAACTTGCAAACATTCTCGCAAAACATCATAAGAGTATTTTTGTAGTAGGGGACATCGATCAAAACATCTACTCATGGCGAGGAGCAACTATCGAACACCTCATGAGTTTTGAAGAAACATATCCTGAGGCAAAGACAATCATCCTCGAGCAGAACTACAGGTCGACAAAAACAATCGTGAACACAGCTCAAGCTGTTATCGAAAAGAATGTAAATCGAAAAGACAAAGTTGCCTTCACTGAAAATGCAGATGGAGATCCTATGAAGCTTCTGATGTGCTCATCTGAGGGAGACGAGGCCCGCACCATCACAACTATGTGTCGGGAGATTATAGATGATGGAGCAGCACCGGGTGACATTGCTGTTTTGTATCGAACTAACTTCCAATCACGAGCACTCGAGGAGGCGATGCTCTACTCTGGAGTACCGTACCAGGTGCTTGGAACAAAATTCTTTGATCGAAAAGAGGTAAAAGATCTTCTTGCATACCTTCGCTACACCCTTATGGGAGACAGTAGTGTAGACCTTGCTCGCATCATCAATACACCAGCACGTGGTATCGGAAAAGTTACAGAATTGGCTGTACTGCAAGGTAAAACGGAGGAACTGAAGCCAGGACCAAGAGCCAAAGTGCAGAGCTTCTTCTCTATGATGGATCGAATGAAAGCAGACATCGCAAAACTAAAGCCATCTGATGCAGTGCGGTATGTAATTGAGATGTCGGGAATGAAAGCACACTACTCAAAGGGAGGAGAAGAGAATGAAGAGCGACTGCAAAACCTGAAGGAACTTGCAACAGTTGCCAGCCAGTACGACATGTTCGTAGGAGAGGAGGGGGTTTTAAAACTTATTGAAGACGCAACTCTTATGGGAGAGCAAGATTCAATGAAAGATGCATCAGCTGGAGTAAAGCTGATGACAATTCATGCAGCAAAAGGTCTTGAGTTTCCATTTGTCTTTGTAACAGGAATGGAGGAAGGGCTCTTCCCACAACAAAAAGATGATGTGGAAGATGATGAAGAGGAGAGGCGACTCTTCTACGTAGCTTTGACTCGCGCACATAAGAAGGTGTACCTTAGTCTTGCTCGGGAGAGACGTTTGTATGGGACACTATATGCAACGGAACCATCTTCATTCATTGGAGATATTCCCGAAGCACATCTTTTAATTGAAGATGGAGACACTTATGGAATTCCAACCATCAGATAACATAAAAGCGAAGAAATCTTTGGGGCAACATTTTTTGACCTCGGTAGATATTGCGCGTGGAGTGGTTGAAGCAGGGGAAGTAAAGGAAGGGGATACGGTTCTTGAGATCGGACCTGGAAAAGGAATGCTTACAAAGGAACTCCTTGATACTGGAGCTACTGTAGTTGTGATTGAGAAAGACACAGAGTGCATTCCATACCTTGTAGAAACTTTTGATAAAGAGATCGCAGCAGGAAAACTTAAGGTTATCCCTGGAGATGTTCGAGATTTTGATGACTCACTGCCATTTGAGACACCCTATAAGCTTGTTGCCAATATTCCGTACTACATAACAGGGGAGATTATCCGCACATTCCTTGAAAGAGAGGACAGGCCAACAACTATTTCACTCCTTGTACAGAAGGAAGTGGCAGATCGTATAGCCAGATCTGAGAAAGAAAGCCTGCTATCACTCTCTGTTAAGGCATTTGGTACACCAAAATACGTAAAAACAGTAAAAGCAGGGTCATTTTTCCCAAAACCAGCCGTAGATTCAGCGATTTTAGGCATTTACGACATTTCAGGGGAATTTTTCAAAGATTTGGATGAGAAGGTGTTTTTTGAAGTACTTCACAAAGCATTTGGAGAAAAAAGAAAGCAAATTGGAAAAACATTGGGAGATCTTATCTCAAAAGAAGAGCTGCCTATTAACCCAACAACACGACCTGAGGACATTTCTTTATCTGATTGGAAAAATATTGTTGACAAAATAGCCAAATTAGCTAAAATAGCCAAATGAACAAGACACCTGTAACAACATTTGATGCGAGCGAGGCAAAAAATAACTTTGGAAGGCTACTTGAAGCATCACAACGGCAGCCAGTAAGCATAAAAAAACATGGGAGACATGTGGCTTTTGTTATTTCTCCTGCAGACATGCATGCAATGGAAGACATGTATCTTGGCGCAAAAGCAAAGAAAATAGTAGGTGAGAGTACTCCGATTGGCACAAATGAAAGTGAAGCATATCTTGAAGATATTCTGCATGCTCAAGATTAATTTGTGGCCAGAATCAAGGAATTTTCTTGAAAAAGTACCTCAAAAGCATAGAAAACAGCTTGCAACAAAATTATCACTCTTACGGAAGAACCCTTTTCCTGTACGTTCGAAAAAACTTGAAGGTTTTGAACCACTCTACCGACTACGCTCTGGAGATTACAGAATTGTATACTTTGTCTCCAAAGACATTCTCAATATCCCACTTATAGAAAGTCGCAACGACGACAAAATCTATCGTCGGATAAGAAATCTGCTTAGATAAAAGATTTTTATACACAAATAAAGCCAGAGGATAGAGGGTCGCACTGCTATACTTATATACGTAACGCGTGTGACTTTTTTGAAGAACAACACCGGGATTATTTCCGCGCTCATTGTCGGAGTTGCGATTATTTCCAGTGCATTTCTTCTTACAAAAGAAACACCAGTTCATCTTGCCGAGCGTGCTGTTGCGTCACCGAGTTCCGCCTTGCGGGACCAAGTTATTGAAAAGGATTCCGATGGAGACGGGCTCCTTGATTGGGAGGAGACTCTATGGGGAACTGATCCATTTGCTATTGATACTGATGGAGATGGGGTTCTCGATGGAGAATTTGTACAGAATCGAAAGAAAGATAAGACTCCTGAAGAGATTGTGAACTTTGAAGAGCTTTCATTCACCTCACAATTCTCTCGAACCTTCTTTGCAGAGTATCTGCAGTATCAAAGTGATGGGGAATTGAGCGAGATAGAGAAGAACTCACTTATTGCTCGTCTTGCAAATAGCGTTGAGGCAGACCTGCCTGACTTTTTTGCTCTCTCTTCTGTAAAAACAATAGCTCTAACAGATGAGAGTCTTGCAGACTACTTTACAGGGATTGCTATTCTTGTCGCAGGTGCAACTCCGAAAGACGTGAAGGAGAGTGAGCTGGTTCTTCTAGAGAGCGCACTTGATGCAAACGATCCAGCACTACTCTCTGATGTAGAAAAGATTGCAAAGGGATATGAATCTCTTGCAGGAGAGCTTGCACAACTTAAGGCTCCAGAGAATCTTCGAGCAAATCACGCATCTCTTGTAACATCTGTATCTCGCCTAGGAGCAATCATTCATGCCTTTGCTGCAACGTTTGATGACGCAGTGTACGCACTTGCTGTACTTCCTGAGTACGAAGTTGAAGTTGAGCGACTTGTGAAGGCACTTGAGGCTGTGAACACAGAGGTGCTAGAGAGCTCTCTTACTAATAACGACAATGTGGTTGCAGCACGTCAGGCTCTTGGACTATGAAAAAAATCTTCGCAACAACAATTCTAAGTATTTCTCTCCTTTCAGGAGCGCTCTTCGCGCAGCCTGCACACGCACAACTTGCTGTTGTTGAAGCCGGACCAAACCTTGTAACAAATACAATCAATACTGTTGAGACCGTTGCAGCTTCCGTAAAAGAATATGTTCTTGATGGACTTGCATGGCAACTTGCAAACGTTGCGCTTGAACAGATGACTCAAGATATTGTTACGTGGATCAATTCTGGATTTAACGGAAGCCCTGCCTTCTTGCAAGATCCCGGACGATTCCTTTCAAATATTGCCGACCATGTTGCGGGAGATTTCTTACAGGAAATTGGAGGAGGATTTTTGTGTAGTCCGTTCTCAGCTGACATTCAATTTGCACTTGAGATTGGATACTATCAGTCAGGAGGGAACACACGTCTTGCAGACAGGTACTCTTGTACACTAAGTGACGCCCTTGGAAATGTAGAGGATTTCCTTGAGAACGATCTCTCTCAAGGAGGTCTTGAGCAGTTCTTTAATGTAACCGCTCGCCCTCAGAACAACCCATACGTTGCTGCAATTAACCTTCGACACGAACTTGATGGGCGAATCTTTGGAGAACTTCAAGGAGAGCGACAGCTTCTTGATTGGAACGGAGGCTTCCTCTCAAAGAGAGAGTGTCTTGCAGGGGAAGAGGAGCCAAACTGTACGGGAGACATCCTAACTCCAGGAGACACTATCCAAAACCAACTTAATGAGTCACTTGGAATAGGAAGAGACCGGCTTGTTATTGCAGATGATATTAATGAAATCATCGGAGCCCTTATGAACCAGCTTGTAAGCCAGGCTATCGGTGGAGCACGAGGGCTTCTTGGAACAAGTAGTAGCGGAGGAGGAAGCTCTTCATATTTTGACCGAACAAATAACCCAGGAGTTGCAGCAGATGATCGAGAAGATCTTGAGAATACCTTGCAAGATGGTATCTCAAGCGGAAACAGAGCAAATAGAATTCTTGATGGGGTTATCTCTGACGCTCAAGAGGTTGGGCAGATGTATAACACTGCACTATCTCAAGGAAATTGTACGTCTGCGAACCTTTCTCGACTAAATGACATGTCTATTGAAGCTACATTGTATCGAGCAGATGCATTTGATATGCAAGATGTAGTTGACCAAGGAATCCGAAGTCTAGGGAGACTACTTGGAGACCTTCTTGCTTCAAATAGTCGAGCAGAGTACCTAGAAATTGCACAAGAGTACCAGAGACTTGTTCAAGCTGGAAAAGCTCCCAATGAAGCAACCGTGGCAGAAGCATCATTACTTGATGCGAGAGTTTCAGCTCTTACTTCAGAGGCGCAAGATATTCTAAATAACTGTGGATCATAAATATGCGAACCTTTATCACAACAATTCTTTCACTTCTTCTGCTCGTAACATTTGTTGCGCCTGTTGTAATTGACGGAACTTCAGCTGATGTAGGAATTGCATTTGCACAGGAAGTGGGGACAGAGGGTCTTGTTGATGATAATGGGTCTCGGTTCTTGGGGGAGAAGGCACTAACTGGAGTACTTCAGAGTGTTGCGGCCCTATTCCTCCAAATGGGAGCTACATTTTTGTGGCTTGCAGGAGCATTGTTTAACTTTGGAATAAAATATTCCATCATTGAATTTGCCAGCTTTGCAAATATTGCAGGAATTCCAATTGCATGGACAGTACTCCGTGACATTACAAATGTATTCTTCATTTTTGTATTTCTTGCAATAGGAATTGGGACAATTTTGAACCTTCAACAGTACGGTGTTAAAAAACTTCTTCCAGTACTTCTGGCTGTTGCTGTACTTATTAACTTCAGCCTCTTCTTTACGAAAGTAACTATTGATGTAGCTCATGGATTTGCAGGAGCAATCTTAAACCAGAGTGGGGTAGTAGTAGCTGAGTGTAACTCAGAAGGAGATTGTGCAATTTCTCAAGGAGTTGCTACAGCATTCATGGAGCAGCTTGGCGTTGTAAATATTTTTGGAACTTCAGTTGATACAACCCTTGGTCCTGACGAGCGTGATCAACCAATCTTTACAGGAGATAAGGTGAGTGATGGATTTAGCGCACTTCTCTTTGGTTTCTTTGGATTTATCTTCCTCTCAGCTGCCGCAATTGTATTTTTGGCAGGCGCCGTGCTCCTTATTATGCGTATCGTGAAGCTCTTGCTTCTTATGATTGCATCTGCACCTGCCATGGCAGCGTACGTACTTCCAAATACAAGACCGTACTTTAACAAGTGGCTTGAGGAACTTACGAAAGAAGCATTCTTTGCACCAATTCTTCTACTCTTGTTCTCAATCTCTCTCCTTTTCCTAAACACTGCACGAGGAGCATTTGTTGATGGAGATCAAAGTTTTGCTGAGATCTTTGTAAATGGAAATCTTGATTCAATAAATATTGTAGTGCTCTTCCTTATTGCACTTGGACTTCTCTTCATGTCTATAAAAGCGGCAAGCGACATGGGAGTTTCAGGAGCAAAGATGGCTAGCAATGTTCAAAACTGGGGAACACGACGATTGAGCAGTGCAACTCTCGGAGGAGCAGCGGCTCTTGGACGACAGACAATTGGGCAGGGCGCAGCAGTTGTTGGGAAGAGGCTAGAGAGAACTGCTTTTGCTCGAACAGGAGTTGGTCGAGTTGCCCTTACCGGAGTTCGTGGTGCCGCAAATGCAAACTATGATCCACGAGAATTTGGCGATGCCAATGTTCTTGGAAAACCAGGAAAAGGTTTTGTAGGGCGCGCAGATGACGCGAAGAAAGAAAAGCTTGCATACGCAGGAACTCTAAAACTTTCTAAAGAGGAAGAGGAGCGAAAGACAGAGCTTGAAGGTAAAGCAAGAGAACAAAAAGATCTTGTTGATGAACGAAAAGAACAACTTAAAAAATACGAGAAGGATCTTGCTGATGCAAAAGCAAAGAGAATTGAAGCTGAAGCAAAAATTGCTGAAGCAGAGAGAGCAGGGGACTTTAAGACTCGTTCAGAACAAATGCGCGTTAAGTCTGTGTACGAAATGGGAGAAGCTGAGGCACAAAAAGCTATTGAAAATGTTAAAGCTCAAGTTGCTGGTACAGAGGAGGTTAAAAAACAACTTGATACTGAAGTTGCAGCTGCAGCAAAAGCTCCCCAACTTGAATATGCAGAGAATCTTGTAAAAGATTCATCTATTGGTACCAAAGTGGCATTTGATAAACCGGCAGACGAAACTCACTACAGGAAGCTTGAGGCAGAGCTTGCCGGACTTCGAAAAGACCTTAGAGAGGCAACGGATGCAGATCGCAATTTAATAATGACAGCTCTTGCAGAAAAGAATAGTGAGTTGACAGAGCACATGAAGAAGAGTCGCAACATAGAGACCTCTGTACTTTCAAATGTAGCTCTTGCAACAGGGGGACTTGCTGCTACAGCGAAGGGAAATATCGAGGCGGCAGAACAATTGCGAAATGAGGCTTTCAAGACAAAAGATAAAGATGCAAAAGATCGAGACGCTCTTGCAAAAGCAGTTAAGGATGCTGTAAAGGATTCAAAATAATATGGAATTTCAAGAATTACTTAAAAAACAACTTACAAAAGTTCCGCCTCAAATTGGTCACTACTTAGAAAGTGACGCATACCCACAAGTAATGCGTTCTGTTATTGAAAAGTACAAACTACACCTTGATACTGCACAAAAAGTAGAGACGGAAACAACCCTTTTGTTAATTGGACTTGTTCCGCCAAATGAATATGAACAAAAACTTGTTGAAAAGGCTGGAGTTCCAAAAGAACAGGCAAGAATGATTACAAAAGATATGAATGATCAGGTATTTAAACCCCTTGTTGAATCATATAAAAAACCAGCGCCTGTACACACAAACGCATTTGCAGACGAACCCGCTGTACAAAAACAACCAGAACCTACTCCAACACCTGTTGAGAAGGTGGGGGAGCCTGAAATTCCAACTCAAATTCCTGTTGAGACTCCTCCTGCACCTGTAGAGGAAAAGAAAATTGAAAAAAAATACGCAATTGATCCATACCGCGAACCAATTGAGTAGTTAGACACACCAATGCTTACTTTTAAATGAAAGGCAGTCCTAGAAATAGGACTGCCTTTAAAATCACACACTAATCGTAATCTGTGGAATCATCAGGATCAATAAAGGTCCAATGATCTGAGCAGTGCGAATCACATGATGGACAATAGAGAAGCCCCGGTATTGTTGACTCATCACATTTTTCACAAGTTATTTTGCCACATTCTGGACAACGATTTAACGCATCTCCTTCACTTGTATTTCCGCAATTACTGCAACTATCTTTGCAGGCCATGATACCTACCTCCTTTTTGTGTGTATCTGCTACACAACCTAACGATATTAAGCACCTGTGTCAATTAAGCCACAACAACCGGAATGAAGACATTCCAAACTGGTATACTAGACACAATGCAGTACCAAGTTCCTCAGTTTATTGAAGTAGAGGACAAGATTTTTGGACCCTTTACGCTAAAACAATTCATTTACCTCGCAGGAAGCGCAGGTATTTCTGTTGTTATTTTTCTATCTCTTCCATTTTTCTTTGCACTTTTACTTTCTATCCCATTTATAGCCCTTGGAGGTGCGCTAGCATTCGTTAAAATAAACCAGAAGCCATTTGTTGAAGTTTTAGAGAGCGCATTTTTCTTTTTCACTAATGGAAAAATGTACCTCTGGAAGAAAAAGGGGAGCGCAGCAAAGAAAGAAGAGGTGGCACCAGCAGCACAGCCTGTAAAAACAGCAGTGCCGCCACAAGAAGCCATGCGAAAGATTCAATCTCTTGCATATTCACTTGATGTAAAGGATCAGCAAAATAATCATGGCAGCTAATGCAACACAGTCATTTGTTCCTGTTCAGGAAGTAAGGAACGGAACCATCATCCTAAAGGATGGGGGACTTCGAAGTGTTCTTATGGCTTCTTCTGTTAACTTTGCACTTAAGAGTGAGGATGAACAAAATGCAATCATCGGCGCATTCCAAACATTCCTTAATACACTGGATTTCCCAGTACAGATTCTTGTGCACTCTCGAGAATTAGACATTCGTCCATACCTTGCCCTCCTTGAGAGCAAGACAGAGATGCAAAATTCAGACCTTATGAAGCTCCAGCTTCGTGAGTACATTCGTTTTGTAGAACAATTCGTAGACCAGACAAGCGTTATGCGAAAGCACTTCTATGTCGTTGTGCCATATCAGAGCGTGTCTGCTGCAGATGTTACAAGCTCTATTCCATTTTTTGGAAAAGGGAAGAAAAGCGCTGAAGCAGATCAGCGATTTGCAGAGCAAGTACAACAACTACAACAAAGGACTGCTGTTGTTGCCCAAGGGCTTGCAGCATCTGGCGTACGGACAACACAACTTGATACTGAAGCAATCCTTGAGCTTCTATACAGGGCATTTAACCCAGGTGTATTTGAAACACCTATTCAAATAGAACAATAATATGGCACTTGGAGACTTTTTTAATCAGAATAAAAAGAATGACGAAGCGGCTGACATCACGCCAGTTCTTCCAAGTGACATCTACCAGCAGGGGGTACTCTCATTTGAAGATGTAATTGCACCCACTGCACTTAAAGTTAATTCAAAAGACATTGAGCTGGGAGGGAAGATCATCCGAACACTCTATGTTATTTCATATCCTCGATTCCTCGCACAAGGTTGGTTTGATCCAGTTATCAACTTGGATAAAGTTCTCGATATTTCAGTATTCATTCATCCAGTAGACACAGCTCAGGCTCTTCGAAAGTTCCAAAAGAAGGTGGCTGAGGTACAAAGCCAGATACTCGACAGGCAGCAGAAGGGACTTGTGCGAGATCCAAAACTCGATACTGCGTACCAAGACCTTGAAGATCTTCGGGACAAATTGCAGCAGGCACAGGAAAAACTATTTGATATTGGTGTATACATCACACTCTATGCAGACACTAGGGAAGAACTTGATAAGACAGAGGCAGAAGTACGAGGAATTCTCGATTCAAAGCTTGTATACCTAAAGCCTGCACTCTTCCAGCAAGAGCAGGGACTTAAGAGTGCTATTCCAACAGGAACAGACCAGTTGGCAGTACACTCGAAGCTAAACTCATCTCCACTTTCAAGCATTTTCCCATTCACTTCATTTGACCTTACAAGTGACACGGGAATTCTCTACGGAATCAACCGACACAATGCCAGTCTTATTCTTTTTGATAGGTTTTCACTCCCAAACTACAACTCTGTAACACTTGCGACATCTGGAGCAGGAAAGAGTTATGGCGCAAAGCTTGAAATCCTTCGATCTCTCATGTTTGGAACAGACGTAATCGTTATCGACCCTGAGCGAGAGTACGAGCAGCTTTCAACTGCAGCAGGAGGACGATACTTTAATATCTCTCTATCATCTGAGCACCACATTAATCCATTCGATCTTCCGAAACTCCAAGAAGGGGAGGAGCCGAAGGATATTCTGCGATCAAATATCATCAACCTTGTGGGATTATTCCGGCTTATGCTCGGGGGACTCACTCCTGAGGAGGATGCGATGGTAGATCGGGCG